>JADMIO011089372.1_pt1 | contig 21875 bp, 15 predicted proteins | sample 8958161 | NCBI WGS metagenome assembly JADMIO01 (sample SAMN16585339, study PRJNA669376) | soil metagenome | isolation source: Crop rotation soil | place: USA: Cullars Rotation, Alabama | collected 2011
CAGCGGCGCCGGCGGCGCCGGCCGCTCCCGCCCCACCGGCGCGTCCACCGCCACCGCCGCCTCGTCCACCTCCGCCCGTTGACGCTTCGACGATGGCGTAAACGATCGTCGGGTCGGTCTTACCGGAACCTTTATAGATATCGAAGCTGATGCGGCCCATGTCGCCGGCCGGCAGGCCGGTCGTCAGCTTCTTCCACGTCGCGCCGGCGTCGGTCGATCGATAAATCCCGCTGCCCGGTCCGCCGCCGTTGAAGCCCCACGATTTACGCTCGCGCTGATACGCCGCCGCGTACACAATCTTCGGATTCGACGGATCGATGATCACGTCGTTCGCGCCGGTGTTCTCGTTGATCACGAGGGTGTGTTTCCAGGTGACGCCGCCATCCGTCGTCTTGAAAATGCCGCGCTCGGGATTGGGACCCCAGAGGTGACCTTGCGCGGCGACGTACACCACGTCAGGATTCGCAGGATCGATCACGACACGGCCGATCGATCGTGTCTCGACGAGTCCCATGCGGGTCCACGTGGCGCCCGCGTCGGTGGACTTGTAGACGCCGTCGCCCCACGACGAGCTCTGGCGCGTGTTCGCTTCGCCCGTGCCGGCCCACACGACGTTCGGATTCGACTTCGACACGGCGATCGCGCCGATCGACATCATCGCGTCGACCTTGTCGAACACGGGCGCCCAGGTCACGCCGCCATTGGTCGACTTGAAGATGCCGCCGCTGGCCGAAGCGACATACACCGCGTCGGGTTTGCCGGGCGTGCGGCCCACCGCGAAGTCGTCGATGCGGCCGCCGACGCTCGCCGGGCCAATCGCGCGCAACGTGACACGCGAGAGCAGCGACGGATCTATAGTCGCCGGCGCCTGACCGCCGGCCGGCGCGACAATCGTGAGAAGAACCGCGGACAACAGCAGCGTGCGCACGCGCATGGGAACTCCTGGGAACGGAATGGTACGACAGGTACGACGGGTACGACGGGTACGACAGGTACGACAGGTACGACAGGTACGACGGGTACGAAATGGGCCCCCCAGGATTCGAACCTGGGACCAACCGGTTATGAGCCGGCAGCTCTAACCGCTGAGCTAGGGGCCCGTGAGGAGAGGCGAAGCCATCCTAGCACTCCTGTTAAGCTCCTATTCCATGCATCGCGCACAGCTTGCCCCGATCCTCGCGGCTGCCATCGTCGCGGCCGCATCCGCGCAAACCACGCCATCTCGTTCGCCGAGTCCCGATGGTGTCGCGTCGATCCAGATGGGTGAATGGAAAGCCGGAGACCAGCCCAGTGCGCGCGTGGCCGCCGGCAAATGGGTCGATGTGCTGTACGGCCGGCCGATCAAACGCGGCCGCGCGGATTTGTTTGGATCGGGCGCGTCGTACGGCGCCGCGCTGAAAGGCAACGCAGCGGTCTGGCGAGCGGGCGCGAATGTCCTCACGCGCCTGCGGACCGAGACGCCGCTCGTCTTCGGAACGAAGACGGTCCCGCCGGGCGAGTACACGTTGTTCATCGATCTGAAGAGCCCGACCGACTGGACGCTGATCGTGTCGTCGATCCCGGCGCAGGCTGCTGACGACGTCCCGACGCGGAGCCGGGTCTGGGAGGCGTTTGTCTACGCACCGGAGAAAGACGTCGCGCGCGTGCCGATGAAGGTTGAATCGCTGCCGTTCTCGCAGGAACAGCTCACTTGGGCGTTCACCGACGTCACCGGTACCCGCGCCACGCTGCGCCTGATGTGGGACACAACCATGGCGTCGGCAGGCTTTACGGCCAAGCCGTGAGCTAGAATCTCCCGCACCGGAGGAGTACCCAATGTCCCGCTACGCCCTTGCCACGTGCGCCGCTGTGCTCGTTTCGACGCTCGCGATTGTGTCCGCGCAGAATCCGCCGCCTCAGACCACACCGCAGGCCGGCGCCGCGGGGGGCGGACGGCAGGGACGCGGTGGTCCGCCGCAGCCGACGCGCATGCCGCCGCCTGAGTTCTTTTCGAAGAACACGCCGAAGGATCTCGTGGAGTTTGAGCTCATGACGTGGCCCGAGGTCTACCGCGCGATCCATGAGCAGGGCAAGACGGTCGCGCTCATCTATTTCGGCGGCACGGAAAGCCGAGGCCCGCAAAACGTCAACGGCGGCCACACGCTCATGGGCCGCGCCATCGTCCGCGAGATCGCGCTCAAGTTGGGCAACGCGATCGCGCTGCCGGTCATCCCGTACTCGTCTAACAACGCTAATGCGCAGACAACGGGCACGATCGGACTGACGAATGAAATTCAGGCGGCGCTCTGCGAGCAGATCGCCGAACAGGCCATCGCAACGGGCTTCACCACCGTGGCGATCCTCAACGACCACGGTGGCGGAACCAACGTGTACGGCCAGGTCGCCAAGAAACTCGAAGACAAGTATCGCGCACCGGAGTTGGCGGACCGGCACATTCACGTGCTCTACGCCGACACGGTCTACGCCAAAGCGCAGAATGACTTCGACACGTGGCTCAAAGAACACAACCTGCCCGTGAGCGGCCACGCCGGCATTCCCGACACGTCGACGATGATGTATCTGCAGCAGCAGGAGAAGAAGCCGAACGCGTACACGCGTCTCGATCTGCTGCCCGTGGCCGTCACCGTACCGAATCCCACCGATCCGAACGCGCCGCGCCCCGTCGCGTCCGGCGTGAGTGGCGACGGCCGGCAGTCCGACGTGAAATACGGCAAGATGGCGATGGACATCAAGATCGACTACGCCGTGAAGCAGATTCAGGCCTTTATGGCCGCGAACAAATAATCCGTCCGCCGATCCACGATGGCTCCCGACGCCGGCGCGCGCGAGGCCGTCTCCGCCGCCGAAGATCGCGTCCGTGAAGTCGAGGCGCGCAGCGCGGGTCTGCGCAAGGAACTGGGGCTGGCGACCCTGGTCCTCACGCAGATCATGTACGTCGTCGGGTCGGGCTGGGTCGGCACCGCGGCCACCCTCGGCAACGCGCACGTCGTCGTGTGGCTCGCGGCCATCGCGCTCTTCTACGTGCCGCAGGCGGCCGTCGTCATCTATCTGAACCGGCTGATGCCGCTCGAAGGCGGCCTGTATCAGTGGGCGACGGTCGGCCTGGGCAAGTTCCTCGGGTTCCTGACGGCGTGGAACCTGTGGGCGTACGCGATCCTCATCATGGCCACCTTCGGCGTGATGATTGCGCGCAATCTTTCGTATCTGATCGAACCGCTCGGCGCCTCGTTCGTCTCCGCCTCCTGGTACACCGCCGCCGTGAGTGCGATCTCGGTCGTCGCGCTGACGATCGTCTCGCTCTTCGGCGTGCGCGTCAGCAAGTGGCTGCAGGGCATCGGCGGCACCGCGCAGATTTTGACCTACACCGCGCTCATCATCGTCCCGTTTGTCGCGCTCAGCCGCGGCAGCGCGACCGAGTACCACCCGTTCGCCGTCGCGGCGCCCGCGATGACGCTCTATACCTTCAACATCTTCGGCAAGATGGCAATGGGCGGCTTGTCGGGCTTCGAGTACGTCGCGATTCTCGCCGGCGAGTGCCGGAACCCGGCCCGATCGATCGGACGGGCGACGGTCGTCGCCGCGCCGATCATTGCGCTGATGTTCATCCTGGGCACCAGCAGCGTGCTCGGCATTGTGCCGCCGCGCCAGATCGACCTCGTGAGCCCGATTCCGCAGACGCTGACACTCGGGTTTGCGGGACTTGGGTTCATCCGTTTCATCGTGCCGATTCTGATCGTGTTGCTGCTGCTGCGGCAGATCGGCAACGTCGCGCTGATTTTTGCGGGCAACACGCGGCTGCCCATGGTGGCCGGCTGGGACGGCCTGCTGCCGGCCTGGTTTTCGCGGCTGCACCCGACACTGCGCACGCCGCACAATTCGATTCTCTTCGTCGGCGCTCTCACACTGGCGATGGCCATGATCGGCCAGATCGGCGTCAACGTGCAGGAGGCGTTTCAGCTCCTGGAGAATGCCGGCGGCATTTTCTACGCGTTCACGTACATCGCGCTCTTCGCCATTCCCCTCTTCGGTGCCAACCGGCTGTCTGAGCGTCCATCGCTTTGGCTTCAGATTGCGTCGGCATCGGGCCTCGCAATGGCCGTGGTCTATTCGATTCTTTCCGTGTATCCGATCATCGACGTGGAGAGTCCGACGATCTTCGCCGTGAAGATCATCTCGGTCCTGGTCGTCGCCAACCTGATCGGCGCGGGGATCTATCTAGCGGCCGGCCGCCGGCACAAGCGGGCGTAGCCAATTCACGAGCCGCGTCACGGTATCCGACGCACGCGGCCGGAACTCCACCACGCTGAAACCGACGACATCGAACGAGGCCGCCAGGGCCTGAATCGTCTCGGCGACGGCGTTCATGGAAACGCCGCCCGGCGTCTGCATCAGCGAATGCGGGAACTCGAGCGGATCGAGCACATCGAGATCGAGGTGTATGTAGACCTTGCGGAAGCCGCGGGCGCGAATACGGCCGGCGACCCGGTCGGGCACGAGCAGATCAGCGGGCCGAAGCCAGGCGATCGGCGCGTCGCTCACAAACGCCGCCTCGTCGCGATCAAAATCCCGCGTGCCGGCGAGCACGATCTGCTCGGGCGCCAGACGCCGAGGCAGCAGTTCCACGAGCGCGGCCGGGCCATTGCCGAGCAGCGTGCGCAGCACCATCCCGTGAAAATGCCGGCTTGGCGAAGTTTCGGGCGTGTTCAGATCCGCATGCGCATCGAGCCACACCACCGCCAGGTCACCGCGGTACCGCGCGTTGAGATACGAGACGGGCGCCAGCTCCACGCCGCACGTACCTCCGACGACAAACAGCCGCGAGGGGTGCCGCTCGGTGAGAGCGTCGATCGTTTGTTTCGCGCGAGGCGCAATCGAGGCCAGACCGGTGACACCGTCTTCGGTGACCAGCGCTTCGGCGGAGGGTGCGTCAATTTCCAGGAACGCCGGCGGCGACAGGCGCGCGGCCAGTTCCCGTGCCGCTGTCGCGAGCGTGGGATCGGTACCGGAGCCCTGCCATTCCGGCAACAGCAGCGACAGTGACGTCACATCACCATTCTCGCAGAACGGCGGCTCGCAGTTCCCGATCGCGCCGCGTCTGGGGCGTGACCAGCATCCGGACCTGCTCGCGCGGCTCCGGCCACTTGGCGTGCGACTGAATTTCCCGCGACTCTTCGACAAACCCGAGCTTGTCGAGCACGCGCAGCGACACCACGTTCAACGTGCCGCACACGGCGATCACGCGCGTCAGCTTCAACGTGTCAAAGCCGAATCCGAGCACCGCGGCTGACGCAGCGGTCGCCCGGCCGCCGCCCCAATACGCCCGGCCGAGCGCGTATCCCAGTTCGCCGGCGCCGACGGCGAGATCCACGCCCTTCAGAAGCGCAATTCCAGACGGCGTGCCGTCGGGCTCGAGAATCGCAAAGACATACCGCGCGCCAACCTCGCGCTCGCGGATCGCGTTTTCGATGTATCGCGCCATCTCGCCCGCCGGATACGGCGACGGGAACGTCAGGTGTTCGACGACGCCAGGATCTTCAAACAGCCGCTGCAGCACGGGCGCGTGCGCGAGCGTGACGGGCTCGAGCGTAATCATGGATGTTTCTTGACGATGGGTGCGTTGATTTCCAGCTCCGCGACGCGCCAGGCCGCGTTTTTCGCCGTTCCAGTCTGCCTGATTCGGACGTACCGTGCGCGATGCGGCGCAATCGACAACCTCAGCCACGCTTCGCGCGGCGACTTCAGCGATGCCAGAAAAGACGACGCGGCGGTCCGCCCTTCCCAGACGGGATCGAACTGCTGCCCGTCAGCCGAGACGTCGATCGCGAGGCGGCGCGGAAAATCCTCCGCATGACGGCCGATCGCGACCGACACCGCGCCGATGTCGTGCTCCTGCCCAAGATCGGCGATCAGCCATTCCACGCCCGCTTGGGGAAAGACAAGCCAGTCCGTGTCCATGCGGCGATCGCACGCGGTGGCCGCGTCTCCCGCGTTGCTGCGCACCGACGCCAGCGTCAAAGACAGTCCCACATCCGGCTCCACGCGGGTCACGGCCGGCACGCGGAAGATTATTCGCTCATCGTTGCCGGCCACGCGAACGGCGCCAAGGCCGGTGTCCAGAACAAAACCCTTCCAGTACCCGCTGCGGTCCGTTGCCGCTTCGACACTGATCTCGTAGGCGCCGAGGGACGCGATGGCCGAAAGCATGTCGCGGTCGCCTGTGGCCAGTCCCGCCTGCAGGGGCGCATAGAACGGCGGATCGTACCCGCTCACGCCGTTCATCACCGGACGCCGATGCGCGGTCACGCGGAAGGTCGCGGCATTGTCCCAGCTTGGCCCGAGCGGCAATTCAAGCAGCGGCAGTGACGGATCGCTGCCCTCGAGCGACGTCCACGCCGGCGCCGCGTTGGCTGCCGGCATCGCCGTAATCCATCCATCGGCCAGAATGCCGGCGCACACGACCGCACAGAGAATGACGCGGGCCGATCGGCGCCGAACGACGAGCCGGTTGAATGCGAGACCGGCCGCCGCCGACAGGCACAGCACGCCGATCATCCAGAAACGTGACGGCACGCGCAGCTCGTCGAAACCAGGCAAGGCCATGAGCCAGCGATACGGCGAGGGATCGAGCAGCACGGAATCGCGCACGCTGAGCACCGGCCCGCACGCGAGCAGCGCCATCAGCGGCACGCAGCCCGCATAAAAGACAAACGGGCTGCGCGTGGCGATCGCGCGGCGCACGGGCGCCATCCACAGCAGCACCGCGCCGCAAATCAGCATCACGATGACCGCGCGGGATGGGTTCGTCATTCTGAACAGCGTCCAGTCGCCGGCGTGAACTGAGACGGCGCCGCGCGCGAGCCAGATCAGAACAACGGTCAAACTCAGGACAAACACCACCGCCAGTGACCGTTGCAGCAGCACCTGTCGCCGTGACCGAAGCGTGCTGGCCTTGCGGCGTGACAATCCCAACACGACGCCGGCGGCGAGAAGCACGAGGACCGTAAGGCCTGGAAACAGCGTGTCTTTGCCCGACGACAAAATCCCCTGCCACGCGCGCACGAGCTCGGAGATCTGCAGAAACGAGTCTGGATGCGCGCTGAAAGCCTGTGCCTCGGCAAATGTCCGTTTGAGGCCGTAGTAATCGTGCACGTGCTGATAACCCAGGACGATCGGCAGCACGGCGATGCCGGCGATTGTCCACGCACCGAGGATCGCGAGTGACGCGCGCCGACGATCCGGACGCGTGCCGAAGTACGCGAGCCAGAGCCCGATCAGCACCGCGCCGAAGAGCATGTAATACCCGTTCGCCAGCGACTGCAGCACCCACGCGATCCCAAACATCGCGAGCCAGTACCGGCGTCTGGTATCGACGAAGGCGTGCAGCGCAAGGAGCGCCACCGGCAGCCAGTACGCCGACAGCGACTGCAGATGGCCAATCTCCGCTGAAACGCGGTAGGGCGAGAATCCGAACGCGAGTCCCGCGATGATCCCGGCGTCGATTCGGCTCGTGAGGCGGCGAACGAGCAGGTAGCACGCGAACGCCGAGAGCGGCCAGCTCAGGAAAAATGTGAGGTTGTAGGTCGTGACGACGTCGTGCGTCAGCCAGTAGATCGGCGTGGCGATTGGCGTCAGACCGAGCAGGTTTTCTGTCAGTGCCGTGACACCGGTCGCAGGATGAAACCACGGCTGGTTCCACCAGGCGTCCGTCAGCGGAACGACCGTCGCGTTCCACCACAGAATCGCCGCATTGAGCGCCGGGTCACCCGCGTTCACCGCGAGCCGCGTCCCCAGGTGGTCGAACAACGGCCGAACGTAGAAATACGCCAGCGCGGCGAAGCACAGGAACACGATCAGATGCCGCCGGCTCATCGGGCGCCATTGTTGTAGCATGCGGCCCATGAAGATGATGAGGGGACTCGCCGTAGCCGTGGCACTCGCCTCGCTCGCCGGCTTCGTGGGGCTCGCGCAGCCTGAAGCCCGCACGGCGCCACGGCCGCGCGTGACGTCACGCGCCGCGGGTCCGAGCTTCGAGATCCGGTTCAGTCCGGACGCGCGGAAAGAGGCCGTCACCGGCCGCGTCTATGTGGCCATCTCCCGGACCAACACGCGGCCCCCGATCGATCAGACCAGCCCGACCGGCGTGCCGCTCTTTGGCGTCAACGTCGAGAACCTCGCGGCCGGCCAACCCGCGGTCATCGACGCGAACACGTTCGGATTCCCCGTGCAAAGCCTGCGCGATCTGCCCGCTGGTGACTATTGGGCGCAGGCGTTCGTGAACGTGTACACGAAGTTCGTCCGCGCCGACGGCCACACGGTGTGGCTGCACATGGATCAGTGGGAAGGCCAGAACTGGAAGCGTTCACCCGGCAACATCAGCGGCACGCCCGTCCAGATTCACTTCGATCCCAGCTCATCGACGCCCATCGCACTGGTCGCCGACAAGGTTCTCCCTCCAATCGCGGTTCCGGCGGACACCGACACGACGAAGCGCATCAAGATTCAGAGCCAGATTCTGACGAACTGGTGGGGCCATCCGATCTTTCTCGGCGCCATCGTCACGCTGCCGCCCGGCTACGACACGCATCCGGATGTGAAGTATCCAATCGTGTACAACCAGGGTCACTTCCCCGCCGGCGGCGGAGGCGGCGCCCAAGCAGGCCGTGGCGGCGCGGCCGCCACACCGGCGCCGGCAGGTCCATTGCCGCGCATGATCACCGTGCAGCTGCAGCATCCGTCGCCGTACTACGACGACTCGTACGGTGTGAATTCGGAAAACAATGGCCCGTACGGCGACGCGATCATGCAGGAGCTGATCCCCGCGATCGAATCGCAGTTCCGCGTCATCCGGCAACCCTGGGCGCGTTTGCTCTCCGGCGGATCGACCGGCGGCTGGATCGCGCTCGCGCATCAGGTGTTCTATCCCGATTTCTACGGCGGCACGTTCGCGTCGTGTCCTGATTCGGTCGACTTCCGCTATCACCAGATCGTGAATATCTACAGCGATCCGAACGCGTACTACGTCGACAAGGGCTGGCTGAAAGTCGATCGGCCCGGCGAGCGCAGTCCCGACGGCAACGTCCTGTACTCGATGAAAGACGAAAACTGGTTCGAGCTGGTACAGGGCGATCACTCACGATCGGGCGGCCAGTGGGACATCTGGGAAGCGACGTATGGGCCGGTTGGCGCCGACGGGTATCCTCAGCCGATCTGGAACAAGAAGACCGGCGAGATCGACAAGAAGGTGGCCGAATACTGGAAGGCGCACTACGACCTGCGCAACATCGTGCAGTCCAACTGGACGACGCTCGGATTGAAAATCGCAAACAAGGTGAACATCTACGTCGGCGACGCCGACAGCTACTACCTGAACATGGGCGTGCACCAGTTCGATGACTTCATCCGCAAAGCCGACGATCCGAAGTGGACCGGCGAGATTCTCTTTCAGCCGATGGCCCCGCACTGCTGGGGCCCGCGCGGCGCGGAAATGACCCAGAAAATGGTCGCGCAGATGGAGCGGTCCGCGCCCCCGGGCGCGGACCTCAAGAGCTGGCGGTACTAGCGCCAGGTAAGCATTCGCCGCGTCCGAATCGTCCTGACTGGCGTCTAATAACCCCGGCACCGCTACATCTCAGCCCCGGAGGAACGTCATGCACCATGCAAGACGCGTTCGGGCACTTTTCGCCGCCGGAATCGTGATTCTGGCGGGTTTCTCGGTTTCCACCATTGGGCAGGTTTCATTCCAGGCGCTGCCGCCGCCGGCCGGGCCGGCGCAGGGCTCGGCGGAAACGGCCAAGGGTACGGGCATCATCATCGGCCAGGTCGTCGATGCTGTCGACGGCAAGCGCGGCATCGGCGGCGCGCTGGTGGCGATTACCGGCGCCGCGGCCTCGCAGTCGCAGGTCTTCCTCCCAACCGGCGAGATCATTGCCGCAGGCGCCGTGACTGGTGGGCCGAACGATCCGCCGCGGCAGGTGCTCACCGATGCCAGCGGCCGCTTCATGTTCCGGAACCTCGCCGCAGGCCGGTATTCACTCCGCGCGACGGCGTCGCCCTATCTGGGCGGGTCCTACGGCGCAACGCGGGCGGGCGGCGCCGCGCAGACGATCGAGCTCACGAAGGACGACGAGAAGCGCGATGGGATCGTGATCAAGATGTGGAAGGGCGCCACCATCAGCGGCACCGTGATCGATGAAGCGGGCGAGCCGGCGATTGGCGTACCCGTCCGATCGATTCGCCGTGTCGTCAACGGGGGGCGAATGCGGCTGCAGGCCCAATTCAGCGCCACGACTGACGATCGCGGAGTCTATCGGCTCAGCGGGCTGACGCCGGGCGACTACTTTGTCGGCGTCATTTCTACCAGCACCACGATGCCCGCAAGCACCGCCGACGCCTTTGCGCAGATCATGTTTTCCGGAAACTCCTACACCACATCCGACCTGTATCGAGAACTGATGAGTTCCTCGACGTCACCCGTCTCGATGATCATGGGTGGCGTCGGTGGCGGCGGGTATCGCGTCGGCGAGCTCATGTTCCAGCAGAGTGGCTACTTGGGAGGGGGCGCAGGAGCCAATGCACCCGCGCCGAGCGAGAACGGGCGCGTCCTGGCCTATCCCTCGACGTTCTACTCCGGTGCCGGCGTCATCGCACAGGCTACCCCGCTTAGCCTCGCGTCAGGTGACGACCGGACGCGAATCGATCTGCAATTGAAGTTGCTGCCCGCGATGAGAGTTTCGGGCGTCGTGATGGGTCCGGACGGCCCCGTGCGCAATCTTGGGCTCCGGCTCCTGCCCGCGGGTGTGGATGAATTCACGAGCGACAACGGGATTGAGGCCGCGTCAACGGTGACCGATGCGAACGGCGAGTTCACGTTTCTTGGAGTCACGCCTGGCGGGTACACCCTGAAGACGCTGCGCATTCCGCGGCCGGCGCCGGTCGCGGCTGGCAGGGGCGCCTCGTCGATGGTCGAAGTCATGGGGCCTGGCGGCTTGGTCATGGGCGTGAGTTCGGGAGGCGGCGCTCCAGCTACTCCGCCACAACCGCCACCACTGCCAGTGGAACCAACACTGTGGGCCACGACGTCCGTGTCGGTGAATGACCGCGATCTAACCGGGCTGGTGGTGACGCTTCGCGGCGGCGCCCGTCTCAGCGGGCGCATCGCGTTCGAGGGCGCCGCCGAAAAGCCGGCGCCCGAGCAGGTGCAGCAAACATCGATCAGCATGACGCCAGTGGCAAGCAGCCCCTCGGTGGCGTCGGTGGCCAAGCGCGTGGAGCCAGACGGCGCGTTTGCCACGAACGGTTACCCGCCCGGCCGGTATCTGATCAGCGCCGCGCTGCCCCCGAGCATCGCCGCCAAATGGAAATTCAAGTCGGTGACGCAGGGCGGGCGCGTCGTCTCGGATGAAGGGGTCGATCTGCAAGGCGCGGACGTCTCGGGCCTGGTCATCACGTTCACCGACCAGCTGGGGGAGATCAGCGGTACCGTCCGCACCGAGATCGGCGCGCCCGATCAAGCGGGCTCCGTCGTCGTGCTGCCCGCCGATTCGACGGCGTGGAAGGACGGCGTCATCAATACCCGCCGCATCCGCAGCGTCCGCCTGACCACGACCGGCTCGTTCACGTTCGCGGAGCTGCCACCGGGCACCTACTACGTCGCCGCGATCGCCAACGATCTGCCGGAAAGCTGGCAGCTCGCCGCGACGCTCGAGGCCATCAGTAGAATTGCGACGCGCGTGACGGTCGCGACTGGCGCCAAGGTCAGCCAGTCGCTCACGTCCCGGCCGATTCGGTGAGGTGGCCCATGCGTACCGGTCTCACACTGACACTCTCAATCGGCCTCGCGGTGACAACTCTCGTGGCGCAGCAGCGCACGCAGATGCCGATGCCGCCCTCAACCGGCACGGCCCAGATCAGCGGCACCATCGTCACCGACGAAGCGGCGCCGCGGCCGGTGCGGCGCGCGGTCGTCACGCTGACCATGGCGTCGATGCCCATCGGCCGTTCGACCACCACGGACGATGACGGCCGCTTCGCCTTCACACAGTTGCCCGCCGGCAACTATTCGGCGCCCCGCGCCAGTAAGGCCGGGTACGTTCCATCGACGTACGGCGAGAAACGGGTGTATGGCATCGGTGCACCGATCACGCTCGCGGAGGGTCAGCGCCTGCAGATCGCGTTCAAGATGATGCGCGGGGCCGTCATTACCGGCACTATTTTCGACCACGGCCGGCCCGCGGTCTCGGTGGAGGTCCAGGCGACGGCGATTCGCGTCGTCAACGGCGTGCGCGTGGCATCGGACAGCTACTACGGCGGCGGCGGATACGCCTCGACCGATGACCGCGGCGTGTACCGGATTCACAGTCTGCCGCCCGGTGACTATCTCGTCACCGTTTCGCGGTACACGAGCTCCACCGCCGCGCCGGTTCGGCCCATCACCGACGCGGAAATGGAATGGGCCCAACGGCAGCTTCAAGGCGGCATTGGAGCGGGATCGGCGACCCCCGCTGCAGGCATTCCGCCTCCACCGCCGGCACAGGCCGTGACGGGCGCGCCGGTCTTTTATCCCGGCACGACAGTCGGAGCTCGAGCTGTACCGGTCACACTCGTTGCGGGTCAGGAGCGGGGTGGAATCGACTTCAACCTGCAGGTCGTGCCGACGGCGCGCGTGGCCGGCATGGTGATCGGACTGGATGGCCAGCCTGCCGCCTCCGCTCAAGTCAGCCTGGTGCCGCGGATGGGTGCAGAAGCTGGCCGGGTGGAATCGATGCTGATCATGGATTCGATGCTGATGGGCCGGACCTCGGTCGTCGATGGCAAATTCTCTTTGCCGAGCGTCAAACCGGGCGACTACACGCTTGCGGTGCGCGGCGCGTCCCAATCGACTTCGCCTGCGCCCGCAGTTGCGGGCCGGGGTGGCCCGGCCCCGGTGTTGAATCTCTGGGCCAGCGCCGACATCAGCGTCAACGGGGTGGACCTCCCCGACGTCGTGGTTCGACTCCAGCCCGGCATCGACATCGCAGGCCGCGTCACTTTCGACGGGAGCGCCGAGAAACCCGCGGATCTCTCCACTGTCTTCGTGCGGTTGCGGTCGGCTCCAACGCCCGGCGTCACGGTCGCGGTCAGCGTCCCGTCGACGCCGTTGAATGCCGACGGCACGTTCGTCTTGAAAGGCGTGGCGCCGGGTCGCTATCTCGTCTCATCGACCATACCGGGCAGTGCGCTCACACCGGTGTGGACCATGAAATCCGCACGAATCGGGGACGTGGACGCGGCCGACCTCCCCTTCGAGGTTGTCCCCAATCGCGACAGTCCCGAGATCTCCGTGACCTACACCGACAAGACAGGCGAGCTGTCGGGCCGGCTGCTCGATGGCGCCGACAAGCCGACGTCGCAGCTCTCGATCATTCTGTTTCCGACTGACAAGGCCATGTGGTCGCAGTCCTCGCGACGGATCCGGCCGCCCGTGCGGCCGGCGAACGACGGCGTGTTCAAGTTCGGCAACCTCCTCGCCGGCGAATATTTCCTTGCCGCGCTCAGCGATTTCGACCAGACGGATGTCTACAAGCCCGAGTTCCTCGAACAGGTCGCCGCCGTGGCGATGAAGATCACCATCGCCGAAGGCGAAAAGAAAGTACAGGACCTGAAGATCTCAGGCGGACACTAGCGGCGCCACTAACCTCCGCCACCGATGCGCTTCTGATACGGCGGATGCGCGGGCGACGGCGGCAGCGCCGCAACCGCTTTCATCACCTCATCAATCGCGCGCTGCAGCTGCGTATCGCGCCCTTTCGCGAGCTCGGTCGGATCCTCTGGGACGCGGATGTCGGGCTCGACGCCGTGGCCTTCGGCGAACCACTGCCCTTGCGGGCTGTACTGGCGGAACGTCGGAACCGTCACGCCGCCGCCGTCGACCAGCGCCGGCGCACCGCTGATCCCAATCAGCCCGCCCCACGTACGCGTGCCGATGAGCGGCCCGAGCCCGGCTTCCTTGAAGTACGTCGGGAACGCATCGCCGCCCGATCCGCTCCAGCCGTTGATCAGCATGACCTTCGGCCCGCGATGGCCGACCGGCGGCCACTGCCAGCTTTCGCCATCGCGCACGGCAAAGTACGCGAGCGGCGGCCGGTTGAGCAGTTCGATGAACCGATCGGGAATCTGCCCGCCGCTGTTGAAGCGTTCATCGATCACCAGACCGTCCTTGTCCCACTGCGCCATGAATTGCCGCATCAGCTCGTTCTGCGCATCGACGCCGGTGCTCTGCACGTAGATGTAGCCGACGCGGCCCTTGGTCGCCTGATCGACCTGCTGGCGTCGCTCTTCAATCCACGCGCGATAGCGCAGCTCGACTTCGGATCCGAGACAATTCACCACCACGTCGCGCGCGCCGTCTTTTGATGTCGAGCCGTTGACCGTGAGCACGGCCGTCTTGCCGCCCAGGCCCTGGAAGTTCGACCACGGATCCGCCTGCGTGTTCATCGGCACGCCGTTCACGGCGAGCACGTACTCGCCTTCCTTGACGTTGATCCCGGGCTCGTCGAGCGGCGATCGGGCATCCGCATCCCAGGGCCCGCCGCGCACGATGCGTTTGATCCGCCACGCGTTGTTGGACTTCTCCCAATCCACGCCGAGCATGCCGACGGATTTCTGATCCGCTTCCTCCAAATCGCCGCCACTGCGATAGGTGTGCGATGCATTCAGCTCGGCAATCAGCTCGCCGAGGACGAAGTTCACGTCCCAGCGCGTCACGGCCTGTTCGAGGAGCGTCAGATAGACACCGCGCACTTCCGCCCAGTCCACGCCGTGCATGCCCGGGTCGTAGAACATGTCGCGCTCGAAGCGCGCGGCATCCTGGAACATCTGCTTCCATTCGGCGCGGGGATCGACCGGCACCTCGAGGTCGGCGATGCGCAGCGGCTTTTCAATCCGCTGGTTCGGCTTGAGCTCGATGATTGCGAACCGGCTGTTCTCGATGTTGGTTTGATCGATCTTCGCCACCAGCGCCTTCTTGCCGTCAGCGGTCACGGTCATCAGATCCGCGTCGTCAAGGAAGGTCGCTTCTTTGCGTGATTCGAAATCCCAGGCGACAACAGCACTCGGCTGCGGGCCATCGGGCGAGCCGGCACGCGGCAGGCGGCGATAGACGATCTTTCCGCTGAGTCCTGTGAGATCCGCATAGCCGCCGGCCGGGATCGGCAAGACCACTCCGCGCGCCTCAAAGCCGTCCTGATCGATGTCCACGGGTTTCGGCGCAGTCTTGTCCTCGGGTTTGCTGTCCTTAGCCGGCGAGTCCTCTTTCGGCTTCTCCGTCTTCGCCGGCTCGACGCTGTTGCGCGCGGCCACGGGCGATTTCACGTCCCTCCGCAACGGCACCGCGACGATGCGCGTCGAATTCGCGTAGGCCCAGGCGGAATCGAAGCTGCTGTAGACGGGCGTGAACGATCGCTCGGACGTGTAATAGAGATACTTGCCGTCCGGATCGAATGTGGGCCCCGTGTCGTTCAAATACGCGGACGTCACCTGCTTCGCGGTGTTGTTCTTCGTGTCGAAGAGATAGATCGCGCTGTTGCCGGTCGGCTTCGGCGGACGCGCCCACGTCAGCCAGCGCGAGTCGGCCGACCACTGGAACCGCCAGTTCTCGAGTGCCGGGTGTGAGTACCACTGCACGCCCTGATCGACGCTCGTCAGCGCGCCGCTCGACACATCGACGATGCGGATTTTCATCGTCTGATCGGCGAACGCAATCTTCTTGCTGTCCGGCGACCACTGCGGCGGATACCGGAACCCCGCGCCGAGCTTCGTGAGCACGCGTTCCGTACCCGTACCGTCAGCCGGCCGCACGGTGAGCTCGTATTCGCCGCTGCGATCGCTCCAGTAGGCGAGCGTCGCGCCGTCCGGAGACCAGCGCGGATACCGCTCCGCCACGCCGGATGAGCGCGTCAGATTGATGACCGGTCCAAATTCCGCGGGAACGGTCAGCACATCGCCGCGCGCCTCGAACACGGCGCGCTGGCCGGTCGGCGATACGTCGAACGACTGAATGGTCGACGCGGCTTTCTCGACGCGCGCGCGCAGCGACTGGCCGTCGGTAGACACCGTCACCGGCACTTCCGTCGTTTTTTCCGACTGCAAGTCGAGCAGATAGAGGTGCCCGCCGGCCTGGAACACGATCGAATTGCCGCCCATCGACGGAAACGTGATGTCAAAGCTCGTCATGGTCGTGATCTGGCGCAGGCGCGCGCCCGACGCGTCCATCGCCCAGATGTTGTTGCGGGCCACTTTGTCGCGGTCGGAGATGAAGTAAATCGTGTTGCCGCGCCACATGGGCTGCGCATCGTTCGCGTCGTTGTTCGTCAGGTTTTTCGACGCCATCGACGTCAGATCGAAGAGCCACAAATCCGGCGACCAGCCACCGCGATACCGCTTCCACGTCCGGAAATCCTGCGACTGCGGCATGTAGACGAACTGCTTGCCATCGGGAGAGAAGGCGCCGAATTCGCCGTACGGCACCGGCAGTTTCTCCGGCAGCCCGCCGCCGTCGGCGTTGACGAGATAGAACTGGCTGTAGCGCTGGCGCCCACTCTCGCGGCCGGACGCAAACAGAATGCGCTTGCCGTCCGGATGCCAGCCGATCACGCGATCTTCCATCGGGTGATACGTGAGCCGCACGGCTTCGCCGCCGGTCGATGGCATGACGTACACGTCGGTGTTGCCGTCGTAGTTCGCGCTGAAGGCGATGCGGCTGCCGTCGGGCGAAAATCGCGGAAAGCTCTCCTCGCCTTTTGCGGACGTGAGGCGCGTGGCGGCGCCGCCGGCCCGTGGCACGGTCCAGATGTCGCCGGCATAGACGAAGGCGATGTGCGTGGCCGAGACGTCCGGATACCGGAACATGCGCGCATCGGTCGCCGCCGACACGGCACGCCAGCCGAGTACGACGAGCACCGCCGTACAGGCGAACAGCAACAATCGCTTGGATGACATGGACACTCCCTCAGAAGACCAAGGACGGAGTGTACTGCGAGTCTGTTCGATGGACAGTCAATGGACAGTTAACAGGCAACAGTCAACAGTTAACAGGCTGGGTTCGGACCAACTGCCAACTGCCGACCTCCGCCCTGTTGCCTGTTGACTGTTAGGAAGCGCGTCTCGCCGTTTTGTACCGTTCGTTCCAGTACGGATCGTCGAGCCGGGACACAGTGACGCCGCGGCTGCCGGAAGCCTGCGCGAATTCGCCGGCGCCCAGGTACACGCCGACATGGCGGCTGCCGGATCGCGGTCCCATGCCTTGCGCCCGGAAGAACACGAGATCCCCCGGCTGAAGTCGAGTTCTCGCGACCGGCTTGCCGAACCGTTCCTGGTCCTCCACGGTGCGCGGCAGGTCCACGTGATAGACCTCCGCGTACACCATGCGCGAGAACGCCGAGCAATCAATGCCGGACTTGTTCGTTCCGCCGAGGCGGTACGGTGTGCCGTGCCAGTCGTCCTCCACATCGCGCAGCCGGCGTTCTGCGTCCGTCATCTTTCGCGCGGCTTCCGCCATGGTCATCGTCGAGCGCGCGGATGCGGACGCCGCCGCGGTCATGCCGGGCGCGATGCGCCGCGCCGACTGATAGACGGCCTTCCAACGCGCGTCGGAAAGCTTGCTGATGAGGACCGACGCGTCGCGCACCGACGCGACGAATTGCCCGTCGCCGACGTACACGCCCGCGTGGAGCGACTTCTTGAAATGCGACAGCGGATCGGCGTCATAGAAAACCAGATCACCCGGCTCGAGCTTGTCCTTCTGCACCGCGACGCCCATCGTCTTCCATTGATTGGGATCGCCGGGCAGGTCCGCGTCGAAGACGGCGCCGTAGACTTCACGGACGAACGCCGCATTCCCGATGCCGCTGTAGGTCGTGCCGTTGTTGCGATACGGCGTGCCCGCCCACGCGCGCGCGATGTCGCGCAGCAGCGCTTCGCGATCGCTTGCGGATGATTTCGGCGAGGACTGGCCGGACGCCGCGGGGCTCGCTGGGATGCCGGCCGTCAGCAGCAGGGCGGCCATGAAGCCGTGCGCAAATCGGACGTACGGGCGCATGCCCAGATTGTCGGAGCGAACCGCACGACGCGCCAGAGGGGGGTCAGACACGGGTCAGACACGGGTCAGACATCAAACGCCCATCACCTGACAGAATTTACGCGTTCACTGTCTGACTCGTGTCTGACCCGTGTCTGACCCCGGATTGATACACTGAGCGACGTGTCCCCGGCCCTGACTGCCCTCACAGCACTGCAAGCGCTCGATTCGGCCGCTGATATGGCCCGGAAGCGGCTTGCCGAGTTGCCGGCGGCCGAGCAGGCGATTCGCGCGCGCACGGCGACGGCCCGGGCGGCCGGAGACGCGGTCAAGGCCCGAATTCGGGAAAACACGACCGGCCGGCGTGGGCTCGAGAAAGACATCGCGGCCGTCGACACGCGGCTGGCCAAGTTCGACGACCACAAGGCCGCGGTGAAAACCAATCAGGAGTACACGGCCCTGCTCCACGAAATTGCTACGGCCAAAGCCGAGAAAGACGCGATCGAGGAGCGCCTGCTCGTGTTGATGGACGCGGCCGACGGCCTGGCCGCGGAGCTCAAGGCGTCGGACGCCGCCGTGAAGGAAGAACAAGCGAAAGGCGACGCGGCCCTGGCCGCGCTCGGCCAGGAGAAACAGGCCCTCGAGCAGGAGCTGGCGCGCCTGGCAGCCGAGCGTCAGCGCGCCGCGGCGGGCGAACAGTTGATCAAGGGCCGGCGCGGGGTGGCGATTGCCGCCATTCAAGGCGATTTGTGCAGCGCCTGTCACGTCCGCCAGCGTCCGCACGTGCTCCAGCAGGTGCGCCGGAACGACAGCATCGTGCAGTGCGAAAGCTGCCAGCGCATCCTCTATTACGTGGCGCCGGCAGCCGAAGCGAACGCGCCGGCCACCAAGGCATGAGCGCGCCGCTGGCCGCCGGTCGATCGGTGACTGTCCACGTGGATGGCGGCGCCCGCGGCAATCCCGGGCCCGCCGGCTGGGGCGCGATCGTGCGCGATCCGGCGGGCGAAGTCCTCGCCGAGCTGTTCGGGGCGCTCCCCCATGCGACGAATAACGTCGCCGAGTACAACGGCTTGCTGTCCGCCCTGGAATGGTGCCGCGACCATCAGGCCAGGACCGTCCATGTGAAGTCAGATTCCCTGCTGATGGTGCAGCAGATGCGCGGGGTGTATAAGGTCAAGAACGAGGGCCTGAAGTCGCTCTACGGGCGCGCGCGCCTGCTGGCCCATGAAATTGGCGCGGTGACGTTCGAGCACGTCCGGCGCGAACTGAACAAGGACGCCGACCGGCTCGCGAATCTGGCCATGGATGAGGCAGAGGCAACGAACAATTCAGCAACTAACAACGAACAACGAACAACCTGATAACTGAAGAACCAAGCCTGTCCACTGTTAACTGTTCACTGTTAGCTGAAAAAAGTATGTCGGACGATCGCAAATACCGTCAGCGCGGCTATCAGGACTCCGGGCCGCGGGAGCGCACGCCGCAGGCGCCGCGCAAGCCGCCCGAGCCTCGCGATCCCCGTATGCCCCGCGATCCGCGCGTGCCGAACATGCCCGGCTTCCGGGAAGTATTCCGGTGCACGAAGTGCGGCAACATCGAAGGGCTCGAGGTCGCCGCCGACACGTTGTGCAGCAAGTGCGGCGTCGATCTCCATTCATGCGCACAGTGCGTGTCGTTCGACGGCGGGTCGACGTTCGAATGCATGCAGCCGATTCCCGCCCGCATCAGTCCCAAAGACGCGCGCAATGCATGCACGTTCTATTCGCCCCGCATCAAAGTCGAACGCGAAACCGGCTCAACGGCCGCGCCAAACACGGCAAAAAAAGCTTTCGACGATCTTTTCAAGTTCTAGCCAGAACCCCAATTGTTAGTTGCCAGTGGTCGAGTTGTGAGTTGTTGAGTTGTTGAGTTGTTAGTTGTTAGTTGTCAGTTGTTAGTTGTTCAGTTGTTAGTTGTTCAGTTGTTCGTTCTCGCAACTAATACTGTCGCCGCCAGGTCCCCAGTCGCGTTCAGCACCGTCGCGAACAAATCGGGAATCGCGTCCACGGCGATCAGAATGCCGACCCCTTCCACCGGCACGCCAATCGAGAGGAACAGCGGCGCGAGCATGAGGAAGGCGCCGCGCGGCACGCCGGGCGCGGCAAAAGCCAGAAAGATCGCCGCAAAGGCAATCGTCAGGTACGCGGTCAGTCCCAGGTCAACGTGGTAGTACCACGCGACGAACAACGTCCCGAACGTCCACGACACCGGCGCCGCAAATTTGAAGGTCGAGATGGCGACCGGCAGGACGAAGCCGGTGACGTTCTTCGGCAGCTTGAGATCCTCCTCGGCGCCGCGCACGAGCGCCGGCAACGAGGCAATCGATGAGCTCGACGAAAACGCGATGAGCTGCGCCGGCAGCGCCGCGCGCGCGAAGTCGCGCATCGGCAGCCGCGTGAAGATCAGCAGGACGGGATAAAGGAGCAGGACGAACAGCAGGCTGGCGATCGAATACGCCGCGATGTAGAAGCCGACCGCACCGGCCAGTCCCGCGCCGCCGTGCGCGCCGAGCGGCAGCATCAGCGCGAACACGCCGATCGGCGCGAGCCAGATGATCCAGCGCACGAGCACGAGGAGCGCGTCGCCCAGGGCGCCGAAGAATCGCAGCAATGTGTCGCGGCCGTCAGCCGTCGCCTGTGCAATCGCGACCGCCAGCAGCAGCGTGAAGAGGATCAACGGCAGCATGGCGCCATTCGCGGCGGCGGCCACGGGATTCGTGGGAATCAGCGACAGCAGCCAGTTCGAAAAGCTCACCACCGGCGCGCCGGCCGACAGCGAGCTGGCCGCTTCGGCTGCACCGGGCGGCAGCTCGGGGCGCACCGTCACCAGCTGCGACAGCCACGAGAACAGCGCGATGCCGAGCGGGAGAGCCAGAATCGCCGCACCTGTCAGCATCGCGATGAAGACGAGGAGCGTCCGGATCCCGATCCGGCCGATCGCGCCCGTTTTTGCCGCCGACGCCACGCCCGTGATCACGAGCGAGATGACGAGCGGAATCACGGTCATGCGGATCGCGTTGACCCACAGCTGACCGACGGGCGCCACCGCGTCGGCGGCGTTGATCAAGGTCGCATTATGCGAGGCGGCGATGGCCAGGCCACCGGCCAGGCCTGCGCCCAAACCAACGAGCACTCTCGTGCCTTCGGTCACCCAACACTCCTTTCAAGAGGCAACAGGCAACAGGCGACAGTCGACAGGCCACAGGCACCAGTCAACAGGCGCAGGCACCCGGCGCCTACATCATCAAGTCGCCGCCGTTGATGTCGAGTGACGCGCCGGTGATGTAACCGGCGCTCTCGGACGCGGCGAAACAAATCAGATCGGCCACTTCTCGCGAGGTGCCGAGACGCGGCACCGGAAACCCGGCGGCGAGACGGTCGAGCAGGTCCGGCGCGGCGCTCTCTCGCGTGAGCTCGGTATCGATCATGCCGGGGCAAACGGCGTTGACCGTGATGCCGTATTTGCCCAGCTCTTTCGCCGCCGCCCGCGTCAGGCCGAGCAGTCCGGTCTTCGACGCGGTGTAATGCGCGCCGCCGAGCGTGCTGACCTGGCGTCCGGCGGTCGACGAGATGTTTACGATGCGGCCGTAGCCCTGCGCCTTCATCGCCGGCAGGACCGCCTGCATGAGCAGAAACGGCGCCGTGAGGTTCACATCCATCGCGCGGCGCCATTCCTCCGCGGTGATGCGCTCGAACCGGGTCGTCAGCGGGAGGGCCGCATTGTTGATGAGGATGTCGATGCGCCCGAATGCGTCGAGTGTCTGTTGGACGATGGAGGCGGGACC
>JADMIO011478702.1_pt1 | contig 21875 bp, 18 predicted proteins | sample 8958161 | NCBI WGS metagenome assembly JADMIO01 (sample SAMN16585339, study PRJNA669376) | soil metagenome | isolation source: Crop rotation soil | place: USA: Cullars Rotation, Alabama | collected 2011
CCCGCTCATCGTCATTGCGGAACAGCAGCCGGCCCTGCATCTGGCCGCCGATGCAGCGCAAAGCGGCGGCCGCCAGCACGCCTTCCGGTGCACCGCCGGAGCCCACATACATATCGACGCCGCTGTCCTTCTGCGCGGTCGCGATCACGCCGGAAACGTCGCCGTCGGAGATCAGCATGATGCGCGAGCCCGCATTGCGCACCGCGGCGATCAGTTCGGCATGGCGCGGGCGATCGAGGATGCAGACCACGAGATCGCGGATATCCATCTTCTTCGCCGCGGCGAGACTCTTCAGATTCTCCTCCGGCTTGCGGTCGATATCGACGACTCCTTCCGGCAGATCCGGACCCACCGCGATCTTGTCCATGTAGACGTCGGGCGCGTTCAAGAAGCCGCCCTCCTCCGCCATCGCGATGACCGCGAGCGCGTTGTGCCCGCCCTTGGCGGTGATCGTGGTGCCTTCCAGGGGATCGAGCGCGATATCGACCTTGGGACCGCCGGCGCCGACCTTCTCGCCGATATAGAGCATCGGCGCCTCGTCGCGCTCGCCTTCGCCGATCACGACGGTGCCGTCGATGTTCAGCGAGTTCAGCGCTGTGCGCATCGCGTCGACCGCGGCCTGGTCGGCCGCCTTCTCGTCGCCGCGGCCCATCAGCCGCGAGGCGGCGAGCGCCGCTGCTTCGGTGACGCGCACCACTTCAAGCGCCAGGTTGCGATCCATGATCTTTAGCCTTCCGATAGTCTCAGGAGAGTTGTTCGATCGACATGACATGCGGCGGCTCGACGACCGCCGCGACCTTGCCGAGTTTCTGCACGACCCGCGTGACCTGCGCCTGGCTGGTCTCATGGGTGGTGAACACGACCGGCACGCGGTCGCCGGGCGAGCGCGCGCGCTGGATCATCGATTCCAAGGAGACGTTCTCGTCGCGCATGATGGCGGCGACCTCGGCGATGACGCCCGGCCGGTCCAAGACCATCGTGCGGATATAGAACGGACCCACATGGCTGCCTTCGGGCGCCGCGGGAATCTTCTTCAAGGTCTCGGCCGGCGCCGAGAAGGCCGGCAGGATGCGGCCGCGGGCGATGTCCATGAGGTCGCTGACCACGGCGGATGCCGTCGGCCCCTGGCCGGCGCCGCGGCCGATCGCGACATTCTGTCCGACGAAATTGCCCTGGGCGACCACCGCGTTGTAGACCCCGTCCACCTTGGCGATGAGTGCGTTCTGCGGAACCATGCAGGCATGAACGCGCTGCTCAATGCCGCGTTCCGTTAAACGCGACAGGCCCAGCAGTTTTATCCGGTAGCCGAGCTCGGTCGCATATTCGATGTCCATGGCCGAGACGTTGCGGATACCGGAAATCCGGATCCCCGCGAAATCCACCTCGCAACCGAAGGCGACGGCGGTCAGGATCGAGAGCTTGTGCGCGGCGTCGATGCCATCGACGTCGAAGCTCGGATCCGCCTCGGCATAGCCGAGCTGCTGCGCCTCGCCGAGCACATCGGCGAACTCGCGCCCGGTCTCGCGCATCTGGGTGAGGATGTAGTTACAGGTGCCGTTCAAGATGCCGTAGACATGCTCGATGCGGTTGGCGGCCAGACCCTCGCGCATCGATTTGATGATCGGAATCCCGCCGGCGACGGCCGCTTCGTAGGCGAGTGCGAGGCCCGCCTTCTCGGCACTCCGCGCCAGCGCGGTGCCGTGCTCGGCGAGCAGAGCCTTGTTGGCGGTGACGACGTGCTTGCCCTTGGCGATGGCTTTCTCGATCAGCGCCTTCGCCGGCCCGCTGGAGCCGCCGATCACCTCGACGACGACATCGACCTTCGGATGGTCGGCCAAGGCCACCGGATCTTCGCACCAGTCATACTTGGAGAGATCGACATCGCGATTCTTGCGCCGGTCCCGCGCCGAGACCGCGGTGACCTCGATCGGCCAGGGGCAGTGCTGGAGGAGGATGTCGCGGTTCTCCTCCAAGAGGCGCACGACACCGACGCCGACCGTGCCCAGTCCGGCAATTCCAACGCGCAAGGCGCGTCCCGACGCGTTTTCAACAGCCATAGCTCAGCGTTACGAAAGGTGGTTACAGGAATGAATCAATTTTGGGACAGATAGACTTCCGCCCGTCGGTTGCCGGCTTCTCCGGCCGGCGTGCTTTCCGCATAGAGAGTCTGGTCGTCGCCGGCCGCGGCCACCTGGACCAGGATCGGCTGCACGCCGTATTCTACCAGCGCCCGGGCAACCGCGGTCGCGCGCTCCATCGAGACGTCGTGGTTCACCGCCTGCTGGTCCAGCGCTTCCATATTGCCGGTGCGCGCACTCGCATGGCCGATGATCCGCAGCACGCCGCCCTGGATCCGCTGCAGCTGTGCCACCTGCTGCAGCACCTGGCGATCGGCGGCGCTCAAGCGCGAGGAGCCGTTGCCGAAATAGACATAGCCGACCGCCTGGCCGACACCCGGGATGTTGCCGGACGGGGCATAGCCCTGGATCGGCATCACGCCACCCGTCGCCGGGCGATAGCTGGTGGTAGGCGCACTGGCCTGCAGCCCGTTCAAGACCGAGTAATCGACGGAGACCCCGTCCGAACTCGGCGGGGGCGCCGCCATCGGCGCAGCGCTGCTGCCCGCCAGCGGTGTCGCGGCGATGCTCGTCGGCGCAGAGGGCTGCTCCGCCTCTTGCGGCGTGCGCGACAAGGAGCCCGGCGCGAGGTTGAGCGGGCCGGCGGGTTCGAACGGCTTCGAGCCCGGCTGCGGCGTGCCGACCGAGGCCACCTGGGTGGTCGGTTCCGGCGCGGGCGCGGGCAGCGGCTCGGCAACCGGCGGCGTCGTGGGTTCGGGCGTCGGCGCCGGCGGCGAAGTCATCTCGGTCGTCGGTGCCGGCGGCGGGGTCACCTCGGTGGTCTGCGCCTGCTCGGGCGCCGTCGGTTCGACCTCGGCGGTCTGCGGCGCCTCTTCAACCGGCTTCTCCGGACGCGCGGCGCTCTGTTCCGGCATGGTCAGGGTTTCGTCGGTGTGCTGCGCGTTGCTGCTGTCCGAACCAAGACCTTCCGACGCCTGGTCGAGATTGACGATGCTCGGCTTCGGCGCCTCATTGGGCACGCTGTTGATGTCGGGGACCTTCGCCTCTTGCTCCTCGCCGGCCATCGGCTCGCCTTCACCGGGTGCCGGCGTCGCCGCCTTGGCCTGCTCCGAGGGCGTCGGCGGGGTCGGCTCCTCTTCGAACCAGGAGCAACCCGCGATCACCAGCAAAGCCGTCACCGGGAGAAAACGGCCCATGCGCGCGAGGTCAAGGCGCTCAAACCGCTCGCCAATCACGGCGCCAGTCATGGCTTTCAATTGCAGCGCCTTGGATTTGCAAACCTCGAACATCAGATCTGGTCTCCCCACTTCCTCCGATGAATCCAGAGCAGATCCTGGTGCGGCGCAAGGGCGCGCAAACGGAATCCGTCACCGAAGGGCTTTCAATTGTTTAACTCATTCTATTATAAGAAACAATTGGCGTTGTCTCCGCCGAGAGTGTGGTTCCCACGGAGCGGATCCCGCCAGTGTATCCCATTGTTAATAATCAGGAACCGGGATGAAACGCATGAGTGATACCAACCCGGGCGCCAGCAGCGGTAAGGGTCCGAATCAAGAGTCGGGTAACGGCAACGGTTCCGATCCCATGGAGCTGGCCCGGGCGATGGCGGGAATTGCCGAGCAATCCCAGCGCCTGGTCGCCGATTTCGTCGCCCGGAACCAGGAGCGGCTGAACGACCCCGACCCGCTCAATGTCGGCCGCGCCTTCTACGAGATGACCACCCGCCTGATGGCGGATCCGCAGAAGCTGATCCAGGCCCAGATGTCGCTCTGGCAGGATTACATGAATCTCTGGCAATCGACCGCCCGGCGGATGATGGGCCAGGAGTCCGAGCCGGTGATCGCCCCGGCCAAGGACGACCGGCGCTTCAAGGATTCAGCCTGGCAGGACAACCAGCTCTTCGACTTCATCAAGCAGTCCTACCTGCTGACCGCGCGCTGGATGCGCGACACGGTCGACAAGGTCGAGGGGCTCGACGACAAGACGGCGCAGAAGGTCGATTTCTACACGCGGCAGTTCGTCGATGCGATGGCGCCGAGCAACTTCGTCATGACCAATCCCGAGGTGCTGCGCGCCACCATCGAGAGCCGCGGCGAGAACCTGGTGAAGGGTCTCGAAAACCTGCTGAGCGATCTCGAACGCGGCAAGGGCAAGCTCTCGATCAGCATGACCGATCCCGAGGCCTTCGAGGTCGGCAAGAACATCGCCGTCACCCCGGGCAAGGTGGTCTTCCAGAACGACCTGCTGCAGCTCATCCAGTATTCGCCCACCACTGAGAAAGTGGCAAAGCGGCCGCTGCTGGTGATCCCGCCCTGGATCAACAAATATTACATCCTGGATTTGAAGCCGCAGAACTCCTTCGTCAAATGGGCGGTGGGACAAGGCCTCACCGTCTTCATCGTCTCCTGGGTCAATCCGGACGAGAAGCTCGCCAGCAAGAGTTTCGAAGACTACATGAAGGAAGGCATCCTCGCCGCCCTCGATGCGATCGAGAAGGCGACCGGCGAGAAGAGCGCCAATGTGATCGGCTATTGCCTCGGCGGCACCTTGCTCGCTTCGACGCTCGCGTATCTCGCGGCGAAGAAGCAGTCGAACCGCATCGCCAGCGCCACCTTCTTCACCGCGATGGTGGATTTCAGCGAGGCCGGCGAGCTCAGCGTCTTCATCGACGAGGAACAGCTGGACGCGCTCGAAGCCAAGATGAACGAGCGCGGCTATCTCGAAGGCTCGGAGATGGCGCAGACCTTCAACATGCTGCGCGCCAACGACCTGATCTGGTCCTTCGTCATCAACAATTACCTGCTCGGCAAGGAGCCCTTCCCGTTCGACCTCTTGTACTGGAACGCGGATTCGACACGGATGCCGGCGGCGATGCACAGCTTCTATCTCCGCAACATGTACCAGCGGAACCTGCTGTCCCAGCCGGGCGGGACCGAGCTCGACGGCGTGCCCATCGATCTCACCACGGTGAAGACGCCGACCTTCATCCTCTCGACTCGCGAGGACCATATCGCGCCCTGGAAATCGACCTATGCGGCGACCCAGCTCTATCAGGGCCCGGTGAAATTCACCCTGGCCGCCTCCGGCCATATCGCCGGCGTGGTCAATCCGCCCGCCGCCAACAAATACGGCCACTGGGTCGGCAAAGAGAAGACCGGCAAGGATTACGCGCCCGATCCCGAGGCTTGGCTGGCGAAGGCGGAGAACCGCCCCGGATCGTGGTGGCCGGAATGGCGGCAATGGCTGAAGCCGTTCGACGACGGCGAAGTCGAGGCGCGGAAACCGGGTGACGGGAAGTTGAAGCCGATCGAGGACGCGCCTGGGTCTTATGTGCTGGTGAAGGCGCAGTAGCGGTTCCGATTCTTCAGATCGTGCGCGAGTCTCCCTCTCCTATCAGTCAAATCTTCTTGGCGATCCCACACCGGGGATAACGCTGCCCGAAAACTTGCCTCGGAAGCGTCAAGGAACATTCGCGGGCTCAGTGCATTCTTACCGCAGTGCAGCAGTACCCTCGGGCCATCATGAATATCGTCGCAGTGGATTTCGCCAGCCGACAAGGCGCACCGGTTGTCCAGCCGACGCATGACGAATGTCAGGCGTTGCTACAGTTGGGCGACGGCATCGCCACGCGCATGCCGCAGGCCGCAGGCGTCCTGCGCTCGTGGCGCGAGGCTGTCGCTGCCCTGGAAACCGCCGATCTGGAGCCGGCCGCCTTCGAGGCCGAACTGGACCGGCTGGGCCTGGCGCTGCGGCGGATCTGTCTCGGGCTGGCGCATGCGGCTTCCGACCGGGCGCTCCGCTCGCCGCGCGATCGCGACCACACGCTGGCGCCGAACGGCGAGGAGATCCATTTCGGCTATGAGCGCAGCATCGAGCCGGAAACGCTGGAAGCCCGGCTTGCATCTTACGCGCCGGCGCCGGCCGGCTGGCACGCCGATCACTTGCTGTTCTCCAGCGGCCAGGCGGCGATGAGCTCGCTCTTGCTGGCTTTGGCGCCGCGCGGTGCCAATCCGGCCAACCCGCCGCGCGTCCGACATCTCGGCGGCTATTTCGAGACCGAGGAATTGCTGGCGATGATGAACAGCCACGGCATGATCCGGGAACTCTCCATGGAAGGAGACGACCACGCCGATGTGCTGATCCTCGAGCCGGTCTATTTCGACCGCGATGCCCAGGTGCATCGGATCGACATGACGGCGGCCTTGAAGCGGCATTGCGCCGGGGCGGAAGGATGCCCGTCGCTGGTCATCGTCGACAGCACTTTGGTCGGTCCCTGCTTCGACCTCGATCCGCTGCTGCCGCAGCAGCTCACCTGCTCCGACGCCGGCCATCTTCTGGTGCGGATGAGCTCCGGGCTGAAGCTCGATCAGGCCGGGCTCGAACTCGCCAATGTCGGCCTGGTCAGCCTCTATCGGCGCGACGAGCAGACCTTTGCCGTGGATCCGGCCGAGAAGCTGCGGAAGGCGCGGACCCTGACCGGCGCCGGGCTCGGTTTCGACGCGCTGGGCGCCTTGCAGGCGCCGTGGTTCCTCGATCGCGAGCATGCGCGGCGCTATGCCGAAGCCGTCTTCGAGAACAATGCCGACCTGGCGCAGCGCTTGAGCGAGGTCGACGGCCTGTTCTCACAGGTCTCGCATCCGAGCCTTGGCGCCGACAGCGGCGCCGCGGCGCCTTTCGTCCTGATCCAGCTCGAGGATGATGCGCCGGAGAATTACCGGAAGCTCGAAGAGCTGATCGCGCGCGAGGCGAAGGCGCGGGATCTCCGCTTCGACAAAGGCGGCAGCTTCGGCTTTCGCGGCCACCGCTATGAGGCGATCCTGCCGCAGGCCGGCGAGATCACGCCGTTCCTGCGCGTCGCCTTGGGGGCGCGCAAGGGCTGGTCGCGCGACGGGATCATCGATCTCCTGTGCGAGATCGCCCGGGCGAAGTCGGTGGACGCGTTCTAGCGCCGAAAGCGGCTCAGGCTTTCTCGGCCGGCGGCAGCTGCTTCAACAGCGCCCGGCGCTCAACCTCGGCATGCTCGATCAGCTTGACGGCCAGCGCGTCGCCCTGAGTCGCGTTCAGCGATCGCATGCGCGCGATCCGGTGGTCGATCGCTGCCAGGCGATCGCGCAAAGTCTCCGTGCCGCTGTCTCTCTCATACATGGTCTTTCCAGTCTCATTCTGTTGGAACAAAGCACCGCGCCGGTGGAGCATGATCAACCTTCAGGGCTGGTCAGGCAAGCGACCGAGCCGGTGAAGATCCGCGATCGTCTCCTCGATCAGGCGCTTGTAGCGCGGATCCTGCGCGTCACCGGTCGCCGCGAACAGGCGCAGAAGAAAGGCGGCCTTCTCACCCGCCTCATTCCAGGTTGCGGCTGGACCGGTGGAGAGATGGAGCGCGAGTTCCGCCTGACCATGCCGCAGCGCTTCCTGGTCGGCGCGCACGCCATCCTGCTGGCGCCGGGCATCGGTCTCTTTCTGCGCCGTCATGCCCCGGTGCTCGTCGAGCGAGACCGTGGGCTTCTCCGGGGATTCGGCGTCAGGCTTGTCGTTGTCGTTCTCGGTCACGATCGGGAAGCGGCGTTCAGCTCTGGCCCGGCTTGACCAGCGTGTCGGCACAAGCCGTCGCGACCTCGCGGTTCGGGCCATCGGTAACCGATGTCGTCGCCCATCCGGCCTTCATCAGGTAGTCGCGTCGCTCATAGCTGGTCACCATGGTGCTCATCGCCTTGATCTTCTCGCTGCCTTGCGGATCGAGTTTCGCTTGGGCGAGGCAGACCGGCACCAGGGCACCGACCACCGCGATGGCCGAGCGCTCATCGGCGAGCTTTTCGGCGGAATTGGTGGAATACCAGCCGCCTTGATTGAATCCGATCACCATCGTCGCGACGGCACCGAGGGCGGCGCCGGTCAGGCCCGGCTTGAGCCAAGTGGGGATATTCACAGCGGCCTCTTTTCATGAGGGGGTGGAGCGACGTTCGGGCGTCGCTCCGAAGCCTGAATGATGCGCTCAATACACCTCTAAAGATACAAATATTATAATCAGCACCGAAAAATACTTTACTTTGGTAATTCTCCTCGCCAGTGCGCCAATCATTGCCTAGTCTATGGCAATAAAATCGGGCTCAAATATTTGTTCGCGCATCGAAAAGCGCAGCGAAACCCACTTTAGGAGATCGTGACAATGGACGACGTCCAAAACCTGCAATCGGTGCGACTGTCACTGGTGGTCCGGCGGCGAGATCTTGCCTCCCGCGGCGCCATGAGTCCCGCCGATGGCGGGCGGTCGGCAACGCAGATCAGAAACATCCAGTCCGAGATCGAGGCGATCGACCATGCGATCGCCGATGAAGTGGCCGCGAAGAGCAGCGCCGCCTCAGCCGCCTGATTCCACGCCTAAGCCTGAGGCGCTCCGCCGCTACATCAGCCGCTGCGCCGCCCATTTGTGGAAGCAGTGGGTCGGCACGTCCATGACCGGCGAGAAGACGCCGCCGTCGAAGGCGGGCGAGGCGCGGCCGCGCTGCATGCGCTCCACCACGCCGACATCCTCGGAGAAGACCTGCTTCCAGGCGCGGAGGTTGGCCGAGCGGATCTGGGCGTAGCCATCGTCCAGCGCCGCGTCGCCGACATAGTAGAGCTCGAGATGCTCCAAGGTCCGGTCGACACCGACCGGCTCCAGGCGGACCACCATGAAATGGTCCTGGTGGACGCCGAGCAGCACGTTCGGGAACAGGGCCGTATACTCTGCGCCGCCGCGGAACTGGGTCGGCAAGTCCGGGAAATTCGGCAGCTCCTCGCCGGTCTCGGTCAAGGTCGGGCGATAGACCCGGCTGCCCTGCCCGGCGAAGGAATCCCAAACGTTGATGTTGTAGTGATCCTCGAGCCGCGAATACGAGTTCAAGGCCGGGTGCACCCAGGGCAGATGATAGGCCTCGCAATAATTCTCGACCGCGAGCTTCCAATTGCAGTGGACGTCGAAGGTGGATGAGGAATCCGCGCCGGCATGGCGGATCAAGCTCTCGTCGAACATCGACCAGCGCTCGGCCAAAGGGGCAACATAAGCTGAAAAATCCTGAGCCTGGCCGCTGACGTTCACGAAAACCATGTCGAACCAGATGGCGCTCCGGACCGGCTTCAGCCCATGCGCCGATTTGTCGAAGCCTTCGCAGCGGTTGTTGCCGGGACCGCCGATGAAGGGCGTCGCCTTCAGCTTGCCTTCGAGGTCGTAGGCCCAGGAGTGATAGGGACAGCGCAGCACCGCGCCGACATGGCATGGCTCGGCGATGAGCTCGGCACCGCGATGGCTGCAGACGTTGTGGAAGGCGCGGACTTCGCCCTTGGTGTCGCGGAGCAGGATCAGCGGCAGGCCGAGGAGATTGCGCGGCACCACGTCGCCCGGCTTCGGCACATCCTTGCCGAAACCGATACAGGCCCATCCGGCCTCGTAGAGGCGCGCCCGCTCGAAGGCCAGGAATTCCGGATCGACATAGCAGGGATTGGGCAGCGCCTTGGCTGCGGCGGTCTCAGCGAGGACGGCGGAGAGCCGATCCCGGAAGGGAGCCGCGGTGAAAGCCGAGTGGTTGCCTGCCGGAATGGTGGCCATCGGGACCTGCCTCACGAAACGCGTTGGGTGATCGATTGTCGCCTGCGGGTGACCGGCGGTCTCCCCGCCCCGCGACATTGCACGGCTTCAGGATGGCGCGCCCAGATAAGGCCGGGTGGAAACATAATCCTCCAAGGCAATGAAATGCGTCACCTGCGCGCCGTCATCGGAGAGCGGGCAGATGATCCATTCATAGGTCTTGGCACCGAGCCGCATATGCGTGCCGTCGGTCCGCCCCAGGACCGGTTCACGGCCGTCGACCACGCTGCGATAGAGCGCGAGGGTGCGGTCGATATCATCCTGATCTTTATAGATTTCAGTCACCCATTTGCCGCGCAGCTCGAAACCCAGCGCCGCCACCAGTTCGGTGCCACCGATCCGGTAGTAGAGCCGGTCGGGGTCGCGGTGCCACTCGGTCATCATGACGTTCTTCAGCAGCGGCCAGATCAGGGTCGGGTCTACATCCTGGCGCCGCGGCATCGCGCGGCCGGCACGGATCTCGTGCCAATAGTCGAGCAGACGACGCACTTTCTCGGATCGGCAATCCGCCAGCGCGATGAAGTTGTAGCGCCCGGCCGTCTGGTTGCCGAGCTCCGGCTGATCCGATCCCAAACTTCGCTCGTCCCCCACGGCAGGCCGCGCGGGCGCTGCCGCCGCGGCCAAGCGCAAGTCCGCTCGCGCCTCTCGATCACGAAAGAGGATAGTGCACCGCCGCCGCCCTCGCCACTGCGGCGAAGATTCGGCGGGACAATTCGGGGTTGCCGGCGATGGCTCAGACCGGCTTCTCGCCGAGGCCGGGCACGTCGCCCAGCCGATCCTCGAACTGATGCACCCAATGGATCGTGCGTGGAAAAGCCCAGTCCGGCGCGGCTTCTGCGCGGCGCGGCGCACTCAGCCACTCCAGCAGCCGCTTGCCGTCGTCGCCCTTCGCGTCACGGCGAAACGTCATGTAGCTGTCGGTGACCGTCGCGGCGCGCGCCGGTGCCATCTGTGCCGCAATCGCCGCCCGGATATGGTCGAGCGTGCGCTCGGAGAAATGCGCCGCCTTGAGCTCCGCCGCGATCGCCGTCTCCTCCGCCTCAGTGATGATGCCGTGGTGGCGCAGATCGCGGAGCGTATACCGGATGCTGATCATCGGCTCCGAGAGCGGCATGAAATCCAGCTCCTCGATCGCATGGGTGACGCAGACCTCGTCGTCATCGGCGATCGCGTTGCGGCGGTACAGCCGAAAGATGTTGCCGATCCCGCGCATGCCGTAAGGCGCAAGCTCGGCGGCGCGCAATGCGCCGGTGCTGGCGGCGCCGACGACCTCGGCGCCCTTCGAAATCACGAACAGGATCTCCTTGTGCCAGACCGACGGCGTATTGCCGAAGAAGCCGTCGATGACTCCGATCCGGCGGTAGCCCTGCTCGAAGGCCCGGTAGACCGATCCCAACGCCGCCGGTGGGAAGAAATCGATCCGCGGATAGGCCTTCTTCGGCACCCGGGTCGGACCGACGAAGACACAGGACTCGTTCACGACTCACTCCTCCGCAGGGCCATCGGGCGACTTTTTCGCAATCTGCCACGGTGCAGGCCCGAACGGCGAGCGGCAATCGGAAGTCCGCTGCGCTGGTATGGGACATGGATCAGGTGCCGATGCCTAGCGCCCGACGGCCGATCCCAGCGGGTGCAACCGCCGTTAACGAGTGCTGGGTTCGCGTTGCCAAATGAGGAAATTATGCCCATTCCGCCAACAGGTTAAGACCTGCAACCTGCAAGCGTATACGTGAGAACTCGTATTGCGGCGCGTTGCGTTTCCGCGCTATGGTTAAGTGTGCGTTAAGCTTAACCATCTGCATTTACTAAGTTTTAACCTTGGGAGGTTGGGACCATGCGTTCATTCGAAGAGATGCTGCATTCGCGTCAGAAGGCGGGCATCGCCATCCATCGGGCTCTGCAGGGCCTCGGCGCTCCGGCCGCCCGCGAAGACGACGAGCGTGCGATTCTCTCCAGCTTCGCACGTGACGATGACGAGCGCGCGATTCTCTCCAGCTTCGCCCGCGACGATGACGAGCGTGCGATTCTCTCCAGCTTCGCCCGCGACGATGACGAGCGCGCGATTCTCTCCAGCTTCGCCCGCGACGATGACGAGCGTGCGATTCTCTCCAGCTTCGCCCGCGACGATGACGAGCGCGCGATTCTCTCCAGCTTCGCCCGCGACGATGACGAGCGTGCGATTCTCTCCAGCTTCGCCCGCGACGATGACGAGCGCGCGATTCTCTCCAGCTTCGCCCGCGACGATGACGAGCGTGCGATTCTCTCCAGCTTCGCCCGCGACGATGACGAGCGCGCGATTCTCTCCAGCTTCGCCCGCGACGATGACGAGCGTGCGATTCTCTCCAGCTTCGCCCGCGACGATGACGAGCGAGCGATCCTGTCCAGCTTCGCCCGCGACGACGACGAGCGTGCGATTCTGTCCAGCTTCGCCCGCGATGACGACGAGCGCGCGATCCTTTCGACCTTCGCGCGTGCCGACGACGAGCGCGCGATCATCAAGAACTAAGCCTTCGCAGTTCGTGCTGTGACGGCGTCCACGGTTGACCTCGGCGGGACGGTTCGTGCTCGTTCCGCCGAGGAAACTCTGGAGCGGATCAAGCCGCGGATTCCGCAGTTCGGAATCACGCGGGTGGCGAGCGTAACCGGACTGGACGTTCTGGGCGTCCCGGTCTGGATGGCGGTTCGACCGCTGGCCCGCTCGCTGACGGTTTCTCAAGGCAAGGGGATCAGCGATTCCCTTGCCTATATTTCTGCCGTCATGGAGAGCATCGAGGTTCACCATGCCGAGCATTGGGATGCCGCCGGTCCCGAAGTCTCGCTCGGCGAGGCGTTCCAGGACGATCGCTTCGCCTCCCCGGCTTCGCTCTCGCTGCGTTCCGACGCCAAGGTGACCGGAGACACCACGGTCACTTGGGTCGAAGGCAACGACCTGGTCAGCGGCGACAAGAAGTATCTTCCGAAGGAATTGCTCGACCTCGACTTCCGCATGAAGCGCGGCCGGCAGCCGATCTTCCTCTCCTCATCGAATGGATTGGCATCCGGCAACACGCGCACGGAAGCTGTCGTGCATGGACTCTGCGAGGTGATCGAGCGCGACCAGAGCTGCCTCTGGCAGATCGAGCAGAGCCTGGCCGGCGATCCCAAGGCGCGGATGGTGAAGCTCGACACGATCGAGGATCCGATCTGCCGCCGGCAGGTCGAACTCTGCCGCCGCGCCAATCTCGACGTCTGGGTCTGGTACTGCACCTATGACATCGGCGTCCCGGTCTTCGCCTGCACGATCGCCGATCGCGGCAATGCCACCTTCTATCCGCAACGCGCCTCGGGCTATGGCTGCCATCCGCTGGCGACCGTCGCGCTGTCGCGCGCCATCACCGAGGCGATCCAGAGCCGCCTCACGCATATCTCCGGCGTACGCGACGACGTGACCTGGGAGCGCTACCGCAACGACATCGCCTGCACCGATCGCAGCAATCTCATCGCCTTCGAGAAGATGGCGAAGATGCAGCCGGCTTTGTCATTCGACGACATTCCGCAAGCGCCGCCGCCGGCATCCATGGATGCGATGCTGGACGACATGCTGGCGCTGCTTCGGGCCGTGAACCTCCACCAGACGATCGTTGTCGATCTTCCGACCGAACTCGACGATTTCGCCTTCGTCTTCGTCTGCACGCCCGGACTGGAGTTCGCCGCGAACAAGCCGAACTACACACCCGGCGAGCGAATGCTCAATTTCATATCGAAACTGGGGAGGAAAGCCGCTTAGAGCTTACTGGGAGTAGCTGCCGAGATAGCGGCGGGTGGAGACATAGTCTTCCAGGCCGAAGAAGTGCGTGACGGTTTTGCCGTTATCCGACAAGGGGCAGAGCACCCATTCGAAGAACTCGACGCCGAGCCTCAGCGTGCTGCCGTCGGTGCGACCGAAGATCGGCACGCGGGCCGCGACCACGCGGTAGTAGAGCGACATCGTCTGCTCGCGCGCGGATTCTTCGGAGACCATGTCGTTCAGCCAGCGTCCGCGAAGTTCGAGCCCGGCTGTCGCCACCAGCTCGGTGCCGGCGATGCGGAAGAAGACACGATCTGGATTGGTGTGCCACTCGCTCAAGTGGATGTAGGGCAGCATCGACCAGATATCGACCGGATCGATGTCCTGACGACGGGGCATCAGTCGATCGCCGCGGATGCGCGACCAGTATTCGTACAGATCGCGGACGCGCGGAGACGTGCACTCGCTCGGGGAAATGATGACGTCATTCCCGACAAGGCGTTCGGCTGCGTAGTCTGATCCCCGCTTAGAAATCGAAGTGCTCCTAAGGCCTTGCTCAAGCGACACGGCTCAGCCCCTTACCATCACGATCGTGATACAACACCGGAACGGCGACTCGCTGCAAGTGCCGGAATGTCCCTGGAGCGCCATTTAGCGGCGCTATAAGTGTAGTTAACACCAATGGGTAAGTTCAAAGGGCTTTGACTTCAACATTTTCCACAAGTTGCTCCACAGGAGAGCAGTGTGGACAAGTGCAGATAGAAAACTTTGGCCGAATATACCCAAAATGCGGGGAATCCGCGAAAAGCGCGCGCCCAGTCAGCGGAGCGATTTCAACCGCCGGCACCCAGATAGCGCTTCCTGGACACGTAATCCTCGAGGCCGATGAAGTGGGTGACCACGCGGTCGTCGTCGGAAAGCGGGCATACAATCCATTCAAAAGAGTCGATGCCGAGACGTTGCATGCTGCCGAAGGTGCGGCCGATGATCGGCGCGCGGCGCGCGATGACCTGGCGATAGAGTGTCATCGTCTCCGCCACGTCCTTGGGATCGGTATGGAAATCGGTGAGCCAATGCCCGCTGATTTCGCGTCCGATCGAGGCGACCAGCTCGGTGCCGGCGACGCGATAGCGCACGCGATCGGGATTCTCGTGCCATTCGCTCACATGGATGTTCGGCAGCAGCAACCAGATCTCGACCGCATCGATGTCGCGCCGCGCCGGCATGCTGCGCGCGCCCCGCAACGATTGCCAATAATCGTGCAGACGCTGCACCCGCTCGGAGGTGCATTCGGCACGGGTGAGGATGATGTCCCGCCAGAAACTCTCCGGCGCTTCACCCCCCAAGGTGAATTTCGCATCCGTGTTCAAGCTTCGGGACCCCGTCAGCGCACACCCTGGCGCGCGCCTCGCGCCGTCCCTGCCCTACCTCACGCAATGCGCGAGCTCGAACGCCGGCTCACTCGGGACGCGGCCGATATGCCACTGAACCAATTCGGCCGCAAGTCCGACCGCTGCGCCGGTCCTCAATGTGCAGCCGCGGCAGCCGCCTGACGCTGCTCGACCACCTTGTCGGCCAGCCGTCCGGTCAGCTCCTGCAGATGATCGAAGCGGTAGGCAAAATTGCCGACGCCCATGGTCAACGACCGCAATTCGATGATCATGTCGTGGAGCTCGGATTGCGGCAGCAGGGCCTCGACCATGTCCCAGCCGGACCAGCCGTCCTTGGCGCCGAAATTCAGGATCTGGCCGCGCCGTCCGGTGATCAGGTGATGGACCCGCGCCGTGAACTCATTGGGCGCCGAGACCTCGACCGCAAAGATCGGTTCCAGCAGCACCGGGCTGCACTTCGGCATCGCCTCCTGCATCGCCATCCGCGCCGCGGTCTTGAAGGCCATATCGGAGCTGTCAACCGCGTGAGAGGAGCCGTCGAACAACGCGGCGGCGACGTCGACCACCGGGAAGCCCAGAGGCCCGCGATGCAGGTAGTCGCGAATCCCCTCCTCGACCGAGCCGATGAAGGTGCGCGGCACGGACCCGCCCACCACGCGATCATGGAACTCAAATCCGGTGCCGCGGGCCAGCGGCCAGATCTCGACATGGACATCGCCAAACTGACCGTGTCCGCCTGATTGCCGCTTGAAGCGCGCATGCTGCTTCGCCTGACCCTTGATCGTCTCGCGGTAGCTGACCGACGGACGGCGATGCTTGACCGGGAGGTTGAATCGGTTCTTCAGCCGGTCGAAGGCAATGTTCAAATGCACTTCGCCCTGGCCGTAGAGCAGCAACTCATGGGTCTCGGGATCGTGACTGAAGGAAAGCGATGGGTCGTCTTCACAAAGCTTTGCCAGGGCCGCGGTCAGCTTCACCTCGTCGTTACGGTTCTCGACATCGATCGCCAGAGAGAACAGCGGCCGCAGCGGATCCGGCCATTTATAGCCGGTGGGCGTCTTGCCGCTCGCGGTCAGGAGATCGCCGGTCTTGGCCTGCTCCAGCCGGCCAAGGGCGACCACTTCCCCAGGATTGGCGGCCGGCACTTTGTCGCCGGAATGGCCCTTCATCTTCAGCACCCCGGCAATGCGCTGCCCGTTGAGGGTCGCACCATCGGCGATCTTGCCGCCAAAGATCCGGGCCAGCGAGAGCTTGCCGGAATGCTGCTGGTTGCTGGTCTTGAAGATGATCGCAGTCGCATCCTTGCCGTCGATGCCGAGCCGTTTCGCCGCGACTTCCGGACCCGGCGCGTCATGGCGCAGGGCTTTCAGCAGACGATGCACGCCGGCATCCTTGTCCGCTGCGCCGAGCATGACCGGCACGATCAGGTCCTCGGCCAGGTCCTTGCTGAGCAGCTGATAGATTTCCTCCTTCGGCGGCACCGCGTCGCTGAGCAATTCTTCCATCAGATGGTCGTCAAAGTCGGCGAGCTTCTCCAGCATCGCCGTGCGGGCCTCTTGCTCGCGCGGCAGGACCTCCTCGGGCATCTTGATGAGGTCGGATTCCTGGCCGGGATGATACTTGTAGGCGCGCTCGCTGATGAGATCGACATAGCCGGTCACATCGTCGCCGTCCTTGCCGGGGACCCGGATCGGCACCTGGCGCAACACCAGCGGCCGGCTGGAGACCGCCTGCAGCGCCTCCAAGATCTCGCGCACCGTGTGCTCCGCCTGGTCCATCTTGTTGATGAACAGGATGTGCGGGATCTGGTTGTCGTCGAGAAACTTGAAGAGCGGCGCCAGGGTGAGCGCCTTGTCCACCAGCGGCTCAGCCACGACCACGGCGACGTCGCAGACCAGGAGCGCGTTGCGCGCCTCCTGCGCCAGCTCGACCGAGCCGGGGCAATCGATGAAGGTCCAGGTCTCGCCGAGATATTCGGTGGTCGCGGTGCTCATCTCGACCGACATCTTGCGCGCCTTGGCTTCCGGCGAGCTGTCGCTCACCGTGGTGCCTTCCTTGGCGTTGCCTTTGCGCGAGATGGCGCCCGTCGCAAACAACAGGCTTTCGAGAAGGGCCGTCTTACCGCTGAGATAAGGTCCGACAAGAGCGGCGCAACGAGGCGCCGCAGGTGCTCTGCCCGGCATGCAATCCTCCCATCGCCGGCCACAAGGGCTGGGTCACGCAAAGGACTGGGTCACGCTGCTGCGATCGCCAGAACTCGCACCGGCGCCCGCGGCCCGTTTATTCGGGCTTCGCGTTTGGACCATGTTTCTCCTCTCGGCGGCGGGAGGCAAGACAAAAATCTTCAGCCCTTCGCCACGGCGGCCAGATGCGCCCCGAAATCCGAGCGGCCCATCAGGGTCTTGCAGCGCTCGAAGCGGTTGACGGCATAGGCCCAGAAATCGTCGGCTGGGTTCTTGTTGACGTGCTGGATGATGCCCCAGAGCGTCCACAGGAGATCGCACATGGCTTTATACAGCACCATGCGGCCGCGATCGTTGGCGGTCGGCGCGCCGCCGAAATAGGCGCGCAGCAGCGCCTCGTCCTGCTCAGGCCCGAAGTCCGCCTCGACCGAGACGTCGCCCAGATCCCACATCGGATCGTTGTTGCCGGCATATTCCCAGTCGATCACGAAGACTTGGGCGCCGGTGTCGAGAAAATTCTCCGCCAGCGGATCGCAGTGGCAGGGCACGATCGGCAGCGGTCGCGCGTTCAAGGCATGCCGCACGGATTCCGCCTCGCGCTTGACGTCGTGATAGCCGTCGGGCAGAGGAGCCTCTTTCTTCGCCAGCACGTCCAGATACTCGTCGATCATCTGAAAAAGCTCGAACCGGTTCTTGAACGGCCGGCCGCAATCGTGCACCCGCTTCAGGCTCTGCGCCGCGCGGCGGACGGAGCCGAGATCCTTGAACCTTTCGGTGTTCATGGTGACGCCGCCCTCGATGAAGCGGGTGAGCTGCACCCCGTCGCGGGCGTCGAAGAAGATCAGCGGCGCATTGACGCCGATCTCCGAGGTGATGCGCGCGGCCAGGCTCTCATTCTCGCGGCTGATATATTCGCTGGTCCCGGCGCCCGGGATCCGGAGCACGAAGATGCCGACCGGCGTCGTCACTTTGTAATTCTGGTTGGTGAGGCCGCCCAGCTTCTCGATCCCGAGCTTCGCCCGATCGACTGCTTCCAACTCCGGGATCCGGTCGAGGAGGCTGAGGATTTCGGGATTCATCGAGATCATGCCTTCAACCTCCTGTTCTCGGGATCGTAGAGCGGCCCATCGTGCCGGGTCGCGGCGCTCACTTCGCCGAAAGCCTCGATCTCGAAACTGCGTTCGCCGGCGAGCGCGGCCGGCAAATAGGCGAAGGCGATCGACTTGCCGATCGTATAGCCGAAATTGCCGCTGGTCGTCACGCCGACCACTTTACCCCCATGCAGCACCGCCTCGCCGCCATAGACCGGCAGCGGCTGTTCCAGGGTGAAGGTGCAGAGTTTCCGCGTGACGCCCTGCTCCTTGTGACGCGCGAGAACGTCGCGGCCGATGAAGTCCGGCTTCTTCAGGTTCACCCGGAAGCCGAGCCCGGCCTCGTCAGGCGTATAATCCGGCGTGATGTCGCTCGACCAGTAGAGATAGTTCTTCTCCATCCGGCAGGAATCGATCGCGCGGTAGCCCGCGTCGCGGATGCCGTTCGCTTCGCCCGCCTCGCGCAGCACGTCATAGACATGGGCCGTGTATTCGGTCGGGATGTGCAGCTCCCAGCCGAGCTCCCCGACATAGCCGATGCGGATCGCCAGGACCGGCGCGGCACCGACGGTAATGGTCCGGTTGGTCGAGAAGGGAAAGGCCGCGTTGGAAATGTCCTCTTCGGTCACCGCCTGCAGCACATCGCGGGCTTTCGGTCCGCAGATGTTGATGACGGCGCGGGCCGAAGTCAGGTCGAGGATTTGCGCCTGGGCGTCGCGGCGCAGATGGCTTTCGATCCAATGCCGGTCGTGGGTCCCGAAAGCGCTGCCGGTCACGAAGTAGAACCGCTCCGGCCCCAATCTGGAGATCGTCAGGTCGCATTCGATCCCGCCCTTCTCGTTGCAGAGCTGGGTGTAGATCGTGCTGCCGACCGGTTTGTTCATGTCGGAGACGGTGAGCCGCTGCAACGCGTGCAGGGCGTTCGGTCCGACCAGCTCGAATTTCGCGAAGGAGGTCTGGTCGATCAGCGCAACGCCTTCGCGGATCGCGCGGTGTTCGTCACCCACCGGTCCGAACCAGTTGGTCTTGGCGCGGTCATAGGCCGGGCGGTCTTCGGCCGGCTGACCCTTGGGCGCAAACCAGTTGGGCCGCTCCCAGCCGGCGCGCGAGCCGAAGACGGCACCGCGCGCTCTCAATGTCTCGTAAAGCGGCGAGCGGCGGATGCCGCGCATGGTCTCGTGCTCGTCGCCCGGGCGGTGCAGCTTGTAGTGATGGCCGTAAAGCTCGACCGCGCGCGGATACATGAAATGGCGCGTCGTGTGGTGGAAGCTGAAGCGCCGCACATCCAACGGCCAGAGGTTGAGGCTGGGGGCGCCTTCGATGATCCATTCCGCCATCATCCGTCCCGCACCGCCGCCCGCGGCGATGCCGTAGAGGAAGCCGGTGGTGCAGTAGAAATTCTCCAGCTCCGGCGCCTTGCCCATCACGAAATCGGCGTCCGCCGAATAGGGGATCGGGCCGTTCAAGAGCTCCCGCACGCCGACCGTGTTGATGATGGGCGTGCGCTTCCCCGCCAGCTTCGCCAACTGCTCGAAGCGATCGAAGTTGGAGGGCAGCAGCTCCTGGGCAAAGGTCCCGGGGATTCCGCCGGTCGCGAAGGCCCTGGTATCCGGCTCATAGCCGCCGACCACCAGCCCCCGCACCTCCGGCTTGTAGTAGATGAGGTGATCGGGGTCTCGCATGGTCGGCATGCGCTTCGGCATGTCGGGGATCGGGTCGGTGATCAGGTACTGGTGCTCGACCGCGAAGGACGGCACGCGGACTCCCGCCAGGCGGCCGACCTCATGGCCCCACATGCCGGCGCAGTTCACCACCAGGCCGCAAGTCCAACTGCCCTTGTCGGTCTCGACCGCCTTCACTGTGCGGTTGGCGATCTTGAAGCCGGTGACCCGCTCGCCGACCACGAAGACGGCGCCCTTGTCCTTGGCGCCCTTGGCGAGCGCCTGGCAGACGCCGGAGGGATCGATATAGCCGTCGGAGGGGATGTAGACCGCGGAGCGCACGTCCTCGAGGCTCATGATCGGGAAGAGATCGCCCGCCTCCTTCGGCGAGAGCCATTGCATCTCCAGCCCGAAGCTCTTCGCCATGGTGAGCGAGCGCTTGTTCTCCATCTCGCGCTCTTCCGAGCAGGCGAGACGGAGACTCCCGTATTTCTTCCAGTCGATCGCCATGCCGGTCTCGGCTTCGAGCTGGTCGTAGAGCTCGACCGAGTGCGTGAGCATGCGGGTGATGTTGCGCGAGGTGCGGAGCTGGCCGACCAGGCCCGCGGCATGCCAGGTCGCGCCATGGGTGATGCCGCTCTTCTCCAGCACCACCACGTCCTTCTTACCCATCCGGGTCAGATGGTAGGCAAGCGAGCAGCCGAGAATCCCGGCGCCGATGATCAGGATTTCGGCGTGGTTCTTCACGCCTTCACCCGCTCCATCTTCGGGTCATAAAGCGGCTGCAGGCTAACCTTGGCGGGATAGCGCTTGCAGGCGATCTCCAGCTCGTAAGCGCCGGACGCCACCTCTTCGGGCGTCACGCCGTTTTCCTTGTCGCGCACATAGCCGATGCCGATGTTGAGCCCAAGCGTGTAGCCGTAGCCGCCCGAGGAAAGCCAGCCCACCTGCTTGCCGTTGCGGAAGATGGTCTCGCGGCCCAGGAGGACGATGGATGGATCATCGACCGTGAAACAGGCGAGCAGCTTCGGCAGCTTCTTTGCCGCCTGCGCGACCAAAGCCTCGCGGCCGAGGAAAGGCGTATTCTTCTTCAGCTTGACAGCCCAGGCCATGCCGGCCTCGAGCGGTGAGTGATCCGGCGAGATGTCGCTCGACCAGGCACGATAGAACTTCTCCAGCCGGAGGCTTTCGATCGCACGATAGCCGGCATTGACGATGCCATGCGGTTGGCCGGCCTGCATCAGCGCGTCATAGACCGTGCCGATGCCGTCGGTCGGAATGTGCAATTCCCAGCCAAGCTCGCCGACATAGGTCACGCGCAAGGCGCGGACCGGCACACCGGCGACCAGAATCTCCCGCGCCGTGCCGAAGGGGAATGCCTTGTTGGAGAGATCGCCCTGGGCGACTGCTTGCAGCACGTCGCGCGCCTTCGGCCCCATCAGTGCCAAGGTGCCAAAGGCAGACGTCACGTCGATCAGACGCGCGTCGAGGGCTTCGGGAATGTGGCTCTGGATCCAGTGGAAGTCGTGGGTCGCGAAGCCGGTGCCGGTGACGATGTAATAGGCATCTTCGGCGAGGCGGGTGACGGTCAAATCGCATTCGATGCCGCCGCGCGCGTTCAGCATCTGCGTGTAGACCAGGCTGCCCGGCTGCTTCGCCACATCATTAGAGCAGATCCAAGAGAGCGCGCCTTCGGCATCCTTGCCGACCAGCATGAACTTCGCGAAGGAGGTCTGATCGAAGATCGCCACCTTCTCGCGGCAGGCCTTGTGCTCGGCGCCGACAGAATCGAACCAGTTCTGCCGTTCATATGAATAGATGTCGCGTGGCTCGGCACCGTTCAGCGCGAGCCAGTTGGGCCGCTCCCAGCCGAGCTTTGAGCCGAAGACGGCACCCTGCGCCTTCAGCCGCTCGTAGAGCGGCGAGACGCGCAAGGGGCGGCCGCTCTCCATTTCTTCGTAGGGCCAAGCCATCGCATAGTGATGCGCATAAGCTTCCAATGTCCGGGTCAGCACCCAGCGGCGATCGCGATGCAGCTTGCCGAAGCGGCGGATATCGACCGGCCAGAGATCCATCGGCGG
>JADMIO010930495.1_pt1 | contig 21874 bp, 15 predicted proteins | sample 8958161 | NCBI WGS metagenome assembly JADMIO01 (sample SAMN16585339, study PRJNA669376) | soil metagenome | isolation source: Crop rotation soil | place: USA: Cullars Rotation, Alabama | collected 2011
GCCGGCGACGCCGCCGAGGTCACCGACGCGGCGCTCGCCAGCTTCGCGCGCCTGCCGCGCACGCCGGCGCTGTTGTGGGTGCACTACATGGATCCGCACGAGCACGACGGCGCGAACTACGGCGAGCGCGTCGCCGGCGTCGACCGCGAGCTCGATCGGCTGGTGCAGGTGCTGCGCGCCGACCCGCGCTGGCCGCACACCGTGCTGATCGTGACCGCCGACCACGGCGAGGGCCTGGGCGAGCATGGCGTGCCCTGGCACTCGGTGGGCACGTGGGAGGCGGTGGTGCGCGTGCCGGTGCTGCTGATCGCGCCGGGGCTCGCGCCGGCGCGCGCCTCGCAGCTTGCCTCGCAGCTCGACGTGCTGCCGACGCTGCTCGGCGCGTTCGCGCTGGTCGAAACCACGCCCGGCGCCGAGGCGCTCGGACGCAGCTGGCTGCGCCTGCGCGCCGCGCCACTCGCCCCGCTGCACCAGTCGATCGTGATCCGTTCCGACCGCGAGGTCAGCGGCCGCGAGGCGCGCGCGCCCATCGTGGCCATCGTCGAGGAGGAATGGAAGCTGGTCGTCGGGCTGGAGGACGGGCTGGTGGAGCTGTACGACGTGATCGAGGATCCGGAGGAGATGAAGGATCTGGCGCTGGAGAGGCCGGAGGTTGTGGCGCGGATGAGGCGGAGATTGGCCGTGTATATGGATATCAATCCCGGCCTGTAGATTCCGGACAAGAAACCGGCGACCGGCAACCGGCAACCGGCAACCGGCAGCCGCAAACCCCGAGCGGTTCCGTTCAGCGCGCAGAGACGGCCGGCGCGGCCGGCACATCATACGAAGTCGCCGTCACATCCAGATCACCCAGCTCCGTGTGCGCACGGATCTTGACCGGAATGCGGCGCTCGTCGTCGGTGACCCACACGGTGAACTTGCGCGGCGGCTTCGACGCGTCGATCTGCCCGGAGGCGTGCAGCCGCGTCGACACGCCGGTCAGCTTCACCGTCATGCTCTTGCCGAGCGGCGTGCGCAGCTCCTCCACGCCCTCCACGGTCAGCTGCGTGCGCCACAGGCGCTGGCCGCCGAGAGTGTAGAAACCGGTGCGCGCACCGACGGGCGCGCGCCATGCGCGCATCACCAGCAGCACGCCGAGCGGATCGTAGACGCCACCGTCGGGCAGCTTGCGCACCATCTTGCGCGCGGCGCCGGCGCCGATCTGGATGGCGAGCGCGGCGCTCTTGCCGTCGGGCGTGAACACCGTCTGCACCTTGATCAGCTTGCCGGAGGTGTTGGCCTCGCTCTCGCTGCGCACGGGCGCGCCGGTGTCGGCGTCGATCCACGCGCGCTGGTCGTCGCGGATCTCCTTCACCGCCGCGAGCAGGCCGGAGCTCTCGGCCTCCGCCGACAGCGCGAGCACGCGCCTCCCGTCGACGACGACGGGCGCGCCGATCGCGACGCGCGCGCGTCCGCCCTCGATGCCGCGGAACGTCACCTCCCACGTCATGCTCTCGCCGGCGACGAAGAACGGCGCCACGCCCGCGAGCGACACCTCCTCGCCCTGCGGTGCCGGCTCGGGATGCACCGCCTGGGGGCCTTGCCCCCCACACGCCGCCAGCAGCATGGCGGCGAGCACCGATCCGTTGTATATGAGTCGCCGTCTCACGCGCGTGTACCAGGGTCGGACTGCTTCGATCCTATATCCATTCAGTCGTCACATCCGGGCCGGCAACACGATCCCGGTTAAAAAATGATGGATATCAGAAGCTTACGTATAGCGCGTGCGGCGCTCGTGTGCCTGCCGCTGGCCTTCGCCGGCTGCAAGGGCGAGGGCCGATCGAGCGCCGCCATCAATGGCGAGGCGCTGGCGGCTGATCGCACCGCGCTCGACAAGGCGCCGTTCACCGAGCTGTCGTTCGTGCCCGGCGACGTCGAGGCGGTGGTGCGCGTGGATCTCGCCGCGCTCGCCGCGCGCGACGCCGACACGCCGACCATGCTCGATTTCCTGCTGCGCGCGCAGCAGCCGCAGGCGTGGCAGTTTCTGACCGACGCCGGCATACGCGCCGGCAAGGAGCTGCGCGCCGTGTATCTGATCGTGGGTCCCGGCGCCGCCGACGCGCCCGCCATCCTCGTCGCGGGCGTGGGCGAGATCGACGCGCAGCGCGCGGCCGCGGCGCTCGCCACCGGCGGCGGTGTCGCCGAGCGCGCGCCGGGCGGCGCGACCGTGTTCGTCTGGCCGCACGAGAAGTTCGCGCAGGGCATGGGCTCGAGCGCCGCCGAGCACGACGAGACGCAGGTGATCGAGGAGTCGGCGGTCGGCGTCGCCGACGGGCTGCTCATCATCGGTCCGCCGGCGCTGGTGCGGCGCGCGCTGGCGGTGCGCGCCGGCGAAGGCCACGACGTGCGCCAGAGCCAGCTCGCGCGCGAGCTCACCGCGCTCGCACCGACGGCGGTGGCGTGGGGCGTGGGCCGCGCCGGCGACGGCGGCGTGGTGCGCGAGATGGCGGCGGGCCTGAAGGCCGGCCGCTTCCAGTGGACGATGACCGGCGGCGCCGGCGGCGAGCTGCAGCTGCGCGCCGAGTTCGCCAGCGAGGCGCAGGCCAAGGCGTTCGAGGGCGAGCTGCGCACCTTGATCGGCGCCGCCGCGCTGATCACGCGCAAGACGCCGATGCAGGCCACGTTCGAGCGGCTGCGCGACGACACGCCCATCATGGTCAACGGCACCCGCGTCACCATCGGGGCCGCGTTGTAATGATCGCCATCACGCTCGGTGATCCATCGGGCATCGGCGCCGAGATCATCGTGCGCACGCTGGGCGAGCTGCCGGTCGAGGTCCGCCGCGAGGTGCGGCTGTACGGCGACACCGGCGTGCTCGAGCGCGCCGCGCGTCTGCTCGGCGTGACCCCGGCGATGGCGTTCGGCGGCGTGCAGCTGATCGAGGTCACCCGCCTCGACGACGCCGACATCAAGTTCGGCGTGTCGTCGCCGGCGGGCGGCGCCGCGCAGATCGCCTATCTCGAGGCGGCGCTGGCGGCAGCGAAGGCGGGCGAGCTCGGCGCGCTGGTGACCGCGCCCATCGACAAGAGCGCGGCCAAGGCGGCCGGCTTCCAGTTCCCCGGCCACACCGAGCTGCTCGCCGAGCGGCTGGGCGCGCGCGAGCACGCGATGATGTTCGCCGGGCCGAAGTTGAACGTCGTGCTCGCGACCATCCACCTGGCGCTGCGCGACGTGCCCGGCCGGCTCGACGCCGACACGGTCGCGCGCGCGGTGTTCCTCGCCGGCGACGCGCTGTCGCGCCAGTTCGGCGTGGCGCGCCCGCGGGTCGGCGTGCTCGGGCTGAACCCGCACGCCGGCGAGCGCGGCCTGTTCGGCGACGAGGAAGCGCGCGCCATCGCGCCCGGCATCGCCGCCGGCCGCGCCCGGCTGGCCGCCGCCGGCGTGAATGCCGAGGTCGGCGGGCCGCTGGTGCCCGACGCGGCGTGGCGCGACGCGCTCGCCGGCGAGCCCGGCCAGCGCTGGGACGTGCTGGTCGCGATGTACCACGACCAGGGCCTCATCCCGGTCAAGCTGGTCGACTTCGAGGACGCGGTGAACGTGACGCTCGGCCTGCCGATCGCGCGCACCTCGCCGGATCATGGCGTCGCGCACGACATCGCCGGCACCGGCCGCGCCCGCCACCGCAGCTTCGCGGCCGCGTTCGCGCTGGCGCGCCGGCTGGGCGGCCAGGCCCGCCACCAGTAAGCCCGCGCCGGTCGAATTCAGCCAACGATCGGGAGGGCGGCGACAGGATACCGGTATGAGCGACGGGCCGACCGCCGAACAGCTGCTCGCCGACGCCGACTGGCTGAAGCGACTGGCGATCCGGCTCGCCGGCAATGCCGACGATGCCGACGATCTGGTCCAGGAGTCGTGGATCGCCGCCTGGCGGCGCCGCCCCGACCAGAGCCGCTCGCTGCGCCCGTGGTTCACGAAGGTCGTGCGCGATCTCGCGCTCATGCGACGACGGGCCGATGGGCGGCGCACGGTGCGCGATCAGGCGTGGGAGGACTCGCGCGAGGACGCCTCGCCCGAGGAGCTCCTGGAGCAGGTGCGGCTCCATCGCTTGCTGGCCGACCTGGTGCTGGAGCTGGACGAGCCCTATCGCTCGACGATCATCGCGCGCTTCGTCGACGACCGGTCGGCATCCGACCTGGCGCGCACGCTCGGCATTCCCGAGAGCACCGTGCGCGGACGCCTGCGCGACGGGCTGGCACGGCTTCGCTCGAAGCTGGACGAGCGACGCGGCTGCCGCAAGGCGTGGGCGCCGCTGGTGCTCGCATTCGCAAGGGGAGGGCTGAACGTGGCGAAGCGAAGCAAGGCGATCGCGGTGCTCGTGGCGCTGCTCCTGCTCGTGATCGGCGGGGCGACGACCACGCTGTTGCTGGTGCGGGCTCGCGCCGCGGAGTCCAGGGCCGCTCGGTCGATGGAGCGCGCCAGCTCAGCCGCGGAACCGACCGCCGCAGCTGGTGATCGCCTCGGCGCGCTGACCGCGGACCGGCGTCTGCCGGCGTGGATGGCGCAGCCGGGCGCACCCGCGCGCCGGATCGCGGGGCGGGTGCTCGTGGATGGCGCGCCGGCGGCGGGCGCGCTGGTGCGCGTGACCAGCGAGCTGTCCCACACCGGACTGCTGCCGGCGCTCGAGCTGCGCACCGCCGCCGATGGTCGGTTCGACTTCGGCCCGCAGCTCGCGCGCGAGGTCACGGTCAGCGCGTCGATGCCAGGCAAGCTGGCGGCGATCCAGACCATCGATCTCCGCGATCCCGTCGGCCGGCCCGACGCGCTGGAGCTGGCGATCACGTCGTGCGTGGTGTCGCTCTACGGCAAGGTGCTCGATGCGGCGGGCGGGCCGATCGCCGGCGCCCGGCTGCTGCGCGAGGACGCGGCCGGCGTCGAGAGCGACGCCACCGGCGCGTACGAGGTGTGCTTGCTGCCCACGGCGGCGACGCCGGAACAGACGGTCCTGGTCGTACGCGCCGACGGTTACGGCGCGATCGCGACGGCGGTCGCGCCCTATGGCCGCGTTCGCCACGACTTCGTGCTCACGCCCGAGGCCACCATCTCCGGCACCGCGGTGACGGTCGACGGAGCCCCGGTGGCGAACGCGAAGGTCTGGGCAGAGCCCGACTATGCCGCGAGCAAGCCCGAAGACCAGCCCGCGCGCGCGATGACGGTGACCGACGAGCGCGGCCGGTTCCAGCTCTCCGGGCTCGCCGGTGGGCGCCACCGCGTGGGCGGGCTCGGCGACGGGTTGAGCGCGCCACCCATTGTCGTGTCGGTCGGCGCTGGCGAAGCGCGCGAGGTCATGTTGCAGATGGTGGGCATCGGCGTGGTGCGCGGGCACGTGGTCCGTGATGGCGCGCCGGTGGCCGGCGCGCGCGTGGCGGCCGCAGGCGACGGCCTCGACTCGGCGGTGAGCCAGGCGGACGGATCGTTCGTGCTCGACCGGGTTCCCGTCGGCGACATCCACTTCACCGCGGCGCCCTTTCGCGTCACCGCGCCGCTCTCGATCACCGTCGCGCCGGGCGACAACTCCGAGGTCACGCTGCAAGTGGAGGCGCTGGGACGGCTGCATGGCACCGTGCGCCACGGCGGCACGCCGGTGCCCAACGCGCGCGTGAGCGTGCTTGGCCCGAGCAACCTGTCCGCCAGCGCCGATGCACGCGGCCGCTTCACGCTCGACGGGCTCGAGCCGGGCGCCTACTCGCTGGTCGCCGACGACTCGCGCCTCGACGCCTACGTCGACGGCGTGCACTTCGAGCTGGCGCTCGGCCAGGATCGCGAGCTCGACGTCGAGCTCGCGTCCGCGGGACACATCGCGGGCGTCGTCGTCGACGGGCGCGGCGCGCCGGTGGCCGGCGCCCACGTCGAGTTCGTGAGCACCGCCTTCGATGCCGCACGCTGCGTCACCAGCGAGACCGGCGCGTTCGAGTGTGGCCAGCTCGCGGGCGGCCGGTACACGGCCGCCGTCTTCCCGTCGGCGGTCGGCTCGGCGCCGTACCGCTTCCTCGATCCCACCCCGGGCCCTATCGACCTCGAGGATCGCGTCGAGGGCGTCCGGCTGGTCGTCGATCCTGAACGGCGATCGATCCGCGGCATCGTCGTCAACCCGGCAGGCGAGCCGGTCGCCGATGCGCGTGTGCACGTGGCGAGCAAGGCGGGCGAGCGCGATTCGTCATATCCGTGGATGTCGGCGCCGGCCGGCGTCACCGACGTCGACGGCGCTTTTCATATTGATGACCTCGCTCCCGGGACCTACGCGCTGGTGGTGCGCACCCGCGACGGCGCGAGGAGCGAGCGGCCCGATGTCCTGGCCGGCACGTCGGACGTGCGTCTGGTCGTCGAGCCGACGTGCGGCGACGAGGCGTCAGTCGTTCGCGAGGAGCCGCGCGACATCCAGCGCCGGCCGCAGGCGAGGATCGTCTGGGACGGCCGCGTCGAGCTGGTCGGCTGGAGCATCCCGGCGGCGGTGCGCCTCGATCAAGACTTCGAGATGACCCTGTATTACCGGGTGCTTCGGCCGATCGATCGATCGTGGAAGACGTTCGTGCACCTCGACGGAACGCACCTTCGCCTGAATGCGGACCACGAGCCCGTCGGCGGGCGCTGCCCGATGGCGTCGTGGCAGCCCGGCGACTACATCGTCGACCGTTTCACCGCGCGCTTCGGCGCGGGCGACTACGAGCCCGGCACGTACACCATCTGGACCGGGTTCTTCATCGGATGGGCGGGACGATGGATGAACATGGCGGTGACCGACGCGCCGGCCGACGCGCGCGGCAAGGGCGATCGCGTGAAGGTTACCGTCCTCGCTGTCCAGCAGTGATCGGTCAGTCGGCGTAGGCGACCGGCTCGGCGGTGAAGTTGATGTAGAACCACCAGCCCTGCGCGCCGCCCGGACCGGTGTCCATGTCTTCCGGCTTGAGCAGCGCGCTGAGCGGCATGCCGCCGACGACGAGCAGGTCGGCGGGCAGGATGATGGCGTCGGCGTCGGTCTTGGTGACGAAGCCGGCGATCAGGCCGTCGGTGAGCGAGGTGGCGGGATTGCCGACGTAGGTGGCGGCGATGCGTGCCTCCTTGAGCGGCAGCACCACGCTGCCGAGTGTCACCTCGAACGACGCGGGCGCGCTGGAGAAGCACGGCGCCGACGGCGTGATGACCGCCGGGTCGTAGCCGCCGGTGGTGCCGGCCATCGGCTCGAGGCAGGTGCCGGCGGCGTTGGTCGCGGTGGTGGTCACGACGGTGCCGGTCGCCGGGCGCGTGCACTGCGTCGATTCGACCGGCACGGTGCAGTCGGCGAACACGATGTCGAGCGGCGTGGTCGCGCCGTCGCCCTGCGCGAGCGGCCGGAACACCGGCACGATCGACAGGTCGAGCTTGCCGTCGGCCGGCATGGTCTTGTCCATGGTGAGCGATTCGGTGAGCAGCATGTCCACCGTGCCGTGGACGTCGAGCCCGAACGTCATCGGGTGCGGATCGGCCAGCGTCATGGTGCTGACGCGGTACGACGTGGGCACGGCCTCGAGCACGCAATGGGAGTCGCAGCCGTCGCCGTCGGCGGTGTTGCTGTCGTCGCAGCTCTCGCCCGGGTCCATGACGCCGTTGCCGCACAGGTCCGATACGTCATCGTCGCCGCCGCCACCGCCGCCACCACCACACGCCGCCAGGCCGGCCATCAGCGCCACGCATGCAAGTCTTCTCATGGGCCGTTCATACCTCGTCCGACGCGGGAGTGATATCGTCGCCGCGCGTGCGCATCGACATCCTGAACCATGCGGCGGCACTGGTGGAGCACGCCGGGGTGCGCCTCCTGTCGGATCCGTGGTTCTCCGGCACCGCGTTCTCGGGCGGCTGGGGGCTGCGCTACGACAATCCGTCGGCGCTCGAGCTCGCCGCGACCGCAACGCACCTGTGGATCTCGCACTGGCACTCCGACCACCTGCACCCGCAGACGCTCAAGCAGCTGGCGGCGCGCGCGCCGGACCTGACGGTGCTCGCCAACCACTCGGCCAACTTCAGCATGGTCGAGCCGCTCAGCAAGATGGGCTTTCGCAACGTGGTGCCGCTGGGCGAGCGCGAGCCGCTGGCGATCGCGCCCGGCGTGCGCGTCACCCGCTACCCGACCGCGAGCATCGACAACATGCTGGTGGTCGAGAGCGGCGGGCTGCGCTGGCTCAACTACAACGACTGCAACTTGCCGATCGGCGCGGTGCGCCGGCTGCGCGCGCGCATGGGCACCATCGACGTGCTGCTGTGCAACTACAACCACGCCGGCAAGCTGTTCGCCTACCCGGGCGACGACGCGGTGAAGGACAGCTGGTGGGCGGGCGTGATGCGCACCGTGGACGCGCTGGCGCCGCGCTGCGTGGTGCCGTTCGCGTCGAGCCACGTCTACCGCGCGCCCGCGACGCTGGCGCAGAACGGCTCGCTGATCGACTTCGACGAGCTGGCGACGCGCGCGGCGGGCGACCCGCGCTTCGTGATTGCACGCATCGGCGAGCGCATCGAGCTCGACGACGCCACGCTGGCGGCGCGCGTCGACCGCGTTGCGGCCACGGCGGTCACACGCATGCCGATCGTGGCGCACGACTACGGCCCGACCGTGCCATGGGCCGAGCTGGAGACGACCGCGCGCAGCTATCTCGCCGCGCTCGCCGCCAGCTGGTCGGCGCTGGCGCGGCTGGTCGTGCCCACGCCGGTGGTCGTCTGGGTCGAGGATCACCGGCGCGCGATCACGCTCGACGTGCGGCGTGGACCGCAGTCGGGCGCGCCGGGCGCGGCCGAGCCGGTGTGGCACATGGCGATGCACTCGCGCGCGCTCGCCGACTGGATGGGCCGCCGCTTCGGCGAGGACACGCTGCTCGCCGGCGCTCACTTTCGCATCGGCCCGGCGCCCGCCGCGGCCCAGCGGCTGCTGCTGGCGTGCGCGCTGACCGGCAACGACATGGGCCCGAAGCACCTCGTCGGCTGGGCGCGCTCGCGCGCCGGCCGGCGCCTGCTGTGGAACCGGCGCGAGGAGGTCGTGGCCACGCTGCTCGGTCGCCGCCTGCGCGCGGGCGCACCACGGCTGTAATGTGAGGATGTGCATGCGGTTTCTTGTATGCGCTGCGTCACCGCATCAGTGAAGCGGGGTTCACGGTCCCACGATCGCATCGCTGCAAGTACCTGGCATCACACGCGCCCACATCTCGCCGATCTGGCCCCGCGCTTGCTCCATAGCGGGGCATGCGCAATTCACTGCCTCTCGTGTTTGTGACGTTCGTCGCGGCCTGCGCCACGATTCCCAAGCAACCCATCGAGCAGCCCAAGGTCGACGTCACTGCCGTCGCCATCACCGAGATCACCGAGCAGGACGGCCTGATCGGCGCGATCGACATGAACGTGCTGAATCCCAACATGAAGGGCGTTCGCCTCACCTCGGTCGACTGGGAGCTGGCGATCGGCGGCCAGGACAGCACCACCATTCTCGGCCACTCCGACGTGCGCACCACCATCCCCGGGCTGTCGAGCGCGCCGGTCGTCGCGTCGCTGCGGCTGGGCGCATTCGAATCGGTCGGCATCGCGCCGCTCATTGCCGAGGGCCAGCGCGACTACCGCCTGCGCACCACGCTGCACTTCGCGAGTCCCCTCGGCGACGTGCCCGTCACCGTCGAGAAAGACGGTACGTTGCGCTAGATCGGTGTGTTAAGATGCGGCACCCCCACGCGTGCGAACCACGCTGGGGGGCCGTCCCATGGACAAGATCATCGTCAAAGGCGCTCGCGAGCATAATCTCAAGAACATCGACGTCGAGATTCCGCGCGAAAAGCTGGTGGTGATCACGGGCTTGTCGGGATCGGGCAAGTCGTCGCTCGCGTTCGACACCATCTATGCCGAGGGCCAGCGGCGCTACGTCGAGTCGCTGTCGGCGTACGCGCGCCAGTTCCTCGAGCAGATGGCCAAGCCGGACATCGACTCCATCGAGGGGCTGTCGCCGGCGATCTCGATCGAGCAGAAGACCACCTCCAAGAACCCGCGCTCGACCGTCGGCACCGTCACCGAGATCTACGACTACCTGCGCCTGCTGTTCGCGCGCGTCGGCCACGTGTACTGCTGGCAGTGCAAGACGCGCATCAACTCGCAGACGGTGCAGCAGATCGTCGACCGCGTGCTCGACCTGCCCGAGGGCACCCGCTTCTCGGTGCTCTCGCCCATGGTTCGCGACCAGAAGGGCGAGTACAAGAAGGAGCTCGAGCAGCTACGGAAGGACGGCTACGTGCGCGTCACCGTCGACGGCGAGCTGGTCGACCTGTCGGCGGCGATCCCCAAGCTCGACAAGGGCAAGAAGCACACGATCGAGGCGTACATCGACCGTCTCGTGCTCAAGGAGGGCATCCGCCAGCGGCTCACCGAGTCGATCGAGCTCGCGCTCGAGCTGGCCGCGGGCGTGGTCAAGATCTCGCCGCTCGACGGCGACGACCTGATCTTCTCGGAGAAGTTCGCGTGCATCAACTGCGGCATCTCCTACCCGGAGATCACGCCGCGCCTGTTTTCATTCAACAATCCCCATGGCGCGTGTCCGGACTGCGACGGCATCGGCGCCAAGATGTTCTTCGATCCGGATCTGGTCGTGCCCAACGGCGAGCTGTCGCTGCGCGAGGGCGCGATCGAGCCGTGGGAGAAGCGCAACGCGCCGTTCTTCCAGGGCATCCTCGAAGCGCTCGCCGCCCACTACAAGATCGACATGTACACGCCGTGGGACAAGCTGCCCGACGACGTGCGCAAGGCGATCCTGTCGGGCAGCAAGAAGGGCGAGGAGATCGAGTTCTTCTTCGAGAAGAACGGCCGCAAGCACACCTACAAGAAGGAATTCGAGGGCGTGATCGCCAACCTCGAGCGCCGCCTGTCGGAGTACGAGCGGCGCCGGCGCGAGGAAGGCGGCAACTTCGAGGAGTCGTTCGAGGCGGTGTACGAGGAGTTCCACCGCTACATGAACCGTTCGCCCTGCGACGAGTGCGGCGGCACGCGCCTGCGCAAGGAGAGCCGCAACGTCAAGATCGGCGAGAAGAGCATCGTCGAGATCTCGGCGCTGTCGATCAAGACGCTGCATGCGTTCTTCAAGGCGCTCGAGCTGCAGCCGCGCGAGCGCGCCATCGCCGACCGCATCATGCGCGAGCTGACCGACCGCGTCGGCTTCCTGGTGAACGTGGGCCTCGACTACCTGACGCTCGACCGCCCGGCGGGCACGCTGTCGGGCGGCGAGGCGCAGCGCATCCGGCTGGCCACGCAGATCGGCTCGTCGCTGGTGGGCGTGCTGTACATCCTCGACGAGCCGTCGATCGGGCTGCACCAGCGCGACAACACGCGTCTGCTCGAGACGCTGCGCGGGCTGCGCGACCTCGGCAACACCGTGCTGGTGGTCGAGCACGACGAGGAGACCATCCGCGCCGCCGACCACATCATCGACATGGGACCGCGCGCCGGCGTGCACGGCGGGCGCATCGTGGCCTGCGGCACGGCCGACGAGATCATGTCGTCCACGTCGTCGCTGACCGGCGCCTACCTGTCCGGCCGGCGCAACATCATGGTGCCCAAGACGCGCCGCCAGCCGTCGCAGAAGTACCTGACCGTGCGCGGCGCGACCGAGAACAACCTCAAGAAGGTGAACGTGCGCTTCCCGGTCGGGCTGCTCACGTGTGTGACCGGCGTGTCGGGCAGCGGCAAGTCGACCATCGTCATCGACACGCTCTTGCGCTCGCTGCAGCAGAAGCTGCACCGCACCAAGGCCAACCCGGGCGCGCACGACGGCATCGACGGCACGCACCACATCGACAAGGTCATCGACATCGACCAGTCGCCCATCGGGCGCACGCCGCGCTCCAATCCGGCCACGTACACCGGGCTGTTCACCCATATCCGCGACATCTTCGCGGCGCTGCCCGAGTCCAAGACGCGCGGCTACAAGGCCGGACGCTACTCGTTCAACGTGAAGGGCGGGCGCTGCGAGAGCTGTCAGGGCGACGGCATCCTGCGCATCGAGATGCACTTTCTGCCCGACGTGTACGTGCAGTGCGAGGCGTGCGGCGGCCGGCGCTACAACCGCGAGACGCTCGAGGTCCGCTACAAGGGGCAGAACATCGCCGACGTGCTCGACATGACGGTCGCGCAGGCGTCGGAGTTCATGACCCACGTGCCCAAGATCAAGCAGAAGCTCGACACCCTGAAGGAAGTCGGGCTCGGCTACATCACGCTCGGGCAGTCGGCGACCACGCTGTCGGGCGGCGAGGCGCAGCGCATCAAGCTGTCGAAGGAGCTGTCCAAGAAGGCCACCGGGCGCACACTGTACATCCTCGACGAGCCGACCACCGGGCTGCATTTCGACGACATCAAGCAGCTGCTCGAGGTGCTGTCGGAGCTGGTCGAGCAGGGCAACACGGTGATCGTGATCGAGCACAACCTCGACGTGATCAAGACCTGCGACTATGTGATCGACATGGGCCCCGAGGGCGGCGACGGCGGCGGGCAGGTGATCGCCATCGGCTCGCCCGAGGAGGTCGCCAAGTCGCAGGTCTCGCACACCGCGCGCTACCTCCGCAAAGTCCTGTGATCCGGTGATCGTCGTCGATGGCCTGGTGAAGGAGTTCGCCGGCGCGCGCGTCGTCGACGGCATCTCGTTCGAGGTGCGCGCGGGCGAGATCTACGGGCTCATCGGCCCGAACGGCGCCGGCAAGACCACCACGTTCCGCATCCTGTGCGGGCTGCTGTCGCCGAGCGGCGGGCGCGTCACCATCGACGGCGTTGACGTGGCGGCCGAGCCGGCGCGCGCCAAGGGGCGGCTCGGCTTCTCGACCGGATCCGCCGGGCTGTACGCGCGGCTGACCGCGCGCGAGCAGCTGGAATACTTCGGCGCGCTCCACAGCCTGTCGCCGGCGCGGCTGGAGGAGCGCATCGCGACGGTGGCGGCGTCGGTGGACCTGACGCGCCTGCTCGGGCGGCGCTGCGAGAAGCTGTCGACGGGCGAGAAGCAGCGGGTTGCGATCGCGCGGGCGCTGGTGCACGACCCGCCGGTGCTGGTGCTCGACGAGCCCACCGCCGGCCTCGACGTGCTCGCCAGCCGCTTCCTGCGCGACGTGGTGCTGAAGGCGCGCGACGACGGCAAGGCGGTGCTGCTGTCGACGCACTACCTGGCCGAGGCTGAGCTGCTGTGTGACCGGATCGGCCTCCTGCACCGCGGGCGCGTGCTCGCCGAGGGCAAGCCGGAGGAGCTGCGCGCGCAGGTGGGCGCGGCCACGCTGGAAGAGACGTTCCTCAAGCTGGTCGAGCGCAGCGAGGTCGCCAGTTGAGCCTGCTCGGCATCGTCTATCGCAAGGAGCTGCGCGAGACGCTGCGCGACCGGCGCACGCTCGCGGTGATGATCCTGCTGCCGCTGGTGCTGTACCCGGTGATGTCGGTGCTGGCGGCGGAGTGGTTCATCTCGCACGAGATGAGCCGGCAGGCGCGCCAGTCGAAGGTCACGGTGGCGGGCGAGGGCGCGCACCTGCTCGAGCCGGCGCTGATCAAGGCGACCGCGCCCGCCAGAACCGGCGCCGCCGGCGACGGCGAGGCGGCCGAGGCGCCGGCGCTGATGCAGGTCACGCGCGTCGACAACCTGACGATCGACCGCAAGCAGGGCGGGCGCGTGCTCGCCGAGCTGGGCACCGACGCCATCGTGTTCGTCGGCGCTCCCGCGCCCGGCGTGGCGGAGAGCGAGCGCTCGCTGCCGGTCGAGATCGTCTACGACCCGACCAGCGACGCCTCCAGCCTGGCCGAGGAGCGCATCTCCGACGCGCTCGAGCACTGGGCCGACGCCGAGGTCGCGCGCCGCCTCGAGGACGAGAAGCTGGCGCCCGGCTTCGTGCGGCCGATCGAGCTGGCACGCGCGTCGCTGGCCTCGCGCGGCAAGGTCGGGCGCACCGAGATCGCCAAGACCATTCCCTTCATGATCGTGCTGATGGTGCTGATGGGCGCGTTCTACCCGGCCATCGATCTCACCGCCGGCGAGAAGGAGCGCGGCACGCTCGAGCCGCTGCTGGCCACGCCCGCGCCGCGCCGCACCGTGATGGCCGGCAAGCTGCTCACGGTCGCGACCATCAGCGCGCTGACCGGGCTGCTCAACCTGCTGTGCATGGCGGGCGCGGCGCTGTGGATCGCGCGCTCGGCGGCGCGCTCGCAGCACGTGTCGCTGCCGTTCGGCCAGCTGTTCTCGTCGGCGCCGTGGGGCGCGATCGGCCTGTCGCTGGTGGCGCTCGCCGCCGCCACGCTGCTGTTCTCCGGCCTGATGATGGCGGTCGCCTCGCTGGCGCGCGGCTTCAAGGAGGCGCAGTCGCTGCTGACGCCGGTGTACCTGGTCGCGACCATGCCGGCGATGGTCTCGCTCATGCCGGGGACCGAGCTGTCGTACGGCGCGGCGCTGGTGCCGATCGCCAACGTGGCGCTGTTGCTGAAAGGCGCGATCGCCGGCTCGCTCGCCATCGGGCCGACGCTGGTCGCACTGGCGGCATCGGCAGGCTGGGCGTTCGCCGCGCTGGCGCTGGCGGCGCGCATCTACGACAGCGAGCGGCTGCTGTTCGCGCCCGAGGAGGCGCCCGGGCTCGCCCGCGGCTGGCGTGCGTGGCTGCCGGCGCGCGCGCCGCGCACGGCGAGCAGCACGGCTGGCGCCGCCGCGCGGCCGCTCGAGGCGGGCGAGGCGCTGGCGCTGTTCGCCTTCTGCGCGCTGTTCCTGATGGTCATCGGCAGCGAGCTGCAGACGATGGGCTTCGCCGGCATCAGCGCGTCGCTGTGGGTATGCCTGGCCGCACCTGTGCTCATGTTCGTGCGCTGGCGTACCGGTGACGTGGTCGGGACGCTCGGGCTCGCGCGCCCCAGCGGCCGGCACCTCGCCGGCGCGGCGATGATCGGCGCGTCGGGGTGGATCGTGCTCGCGACCGCGATCCTGCCCATCCAGGAGGCGCTGTTTCCCACCCCGCCCGAGCTGCAGAAGGCGATGGAAGGCCTGGTCGGACCCGACGCGCCGCTCCTCGTGACGCTGTTCGCCATCGCCATCACCCCGGCGATCTGCGAGGAGCTGCTCTGCCGCGGCGTGCTCGCGCGCGCGCTGGTCGCGCCGCTCGGGCGCGGCGGCGCCGTGGTCGTGTCCGCGATCCTGTTTGCCGGGCTACATCTATCCGCGTACCGATTCGTGCCCACGTTCCTGCTCGGCGTGGTGCTGGCGACGGTGGCGCTGCGCACGCGCTCGCTGTGGACCTCGATGATCGTGCACGCGTTCAACAACGGCGCGGTGGTGCTGCTGTCGGTGCCCGCGGCGCTGCCGGTGATGCACTGGACCGAGCAAAATGCCTGGATCGGCGCACCGGCAGGGGCGGTACTGCTGGGTGGTTTTGCGTTAATCCTCAGACCGACGGACCCTCAAAGGTAACCACCGCTACACTCTTGTGGCCGACGGCGAGGTTTGCTACAAATCGAACGTGCAGGATGAAAAGCGAACCCTCTGGTACCTGAAAAAGGTGCCGATCCTGGGCGACCTGGCGGGTGAAGCGCTGGGTCGGCTCGCCGAGAAGGTCGAGATGAAGGAGATCCGCCGGCGCCAGGTGCTGTACCTGCCGGGCGACCCGGGCGGGGCCGTGTACTTCGTCAACGGCGGCCGGGTGAAGGTCTCCAAGGTCACGCGCGACGGCAAGGAGCTCACCCTCGCGTATCGCGGCCCGGGCGAGATCTTCGGCGAGACCTGCCTCATCGACGGCGGCCCGCGCGAGGAGATGGCCGAGGCGATGGAGAACGCGCTGGTCACCGAGATCGAGCGCGGCGAGTTCGAGCGCCTGCTGCAGACGCAGGCTCTGCTCGGCTACCGCCTCACCAAGGTGCTCGCCCAGCGCCGCCGCGAGATCGAGAACAAGATCGAGAACCTCGTCTTCAAGGACGTGAACTCCAAGCTCGCCGAGCTGCTGCTGCGGCTCGCCAACGAGTACGGCGTGGACGACTCGCGCGGCACGCTGGTGGCGCTCAAGATCACCCACCAGGAGATGGCGAACCTCATCGGCTCCACCCGCGAGACGGTGTCCTTGACGCTGGCCCAGTTCAAGAAGAAGGGCCTGATCGCGACCGAAGGCCGCAAGGTCATCATCGCCGACCGCGAGGGCCTCAGGGCTCTCGCTTAAGAGAACCAAACGCCACGACGCCACGAACGCCAAAGAGCCCAGAAAACAAACTCACCAGAAGATTGTGTTGGTTTTGTTTTTTGGCGTTCGTGGCGTCGTGGCGTTTCAACCTCTGAGGGGCGATTCCTACTGGCAGACGTTGGTCTTCGGCACGCACATCGACGCGTAGATGGTCGACGAGCTGGCCGAGGCGATCTTCTTGCACTTGTAGTCCGTCGGGCAGCCGCTGTCGTCGGTGCACGCGGGCGCGCACACCTTGCCGGCGCTCGCCGACAGCTTGACGCACGAGTTGCCCACGCCGCCGCAGTCGGCGTTGCGCGAGCAGCTGGTGCACATCAGGTCCTGGCGCGCGTACGGGTGCAGGTGGGGGTTGTCGTCGATGCCGTGCACGCCGTACATGGTGTGGAAGTAGTATGACTCGGAGTCCACGTCGGTCAGCATGGCGGCGACGGTGCGCGGGCGGTGACGGCCGGTCGAGTCGAGCTCGATGAGGCGGGTCACGAAGTCCTCGACCGTCGCCGGCGTGCTCGCGTTGGAGAACGAGGTGGTGGTGATCACGTCGACGTTCTTGCCCTGCTTGGCCGGGTTCAGCTTGAACGCCTCGCCGATCATGTACGTGTCGCAGCCCTCGGCCACGATGATCTGGTACTTGTCGGCGGGCATCTCGGCGGTGAGCATGTCGGCGTCGTCGAGGTCGCCCTCGTCGGTCATGCGCCAGTTCGCCAGCGCGAAGCCGTAGAACGGCCCGGAGTGACCGCTGTAGACGATCACGTCGCTCTTGCGCAGCGACTCGCGCATGTCGTTCTCGAGCACGATGCCGCCCGCCGCGGTGTCCGGATCGGTGTCGCTGCCCGGCTTGCCGTAGAAGATGCGGACCTCGACGGTGACGTCACGCCCGTTGGCCGAGATGTGCTTGGTGAGCGGCCCGCTGGTGCGCTTGTACTTGGCGAACGACGAGACCGGCGAGTGGAAGTCCTTGGTGTTGACCAGCCAGTTGTAGAAGGACTCGGAGTGCTTGAGGTGGTAGTTCGAGTGGTAGTCCCAGCCGAAGTGCACGTCGATGGTGAGCTTGTCGTCGCCGAGCAGGCGGGTGTAGTCCCACCACGCGTCGGTCGACTTCTTCTCCGCGCGCACCGACAGGGCCAGCGTCTCCTTCTTGTCGGCGGCGGCGGTCGCCGGGTTCCACTCGTCCCACGGCGCGCTTCTGTACCACTCGCTGTTGGTCTCGAGCTGCGCCATCTCGTCGTTCGACGGCTTGCCGATCTCGACCTGCAGCACGCCGTTCGCGTCGAGCGGCAGCTTGGTCAGGAGATTCGTGCGGCCCGCGATCAGCTGCGAGAACTTGAACTGCCAGGTCACCTCGTCGAGCTGGGTCAGCTCGAGGTCCTGGTACGAGCCGGTCTTCACCATCGCGCCGAAGCCGCCGTAGGCGTGGTTCGCCTCGTCCTCTTCCTTGTCGACCAGGTACTGGTTCAGGAACCAGGCGATGGCGATGTGCTTGAGCGTGACCAGCTCGCGCGCGCGCGCCTCGCCGGCGCCCGCCTCGACCGTGACGGTGGAGCGGCCCTCGAGCACGTACTCGTTGGCCGAGAGCGAGAAGAAGTCGTCTTCCTTGCCGTCCGGGACGACCACGCCATCCTCGGTGTCTTCCGCCGTGATCGGCGCGACGTCGGCGCTACAGGCGAAGGTTGCAGTGGCGAGCAGACCAGCCAGCGAAGTGGAAAGAAGTCGCATGGCCGCGATGCTGTGCAACGCCCGCACCAGTACACGACTCGAATCTTTCCGTGCAGTTGTCGCCGAGGACCGGCCGAAAACCAGAGCCGTCGCCGGCAAGCCAAGTAGCCGGTGACAGCGCGGCTGGAAAAAGATTAAGATGCAAGACCACTGTCCATGTTCATCCGACCGCCCCCCGGGGGTGGTCCACGGGAGGCGCTGATGGGGCTCTTCGACAAGAAGAAAAAAGGCGAGGACGACTACGATTCGCCAGTCGAGCAGGTCAGCCTCAACGCGCCTAAACCCGCGCAGCCCGCCACGCCGGCCCGCCAGGCGGCACCGGCGCCGGCCGCGCAGCCTGCGGCCGCGCCCGCGCAGAGCCATCCGCTCGCCAATGCCCCCGCGGCGGCGGCGGCGCCAGCGGCACCCGCGCCCCGTGCGCCTGCTCCCCCGCCGGAGCAGGACATGGACATGAACTACGGCATCGACAAGGCGATCGAGCTGATGCGCCTCTTGCCCGCCGACAACATCGAGCTGGTCGTCCAGGTCGTCAAGAAGACGCTCGAATCGATCCACATCCAGGTGCCGTCGATCATCAAGGACGCGGCACGCAAGCAGAAGGACATCGAGTTCCGCGTCGACGTGCTCAAGCGCGAGATCGCCGACCTCGAGTCGGAGATCCACACCCGCAAGACCGAGATCGGCGGGCTCGAGGCCGACCACCGCGAGACCACCACGGTGAAGGAACGCCTCGAGCTGGCCGAGAAGCTGAGCGCCGAGCGGGCCGCCGCCGCGTCGCGGCCCAAGTCGAGCACCGTGCCGCCGCCGATGGGCGCGCCCGCGCCTTCCGCGCCCGCGCCGGCCGCCGCCGCGCCGTCGCCCGCACCGGGTGCGACCACCCCGGGCGTGCCGGTGGCGCCGCAGCCGGGCCGTTCGACCGGCCAGTATGCCGCCATTCCACCCAAGCCTGCTGACCCGGCCGGCTCGGGGCCCATCAAGAAGTAGCCCCCGCAGGCTGAGCGGGCCAGGGTAGTAGAGTCGTACTCAGGGAGAGAGACAGGCGATGCTGCGCTACCACATGGCCGTGATCACGCGCGACAACGCGCTCAAACGGGCCATCAAGCGACTCACCACCGCCACCGGGTCGACGGCGGACTTCATCGGCGACGCGTCGGGGCTCAACCCCGAGCGCCCGATCTCGCTCGCCATCTTCGACGCGCGCGAGACCGCCCCCGACAAGCTGTTCTTCGCCAAGGTCCCCAAGGAAGCGAAGATCATCTACATCATCGACGGCGACTCGCTGGTGCAGAAGGTCAGTGATTTCAAGGACGAGCGCGTCACCAGCCTGTTCTGCTACGACGCCCAGTTCGACGACGAGGAGTTCATCGTCACCGCCACCAAGGCGCTGCGCGGCGACGTGTTCGGCCTGCAGAAGTACTTCCCGTGGGGTGTGACCTCGTTCTCGATGGTGGTGAAGAGCTACGAGGACAAGACCAAGGCCATCGACATCCTGATGTCGTACGCCAACCTGGCGGGCGTGCGCGGCCCGGTGCGCGACCGCATCCAGCTGGTGTGCGACGAGCTGATGATGAACGCGCTGTACCACGCGCCCACCGACAAGGCGGGCAAGGAGCTGTACGCCGGCAAGACGCTCAAGGAGCTGGCGCAGATGCCGGAGGTGAACCCGATCGAGGTTCGCTACGGCTGCAGCGGGCGCTACTTCGGCGTCTCGGTGCGCGACGGCGGCGGCTCGCTCTCGCGCGAGCGTGCGCTCGAGTACATGAAGAAGGCGCAGGCCAGCTCGGTGATCGAGACCAAGTCGACCGGCGCCGGGCTGGGCCTGGTCTCGGTGCTGCGCTCGGTCTCCAAGCTCATGTTCAACCTCGACCCGGGGCACTCGACCGAGGTGGTGGCGCTGTTCGACATGGAGCTGTTCGGCAAGGGCAAGGTCGGGGCGCGCTCGCTGCATCTCTTCAAGGCGCCCGACCATCCGCCCCAGGAGACGTCCGTCGAGGACGAGGAAGCCGCCGACGACACCCAGGCGAACGCGACGCAGGCCGAGGAAGTCGTCGAGTCGGTGCGGCCGCGCTCGCCGGGCGTGATGATCGCCGCCGTGCTCGCCGGGCTGATGCTGGGCATGGTGGTGGCGGTGCTCTTCCAGCGCATGGGCCACTGAGTCCGGGCGTCCCGGGCGGGCTGCGCGCGGGGCGCATTTTGTGCCGTTTGCTGGGTCTACACGGCACTACAGGGTCTAAGGTCGCGCACTCATTGGGATAATTTTCTACCCATACTGTTGCGGTTCATAGTATTCTGTTGGCCGCTTGTCACTCATGACGCCAACAGGAGTCCGGTCTTCGTTCCTGGCCGCCATCGTGGCCTTCGCGACGTTGACCTTCGTGACCATCACTTCGGCCCAGGCGAAGGAGGTCGGGCACAACGCCCCCAAGGGGCTGTTGCGCACGGCACCGTTGCCCAAGCCATCGGGATGGTTGTGGATTTACGCTGAAAACACCCGTGAAGAGGTGCGCGTCAACATCTTCAACGAGGACGGCTCCTACAACCAGGAGTCGCTCGCGACGCTCGACAACCTGTTCCGCGACTACCGCCGCAAGGAGGTCAAGGCGGTCGACCCGCGCCTGTTCGAGGTGCTGTCGATCATCTTCGACCACTTCGGCCAGAAGCGAATCAACTTCGGCTCGGGCTTCCGCGTCGAGCAGGCCACCAGCCGCCACTTCCACGGCTCGGCCGCCGACTTCCGCATCGACGGCGTCAACTACAAGGCGATCTACGACTACGCCCTGACCCTCGACGTGGGCGGCATGGGCATCGGCAAGTACCCGACTTCACAGTTCGTTCACGTCGACTTCCGCGCCATCGGCGAGCCCAGCTTCCGCTGGGTCGACACCTCGGGCCCCTCGCGCCGCGGCAAGAAGGCCAAGAAGCCGAGCACCCCGAAGGTCCCGCGTTCGGCCAAGCCGAACACGTAATCGCTGCTTAAACACAAAGACACAGAGATCGCGGCCGAAAGGCCCGAGTCCACAAAGGACACAGAGAAAACCCACCCCAGGTAAGGGGAGATTTTCCCCTGCCCTTTGTGTTCTCTGTGTTCTTTGTGTCTCTGTGTTTAAGGAGCGCGGCCTACTTGGCCACGACGAGCTTGCTCGAGCGCTTGGCGCCGGGGGCGATGGGGGGTAGGGGGGGTTCGGGCGGCAGGTCGGGCTCGCCGGCGAGCTCGGCCTGGTCGCGCTCGAAGGTGCCGCGCTCGGGCGAGTCGGCCATGAGCGGCGCCAGGCGATCGAAGAGCGACCGGCCCTCGGCCACGAAGCCCAGCTGGAGGGCGCGGCGGGCGGCGTGGTAGACGAGCTCGGCCGAGTCGGGGGCGCGCTCGGCGGCCGCCACCAGCAGCTCGAGGCTGCGCAGGCCGTGCTCGTGGTGCTGCACCAAGAGCTCTGCGATGGTCTCGGCGTCGAGGGTGAGCTCGGCCTGGCGGCCCTCGCCGGTCAGCCAGACGGCCGCGTCGGTGGGCGCGCCCTGGCGCTGGCGGGCGAGCTGCAGCGCCAGCTTGTCGAAGGGCGTGACCAGGGGCGGGGTGAGCGAACGCTGCACCTCGGGGTTGCCGGGGTTCACCCGGCGCAGCCAGAGCAGGTGGTCGACGCGGCCCTCGACATGGTCGAGCAGCGGCTCGCGCGCCCCCAGCGTGCGCGCCCGGGCGATCTCGGCCGAGGCCGGCACCAGCGCATCGCAGGAGAGCAGGGCGAGCGCCAGGAGGGTATGGGCGGCGGCGGAATCGGGCGCCTCGGCGACGGCGCGCTCGGCGGCGGCGAGCGCCGACTGCGGCTCGTGCGCCAGCAGGTGGGCCTCGACCTCGCCGCTCGCCGCCAGCGCCGGCAGGTCGCGCGCCACCATCGAGGCATGATCGGGCACGCGCAGCGCCAGCGCCCGCAGCTTGTCGCGCAGCAGGTCGCGGCGGG
>JADMIO011113575.1_pt1 | contig 21874 bp, 17 predicted proteins | sample 8958161 | NCBI WGS metagenome assembly JADMIO01 (sample SAMN16585339, study PRJNA669376) | soil metagenome | isolation source: Crop rotation soil | place: USA: Cullars Rotation, Alabama | collected 2011
GGCCGATGCACGTTGTATCGAAATAACCGCAATGGCACCTTCACGGATGTGACGGCGAAAGCAGGCGTAGCGACTCCGGGCTGGACCACAAGCGCGGTCTGGTTTGACTACGACGGCGACGGACTCCTCGACCTGTTCGTCTGCAGCTTCGTCCAATACAAGCGTGAGACCCAGGCCCTCTGCATCGAGTCGCGCGGCGGCAAGCCCGCCTATTGCGTTCCGCGGATGTTCCAGCCGACAGCATCGTTCCTCTATAAGAACAACGGAGATGGAACCTTTCGAGACGTCACGAAGGAGACCCGTCTCGATGGGAAGGTCGGAAAAGCTCTCGGTGTCGTGGCGACCGACATTAACAACGACGGTCGTATGGACCTGTTTGTAGCGAACGACACCAAGGAGAACTTCCTGCTCGCCAATCGCGGCGCGCGCGGATGGGAGGACATCGGCTTCGGAGCGATGGTTGCTCTGAGTCCGGACGGCTGGCCGCGTTCCGGGATGGGCGTCGATTCCGCGGATATCAACGGAGACGGCTGGCAGGACTTGTTCGTCGCCAACATCGACAAAGAGATGTTTTCGCTCTACCGGAACACCGGCCACGGCATGTTCGACGACCTTTCCTTCGGCAGCGAGATCGGGCAGGCGACGTACTATATGAGCGGCTGGGGATTGAAGTTCTTCGACTTCGATAATGACGGCGTGCCGGAACTGATTATCGCCAACGGCCATCCCGACGACTTGGTTTCTGAGCGCACGGCACAAGTGCGGTACCGGGAGCCGATGCTCCTGTTCCGGCAAAAAGACCGCGTTTTTCGGAACATCAGCGCGGAGGCGGGCGCCGTATTCAAGCGGGAAATCTCCGGCCGCGGACTCGCCGTCGGCGACATCCACAACGACGGAAGGGCAAGCGTCCTGGTCGGCGTGAACGGCGGCACGCCGCTACTGCTCAAAAACAACGCGGGCGCGGGAAATTATTGGGTCGGAGTGCGCCTCCAAGGCGTGAAGGCGAATCGGGATGGCGTGGGCGCGAAGATTACTTGGCAGGCAGGCGGTGTACGGCGGTCCAAGCTGAAGACCGCGGGCGGAAGCTACCTGTCCGCGCATGATCCTCGCGACATACTCGGCCTTGGGCCGGCGAAGAACATCGATTGGGTGGAAGTGCGTTGGCCGGCGCCCAGCAACCGCGTCGAGCGGTTCTCAGGACTGCCGGCGAGTCGCTATTCGATTTTGGCGGAGGGCGCCGGTGAAGCCGTCGCCCAACCATGATCTACGCCGATTACGAACGAGCTAAAGACCCTTCACCCACATCTTCGGTACGCCAAGAACCGCGGCTTGCGAGTTGTTGTTCTCGTTGATCAGCGTCATCGTACCGATAAGAGCGTTCGACGGGCTGACCCAGTCAGCGGCCGGACCGGTTCCGCGGGTCAAGCCGATCACGCGTCCTTTGCCGGAGTACGTCGCACAGCCACCGCCGCCGGACTTGATGGGAACTTCCTGAATGCTCGAGACCTCGCCGGTCGTCAGGTTGCGGAAATGCACGAAGACCGTAAGTCCGGATTCCGGACCGAGATAGCTGCTGCACAGTTCGACGTGCTGGCCGTAATCAATCGAAAGCGGCCCGAACAGCATGCCGGGGGTTAGATTGTCCTGGGCGTGAACCACAGGGCGAAAGTAAAATGCTCCAGCAGTCGCCATGAGAGCGATGCCGAGGGCAATGGCAGCGAACATTTGCCCACGTGAAGATCCAATCAATCGAGTCAAAGTTCACCCTCCTCTTGCGTGCAAGTATACGCGAATATGGGAACGGAGGAAATCCTCGACGAGTTGTCGACTCAGGGCCTGGGCCTCTAACTCGCACTGGGAGCTCGGAACACATGAGCTGGAAGGCGCCGACGCCGTTGTCGTTGTTCGGAATCTCGAGCGTTCGCGAACAAAGACGGTCCGGCGGGCATCCTCAGACTTTTTCGTGCAGAGAAGACTACCCGCGCATCTTTCGAAAGCACGCCCGCACTTCCTGTGTGAACAGCACCGGCTGCTCGAATGCGGCGAAGTGGCCTCCGCGGTCAAGCCGGTTCCAGTAGACCAGATTCTTGTACCGCTTTTCCGCCCAGCGCCGGGACACTCGGGTGATCTCCTTGGGAAAAGCGCTGATGCCCACCGGGATACGCACCGGTTCGGAACTGGTTTTGCCGAAGCTTTCCCAATAAAGGCGGGCCGAAGACGCCGCGGTACGGGGAAGCCAGTAAAGCATGATGTCATCGAGTAATTCCTCGCGTGTAAGCACGCTCTCGGGATTTCCGTTGCTATCGGTCCACGACCAGAATTTCTCGAGGATCCACGCCGCCTGACCGGCTGGCGAGTCCACCAGTCCGTATCCGACCGTCTGCGGGCGAGTGCTTTGCTGTTTCGAATAGCCTGAATCCCAATCCTGGTAATACTTGCGCGCAGCCAACCCATCTTTTTCTTCTTCCGTCAGGCTGGACATCGTCTCCGGGTCGGGGCCTACCAACGGCATATTGAGGTGGATGCCGTGGCAATGTTCCGTGTCCTGAAGCGCGATCGCGTTGGTGACGGCGGCGCCCCAATCGCCTCCCTGCGCGTAATACCAGTTGTAACCGAGGCCCAGCATGAGTTCGCTCCAGGCGCGGGCGATTCGCTCAACACTCCAACCGCGCTCTTTGGGCTTGTCGGAAAAACCATAACCGGGCAGCGACGGACAGACAACGTGGAACGCGTCAGCACCCACGCCGCCATGAGCGGCCGGATCGGTGAGCATCGGAATGACTTTGACGAACTCGACGATCGAACCTGGCCAGCCGTGCGTCAGAATCAGGGGCGTCGCTGCGGGGTTCGGCGACCGGACATGGAGGAAATGAATGCCGAGGCCGTCGATCTCCGTGCGGAATTGCGGGAGAGCGTTCAGCCGTGCTTCGCGCTTTCGCCAGTCATACTTGTTCAGCCAGTAATCGCAAACCTGCCGGAGATAGGCAAGCGGGACTCCCTGCGACCAATCGCTCACCGTTTCCTGTTCAGGCCAACGGGTCGCGCGGAGCCTGCGCTTCAAATCGTCAAGATCGCTGTCGGGAGCATGGATCTGAAACGGCTTGATCTCGGCGGGCATAGAAATCTAGAATCCCACAACATGCGCGCGGTGATCAGCATCCGGGCGCGGCGGAAGTTCTGAAACGCTATGGATTTGCTAAGGCGCGACGTCCGTGAAAATGTACGTCCTCAAGAAATCATTGCGTAACTTCCCTTGCGGATCGTACTTTCTAGCCAGCCGGGAAAAATCGTCCACCCTCTCATAGCTCGTGCGGAGTCGGGAAGGCGGCATCGTAAATAGCTTGCCCCAGTGAGGGCGCGGCGAAAAAGGTCCAAGCTCCCTTTCGATGACGGGAAGCACGCCCTTGACCGAAGGCCAGTCCGGCTTCCATGTAAAGTGGATCCCAACACTGGGCCGGCGATAGCATGTGCTCATCCAGAAGTCGTCTGCGGCAACCGTGCGAATCTCCGAGATCAGCAGGTGCGGCGCGATGACATCGCGCAGCCGTTCCACTGCGAGAATTGCATCACGAGCGTTGCGACGCGGCACGAAATATTCGGACTGGAGTTCATTTCCGGCGCTTGGAACGAAGCCGGCGCGGAAGTGCGGGAGCCGATCGAACCACGGGCCCGGCACGCCCAGTTGCCCGGTGCAATTCTCAGCGGAAAGCCCATCGAGCGGATGAAGATTGTGCGCGGCCGGCTTTGCTCCGAAGAACTCCGAATCGCCGGCGCGCGAAGGTTCGCCGCCGATGCGGCTCTTGAGCCAAACCTTCTTGATCCGCTCTCGTTGCCAGTCGGTGAACAGACTTACGCTGTACGCGCTTGACTGAATCGCATCGAAGTGCTCCATCGCCTGCGAAAGCGGCATGTCCTCATAAACGCGCTGGCGCATCGCAAACTTGGGCTGAACGTCGAGAGTGAGAGTGGTGATCACACCAAGCGCTCCCAGGCCAACGACAGTTCCAGCGAAAACGTCGCCGTCAGCCTCGCGAGACAGTTGCAGCAGTTCACCATCGGCGGTCAGGAATTCGACCGCGGAAACCTGCGTCGCAAGATTGCCAATATCCTCGCCAGATCCGTGAGTAGCCGTACTGCAGGCACCGGCGATTGAAATGTGCGGAAGCGAGGCGAGGTTAGAGAGTGCGAAACCCTTACTGTCGAGGTGAGGGCACAATTCAGCATACGTGGTGCCTGCCTCGACAGTAACGGTGCGTCTATCCGCGTTGAGCGCGACAACATTCCGCATCGAGCGAAGCGAGAGAAACGCATGTGAGCTGTCGGCGATGGAGTTGAAACTATGTCGAGTTCCCAGTGCCTTCACGCGGTTCTGGGACCTGAGTATCGAACGGATCTGCTCAATCGATGCCGCCTCGTGAAGAGAATCGGTGCCGTAAGAAAAGTTCCCAGCCCAATTCGTCAGTCTTCGGTTCGCGGCTTCCGCGCCGGGCTCATTCATCTCGAGTCAATCATCACTTCAAACCCGACACCTTGCAAGATCCCTCGTTTTCCCCGGGCTGCTTCATCACCTACTTCGCGAACAGCTTTGTTGGCGGCACGCGCTTCCAGTCGTCCAGGAACATCTTCAGGCCGGAGTCGGTCATCGGGTGATGATAGAGCTGCTCCAGAATGTCGAGCGGCATCGTGGCCACGTCCGCGCCCGCGAGGAGGCACTCCAGCACTTGACGAGGAGTTCGAATGCTCGCCGCGAGAATCTTTGTTGTGTAACCGTAGTTGTCGTAAATCGCTCGGATCTGGCGAATCAATTCCATTCCGTCGTCGCCGATGATGTCCTTGCGATGGATGAACGGACTGATGTACGTCGCGCCGCACTTCGCAGCAAGATGTGCCTGAAGGGCGCTGAAGCAGAGCGTCACGTTAGTTTTGACGGCTTCGGCCGAGAGAACTTTTACCGCCTTCAGTCCTTCCACGGAAACTCCGATTTTCGCTACCGCGTTCTTGTGAAGTCCGGCGACGATCCGGGCCTCGCTGATGATTTCGTCGGCGGTCTGGCTGATCGTCTCGACGCTGATCGGGCCGTCCACGATCGAGAAGATCTCGCGCACGACCGCTTCGAAATCGCCTCCGGAGTTCGCGATGTGCGTCGGGTTGGTAGTGACTCCATCGATGATTCCCCAACCCCAGGCTTTGCGGATCTCGTCGATTTTGGCCGTGTCGATAAAGAGCTGCATGGGTGATGTCTCGTAGACCTATGTGGTGATCGAGTCGCCCTTGCCTGCGAGGAAATCTTTGTTTTTGTCGCCCACCCAGTAGCGCTCGCCCGCGATGCACCAAATGAACTCGAGCGGCGATTCCTGCGAGAACACCGGGTGATAGTTCAGGAACGGGATCGTGACCATGTCGCCGCGATTGACGCTGTGGACGAAGCTCAACGTTTCCGGCGTCTCGTAGACCTCCATAGCTCCATTTCCGTTGATGAAGATGTAGACCTCTTCCTGGTCGGTGTGATTGTGCGGAGGCCAGGATCGCTGATGCGGCTGAAAGAACGTGTAGCCCGCGACCAGTTTTTCGGCGGGCTCGGTCACGTCGAACATCATGAAGACGTCCTTGCCCTTCAAGTGGCGAATGCGGGCTTCGTTTCGTGAGATGTCTTTCCAGCTCGAGTGATGGACGGGATGCGCTTTCGCAGCGGGCGCTGATGTCTGGATTACCTTGGCCGGTTCGCCGGAGGGGTTCGCAATCGTGAATTCGGCTGCGCGCGGAATATAGAGCGTGTCGTAAGTGGCGAGAATGAAGGCGTTGCCGTCGACGGTGACGGTTGAGCTGCCTTCCCATTGGAACAGGAGACTCTCGTTGCGGGGCAAAGAATAGCTCTGCGATTCGGAAGCCGCGGGCAGGCTGAACTCACCGCAATTGAGGAATTGCAGGTTCGCCGTTTTGGGTGTAAACCGCTGGCGAAACGTGACTCCTTCGTCGCTGGTCCGAACGAGGACCGCGGGCTGCACAGTCGAGTGAGGAAGACCGGCGGATTCCGTCGCCGGAGTGAGCGTTGCTGACATATTAGATTCCAGATTCAGTCTGCCACGATTTGCATTTGTTTTGCATCGTATCGAGCGCGCTTTCCGCTCCAATACGCTGCGCGAGCCAGATGACAGGGTAGAAGTCCTTTTAATCCAACCTCTACATCAGCAGTTGGCTTCGCCCCCCGGGTGCAGGCGTCGACGAAGTTGTTGGCATGGGCGCGTTCGAGGGCGCCTTCGGCCTTGACCTGGACGGCCTGCCCTTTTGCCGGACGGAACACATAGTCGGACCGCGCGATATCGAGCGTGCCCTCGGTACCTAGAAACTCGACAGACGGTCGCGGATTCGCCACCGGCCAAACCGTCGATTCGAAGCTGAGGTTCCATCCCTTCGAGTACCGGATAATCGCGTTAACCGTGTCGGGATTCCCGCGGCCGTCTTTTGCGAGATAGACGCCCCCGCTGGTGACCGCGTCGAGCGGCGTGCTATCGCCCATCATCCACTGCGCCACGTCCGCCCAATGATTCAGAATGTCGGCGAGGACTCCGCCGCCGTACTCGGGGAAAATGCGCCACGAGTCGTAGCGAGCCTTTTCGTACTCGTAGTAGGGAGTCTTGCCGAGGTACCGGACCCAATCGAGCCCCGCGGGTTTGGGCTCATTCTGAACGTGGCGCGCCTGCCACGCGAAGTCGCTCCAGTTCGCGCGGACGAAAAGGACCTTTCCTAATCGGTTGCGGTCGAAGATTTCTTCCTTAGCGCGCTGGTAGTGCGCGCCGGACCGCTGCTGCGTGCCGATGAGCACGACGCGGTCCGACAGCTTCGCCGCGCGGTAAAGATGCGAGCCTTCCTCAAAGCGATGTACCGCGGGCTTCTCGAGATAGAGATGTTTCTTGGCCTTCAGCGAATCGAGCGCGATATCGAGATGCCAATGATCCGCCGTTGCGACCAGCACCGCGTCAAGATCGCGGCGAGCGAGCGTCTCCTCGTGCGCGGAGCATTGGTGATCGACAACCCCAAGCAACTGCGTGGCACGATTCCGTTGTTCATCATAGAGGTCGCACATGGAAGTTAACTGCACGCGCCCCGTGTCGACCAGAGCTTTCATGACTTCGCGGCCGCGTCGTCCACTGCCGATCAGCGCCATGTTCAGCCGGTCGTTGGCTCCGAAGATTCGGGAATAGGAAGCTGCGGTTAACGCGGCAGCGCGAACAAAGTTCCTTCGGTTCATGGTCCCCCTCATCGCACGTTCCAGCTAGACGCCAAAGATCTTTTTCATATGCGCCCGCGCCGGAACAATCGCGGAATCGCCGAGCTTCACTCCGCTCAGCCGCTCCTCTTCGTTAAACAGCCAACCAGTCCACTTCGCCCTGCGGACAGCGTCAGCGAGAGGCTTCAGGTGGAAGTCGCCCTGGCCCAGAATCACCTGCTCGCCGGAATGAAAATCCCGGAGATGAATTCCGGTGATGCGTGAGTGATGGCGCTGGAAGAATTCCGGAACATCTGCTCCGGCGCGGAACGCGTGGCCGGCGTCGATCACGAAGTTCACCCGCTTTGCGTCCGTGCCCGCGAGCAGCGCTTCGATCTCAAGCCCACGTTCGGCGAACTCGGGTCCGTGATTGTGATACGCCACCGACATTCCAAGATCGCCGCAGAGTTTTCCGGCGGAGTTCAGAGCTTTGGTCTTCGCATCGACGGCAGCGCGATCGAGCTTTCCAGCTTCGACACAGGGCGCTCCGCTGAGAACGAGGCAGGACGCTCCGAGTGCCGCTGCGCCTTTCGCCACGCGGGAGATCAGATCAAACGGCGCGATGCGGGTCGCGGAGTCGTACTGCTCCATGAAGATATGGACGTTCACGAATCGCAATCCGGAATTCGCGATGCGGACGTTCGCGGTCGTGGGCTTCTCGAAATGCATCTGGACGTTGCGGAACCCCGTCTCGAAGCCTTTGTAGCCGAGCTTTTCCATCTTGTTCAACACTGTGATCAGTTCATCGAAATTGGCGATCGGCCATGCGTTAGTCTGGGCGGCCGGATGCGGGCGCGAGTCCGCGGCGATGAGCGGACCCGCCGCGATCGCGGCAAGGGCCTGCCTGCGCGTCAGCCTTTCCATACGATTACTTTCACATCGCTCATCTCTTCGATCGCGTACTTCGGACCCTCGCGACCGATCCCGCTCTGCTTCACGCCGCCGTACGGCATATGATCCGCGCGGAACATGGGCACGTCGTTGATGATGACGCCGCCGCAGCGGATCGCGCGCGCCGCCGCGAACGCACCCTCCATGTCGCGCGTGAACACTCCCGCCTGCAACCCATAGGGCGTATCGTTCACTCGTCGAATCGCATCATCGAAATCGCGATACGGGTGGACCACGACAACCGGTCCGAAGACCTCTTCGCAGGAAAGCCTGGCGCTGTCGGCAACGCCGGTCACGATCGTGGGAGCGATCGTCGCATAGCTGCGCGTTCCACCAGTCAGGACCTTGGCGCCGGCTGCGACCGATTCGCCAATCCAGCTTTCGACGCGCTTCGCCGCGGATTCATTGATCAGAGAAGAAATGTCAGTGGTTTCTTCGAACGGATGCCCGACCTTCATCGTGGACGCGGCCTTCACATAGCGCGCGAGGAAACCGTCGACAACCGATTCGTGCGCGTAGATCCGCTGCACGGAAATACAAACCTGGCCGCTATGCGCGAATGCTCCCGCCGTACAGCGGGAGACAGCGAAATCAAGATCCGCGTCGGCAGCAACGATCGCAGCGGAGTTGCTTCCGAGTTCGAGAGTCACGCGCTTGAACCCGGCAGCGGCTTTGAGAGACTTTCCTACCGCCACGCTTCCGGTGAACGTCAGCATGTCGATTCCGGAATGCGCCGCAAGCTTCGGTCCAAGCAACGGACCCAACCCGTGGACCACGTTATAGGCGCCTTTGGGAGCTCCCGCTTCGGCGAACGCCTGCGCGAGACGCGTCGCGGATAACGGAGTCTTCTCCGCGGGCTTGTGAACCACGGCGTTTCCGGCAGCGAGTGCGGGTCCGGCTTTGTGAAGCGCCAGATTCATCGGAACGTTGAACGGCGTGATCGCTCCGACGACGCCTACCGGCTCCCGCACGGTCATTGCCATGCGCCCTTTGCCGATGGGCGCGGCATCGATCGGAACCACTTCGCCGCGCAACTGGCGCGCTTCCTGGGCGCACGCGATCAGGGTTTGGAGGCAGCGTTCGGCTTCGACGCGCGCTTCGCGTATCGGCTTGCCGGTTTCCATGCAAACCAGCTTGGTGAACTCGACCTGGTCGCGGCGGACAATATCATGGACGCGCATGAGAAGCTCCGCGCGGTCGTAGAGGCTCATCTTCGCCATAGCGGCCGCGCCTTCGCGGGCAGCGGCAATCGCCCGATCGAGATCGGCTTCGTTTGCCTCGCAGACGCGCGCGACAAGGGTGCCGTCGTACGGCAGGCAAACGTCGAAGGTGCGATCTGTTTCAACCGCCTCGCCGCCGATGAACATCGGAAAGGTATCTACTTGCACGGTGGAAGGCATGCGGAATTCCTCACAAGATAATTCTCTAGCGCTTTTCATCGCGCCCCTCGCGTCAGGAACAAGAGCACCAGAACGCCCGCGATCGGCATCAGCGCGGTCAACACAAATACGGGCGAATAGCCGAAATGATCGATCAGGAAGCCGGTCAGAAGCGGGAACCCGAATCCGCTAAATCCTTGTGCGATTCCCGTAAGACCGGTGACGCGGCTGACGGCGGGTCCAGGCATCAGATCGGAGATTCGCGCGAAAAAATTCGCCGACAGTCCGTAGTGCCCGAGGAGTACGACGCAGATAAAGGCCAGGGCTCCGTTGACCGAGTCCGCCCGCGTTACGCCAAAACCCAACAGGCACAGACCACCGCCGACGAGCATGCAGATATTTCGCGCGCGGGTAACGCTCCATCCCCGGCGGATTAGCTGGCCCGCGGCCCAGCCTCCGCCGATGCTTCCGACATCACCAAAGAAGAAGGGAATCCAGGCGAAGAGACCGATGGAGGTGAGGCTCAAGCCCCGCTCCCGATACAAGTATTCGGGCAGCCAGAAAATGTAGAACTGAGAAACGGGTCCGGCGATGAGTCGCAGCAGCATCAACGCCCACACATCGCGGCGAGCGAGCAAAGCCGCGTTCGAAGGCGACGGTTCTTCCTGCGCGGCTCGACCCTCCCCGATGTAGGCGGCTTCCGAAGCGGTCAGCTGCGGATGCTCCTCAGGTTTCCGGTACACGAGTCGCCACAAAAACACCCACAGAATTCCGAGCGCGCTCGGAACGACAAACGCCATCTGCCAGCCGAGTGTTGTCGTGATCAGGACCAGTAGTGGCGGCGCGATCATGGAGCCTAAGGTCGCGCCTCCATTGAAGACGCCCGCCGCAAACGCGCGCTCCTTCGGCGGGAACCACTGGGAGACGACTTTCACACCGCCCGAATAGTTTGCGCATTCGCCGGTACCGAGCCAGAAACGCAGCGCCGCGAACTGCCACTTCGACTGCGCGATCGCATGCAATGCGTTCCCCGTCGACCACCAGATCACGGCGAGCGACAGAATCCGCCGGACGCCGAAGCGGTCCGACAGCCAGCCCATTGGGAACTCGCCGACCAGCATTCCGAAGGTGAAGCCGGCGACGATCTGACCGTAGTCCGTCGCGGTCAAATGAAACGTTTCGCGAAGGATCGGAGCGACGACAGACAGCGCCTGCCGATCGACAAAGTTGCTCACCGTAATCGTCAGCAGAAGCGCGAGGATCCACCAGCGGACCTGGCGGTAGATCGGAACGTCGCTGAGGGCAACTCCGGGCGGCCTCACTGGAACCGCCGTCATAAGCGAAATTGTAATGGCCTGGGCATGTTTGTTCCGCAAGCTCGCGGCTTCTGCCAACTCCACAGATCCGATCTTCTAAGATATTCTATTTGTTTGAGATCTTGATTGGGGAATCGGAACTGACAGGTCGCTTCGAGTCTGTCGCCTGTCGCCGTTCGAGATATGTGATATATCTGATCGGGCGGTTTCCGGCATACTCGCCGGCAACCTGGACGCGAGGATAGCTGCGTGAGAACGGATTACGAAGACGCTTCGGGCTTCGCCGGTTGGGCCGACGAATTCTTCCGCCCGACCTCGGAGGACGAGGTCGCGAGCATCCTTAAACGCGCGGTCGCCTCGAACACGCCGGTCACCGTCGTGGGCGGATTGACTGGTCTGACCGGAGGCGCTGCGGCGCGCGGGGGATGGGCGATTTCGACCGAGCGGTTGCAGCGGCTCGAGGTCCGCACCGGTTCGGCAACCTGCGGAACCGGTGTCCGCCTTCGCGATCTGCAAGCCGCGGCTCATCCGACCGGACAATTCTTCGCGCCGGATCCTACCGAGTCCATGGCTTCGCTCGGCGGCGCGATCTCAACCAACGCGAGCGGTTCGCGAAGCTTTCGCTATGGATCCACAGGACGTCATGTGCTCGCACTACGCGTCGCGCTTCTCGACGGAACTGTTCGAGTGTTTCGCCGCGGCGAACGAGTCGATTTCCCGATTCCGCAGCTTCCAATTCCGCGAACCACCAAGAATGCGGCGGGGTATCGATTGCGTCCAGGAATGGATTGGGTCGATCTCTTTGTTGGAGCCGAGGGCACCCTCGGGGTCGTAACCGAAGCCGAAGTACAACTGCTGCCGCTACCCAAGGAACTCCTCTCCGGCGTAATCTTCTTCGACTCGGACGAGGCAGCGCTCGACGCGGCCGAAGCGTGGCGGCCGGTGCCCGGGCTGCGCATGCTCGAGTATTGCGATCGCGCGTCGCTCCATCTGGTGGGCATCCGCTACGAGGCGGCGATCCTGATTGAGCAGGAATTGACGGACGACAAGAATCTGGACGAGTGGCAGGAGCGTCTCGAATCGGGCAAGGCGCGACTCGAAGACTCCTGGATCGCCTCATCCGACGCGGACCGCGAGCGCTTTCGCAAGTTCCGCCACTCGCTTCCCGAAACCGTCAATTCGATCGTGCGCCGCAACGGTTTTCTGAAAGTCGGTTCGGACTATGCGGTTCCGATCGACAAAAACCGGGAGATGCTGGCTTTCTACCGGGAGCGCATGGAAGCGTCCCTGCCGGGAATCTACGTGATCTACGGGCACATCGGAGACGGCCACGTCCACGTCAACGCAATGCCGACCACTCAAGCTCAATTCGAGGTCGCCCAGCAGTTGATGGGGGAGTTCGCGCAAAAATCCGTCAGCCTCGGAGGCACGGTCGCGGGCGAACATGGCGTCGGCAAGCGCAAAGCGCATTTGCTTCACCTGCTGTATTCCGATTCCGAATTGGAAGCGATGAGCGAGGTGAAACGGCGGTTCGATCCGCATGGTCTGCTCGGTCAAGGGAATCTGTTCGAACGCCAACCAGCAGCCGTGTCGAGCTAGACGCGATTACGACTCGTCTGAGTTTCTGGCTTTCGAAGTACGCGCCATCGACGAGATCGCGTCCTTTGCCGATCCGGCAATGCTGGCTGCCTCCTGACTCCTCATGTGCTGCACCAATTGATCGCGCGTTCCGCGAATGTGGGTCCGCATCAGACTCTGTGCCTCTTCGCGATCGTGGTTCGCCAGAGCCCGCAACAATCCGGCGTGTGCCGCCACCGCCTTACTCGAAGACAGGTCGTAGGTCGTCCGCCGAAGCAGACTCAGTTGGTGTTGCAGATTCTCGAGCGCCTGACACAGCCGTTCATTGCCGGTAGCCTCCGCGATGGCCGCGTGAAACTGGATGTCCTCCGCGATGTAGCTCGGCTTGTCGTCAGCCGTGTGATAGCTCGCATGACGCTCGACGCTGGCTTCTAGAAACGAAATCAGTTCAGGCGTTATGTTGGCGGTCAATACCGTGTGGACTTCGAGCGCCTCGCGAAAATCGTAGATGTCCGCCACTTCCTGAATCGAAAAACTGCGGAGATAGGCTCCGCGGCGCGGCTCGATGCGGATCAGCCCTTCGGCTTCGAGTCGATTGAACGCTTCGCGGATCGGCGACTTGCTGATTCCGAGTTGCTGCGCCACCGATTCCTCGGTCATGCGCCCGCCTTCCTCGAGTTGCCCGGACAGTAAATAACCCCGGATCTGCTTGTACGCCAACCTGGTCAGGTTGTCCGGGATGCGTAGTTTCCTCATACTTCTCTTAGTTCCTCATAGGAGCCCGACTCGAATCGGCTCCGCCGTCGCTACATCGGTAATCACTTCGGCATCCGGATGTCCTTGCACCAGCGTGCTCGGACACGCACTCGACACCGCGCCCGCTACCGTCATCCGGAAAATCGCGCGGTGGCGTGCGCCTCCGGCGCAGTATAGCCGAATCTTTCGCGACGCGAGGATCTCACGCATGCCAAGCGTCACGGCCATCGGCGGAATGCTCGCCGAACTGCCGCCTGCCGAATTGATACTCTGCACGACAATTGAGTCGTCGCCGAGCGCTACGACGCGAGTCACCGAGTTCCGCAACTCGTCCGCCGAAATCTCGTACCAGCGCGACACCGGCGGCTCGTTGAACGCGATGTGCCCGTGATAGCCGATCCCGCCGTAGCAGACATCGATTCCGCCGACGCGATCGATCGCCTCGCCCATTGCGTCCGGGCGGAATGGATGCGGAAAAAAGCAGTGATCTTCCGGAATGCGCAGCTCCGCATCGAGTTTCGCGAACAGTTCTCGCCGCATGAAGCCTTCGAAACTCAAAGGATGGTCGACGGGAATCGGACGCGCCTGCCAGTCCAGGAATTCGTCCATGTTGAATGTGAAGACATTGCGCCAATCGATCCGCTCGCGATTCGAGATCTCGACGACCCTTGCATAGTGCGCCACCGGACCGACTGGCAGAATCAGGCGTGTCGGCGCTCCGGCTGCGCTTCTGATACGAATCTCGTCAACGATCGATTGCGCCATATCCTCGAGAACAGCAGGAATATCCGCCAACAACCGAAACGGCAGGGCCGCCTTCTTCCTCAGCGCATCGACGGGAAGTGCTTGGAGCGCCTCCACTTCGGAACGGGTCACAACGCGCTCCACGGGAGCGTCTTGTGTTCAGCCGCAGCGAGTTGACCGAGAAGGCAGGTCTTGACGGCGTCGGCCGCGATCTGATTATCGAAGGGCAACCGCTTTTTTTCGACGATCGCCGCCACGAACGCGGCATGCATCTCGACATCACCCGAATGCATCGTTCGGGCGCCCGACGATTCCGTAAGAGTGAAAGGCTGGGGCGCTTCCCCGTAAGCGTATGACTCAAAGTTCTTATGGTCGCGGACGCGAATCACACCCTTCGTTCCAAGCACACGCAGCTCGCTCGACTCCGGCCGATGGAACATCGAGAGAGTATGCGTGGCGCTAACTCCGTTCCTGTATTCGAGCACCAACGTCGCGTTGTCGAGCGTTTCGCGCCCGTCGCGATAGAACTGGATTCCGCCGGAACACGATACGCGGATCGGATTCTGTTTGGTCACCATGCGGAACAGATCCGTGAAGTGGCAGCTCTTTTCGACAAGCGCTCCCCCGGTCGTCATATTCAATAGCCGCCAATTGGTGCCCTTGTATTTCCACCCGCCCGCGAACCAATCGGGCCGCAGTTCCTCATGCAGCAATTGCCGAGGCTCGCCAATGGCCCCGCCGTACAATAACTCCATCATCTGCTGATAGGCGGGAGCGAACCGTAGTTCATGACCGACGAGAAAGACCTTGCCCGAACGCTTTGCCGCCGCCAGAATCTCCTCGCAATCCGGCACCGAAGTTGCCAGCGGTTTCTCGCACAACACATGCTTTCCGGCAGCGAGCGAGGCCAGCGCATGCTCCTTATGAAGAAAGTTCGGAGTCGCGATCACGATAGCGTCAACCGCTTTGTCTTCGAGCAGCTTCCGATATTCGCCGTACCCCGCTGGCCCTTTGGGCAGCTTTGCGGAGTCGACGTCCGCAGCCGCCACGACTTGCGCTGCTGCGCCGAGTGCTTGAATGAACCGGATATGAGCCTGGCCGCGCTGCCCAGTGCCGATGATTCCGTAGCGGACAGGCGGAGCGGCACGGGCAACCGCCGCGCTCGATAGCCCCGCGAGAAAAACACGCCGTTGCATTCGCCTATTGAGGGTACACAGACGAAGACCGCGGCGCGCGAGTTAACACGGCCGCGGTCTTCAAATCAACCTAGAACTCGAACTTCGCGACCAGTTGAATCTGCCTCGAAGTTGTGACCGTCGAACTGATCGAGCCGCCGGCCGCCGCGCCGAGGTTCAGGTTCGGCAGCGCGAAGTTGGCGCGGTTCAGGATGTTGAATCCCTCTCCACGTAGCTGCAGTTTCATGCGCTCGGTGAGCGGGATGTTCTTGTGAATGGCAAGATCCACCGTCTGCAATCCGGGTCCACGCAGGATGTCGTATCCGGAGTTGCCGAACTGGAACGGCGCCGGAATGTCGAATGCCCGGTTCGGATCCGTCGGACTGATGCTCGTGTTGAACCATTGCTGAATGGTGCGCTGCGAGTCCGGCAGGTTTCCGCTGCCGAGCCGGTTCGGAAGCTGGAAGTTTCCGTTGTTCAAACCGTTCGCCGCGAGAACCGGAGTGAACGGAAGGCCCGATTGCATCGTGATGATCGCGTTCATCTGCCAACCGCCGATGACGAGATCGGTGACCTTGTTCGTGCCTGCACCATACTTCCTTCCGTGTCCGAACGGAATATCGTACAGGCCGCTGAACACAAACCGGCTCGCGATATCGAACGAAGAGAGGCCACGCGCCGACGCGATATTGTTGATGTCCTGGTACTGCGAGGACACGCTCGGGCGGTTGCGCTGTCCGCTCGATCCCGCGATCGCATTATCGATCGACTTGCCCCACGTGTAGTTGGTGAGGAACTCGAGGCCATTGGCAAAACGCTTGGTGAGCTTAGCCTGCAGCCCCTCATAGACCGAGTCTCCGTAGAAGCCGAAGTAGGTAACCGTCGGAAGGTTGTTCAGCAACTGAATTGGGCGGCGGGCGGTAATGGCCGTCGAACCGGGACTCGCTTGATTCAGGTTGTAGGCCGAGAACAGATGCGACCCGTGCGTACCAACCCAACCCACGTCGAGCAGATAGCCGGATCCGATTTCATGCTGAATGTTCAATCCGAACTGCTGCGCGCGAGGTGTGTGCGTATCGAGCTGCACGGCGATAAGAGAGCCTCCGGCCGCGTTCAGCTTCGCCGCGGTATCGAGAACCGTAGGAACCGGAATCGGCAAACCGTCGGCGATATTGCGGCCGACGAAAAGGCTGCCCGGGACAAACGCCTGGGTCGGCATAAAGGGAGGATTCCGGCCGATGCCGCCCTGCCCCGCGTAGTGAACGCTGACGTAGTGGATGCCGTAGGATCCGCGAATCACGGTGCGGCCGCTGTTGGTCAACGCATAGGCGAAGCCGACGCGGGGAGCAAAGTTCCCTTTATCGAAGGAGCGTCCGACCGTCGGATCCTTGGTGCCGAGCAGGCTCAGAGCCGGATCCGTCTGGCTGAAATTGAAGTTCGAGATGCGGCCTGCGACTTCCGTCAGCGGGGGGAACATTTCGTAGCGCAGTCCGAGATTCAACGTCAGTCGCCGGCTGACTTTGAAATCATCCTGAACATAGAGAGACGTCTCCCACGCGCGGAGCCCGAAAGTCCCCTGCAGCGCGGTTCGCGTAATCTGCGAGGGGAAACCGAGCAGCATCGATGCGATCGTATTTCCCGTTCCGGCGACGTTCGGCTGATTCGTAAAGTTCGAGTCGAAGTTGAAGAAGCCGCGCGCCGGGTCTTGCGATTCAAAAAAGTTCAAGTGCCGGCGGATGACCTGGAACCCGTACTTGATCGAATGCCGGCCAAGGATCTGCGTCAGATTCTCGCTGATCTGATAGTTCGTATTTTGCGAAATCGACGGAATCGGCGTGATGTTGCCCAGGTTCTGATACCCGGTCGGCCGGACACCGATGAGGCCGTTCGAATACGGCGGAACGGCTTCGTTGATTCCCGGAATTCCTAGCTGTTTCGCCGAGTCGTACTGCATGTTTTTCGGCACGGCATGCAAATCAAATCGCGAAAAGCCGATGCGGAACTCATTCACGATGCGCGGCGTGAACACATGCGTATCGCTGAGGACTCCGCCCCAGGTGACGAGATCGAAGTCCGCGCTGTCGGCGCTCTGGGTGTTGTCCGCGCCGGCGTAGGGCCCAAGCTGGACCTTCGTGTTCGTCGGCGCCGGAAGAGCTCCCGGAAGACTCGTCACGTTATGACCGCGGCTCACACGGACGAATAAGTTGTTGCTTTGCGTGACGATCTTGTCGCTGCGGACATTGAATGCGTCGTCATGCTGGTACTTCGAGGGAGAGAAGAAGTAGTTGTTCACCCCCGCGCCTGCCACATTCGGGTCCGGGTAGAAATTCACCAGCGCCTGCGCGATCGGCTGAATTTTCGACATTGGAATTTGATTGTTTGCGAACGGCTGGCGGATGAAGCTGCCGGGCCTGGTGGGATCCGGTACGGTGCTCAGGGGATCAAAGATCGCCGTCGAACCGAAGTTGCCCGCTTTCTGTGCAACCGTCGGAACCGTCGACGTAATGTCGAGTCCGAGCGCCTGGCGGAAACCCTGGTAGTCGCCGAAGAAGAACCAACTGTTCTTCTTGATCGCGCCTCCGAACGTGCCGCCAAACTGACTCTGCACGAAATTCGGAAGGCGCCGCGGATCGAGAGCCGTTTTCCGCTGGAAGAAATTGCGCGCGTCGAGGGCGGCGTTGCGGAAATACTCATAAAGAGATCCGTGGAGTTCGTTTTGGCCGCTACGAGTCTGGACGTTCACGATGCCGCCGGAGGAGCGTCCGAATTCCGCGGGTGCGTTCGCGGTGTAAATCTTGAACTCGCGAGTCGCTTCAACCGAAGGCTGAAGGATCGTCGAGTTGATCCAGCTTTCGTTGTTGTCGATGCCGTCGACCATGAAATTGTTGTTCTGTCCGCGCTGCCCGTTGGCATTGAAGCTTCCCGTGCCGCGTTGAACAAAGGCCCCGGTACCCTCGATGTTGCCGCCCTGCTGGCCGGTCGTGACGCCGGCGGTCAGGAACACCAGTTGGACGTAATTGCGACCATTCAAGGGCAGTTCCTGCACCGTCCTCTGCTGCACCACCTCGCCGACCTCGGAACTGTCTGCCTTAACGAGCGGCGGAGCTCCAGTGACATTCACGGTTTCGTTCACTTGTCCAATTTCGAGCGTGAACTCGAGGCGCGCTTTCTGATCGACTTCGAGGGTAATTCCGCTCCGCTCGATGGTCTTGAAGCCCGCCGCCTTCACCATCACCACGTACTGTCCAAGCGGAACATAAGGTGCGTCGAAATCCCCATTGCGGTCCGTCGGGATCTCCCGGCGAAACCCGGTTTGCTGGTTGATCACCGTGACCGTCGCGCTTCCAACCACCGCGCCGGACGAATCGCGGACACTTCCAAGGATCGTGCCCGAGGCTGACTGAGCCTCGGCCAAGTGACTGCAAACAACCGCCAATAGCAATGCGGTAAGAATCGGCATCCTCATAAGAAGGCCCCTCCCGGGCTCGTGCGAGCTAAGATATCATATTTCAGTTCTTGGCGAAGCAAGCTGGATTCTGATAGCTGGTCGGGTGCTGCCGTGTAGCGCTCTCGCCGAACGTTCGCTCGACGATCATCGATGGAAGAGCGAGATCCGAGGTGGGGCGTTTCGTACTAGCCGGCCACAATTGACGGAAGGCCAAGAATGCAGATGCGGCAATCCGTCAAAAGCGCGAGACTCGAAGCGGCGACAACACTAATCCGTCATCGCGCTGAACGTTTTTTGCCCCGCGGGCTCGAGATCCCTGAGGGAGAACTGGCGGCAGGCCTCTCCGAGGCTGGCTGACACGCGTGCCACGTCTTCCTCGGTCAGCAGAGCGTGAGTGGGAAGCATGATCCCGGCCGCTGAAAGCTGCTCCGCGACCGGCAAGTGAACGGCTGCGCTGCGATACGGAGGAAGGGTATGGAGGGGGTAGAAGAACGGGCGCGTCTCGATGCCTTCTGCCGACATCCGTTCCATAATCTGATCGCGGTGATGGGCCAGCGACGGACTCAAGACGATCGTAAACATCCAGTAGGCGTGGCGGGCCCACGTCTCCTCGCGCGGCAGCTCAAGAAAACCGAGATGCGCCTGGAGATAGCGACTGTACCACGCCGCTACTCGAAACCGGGCTTCGACGTGATCTTTCACGTTCTCCATCTGGGCGAGCCCAATGGCCGCCTGGATGTTCGTCATCCTGTAGTTGTAGCCGACCACCGGGAACCAGTAGCGTCGAGCCGGGTCCATACCCTGCCCGCGGAACATCCGAATCCGGTCCGCTAAATCGGCATTACTGGTTGTGATCATCCCGCCCTCTCCGGTCGAAACGATCTTGTTCCCAAAAAAGCTAAACGTGGCCGCATCGGCTAATCCGCCCGTGACGCGCCCGTGATACGTCGCGCCGTGGGCCTCGGCAGCGTCCTCAATCACGACCAGATTGTGCTTTGCGGCAACGGCGTTGATCGGATCCATGTCGCAAGGGTGCCCGAACAAATGGACGACGATGACGGCCCGCGTCTTCGGAGTGATCGCGGCTTCGAGAAGCTCGGGGTCGAGGTTCATGGTCCGCGGCTCTGAATCCACGAAGACCGGCTCCGCCCCGCAGTAGCGAACGGCATTCGCGGTCGCGACAAAGGTCAGAGAGGGAACGATCACTTCATCGCCAGGACCGACGCCATATCCGAGGAGGGCGAGGTGAAGGGCGCTGGTTCCGGTATCGCACGAGACGGCATGCTCCACGTCACAAAATTCAGCAAAGGTGCGCTCGAATGCCGGAATGAATCGGCCGACCGACGAGATCCAACTGGTATCGACGCATTCCTGGACGTACTTCTTCTCGTTACCCCAAAAGGCGGGATGCGCGACCGCAATGCGGCGCTGATCAGGTCTCTCAGCCATGAGCGATCCCTGTGCACGAACAATGCCGAGGCCGCGTCCCGGATTCGATGTGATCTTGTTCACAAACCCAAGCTGCAAGCCGGATCGGCACTTGGCCGGAAGTACCTAGGACAAAAGGAGTTGACGCGGATTGGTACATCGAGCACCAGAATACCATCGAAGCGCCTGGCCAATCCGTCATAATGGCTTGACCCATGCAAGTCGTCGTGGCGACAACAGTCAACCCTTTTGTGCAGGGCGGCGCGACATTTATTTCCGATTGGCTGGTGCAGGAACTCCGCTCCAGAGGTCATTCGGTTGAATTATTCAATTTCCCGTTCTCCGACGATCCGGCCGAGCTTTTGGACCAGACCCTCGGGCTGCGGCTTCTCGACATGTCGAGCAGCGGCGAGCGGCTGATTACGATTCGGACGCCGAGCCACGTCCTGATACATCCGCGGAAGCGCTGTTGGTTCATCCATCATTTCCGCTCGGCCTACGATCTTTGGGGTACGAAGTATCAAACGATCCCGAACAGCGCCGAAGGTGAGGGGCTTCGGCGCGCGATTGTTGCCGCCGACAACAAGGGCCTGCGGGAAGCAACCGGGGTGTTCTGCAATTCGGCGGTCGTCCAGCGGAGATTGAAGCAATACAACCAGGTCGACGCCAAGGTTCTCTATCCGCCTTTGATTGCGCCCGAAAACTATCGAGCAGCAGAGTACGGCGACTACGTCCTCTATTTCAGCCGTCTGTCGCATCACAAGCGCCAGTGGCTGGCGATCGAAAGCCTCCGGCACGCGAAGACCGATGTGAAACTCGTCATCGCGGGAGCACCCGATCCGAATTGCGGACCGTATGTCGAAGAACTGCATCGCCTGGTCGAGAAGTATCGGCTCCAGGGCCGGGTTGAGATTCTGCCGTATTGGGTCGACGATCTCACCAAACAGCGCCTCTTCGCGAATTGCCGGGCAGCGGCGTATTTTCCGTTCGACGAAGACTCGTACGGTTATCCGTCGCTCGAGGCGCACTGGTCGGAGAAGGCGGTCTTGACGACGCTCGATTCGGGAGGACCGCTCGAACTGGTGGTCCACGAGCGCAACGGTCTGGTCACACCTCCCGATCCGGAATTGATCGGAAAAGCGATGGATCGGCTCTATTCAAACGAGGAGGCCGCGAGGCAAATGGGTCGCGCGGGACTTGCTCGAATCAAGGAACTAGGCATCGATTGGGATTCGGTCGTCGCCAACCTATTGGGCTAGAGAGAGGCTTGGCGAAGGGTACGAATCTGGAGTACCGAGCCTCAGGAAAACCGATGGGCGCTCTTCGCGAGCCGCGTAGGTAGCGGGGGTTCGCGATCGGCGAGCGTTCGAGCTTCGCGATTTCACTGGCCTTGACTTCCTAAGACTCCTCAGGTGTAATTTGCCAAGCCGAGCCCGCGGTCTCTTCGCTCGTTTGTTTTCCAATTCCTCCAAAGGAGCCAGAATGCCTGATTTGAGTGGACGAAAGTTCGTCACCAGCGATCTCCTTCGCTTCATTGAAGACGTACCGTGGGGCGAAGAAGACAGCCGTCCGCCATTGACGCGCATTGAGTTCTCCGGCGAGCGGAAAGTAAACGCGATCATCGAAATCGACAGGATCGGAAAAACACAGAAAGATGCCGAACATCAATTGGGCTCCATCCTGTCGAAGGCCGATGTCAAGGAATTGCTTGCGGCCGAAAATCGAATTTTCGAATGGCTGGAAAAAGACCCCTCTCATCCCACTCGCCTGGCGCTCGATCCGCTCGATTCCCTCCGCGAAGCCGGCGTCAAACTGAGCCGCGAATCGGTTGCGGCGCTCGACTTTCCAGCACAGTGGGATCCGAAGCTTGGAATTCACGTGACTTGAAGTCG
>JADMIO010796598.1_pt1 | contig 21873 bp, 21 predicted proteins | sample 8958161 | NCBI WGS metagenome assembly JADMIO01 (sample SAMN16585339, study PRJNA669376) | soil metagenome | isolation source: Crop rotation soil | place: USA: Cullars Rotation, Alabama | collected 2011
CTTTCCCGTAAACTTCACATCCCGACCACATACAGGCAAAGTAATGGCATTACCGCGAGCCATTACTCCTACGCGCGCAATTAACGAATCCACCATCGGGGCAGCTGGTGTCGATAACGAAGTATCTTCAACCGGTTGAGTATTGAGCGTATGTTTTGGAATAACAGGCGCACGCTTCATTATCTAATCTCCCAGCGTGGTTTAATCAGACGATCGAAAATTTCATTGCAGACAGGTTCCCAAATAGAAAGAGCATTTCTCCAGGCACCAGTTGAAGAGCGTTGATCAATGGCCTGTTCAAAAACAGTTCTCATCCGGATCTGACCTTTACCAACTTCATCCGTTTCACGTACAACATTTTTTAGAACCATGCTTCCCCAGGCATCCCGAATTTGCTCCTCCATCCACGGGGACTGAGAGCCATTACTATTGCTGTATTTGGTAAGCAAAATACGTACATCAGGCTCGAACCCTTTAAGATCAACGTTCTTGAGCAGATCACGAAGCATATCGAAAAACTGCAGTGCGGAGGTGTAGTCAAACAACTCAGCAGGCGTGGGAACAATCAGCACATCAGCAGCACATACGACATTAATCGTGCCGATACCCAGGTTAGGCGCGCTGTCAATAACTATGACATCATAGTCATGAGCAACAGTTTCAATGGCCAGTCGGAGCATCAGGTGTGGATCGGTGGGCAGTTTACCTTCATCAAATTTGCCCATTAACTCAGTTTCAATACGGTGCAGAGCCAGACAGGAAGGAATAATGTCAAGCCCCGGCCAGCAAGTGGGCTTTATTGCATAAGTGACATCGTCCTTTTCCCCAAGATAGAAAGGCAGGAGAGTGTCTTCTGCATGAATATGAAGATCTGGTACCCATCCGTGATACATTGAGGCTGTTCCCTGGGGGTCGTTACCTTCCACGAGCAAAACACGTAGCCCCTTCAGAGCCAGATCCTGAGCAAGATGAACAGAAACTGAGGTTTTGTAAACGCCTCCTTTATGGGCAGCAACCCCGATCACCGGTGGAAATACGTCTTCAGCACGTCGCAATCGCGTACCAAACACATCACGCATATGATTAATTTGTTCAATTGTATAACCAACACGTTGCTCAACCCGTCCTCGAATTTCCATATCCGGGTGCGGTAGTCGCCCTGCTTTCTCGGCATCTCTGATAGCCTGAGAAGAAACCCCAACTAAATCCGCTGCTTCACCTATTCTCCAGCGCCGGGTTATTTTCCTCGCTTCCGGGCTGTCATCATTAAACTGTGCAATGGCGATAGCCTTCGTCATTTCATGACCAGCGTTTATGCACTGGTTAAGTGTTTCCATGAGTTTCATTCTGAACATCCTTTAATCATTGCTTTGCGTTTTTTTATTAAATCTTGCAATTTACTGCAAAGCAACAACAAAATCGCAAAGTCATCAAAAAACCGCAAAGTTGTTTAAAATAAGAGCAACACTACAAAAGGAGATAAGAAGAGCACATACCTCAGTCACTTATTATCACTAGCGCTCGCCGCAGCCGTGTAACCGAGCATAGCGAGCGAACTGGCGAGGAAGCAAAGAAGAACTGTTCTGTCAGATAGCTCTTACGCTCAGCGCAAGAAGAAATATCCACCGTGGGAAAAACTCCAGGTAGAGGTACACACGCGGATAGCCAATTCAGAGTAATAAACTGTGATAATCAACCCTCATCAATGATGACGAACTAACCCCCGATATCAAGTCACATGACGAAGGGAAAGAGAAGGAAATCAACTGTGACAAACTGCCCTCAAATTTGGCTTCCTTAAAAATTACAGTTCAAAAAGTATGAGAAAATCCATGCAGGCTGAAGGAAACAGCAAAACTGTGACAAATTACCCTCAGTAGGTCAGAACAAATGTGACGAACCACCCTCAAATCTGTGACAGATAACCCTCAGACTATCCTGTCGTCATGGAAGTGATATCGCGGAAGGAAAATACGATATGAGTCGTCTGGCGGCCTTTCTTTTTCTCAATGTATGAGAGGCGCATTGGAGTTCTGCTGTTGATCTCATTAACACAGACCTGCAGGAAGCGGCGGCGGAAGTCAGGCATACGCTGGTAACTTTGAGGCAGCTGGTAACGCTCTATGATCCAGTCGATTTTCAGAGAGACGATGCCTGAGCCATCCGGCTTACGATACTGACACAGGGATTCGTATAAACGCATGGCATACGGATTGGTGATTTCTTTTGTTTCACTAAGCCGAAACTGCGTAAACCGGTTCTGTAACCCGATAAAGAAGGGAATGAGATATGGGTTGATATGTACACTGTAAAGCCCTCTGGATGGACTGTGCGCACGTTTGATAAACCAAGGAAAAGATTCATAGCCTTTTTCATCGCCGGCATCCTCTTCAGGGCGATAAAAAACCACTTCCTTCCCCGCGAAACTCTTCAATGCCTGCCGTATATCCTTACTGGCTTCCGCAGAGGTCAATCCGAATATTTCAGCATATTTAGCAACATGGATCTCGCAGATACCGTCATGTTCCTGTAGGGTGCCATCAGATTTTCTGATCTGGTCAACGAACAGATACAGCATACGTTTTTGATCCCGGGAGAGACTATATGCCGCCTCAGTGAGGTCGTTTGACTGGACGATTCGCGGGCTATTTTTACGTTTCTTGTGATTGATAACCGCTGTTTCCGCCATGACAGATCCATGTGAAGTGTGACAAGTTTTTAGATTGTCACACTAAATAAAAAAGAGTCAATAAGCAGGGATAACTTTGTGAAAAAACAGCTTCTTCTGAGGGCAATTTGTCACAGGGTTAAGGGCAATTTGTCACAGACAGGACTGTCATTTGAGGGTGATTTGTCACACTGAAAGGGCAATTTGTCACAACACCTTCTCTAGAACCAGCATGGATAAAGGCCTACAAGGCGCTCTAAAAAAGAAGATCTAAAAACTATAAAAAAAATAATTATAAAAATATCCCCGTGGATAAGTGGATAACCCCAAGGGAAGTTTTTTCAGGCATCGTGTGTAAGCAGAATATATAAGTGCTGTTCCCTGGTGCTTCCTCGCTCACTCGACCGGGAGGGTTCGAGAAGGGGGGGCACCCCCCTTCGGCGTGCGCGGTCACGCGCACAGGGCGCAGCCCTGGTTAAAAACAAGGTTTATAAATATTGGTTTAAAAGCAGGTTAAAAGACAGGTTAGCGGTGGCCGAAAAACGGGCGGAAACCCTTGCAAATGCTGGATTTTCTGCCTGTGGACAGCCCCTCAAATGTCAATAGGTGCGCCCCTCATCTGTCAGCACTCTGCCCCTCAAGTGTCAAGGATCGCGCCCCTCATCTGTCAGTAGTCGCGCCCCTCAAGTGTCAATACCGCAGGGCACTTATCCCCAGGCTTGTCCACATCATCTGTGGGAAACTCGCGTAAAATCAGGCGTTTTCGCCGATTTGCGAGGCTGGCCAGCTCCACGTCGCCGGCCGAAATCGAGCCTGCCCCTCATCTGTCAACGCCGCGCCGGGTGAGTCGGCCCCTCAAGTGTCAACGTCCGCCCCTCATCTGTCAGTGAGGGCCAAGTTTTCCGCGAGGTATCCACAACGCCGGCGGCCGGCCGCGGTGTCTCGCACACGGCTTCGACGGCGTTTCTGGCGCGTTTGCAGGGCCATAGACGGCCGCCAGCCCAGCGGCGAGGGCAACCAGCCGAGGGCTTCGCCCTGTCGCTCGACTGCGGCGAGCACTACTGGCTGTAAAAGGACAGACCACATCATGGTTCTGTGTTCATTAGGTTGTTCTGTCCATTGCTGACATAATCCGCTCCACTTCAACGTAACACCGCACGAAGATTTCTATTGTTCCTGAAGGCATATTCAAATCGTTTTCGTTACCGCTTGCAGGCATCATGACAGAACACTACTTCCTATAAACGCTACACAGGCTCCTGAGATTAATAATGCGGATCTCTACGATAATGGGAGATTTTCCCGACTGTTTCGTTCGCTTCTCAGTGGATAACAGCCAGCTTCTCTGTTTAACAGACAAAAACAGCATATCCACTCAGTTCCACATTTCCATATAAAGGCCAAGGCATTTATTCTCAGGATAATTGTTTCAGCATCGCAACCGCATCAGACTCCGGCATCGCAAACTGCACCCGGTGCCGGGCAGCCACATCCAGCGCAAAAACCTTCGTGTAGACTTCCGTTGAACTGATGGACTTATGTCCCATCAGGCTTTGCAGAACTTTCAGCGGTATACCGGCATACAGCATGTGCATCGCATAGGAATGGCGGAACGTATGTGGTGTGACCGGAACAGAGAACGTCACACCGTCAGCAGCAGCGGCGGCAACCGCCTCCCCAATCCAGGTCCTGACCGTTCTGTCCGTCACTTCCCAGATCCGCGCTTTCTCTGTCCTTCCTGTGCGACGGTTACGCCGCTCCATGAGCTTATCGGGTCCACTCGCGAACGCAGAAAGGCCCACCCGAAGGTGAGCCAGTGTGATTACATTTGCGGCCTAACTGTGGCCAGTCCAGTTACGCTGGAGTCACTAGTATTTAGGTGACACTATAGAAGCGGCCGCGACAACTTGTCCACGTGGAATTCTAAGCTTAGGATCCCAATGTGCTGGAAAGAGATGCTGTCGCTCGGCCCCGTCCCGTCTGCTGCATCGCAGGCCACGATGGCAAGCAGCGAGATCGCCATAGCGATCGCGCTGCTTCGGGCGTTCCCACCTCCAGGTTCCATACGAGTCCTTGTGTCATGCCGAGGATAAGCTGGCAATGCACGTTCGGCACATTGGCTAGCCCAGGCGGCTCGTCAATGTGCTAATCATGACACGACTCGATGGGATTTCACGACGTTGGCTACGCCAGAAAATGAGCCCCGCGAACGCAGCCGCCACGCTGAGCTACGAGCTGCTCGCCGCGGAGTTGATTCGCAGTCTGCGCGGTCGACATTCGCAGGCTGCCTTCAGTCGTCGGCTCGGGTACCGGAGCAACATCGTGAGTCGCTGGGAAGCGCAGAGCGCATTCCCGACGACGTCTCGCTTTCTCGAAGTCTTTGCCAAGGCGCGGCCACGCCAAGCGTCGCCGCTGCTGCGCTTCTTCACGCGCGTACCTCCAGGGCTCGCGCTGCTGCCGCCCCAGTCTAGCGAAGCCGTCGCCGCTTTTCTGCGTGAGCTTCGTGGCAAGACTCCGCTGCTAAGCCTCGCGCGCGACTCGGGGTTCAATCGCTACAGTGTGTCGCGTTGGCTGACTGGGAGCTCGGAGCCGCGGCTGCCGCAGTTCTTGCGTCTCCTCGAGGTGCTGAGCAGGCGTGTGCTCGACTTCGTGGCCTGCTGCACCAATCCGCTGGAGCTCGGCTCGGTCGCCGTGCCCTGGCAGCGGCTGGAGGCGATGCGTGAGGCCGCCTACACCATGCCGTGGTCGCACGCAGTGCTGAGGGCGCTGGAGCTCGAAAGCACGGTCAAGTCGCATCAACACAGCAGCTTGCTCGACCGGCTCGGGATTTCGGCGCAGGTGCTCAACCAGGCTTTGCAGACGCTGGCCGAAACGGGCCAGATCGCCAAGAGCCGTGGCAAGTGGCGTGCGCTCCCAGTGATGAGCGTCAACACGGCTCAAGATCGCGTGCGAGCGCAGGCATTGAAGGTGAGCTGGACGCAAACCGCTCTCGAGCGCCTGCGCGCCGGGGCGCCGGGAAATTTCGGATACAGCCTGTTCGCGATTTCGAAAGCGGATCTGCGCAGGCTGCGTGACGTGCATCTCGAGTACGTGCGAGCGATGCAGCAAATCATCGCCGAGTCCAAAGCTGCAGAATGCGTCGGTCTGTATTGCGCTCAGCTGCTGGATCTCGGGCTCTCCGACAACGCCCTTGCCGAGTCGCAAACCGCCTCCGGCTAGTTCGGCGACGAGGCCCGCGCCCGCAGCTTCAACGCCCGCCTTACCTGCCCCGGGTCAGGTAACTCTGGCCAGGCCGGGACCAACCTTACGAAGCGTGCGCGCTTCGGTCGCACCAAGCGTTTGGCTGTTATGCCTGAGTCATGCGCGACGTGGCGGCGCTGCTTCTTCTGTTGCTCCCGCTCGGGTGTGCGGAGCCGTCGGCCAATCCTGGTTCGGCTGGCGGCGGCGGCGCGGGTAGCGGCAGCGGTTCCGTCTCCGCGGGACAGGCTGGCCTCGCCGAGGCTCCGCTGCTCCCCCCATCCGGCGGCGGCCTGCCAACGCAGGTTGAGCCCGTAGGCGGCAGCGCGTCAGAGCCCGTAGCGCAGGGCGGTGCCGGTACCAACGGCAAGGGGCTTCGCGTCGCGGTCATTTCGGATCTCAACGACAGCTACGGCAGTGTCACCTACGCACCCGCCGTAAGCTCTGCAGTTCGCGCCATCGTGGCGCTCGAGCCAGATCTGGTCATCTCCACCGGTGACATGGTGGCCGGCCAAATGGCGGGCCTCGACTACGACGCCATGTGGGACGGCTTCCATGCCGCGGTGACCGACGTGCTCCAATCTTCCGGACTGCCACTCGCGGTCACGCCCGGCAACCACGACGCTTCGGGCTACGCGGGCTTCGAAACGGAACGAGAGATCTTCGTCCGCACTTGGCGCGAGCACAAGCCGACGCTCGCCTACCTCGACGACAGCTCCTATCCACTGCGCTATAGCTTCAGCTACGGCCCCGCGCTGTTCATCTCGCTCGACGACTCGACCATCGGTGCGCTCGACACCGAGCAGATGGTTTGGCTCGACGCCCAGCTAGCCCAGAACAAGGGCTTCGTGACCAAGATAGTCTACGGCCACGTCCCGCTCGTGCCCTTCTCGGCGGGTCGTGAGACCGAAATCATCGGTGACTCCAAGCTCGAGGCTCTGCTCGAGCAGCACGGCGTGACGCTCTTCATCAGCGGCCACCACCACGCCTACTACCCCGGGCGCCGCGGCAGCGTGCGTTACGTCAGCACGGCCTGCCTTGGTGCCGGCCCGCGCCCCCTCATCGGCGTCGAAGCCGCATCAGCCCGCTCCCTCGTTGTCTTCGAGCTCGACTCAGCCGGCAACATTTCCCTCCTCGACGCGCGCGCGGGCAGCGCCTTCGACACTCCCGTCCTTCGCACCTCCCTGCCCGAACACATCGAGAGCGGAGACTGGAAAGTCACGCGCGACGACCTGTAGGGATGCCGCCTACAGGTCGCGTGTTGACGGCGGCGGCCGACTCCGGTCCCCTGATGTCACGATGGATCGACTCTGCCTTTTCGCCGGATTCTGCGTGGTCGTGGTCGCGAGTGCCTGTGCCGGTCGGGCCGCACCCGAGCCGCAAGCATCGGAACCGAGCGTGGTCGTCACACCGCCTCCGCCTGAGGAGCCTCCGAGCCAAAGCGCCAGCGCTCCCGACACAGCCGCCCCGCCGCCTAGCGCCGCGCCCGTTGCTTCCGCGGCTCCGCCTCCCGTCTACCAACCGCCTCCGCCGGTCACGATCCGACGTTCGTACGTTTACGCAGCGATGGACAGCCGCGCCAAGGAAAAGGTGACGATCGTCTCGCTACTCGACACCAGCGCGGACGCGGCGGCTCTCGCGCCAAGCATCGAAGCCGAGCTTCAACTCAAGGTCGAGCCGGCTACGGGCAGCGACAGCGACTGGACGCCTGTCGGGACCGTGATGGTCGACAAGATCGAAAGTCAGGGCAGCGCCGTGCGAAACAACGCACGACAGCTCATCCGCATGCACATCCTCACCGAGGCTTCAGCCGCTCAGGTCAAGGGTCGCCCGAGCCCCTTCAAGCGCGGCGCGAAGGTACGGCTCCAAATCGATCGCCGCGAAGAGCCGCCCACGAAATAGCGCTCTCCGAGTAGCTGTACGGTTCATCCATACAATCAAGTACCGAACATACTGATTGTCCTGATAGTGGGTGCTCGCTACCTTCGACTGCAGGATGGAAGCGCGAGCTTGGGTGTGGATCGCTAGTGGTTGCCTGGCAGCCGCTGCAATCGGTTGCGGCGGGCGCGCCGAAGGCTCGAGTCCCAGTGGGATGGCTGACGGGTCGTCCGTGCCTGACCCCGAACCCGTCGGGTCGCCTGACACCACGCAGCCCGCGGGCCCCGGTTACGCGGCTGGTGGCTCGCAGTCGCTGCCCGAGCCGCCCCATGCCGACCCCTCGTCCCACTGCAGCGCAGAGCCTGTGTCGATGCAGCTCGACCTGAGCTGGAAGGTGGGCGCCGGGCTCTACGGCATCGTCGACACGCCCCTGTTCGGGTTTTCGCCCGATGGCAGCCGGCTCATCACGCCCTCCGACCAGTACGGCATGGACGGCGGGCTCATTTACAGCGTTGCCGACGGCAGCCAGCTCCGCACGGTCGCAGCCCAGGTGCTCGATCGCGACGCCGCCTGGTCGCACGAGCTGCGCGTGACCGACCAAAACGTTTACCCGGCAAAGTCAGGCGTCGTCGATCTAGCGACCGAAAACGTGGTGCTCGACCTCGGCCAGTCGTCGTGGCTCCAGCGATTCTCGGCCGACGGTCGCTACCTGCTCGGTTTGAGCTGCCAGGGTAGTGCGCGCCTGGAGCGTCGGCAGGTGCCCGGAGGCCAGCTCACTGCGCCGCCGTTGGAGGACTTGGTGAGCCCGTGCTCCGACCAATACTACCCGGGCAACGCGCTCTACGCCGTCACGGCCTCCGGCGACGCCGCTCTGTTCTCCGGCCCACAGCGCAATCAGGTGGTCGTCGCCAACATCGCCACGCGCACCGCCACCACGCACGTCGTCTACGACCCGCAACCGGACACCGTGACGGGGCCGCCCTTGGACCGCCCCGTCACACTCGCGCTTTCGCCCAGCGAGCACACGCTCGCCACCGTGAGCGGCGGCGGCAAACTGCGCCTCTGGAGCTACCCGGCGTTCGCGCAAACCCTGCCCGACATCCAAATCGGCGTCACCCAAGCCTTCCACGACTGCTACTGCACCCCCCACGACTTCGCGCCCGTCGCCTGGTCCCCCGACGAGCGCTACCTCGCCACCTCCGACGAGTCCGGCAACACCGTCGTCCGCCGCGCCTGCGACGGCGCCATCATCGCCACCGTGCCCCCCCTCGACCTCGACGACCACCCCACCCAAAGCCCCGGCTTCCTCGCCTTCAACCCGAACGGCACCGGCCTAGCCGTCATCTCGTTCTACGACTACTTCGGCAGCGTCCTGGCTTACTACTCGTGGTGATGCCCCCGCCGGTCGCGTGCTCGGCTCGCTAGCGCGAGCCTGCGCGCGCGCCCACCACCCCCAAACCTGTTGCTCGGCGCCGTGCTCGCTCCGTGCTCGGCTCGCTAGCGCGAGCCTGCGCGCGGGGCTGCGCGCGGCCGCCTGCGCGGCCAGGTGGGGGTGGTCGTCACCGTCAGCTCTACTTGTGCCGGAACAAGTAAGAAGTCGCTTGGAAAATCGTGAGTGATTTCGCCTTGCTGCCCGTTTGAGGTCACAAACTGTGACCTCAAGATTGCCGCCACCAGTCCCCGCGCACCCCCTCTCGCGTCCCCCGTTCGCGTTGGGCGTTACGCGCTCGCGGCCACGTGCTCACTCGAGAATCAAATCGATATTGAGCACCACGGGTGGTAGCGGCGGCGTGGCGTTGGTCGTCGTGAATTCGACGGTGTTCGTGCCGCTCGTTAGGTCGGCGACGTCCACGTCGAGCACGAGCGAGAGGGTTCCGGCGTTGGGGACGTCGGTCATCATCTGTTGTTCGCTCGGGGAGAGGACGCGGTGCTTCCAGGCGTGGCCGTTGAGGCGGTAGTCGAGCGAGTAGTTGGGCGGGGCCGGGGTGCCGGCGGGGTGGTAGGTCCAGTGCTGCAGGGCGAGCCGGGCCCGCGTGATACCGGTGACGTCGACGCCCGGGATCTCGATCTTCTCGGCGGGGCCTTCGCTGTCCTTCGCGACGCGCCAGGCGACGTTGACCTTGCCGTTTTTGGTCGGCACAAGCGGTTCGAGCGCTTCGTACTCCCGCCAGCCGTCGGTGATGGCCGGGCCATCGAAGCCGACGTTGTCCCAGCGCGCAGCCCAGGCGTCCATGGCGCCATTGCTGTACTTGAGCGTCGCGTGGTTGTGGGTGGTCAGGTGCACGTAGCCGCGGCTGAAGGGCAGGGCGATGTCCTTGGCGCCGAGCAGAACCGGCTCGCCAAACGTGACGCCGTCGCTAGAAGCCGGCGTGCCGTAGACCTCGACGCGGGTCTGCGAAAGCTTCACCTCGAAATGGTTCAGCTGGCCCACGCCCGCCGGAACGCAAACCGGGCTTTCGGTCAGCACGAGGTTCTGGTGATAGTCGTCGTAGACGAACAGGTGGTAGATACCCACGTTTTCCCCGCCACAGATGCCGTTGAAATGGATTTCGACGGCGTTCCTCGGGATGGACCCGTTCTCGAAGTTCTGCTGGAGCGTGAATGAGGGAGCCGGCGCAGGGTCTTCGGTGATCTCGAGGGAGACCCAGCCGTGATTGCCCACGTTGTGACCTTCGGCGTCAAATACGATGGTGCCGGTGCGATCAGTAAAGTCGAAGGGCTGGCGGATGCGATAGGAATTCTGGCCGTAGTTTTGCGCCGCGCTGAGCACGAGCAGATGATTGCTATGAACCAGCTCGGTTGGGTCGCAGACCACGGTGTCCTGGTTGGGCAGCACCTTGGCGGGCAGGCCAGCGCGGCAGGCCGGGACTGTCGCGGTGCCGATCGCGACCGCTTCGTCGTCCGAGCTCGGTCCGCCGATGTTGCAGAAGCGAGCCGCGCTCCATTTCGCCGGCGCTAGCTCACCCGCGCGCGTCGTGGCGCCCGCGGGCGCGTCGAAGGTGTCGCAGAACGCGGCCTGCTCGAGCCCACATCCGGGAGGTCCGGGCGGAAACATCTTCGTGCCGCCTCCGCCACCCTCGGCCCCGCCGACCTCCGCCCCGCCGCCTTGCGCTGCGCCAGAAGCCGCCCCGCCCGCATTCGCGCCGGCGGCAGCGCCGCCCGAAGCCTGCGTGCCACCACTCCCGGGTACTGCGCCGTTACCCCCGCCGGCATCGCCGCCGTTGAAGGTGTCTTTGGAGTCGTTGCTCGTCGTGCAACCGACGAGCAGGAGCCCAAGAAAGAACACGGCGCGAAGTTGGATCGATTGCATGGAGTTTCCCACTAGGGAGGTCCGAGTAGCTCTGGCGCGGGACCAGGACCTTCGAGAGCGTTCAAGAACAGCACGAGATTGGCTTTCTCTTCGTCCGTGAGACCGAGCGGATGCAGCACGCTCTCGCCGAGGTAGCTGCCGCTCGCGTCGCCGCCCCTGTCGAAAAAGTCGACCACGTCGGCCAGGGTGCGCAAGAGGCCCGAGTGCATGAAGCTGGGCCTCGTGCCGGCGCAGCGTAGCGTCGGCGTACGAAAGGCGCCTTCGGCCCCGACGGCAGCCTCCAGGCGGCCATCGTCGCCGTCACTATACTCGCCCGTGACGCCCAGCGGATCGCTCGCAGCCTTCACCAGATCGAGCGCCGCGCCGCGATCGTTGTCGTTCAAGATGCCGGCGCGGGTCTCGGCCTCGGCAAGTCCGACGTTGTAGAACTTCTGATCCGAAAAGTAGGGGCCGTTGTGGCAAGAGACGCAGCCCGCCTTGCCCACGAAGAGCTCGAAGCCTCGCACTTCCTCCGCGCTGAGCGCCTCCGCGTCTCCATGAACCCAAGCGTCGAAGCGGCCCGGCCCGCAGCTGAGCTGCCGTTCGAACGCCGCGATGGCCTTGCCCATATTGATGACGACGCGCGTGACCAGGTCCTGATCGGCGGGGCTCATGGCGTCGTACTCGGCGCCGTCGCCGGGCATGCCATGACAGGCGTAGAGCGTGTCCGGCGGCTCGAGTCGCGGGTGATCGACCGGCTCGGTCAGGACGCATCCGGTCGTCATGGCCGTGAGCGGCGGAAAGCGCTCCTCATCGGAAAGCGCATCAAGGCTGCCTGCCCCGAAAACGGCCTCGTAGTCCTCGGCGTACTGCTGCGCGATGCGCTGGGCGACGAATAGCCGCGAGCTGTTCATCTCGAGCGGGCTCTCCAGCGGCCCGAACACCTGTGAATGCAGCGTCGAATGCCGGCCGCCCCACATGATGACCCTGGCCTGCCCGACATCGAACAGGGTCGGCGTCCGGCGGTGCGTCCAGCCGGTGCCGAGCGAGATCTGCTTGAACACCGAGCGCGTATCGAGGAACGCGTGCTCTCCCTCGTGACACCCGGCGCACGAGACCTTGCCGGCATCGCCACGCAGGCCGAGTGAATCCGGGCCACCGTCGGTGTCGAGGTCGAGCAGCACGCCAGAAAACCCGGCGTCGTAAAACAGCTTCTGCCCGAGCGCCGCGGCCGCCGGGTCGTCCGCGTACAGGTTGCTCACGTCCGCGGGTGGCGCGGGCAGGACCTCCGGCGAAAGCTCTGCCTTCGACGTGCCGTCCCCCTGCAGCGGCGGCTCAGGCACCTGCTCGACCTTGCCGCCCTCGCCACTCCCGCCACAGGCCAGGAGCACGAAGAGCGGCAGCGCGCACCCAACAGCGCGCACTAGGGAGCCTCGATCTCCAGGTCGATGTTGGCTATCTGCATCGAGTTGGCCGGTACCGCGAAGCCCGGGTTCGAGCTCGTCCCGAACTCGACCGTGTTGTCTCCCGTGACCAGATCGGTCATCGGGACCGGGACGCTGAAGCCCTGACGGGCCCAGTTGGTCACGTAAGTCGTGGGCACCACGTACTCGTGCCAGGTCTTGCCGTTCAGGCGGTACCGCAGCGTGTCGCCCGGCTGGACGTAGGTGGTGGCGAAGTTCAGGTGCGCCGAGACACCATCGGTCGGATCGACATCCGTGAACTTCAACGCGACCGGAGTCGAGGGTCCCGTACTGATGTCGAACACCACGTCGTCCGTCACGCCGTAGGCGATGCGGTAGGCGTCCTTGTCGAGGCAGTCGGTGTGGAACTTCGTGAGCGGATCCGCGATCTCGTAGGCGCGGGGCGGCGCCAGCTGCGGACCGTCGAACGCCACGTGAGCCCACTGGTACGACTGGAAGGTCGTCACCTCGGCCTTGTGGGCGTTGTAGTGGACGTGGCTCAGGTGCACGTAACCGCGGGTAAACCCGAGATCGAGGTCCGCCTCGGCGATTTGCCGGAGCTCCTTGCTGCCCGCGTCCGATGCCCACACCTCGACGCGGTCCTTGCCGAGCCGGATCTGGAACGTGTTCATCGCATTCTGCTCGGTCTTGACGCAGCGCTGATTCGGCATCGGTCCCGTAAAAGGATCGTACATGTGGGTGAAGGCGTGGTCGTGCACCTGCAGGATGCGCGACACCCCGACCAGTCCTGAACCTGCCGTGCCGAGGCCAGCGGCGGGCGCGCCGCAGTTGAGGTCGAAGGAGATGCCGAGCGCCTCCGCGGAGGTCACGAGCTGATCCGGATCGTGCAAGTTGGGGCCCGGCACCGGATCGGCGGTGATCCACGTCTCCGTCCACCAGCCGTGGCTGCCGGACGTGCGCGCGTCGGCCTGCCACTGCACGGTGCCGGTGCGATCCTCGAAGTCGAAGGGCTGGCGGATCCTGGCCGAGAGGTAATTGAAGTCGGTGTTGTCGTCGAAGCCTTCAGCCCAGCGTGGCTCGTTGTCTTCGTTGACGCAGAACTCGGAGTCGGCGCCTCCGGGCTCCACCGTTTTCCAGACGCCGCACAGGTTCACCGGCGTCTCGGGAAACGCGAAGCTGTAGCCGCAGCCGAAGCCGAGCCGCGACAGGCTCCAGTGCGCGTCGTCGAGCGCGCCCGCGCGGCCGCCGGGAGACTCCTTCGTGAACGAATCGCAGAACGCGACGTCCGGCAGATCGCACGACGCATCGGGCGGCGTGAGCTCAGTGCCTGGCTTGCCTGCCGCGCCCATCCCGGCCGTGCCGCTGCCGCCGCCTCCGACGGTCTGCGCACCGCCCGTCGCCATGGGGTCGGTGCCGCCCGCGCTCGAGCCGCTGCTGCTCGTCGACGCGCCGCTGCCGCCGTTCTGGGCTTCCGGGCCAGTGCCGCCGCCTTGGTTGCCGCTGTCGGTGCACCCCGAGAGTGCGGTCACGGCCAGGAGCAGGGCCCCGAAATCGCGTGAAGTGCGGTTCATACCTGCACTTACCGGCAGCCTCCCGAACCCATCACGAAATCGTTCAGGGGCTGAAGCGCACCAGCAGGGACTCGCCCCAGCCGGTAGCGAAGACGCCCTCACAGGTCGCCGTGAGCCCCAGCATCCCGCGAGTTTCAGCCAGGTAAGTGGCTGCGCCGGCTCGCGCGCGCCCGAGCCCGCCCATGCCCGCGAGGTAGACGGTGTCCCCGTAGGCGGCCATCGACTTGACCGGCCCGAAGTCGTCCTCGACGAGCTCCGCCTGCCCGCCTGCCTTCGAGACTCTGAACACCTGCGAGCCCGAAGCAAAGAACACGTGCTGTGCACCCACCGCGAGCGCGTTCGGAAAATCGAGCCCCGAGGCCAGCACCTCGGTCTGCGTGAGATCACCGAGCTGCGCCCGTACGACCTCGCCTGCGGCCAGGCCCTCCGAGCCCTGATTCACCCAGTACACGTGCTGGTCATCGACCGCGATCGACGTCGGAGCAGTCTGCCCAGCCAGCAACGTCGGCTGCCCACCAGCTTTGGCCACCATCGCGATCTGATTTTCGCCGGTCAGCGCCACGTAGATGTTGTCGTGACTGAGCGCCAGCGTGGTGAAGGTGCCCATCGGCCGCATCACGAGCTCGGTCGGGCCGCCCGATTTCTTCACGCGGCGCACGCCCAGCTCGTATTCGGTCGTGTAGACGTACTCCTCGTCCACCGCCGCCATCCAAATGCGGTCGAGATCCGTGCGCACGTCGGTCACGGGTCCGCCGCCGATCGGAACCTTCGAAAGGATCGTCGGGGTCCGCTCGAAAAACACGAACTCGTCGTCCACCGCCACGGCCCAAGAACCCGTGCGCCCGTTGCCGATCACGGTCGCGACGCAGGTGCCTGTGCTGCATACCGAAATCGGGCTCCCCTGCGCGCAGCTCGTGCCCGCCAAGGCCGCGGTGTTGAAACCCACGGTGGAGGACACGTCGCAAGCGGGCAGGACTGGCGCCACGAACGACAGCAGCAGTACCGGCAGCGCGCCCCGCGACGCCCCTCGCCTCATCGCGCTCCGCCGTCGTCGATCGCCCCCTGTTGCAAGCTCGTCGGGAACTTCCGCTTGAAATCGCTGGCGCGCTTTTCGGCAGCAGTCGCGTTGCCCTGCGCTCGCAGCGCCTTCACCCACAGCACCTCCCGCTCCTCGACCAGCGCCCCGCGTGGATACAAGCGAGCGTGCTTCTGCAGCGTGGCAAGCGCGGTCGCGGGATCACCCCGCATGAGCGCAGCGGTCGCGCTCTCGAGCAAGAGCCGTTCTCCTCGCAGCGAGCTCGCTGCGGAAGGAGGCGGAGACGCCGCGGGTGTCGCCCCCGAGCTTGCAACCGGTGGCGTCGCTTGTGCCGCAGGCTCCGGCGCGGCAGAAGCAGCGCTCGGCGCCACCATTGCCGTGGGCGTCACCGCCACCGCGCTCTTCGGCGCCGGCGCACTGGCAGGCGAGCCCGCGAGGTAGGCGTGCCCCGCAGCGCCTGCCGCGCCACCGAGCGCCGCGCACAGCGCCGGCACCAACCATTTGGCGCCCCAGCCCGCCTGCGCAATCGTCTGCGCTCCGGCCGCGGCTGCCGCGGGATCCGTCGGCCCCGGCAAGACTCCCGGAGGCACGAGCAGCAGCGGCGCCAGGCCCGCGAGAAGTCGCTCGCGCCGGTCCGGCGCCGGCGCATCGAGCTCGCGCTCCGCGTCCAACAGATCGCGGATGTCCTCCGACAAAGGAGCTCCCACATCTCGCTCGTTCACGAGGCTCATTCGAGCACCTTTTTCGCCTGGAGCCGGTGCATCTTGGCCGAAAACTCCTCCCGCGCGCGGCGCAGGCGCGAATACACCGTGCCGACCGGGATCTCGAGGCTGTCCGCGATGGCTTCGCAGGTGAAGCCGTCGATCTCGTGCAGAACGAAGACCGCCCGCCGGTCGAGCTCGATCTCGTCGAGCGCCAGCAGCACGAGCCGCCGCTTCCTCTCCCGGTCGAGCAGGGCGTCCGGCGCTTCCGAAGGATCCACCACGTCGCCCGCCACGTCTTGCACGTCCTCGCGGCGGTGCTTCCGCCGGTAATGCGAGGCGATCCGGAAGCAAAATGCGAACAACCACGGTCGGATAGGCCGCGACCGATCGTACTTGGGCAGCTCGCGGTGCACCGACACGAAAACCTCGTTCGCCATATCTTCGACGTCCCGCTCGGTCACGCCGAGGCGCCGTAGCGTCCGGAGGACGTAAGGAGTTTCGAGCTCGAACAAGGTCCGAAAGTCGAGCGGAGGGAGCTTTGCTTCGCTGATTCAGGCCTCCACATGGGCAACCTCACTCCCTGACTTGCCTCGAGGAGCTTCGGCCCATCACGCAAAACGACGATTAGTCACCTTACACCCTCAGCGGAGCCTCAGGACCACCCGGGCGCCCCCAATGAACCCCACCCGGCTGGCCACCCACGCCTCCCGACGGACCCCGCCGTCGTCCACCAGCAGATGCACCCGAGGCAGCGTGACTGGCGCCTCCGCGTCCAGCCCCAAACCGACCGAATCCGAGACCATCAGCGTAAACCCCACCCGCGGCCCGACCGTCGTGTAGCGATCGGTCACCGGCTGGGAGCGCGTGACGCCCTTGGCATCAGAGAACAGCGCGCCCACGCTCAGCGCCGCGCACAGGTCGAGCGTGAAGCGCGCGCCGCCCGGGTGCGCGCAGGGCAAGAGCGAGCCGTACAGCGCGTGGCTCGAGACCACGCCATAGTCTTGCTCGCGCTCGCTCGGTAGGAATGCCGCCACCTCGAGGCGGACGGACCATTTCTCGCCTCCAAGCCCACCTCCGAGCCGCACGCCCGGCGCCGGGCCTGGCTGCATCCCGATGGACACGACGCCGCTCGCGTCGAGCAAGACCCCGATCGGCGTCTCAGCGTGTGCCGGCGCGGGAGGGGGAGGAGCAACTGGTGGAGGCTGGCTGGGCGGAGGCGGCTGCGGCTGCGCTGGCGGCGCCGTCGCTGGTTCTGCCGGCGGCTTCTGCGCGAGCGCTCCCTCTGGATCCACCGCGACAGCTGCCGCCAGCGCCAGGCTCGCCGCCAGCTCATAACAATCCTTCGGCGCCGAGGTCATCGTGCGCTCCCCGCGAGCCACACCCTGCTCGCTCAGCGCCAGACTCCCCGCAATCACACCACCCTGCGGCCGCAGCTCGACATGCAGCGCCAGCGCGCTCTCGCCCACAAACGGCTCATACCCGAGCCGCGCCGCCACCAACCCCCGAAACGTCGCCTCATCCGGACACGCCGCCATCGCGGTCTCGCTCCGCTCATAGCGCAGCACCACCCGCGGCCGTTCCCTGGCCTGTCCCGCAGCGTGCGCCGTCACGAACGTGACCATCACGCCCAGCAAGATCACCCGATGAAAGCAGCGCACCTGACGCCGACCTTTATCCGCCCGCCGATCCGCTGGCAAGGTGATGCCCCCGCCGGTCGCGTGCTCGGCTCGCTAGCGCGAGCCTGCGCGCGCGCCCACCACCCCCAAACCTGTTGCTCGGCGCCGTGCTCGCTCCGTGCTCGGCTCGCTACGCGAGCCTGCGCGCGGGCTTGCGCGCGGCCGCCTGCGCGACCAGGTGGGGGTGGTCGAAGGTTGGGTCGAGTAGACTGTTTTGGGTGCAGCTCACTGGTGATCGCGTTACGTTGACCTGATGACTAGGAGATGGGCGGGACGGTGGGTTGTGCCTCTCGTGATGGCGCTTTCGTGTGGAAGTAGCCCCGAAGCCGATCCTGGGCCGGGGAAAATGTCAGACGGCGGCGAAGCTTCGGGAGGCGGGAACACGGTGCCCGGGGGCGACACCGCCGGCAGCGATAGTGATCAAGCAGGGGCTTCGACGGAGATGGGTGGTGCAGGGGACGAGCTCGGCGGGGGCTCCGGCGCAACGAACCTGGGTGGAAGCGACGATACGGCTGGCTCGTCGGGTGAGCGTTCTGTCGCGGGTGCACCCTCGACGGACGGGGGCGCAGCAGTAGGCGGCGCCGCCGATGGGAACGCAGGCACTGGTGCCCTTGGTGATGGTGGCGCCTCCGACGCGGCTGTTGCTCAGCCACATTCCCTCGTGGTTGTGCAAGACGACTCGTTGGGTCTCTCCGGCCGGCTCGCTGTCGACAAGCGCGGTCGCGTGTACCGGATGGACGAGGAGAACGTATACCGCGTGCGTGGCTCCGAGGCTGACGTCTTTCTCAGCACTGACGACGTAGCAGACCTAGTCGGCGACGAGGTCAACTGGGGTTTTGAGGACATCGACATCGGACCCGACCAGCGCATGTACCTCGCTTTCGGGAGACGAATTCTCCGCTCTGAGGGTCCTCACCAAGTCGAAGTCTGGCAGGACTTCACAGATAGGAGTTGGCTTCCTGCATACCAACACTTGCGGGTCCTCGCCGAAGACCAGGTTGTCTTTACGAACGAATGGGGGTTGTCGCTGATCACTCCGTCGTCGGCACCGGCTGTCTACAACGCCCAGCAGCTTGGATGGGCCCAGGGTTGTGCCACCGAAAATCTAGCGGTGGCACGCTCAGGAGTTTTTCTCTACGAGCCGGGTTGCAACACGTCACCTCTAGTCAGAGGCAATACGGCAGGCACGGGGGTGGGACTCCTCTACGAGACGGAGTACCAGGGGTCGAGCCCACTTTCGGCCGCCAATTTCTTGGCCTTGGCTCGCGATTGGAACGACGGATTCTATGTCCTCATCGAGGAGGAGGGGTCGGGTAAGCCGCAGCTCTACCACTTGACGGAGAGTTCGACCCAAGCAGCCGGCATTGAGTTGATCACAACCACGCCGACATTTGCAGAGGCTCGTGAAGCATACAGTCCCGTTGCCTTTTCCAACGGCTGCTCGATGGCTGCGGCACCCGATGGCAGTCTGTACATCCAGTCCTACTACCAGCTGTGGCGCGTGTGGCCCCATTGACGGAACTCGTCGAACTCAAACATGCGAACCTCTAGCGCGGCTCGGGTTGGACGCAAAGAGTCGTAACGGTCGGCGCACTGGCGTTCTCAGGCGTCTTCACATGCTGCTCCGAGGGCTCCCTCAACGCGCCTACCCTACAGTCGCGGGCCCCGTCCGCGGCGCGCGCCCCAAATGGTGTGCACCTCAACGAGGTCCTGCTCACTGTCGAAGAAGTAGTAGACATGACAGCGCGTCTTGCCCATCAGGACCCGCTGAATTAGCCGTCCTCGACTGATCCGATAGTGCTGTCCCGCCTCTGGCAGCGCGCTGAGCCTGCCTAGCGCAGCGGCGAACTCCTCGGCGAACAGGTCCTTCGCGTCACGATTGGCCCGCCACCAGGCGTCTTCGGCTTCGAATCGACGCTGGGCTTCTTCAAGCAGAAGAATTTTCACGGCGGGCTCGGTGTTGCTTGAGAAATTCCCAAGCATCCACACCGCGGCCGGCCTCGGAATCGTCGAGCGCGCGCTCTAGCGAGGCGTGCAGCTCCGCGCGCTCTTCCGTACTGAGGTCGTCGTCGATGACGAGGACTTCCACCTCCGCACCTTCCGGCAAGTCCGTGGGCTCGTCAATCTTCAGACGGCCATTGACGACCTGAACCTTCAGCGCATGCATGTGAAACCCATCGTACCAGATCTCGGGTACCAAACCCTTCGGCCAGCCCCCTGGCTCAGTTGCGGGAATTGGGATGCTCCCATCGAACCTGGCGATCCGTTGGCTCAACCTGACACAGCGATTTGGCGACCAAACCGTGGAACTGCGTGGCATGCTGCTTGCTCGAACAGGGGAGAGAGTGGCTGTTTCGAAGCTTCAATGCTTGGTCTGGCTGGTCTGGCTGGTCGCGCTGAGCGGCTGTGGCGGCCACTCCACGTCGACGCGCGATGGCGTGGCGGGGACCAGCAACGACACCGGCGCGCCAACAGGTGCCGGCGCCGCGTCGCACGAAGCGGGCGGCACCGGCCCTGTGTTGAACGGCATCGGCAACAGCGGCCCGGACGAGCCGATGGACGGCGGTGCGCCTGGATCTCAGGCGGTGGGCGGCAGCAGCGAGGTGACGTCGGCGCACCGCGGCAGCGTCGACGTGGTCCAGGACTATGGCCCGCCGAACGAAGCTGCTGAGTTGCGATTCACGGCTTCGTTCATCGAAGCCACCGCCTGCACCGGCACCGGAGCTACGGCATTCGATTGCGTCTGGCAGGCCCAGCCCAATGATTGCGGCGGCGTTACCTACTATGGCTCGGCCTACCAGCGCTTCGAGCCGGTAGGATTGCCCTTTCTCGCTCTTTTCGAGTCGTCGGAGAGCAAGAGCGCAGGCGCCGTGCAGATTGCAGGTCCGCAGCCCCCCCGTTTCTCGTTCCCAGCAACGACTGGGGCTCGGCCCTGGGCGTCTTGTTTCAGGCGGGCGATGTCGTGCATGTCCTCGCCGCAGGCGCCGACGTGCCGTCGTTCATCGCCGACGTCGTGATGCCGCCCCGAGTCTCGTTTCTGACACCGGATCATCGATTGGGACATCGTCGTTACAGCATCATCCTTCCAGACGACGCTCCCCATCGTGGCTCCCCCCGCGCCCTGACCGCCTCGCTCAGCAAGTCGTGCCAACCTTGCACTCGCGCAGCACGGCGCCTGCGAACGAAACCTCCGGCAAGTGTGTTTGTTGACACCATGGCCTGACTTTGGCTTCCTTGTTCGAATGGCTAACCTGGCGTGGCGCTTCGACGGCCGATTACTCGTCGCCATGCACGGCTTCAAGGGCCCGACCAACCTCGAGTGGGAGAGGTTTCTAAACGCGGGCATTCAATACGGTCTCGGCCCGCACCTCCGCATCCTGATCATCTCGCACGGCGGCGGCCCGGATGGTGATCAGCGCCGTCGCCTCGGTGAAGTCATCGGCCCGGCCCCTGCGCCCACCGCCGTCATGACGCGCAGCGCTCTGGTACGCGGCATCACGACCGCCGTCTCCTTCTTCAATCGCCACATGATCGCCGTAGAGCTCGGCGACACCGGCGCCGCCTACAAGCACCTCGGCCTCGACGCCGCCGAGCGGACCAAGGCCCAGCAGCTGCAACGTGAGCTAGCTTTGGAGCTCGGCCTCGAATGGCGCGCCGGCAGCCGCTGACTCCGAACGGCACACTGCTGCTGGCCTTGGCAGTCGCGCAGGTCGGCTGCGCGGGTTCGCGCAGCGCTGCGTCCGACGTGCTGTGGACCACGCCGGACAATTCGGACACGTGCCAGGCCTACCCGAGTCAGGTGGCTCCCCCGCGAGCGCGGTTCGAGACCAAGCAAGAGTGCGAGCACTGGGTCGCCAAGCGGCTGTGTCGCCCAGACGGCTGCTTCGATGGCTGCAACTGGCATACCTGCGATATCGAGGGACAGAGCTCCAGGACGACGATGAAACGCTGCGTGGTGGGAACCAGCGTGATGATCCGTTTCGCGCCGGGCAGCGCTGAGCTGGATCAACCTCCGGATTGGAACGAGCTCCACGAAAACATCACCAGACTGTTTCGTGTCGAAGAGCGCATGCTCTACGTCGTCGGTCACGCCAGCACCACGGAGACCGCCTCCGAGGCGGAACGAAAGCAGCTCGGTCAGCGCCGCGCCCAGGTGGTGCAGGGCGAGCTCGTGGCCCGCGGCTTCGCGCCGCAGCGCATCCACGCCGAGCTCTACGACCCTCCGCTAGGCCAACTCGACCACGAGCTCCCGCGCGTCTCCTTCCGCGTCGTGCCCGACTACCCCCGCCGCAACGACCTGAACCCAAAGTCGAACGAGTACCGCGACTATTGTGACCAGTGATGCCCCCGCCGGTCGCGTGCTCGGCTCGCTCACGCGAGCCTGCGCGCG
>JADMIO011204684.1_pt1 | contig 21869 bp, 20 predicted proteins | sample 8958161 | NCBI WGS metagenome assembly JADMIO01 (sample SAMN16585339, study PRJNA669376) | soil metagenome | isolation source: Crop rotation soil | place: USA: Cullars Rotation, Alabama | collected 2011
CCCGCCATGCTTTTGAAATCCATTCTCGACGCGTCAGGCATGAAATGCGGTCACATTGGAGTGGCCGGCATTGAAATCGGCGAACGGCAGTTGCCGCCGTTGCGAAAGAATTGCGAATCGCTCGATTACCACGAGTTGCTGGCGCAAATGGTGCGCGCCGGCTGCAGCGCCTGCATCATTGAATTTGGCCCTGAGGCGATTGAGCAAAAGCGGCTCGCGGAAATTGCGTTTGATGCGGTGATTTTTGGATCGTTCAAGACGGAAACCGCGCCAGGACGCGCCGCATCACTGGTGCAATTCTGTCGCACGCTTTCGAACGGAGCTAAACGGTTCACGGCGGCATTTAATATCGATGATCCGATTTGCAAGGCGCTGTTTGAATCCGGCGCGTGCGCGCAACAGATTTCACACGGATTCAACGGCGCGGCTGAGGTGCGTGGGTCGCATCTTGAACTTGCGCATGGCTCGTTGGGAATGGTGATCGCGGCTGGAACGACTGAGATTCGGGTGCGCTCGAAACTGACGGGTCGGCAAAATGCGGCAAACATGGTGGCGGCCTGCGCGGGAGCGGTGGCTTGCCGGATTCCGTTGCCATTGGTGCGATTTACTCTGCAAAAGATTGCTGTTGTTTCGGGCTCTTTGGAACCGGTGGGCAATGACGATGTGCAAGTATATGTCGATGCCGCGCGGACGGAGGACGAGGTTCGCGGAGCCCTTGAATCATTGCGCGAGATTACGCGAGGCAGTGTGTTGCTGGTCCTGGGCTCGCCGGCGGGTGAGGGGCTGAATCAACGGCAGTCGTTGGGGCGCATGGCTTCTTCGCTAGCCAATTATACAGTGATTACTGCGGATAACCCAGGAAGGGAATTGGCCCATGATATTGCCGCGGAGATCGAGCGTGGTTTTAGTTCTAGCGGCGCGCATCACATCGAATTGGATCGGTCGCAGGCCATTGAGGAAATTATTCAACTCGCGCAGCCGGGTGACGCAGTTTTGATTGTTGGCAAGGGTCACGAGCGCCATCAGGAATTTAAGGATACGCTAGTGCCGTTTGATGATCGGGAACATGCGAGCGCGGCTTTGGAAATGCGCGGAACGGCTCTGGCGAAAATCATGCGCGCGCCAATCCATGCTCGTCCGGTCGCGCCAGCTCAATTGATGGAAGCAATCGCCTAACGATGGAATCGCGCACACTCCAATTTCTGGCCCAATCCTGCGGCGGCACATTGATGAACTGCCGCAAGGATGCTGTGTTCACTGCCGTCAGCCCGGACTCACGGCAGATGGCGGATGGAGTTTTATTTTGGGCGTTGGCTGGAGATCGCTTCGATGGCCATGATTTTGTGGCGGGCGCGATTGAGGCGGGAGCGGTGGCCGCTGTGGTGGCTCATGAGAGATTGGAGAAGCTTCCGAAAAATCTGCCGCTCATTGTGGTGACGGATACTCGCGAAGCGTTGGGCAAATTCGCGGCGCGGTATCGGCAGGATTTTTCGCCGACGGTGATTGCGGTGGCGGGTTCGAATGGGAAGACGAGCGTTAAGGACATTCTCCATTCCATTTTTCGCGAGCAATTTGATGTCGTCGCCTCGGAGGCGAGTTTCAACAACGAGATTGGCGTGCCACAGACGCTATTGCGCATCGAATCGAAACATCACGCGGCCATTTTGGAAATCGGCACGAATCATCCGGGCGAACTGGCGCCGCTGATTCAGATGGTGAAGCCGGGCATTGGCGTGATTACGTCGATCGGGCGCGAGCATTTGGAATTTTTCGGCGATTTGGCCGGTGTCGCTAAAGAGGAGGGGACGCTGGCCGAATTGCTTGAACGCGATGGCGTGTTGATCATCAACGGCGATTCGCCGGAAGTGAAATCGATCATCGCGCGCGCGAAGTGTCGCGTAATCACGGTGGGCGCTGGCGCTGACAATGACTGGCGCGTCGAAACGCTTTCGACCGATGAAAGCGGGACGGTTTTTCAAATTTCCGCTCCGGACCCGGCGTGGTCTGGCGAGTGGTCGATATCTTTGCTGGGGCGGCATCACGCATTTAATGCCGCCCTGGCAATTGTGGTCGGGAGGACCATGGAAGTGGGTCGCGCTGAGATCCAGCGCGGCCTCTCCAAATGCCGTCCGGCCAAGATGCGGATGCAAGTCGAGCGCATCGGTGGCGCCGTTGTTTTAAACGACGCTTACAATGCAAATGCCGATTCCATGCGAGCGGCTTTGCAGACACTTTCGGAATTTCCGTGCCGTGGCCGGCGCATCGCCGTTTTGGGCGACATGGCTGAATTGGGTGAAACCTCCGCCGGGGCGCATCGGGAAATCGGCGCGCTGGCGGGTGAGTTGCAAATCGACCATGTGGTGGCGATCGGGCGGAACGCAATTTGGACCGCAGAATCGGCGCGGGCTGCGGGCGCGGGCGACACTTCGGCGTTCGCGGATTTCGAAATGGGAATGGCGGCGGTCCTGCATTTGGCGCTGCCGGGAGATGTGGTATTAGTGAAGGCTTCTCGCTCCGCGAAATTGGAGCGGATCGTGGAAGCATTGCGGAAAACGCCGGCGGGGTTCATGCCCGGCACAGCGTTGGCCGCGTAATTGTGTTATTTTATTTGAGTCAATATTTGCAGGCTGAATCGGTAGGGACGCCGTGGGAGGCAAAGCTCTCCTCACTGCGGCTTTTCACGTACATCAGCTTTCGCAGCGCGGGTGCCGCGATCACGGCGTTGCTTTTGAGCTGGTGGCTCGGTCCGCTGGTCATTCGGTGGCTAAAGCAGCTTAAGTTCGGACAGAATTACGAAGATAAAGCTGCCGAGGGCGGCGACCTGAAGGCGCGCATTCTTAGCAAAAAAGGGACGCCAACGATGGGCGGGATATTGATCGTCCTGGCGATGGATATTTCGGCGTTGCTTTGGGCGCAGTGGAATGAATTGGTCATTCTGACGCTGTTATCTTTGGTCGGTTTGGCAGGGCTCGGTTTTTACGACGACTACGCGAAGATCACGAAGCAGAATAATTTAGGGACAACCTCAGTGGTGAAGTTGGTGGTGCAGATTTGCCTAGCTGTCGTCGTTGCGGCTTACCTGTGGACTGTGCCGCACACTCGGGAACTGGTCGCTGATGTGTATGTGCCGTTTTGGAAATTTCCGGCGCTGCAAGGCGCTGGGATTATCGGCGGATTGCTGGCGGTTCTGACGATTGTGGGAAGCTCGAATGCGGTCAATTTAACCGACGGTTTGGATGGCCTGGCCATCGGATGCACATTGATTGTGGCGGGAGTTTTCGTGGTTCTGACTTACATCGCGGGGAACGTGAAGTTTTCCAGTTACCTGCAAGTGCCGTTCGTGCCGGGCGCGGGGGAATTGACCGTTTTTTGCGCAGCCATGATCGGGGCGGGTTTGGGTTTTCTTTGGTACAACTGCCATCCGGCGCAGATGTTCATGGGCGATACGGGTTCCCTCGCCATTGGCGGGGCGCTGGGGATCATGGCGGTTTTGATTCATCAGCCATTCACGCTGGTGATCGCCGGGGGCGTGTTTGTGGCGGAGGCGGTTTCGGTGATGATTCAACGAAGCTGGTTCAAGTACACGCGCATTCGCACGGGAACGGGGCAGCGGGTATTTTTAATGGCTCCGCTTCACCATCACTTTGAGAAGAAGGGCTGGTATGAAAGCCAGGTGGTCACTCGATTTTATATCCTTTGCATCCTTTGCGCCCTGATGGCGTTGAGCACTTTGAAACTCCGATAATGCGCGATTTGACGGACAAAAAAGTTTTGGTGATTGGCCACGATGCGTCCGCGCAGGCGGCCATCCGCCTGCTGGTCGCGAAGGGCGCGCGCGTCTCGGCCGTCCCGGCTGGGCCGGAACGTGTCTTGGAGTTGGACATTGAGGCTATTCAGAATCTGGGGGCGGAAACCCTGACAATGGGTGAGGCCGCCAAAGCTGAATTTATCTTAGGGGTCCTCTCTCAAACCATTCCACGCACAGCGGCGGTGGTGTATCCGCTCATCGAACGAAACGTGCCAGTCATCAGCGACTTGGAACTGGCCTATGATTATTATTTTTCCAATTCACTCGCGATCACGGGGACTAATGGAAAGACCACGACGGCGGAATTGATCGAGGAATTGTTTACCCGTTGCGATCGGAAAACGATCAAGGCCGGCGGCAGCGATGCCCCCGTTTGTGAAATTGTCGAAAATACTCGGGAACTTGATTTTGCAACGTTGGAGGTCAATTCGTTTCAGTTGGAAAGCATCAGTACTTTCCGCCCATCGGTCGCGGTTTTGCTCAATTTGAAGCCCGATCACATGGACCGTTATGAGCGCATGTCCAATTACGCGAGGACTTTGGCGCGGGTCTTCATGAACCAGCAGGCGTTTGATTGGGCGATTGTCCAATCGGAAGCGCTAGCCCAGCTCCTTTCCCTGGGGATCGAGATTCCGTCGAAAGTGATCACCTTCAGCGCGAATAATCGGCGGGCGGATATATTCTTGGACCGGACCTTGCTTATTAGCCGAATCGCCGATTGGGATGGACCTTTGCTGGATTTGGACAACTTCCGGTTGAGAGGCCCTCACAATGCGGAAAACGTCATGGCCGCGCTGGCGGTCGGGCACGTCTTGAAGTTGCCTCTGGAAGAAATGGTGGAGGCGCTGAAGGCGCATAAGCCGGGCCCGCATCGGTGCGAGATTGTCGCGGAAGCGAATGGCGTTACTTATATAAATGATTCGAAAGCTATGAATATGGACGCGGTGCAGAAGGCGTTGCAAGCGGCGCCAACTGGCCGCGGCGGCGAACCGAATATTTGGTTGATTGCGGGCGGCAAGGATAAGGGACTGGAGTTCCACGATCTCGGTCCGCTCCTGGCCCAGCGGGTCAAGGGCGCCTTCCTGCTGGGTGAAATGCAAAATAAGTTGCGCGCCGCCTGGAGTCTTTTTACGCCGTGCACCACGGTCATGTCCCTTCCGGAAGCGGTGCAAAAAGCTTCGGAGGAAGCGGAGGCTGGGGATGTCGTTTTGCTTTCGCCAGGATGCTCCAGCTTTGATATGTTCCCGAATTACCAGCGACGCGGCGAAATTTTCCGCGAAGCCGTCGCGGACTGGGTTGCCTCCGGACACGAGGAGGCTGTTCGATGAGCGCATTTTGTCCAATTTCGTTCTGTTCTTTTTCCAATTTATTGCGAGGTTTCATGAGGAGGAACGTCGCGATGAAAAAACAAACCCTCATTGCCCGTTCATAAAATGAATCCGTTAAATCAAAACCCGAGCCACAGTCCGCTGCTGCCGCAGGGCTCGATCCCCCCTAAGAATACGTCGCGCCCGAAGCAGGTGCTTTACATTGCGGCGACGGTTGTCTCTTTGCACGTTCTCGGCTTCGGACTGGTGCTGATGCAAGGCTGCCAGAAGGATGCCAAGACCGCCGGCTCCACGACTGGTGAAACCAATACGGCTGGGTTGTCTTTGCCGGCGATCGGCGACACGAATACGGCGATGTTCTCAACGAACACGACGACTCCAACGCCCACCGCGGTTTACACGCCGCCCGCGTCGACGCCTTCGGTAGTGACGGCAGCGCCGATTACTCCGGCTCCGTCCACGCCACTGACGCCGAGCTCCGGTTTGGCCGAACCGCCAACCAGCGCGGCGGCGATCGGTGGGGATGCGTTGCCGTTGACTGATTATAGAGTGGTCAGTGGCGACAGCCTCGCGAAGATCGCCAAGAAGCATAACATTACTTTGGCGGCGCTTTCGAAGGCGAATCCGAACCTTGATCCGCGCAAGCTAGCGGTTGGCAAAACGATTAAGATCCCGGCTGTTCCGTTGCCGGTCGCGCCGGCAGCGGTAGGTTCGAGTCCGACAGCCGCGCCCGCAGCGGCGACGGCTTCCACGGGAGCGCCAGCGCCTGCGCCGACCGCTATTGCTGTCGGAGGCGCCTACGTGGTGCGAAGCGGTGACACGCTCACCAGGATCGCCAAGAGCAATGGAATTACGGTAGGTCAACTGCGTGCCGCCAATAACATGAAAACGACGCGCGTGCTGGTTGGTCAGAAATTGAAAATCCCCGCCCGTTCTCAGAATACGGCGGCGGCTCCGGCAACAACCACTCAGCACTAAGCTGAATCTCAGGCGCGTACGGCGTCCTCTCCGGGCGCGTCTGAAAAACCAAGCCCATGAGAACCGCAACAGTTCTTCTGTGCCTCAGCGCTGGATCGCTCATGGCCTTCGGCATGGTCATGCTTTACAGCGCGGAGATGGCGCAAAAAGGTTTGCACCTGCTGATGATGCAGGCCAAATGGGGCCTGGCCGGGTTGTTCGCCTGCTGGGCGATGGCTTCCATTGATTATCGCCGCTGGCGCAGCGCTGTGAAATGGAAAAATCTTTCGATCTACGCCTGGCTGCTCGCGGTCTTCCTTCTCGTGCTGGTTTTGAAAATCGGCGAAGTGCGCAATCATTCGCGGCGCTGGTTTGATTTGGGTGTTGGTCTCTTTCAACCTTCGGAGGCGGCCAAGCTCGCGCTGATTCTATTCATCGCATGGTACGTTGAATACAACCAACGTTTCATGCGCACGTTCAGCCGGGGGATCATGTTGCCGCTGGCGCTCTCGGGCGCGATTTTTGTGCCGTTGTTCGTTGAGCCTGATCGGGGGACGACGGTGCTTTTGGCGGTTCTGGTTTGTGTGATGTTGCTTTTGGGTGGGGCGCGTTGGTGGTATCTCGCTTTGCCGGCAATTTGCGGCGCGATTTTTATGGTTTACAGCATCGCGCATGATCCGTTGCGGATGGATCGCGTGCGCGCGTGGCTTGATCCGGAAAGATACCAAACAACCATCGCGTATCAGCAGTGGCAATCAATTGTGGCGGTTGGTCACGGAGGCGTGGAGGGCCTTGGGCTTGGCAATGGGCGCCAGAAACTCGGATTTTTGCCTGAGCATCACACTGATTTTATTTATTCGGTGATCGCCGAAGAGTTGGGCCTCGTTGCATCGCTGGGGGTGATTTCTGGTTACCTGATATTTTTGCTGTGCGGCATCTACATCGCGTGGCACGCGGAAGATTTGTTCGGATATTTAATCGCGTCGGGCGTGACATTTTTGATTGGCATGCAGGCGTTCATCAATATGTCCGTCGTCACCAATTTGCTGCCGAATAAGGGGCTTTCGCTGCCGTTCATGAGTTACGGTGGTTCGAATTTGTTGATGACGCTCGCGGCTGTAGGGCTGCTTTTAAGTGTGGCGTGGCATCGCGAAGCGCCGATTCACGAACTTGAAGCGGAAGATTTAATCGACCCTGACCTTTCCATCGAACCGGTGTGACGACGAATGCTCCATTCATTGCGATCGCGTGCGGCGGGACCGGCGGGCACCTGTTTCCCGGCATCGCCGTTGGTGAGGCTCTGCAAATGATGGGCGCGGATGTGACGTTGATCGTGTCGGAAAAAGAGGTCGATCAACAGGCGGTGAAATCCGCGCGGGGCATGGAGACGTTGACTGTTCCCGCTGTGGCTTTAACGGCGGGCAAGGCTGCTTTTTTTAGAGGGCTGTTTTCTTCTTACAAACAATCGCGGGCGCATTTCAAGAAGCGCCGACCCGACGCAGTGCTGGCGATGGGCGGTTTTACGAGCGCGGGGCCGATTTTTGCGGGGTGTTCGATGCGGATTCCAACATTTTTGCACGAGGCGAATTCCATTCCGGGACGCGCCAATCGCGTGTTGGCGCCATTTGTTCGGGTGATTTTTGTGATGTTTCAAGGCGCAGCGAAGCGTTTAAAGAATCGCCGAGTCACCGTCACAGGCATGCCGGTGCGCGAGGAATTTCAACCGGGCGATGCTGCGGCGGCGCGGATGGCTCTCGGATTGGAGCCGGAACGCGAAACAATTTTAGTCATGGGCGGAAGTCAAGGCGCTACGGCGATCAACGACGCAATTCTTGCCGCCGCTCCAAAACTTCGCGAAGCGCGGCCTGATTTGCAGTTCTTGCATTTGACGGGTTTGAAGGACATCGAACGTTGCGGCGCGGCGTGGCAGGAAATCGGCGCGCGCGCTGTCGTGTCGCCTTTCTTGAGCGAAATGGATATGGCGCTTAGCGCTGCTTCCATCGCGATCAGCCGCTCCGGCGCGTCGTCGTTAGCTGAATTTGCGGCGATGAGAACTCCGGCGATTCTCGTTCCGTATCCAATCGCAGCGGACGATCATCAAGTTCATAACGCGCGGCTCTTCACAGAAGCGGGGGCGTCCGAAACTATTTTGCAGAAAGATCTAACGCTCGAGAGGCTTGTGCCGCTTGCGCTTGATCTCTTGCAGAATACGAATCGACGCGCGCTTATGGTTGAGGCGCTTGCGAAGTGGCACAAACCGGACTGCGCCGATCAGATCGCCCGGCGCATATTGGGCGAAGCGACGCCACGCTATTCGATCCCGCAAACCACATTTATTTCCGCGCTGGCCGCATGACTATTGATGTGATGGAAACGACTGAAGTGTTCGACGAGCTTCGCAAACGCGTGGCAGCCAGCACGGTCTTACGCCGCGACGAGTTGCTGGCGAAGCGCACGACCCTTCGGGTTGGCGGTCCCGCTGAAATTTACGTTGAACCTGCGACTGAACTGGAGTTGGCGGCGATTGTTCGATTTTGTTTTGAGAACGATGTGTCCTGGATGGTTCTCGGCCGCGGCTCAAATCTGTTGATTCGCGATGGCGGCATTCGTGGTGTGGTCATTTCGCTTTCGCATCCTATTTTCAGTCGCGTTGACTTCGTCGAGGGCAAGCTGGTCTGCGGCGCGGGCGCACGATTGAAGACAGTCGCGGTTGAAGCGCGGCGCAATCAGATTGCCGGGCTTGAATTCCTCGAAGGCATTCCAGGCAGCGTGGGCGGGGCGTTGCGCATGAACGCCGGCGCCATGGGCAGCCAGATGTTTTCAGTTGTTGATCGAATTCGCTTTATGGATTCGTGCGGCAACGCGGGTGACGCGGCGGCTGCGGATATTCCATTTGAGTATCGGAGTTGCCCACTTTTCAAAACGCACATTGCGCTGGGCGCCACGCTGAGCGGCGCTCCGGGAGATCGCGACACCATCGAGCGGCTCATGAACGAATGCAGCCGGAAGCGATGGAGTTCTCAGCCGGCCGCTCCGAGCGCCGGATGCATTTTCAAAAATCCAGAGACAGTTCCGGCCGGGAAATTGATCCAGGAACTTGGGCTTAAAGGGACGCGCGTCGGAGGGGCCGTCGTTTCGGACGTCCATGGAAATTTCATCGTCAACGAGGGCAACGCAACGGCCAATGATTTCCTGCGGCTGATCGAATTGATCAAAGACAAAGCGCTGCATGAACGCGGCATCGAATTGCACACGGAAGTGCAGATCGTCGGGGTGGATGCTTGAGGAGAGGATTGAACATCATCGTCATGCTGGGCGGGCCTTCCGCTGAGCGTGAAGTTTCGCTGCGCAGCGGGGCGGCGGTAGCAACAGCGTTGCGGTCAGTTGGGCACCTCGTTTCTGAACTCGATCCGAATGGTCCGCAATGGATGTTGCCGTTGCACACTGATGTGGTTTTTCTGGCGTTGCACGGCTCTTACGGTGAAGACGGCACGGTCCAAAAGCAACTTGAAGAACTCGGCATGCCTTACACGGGTTGCGATTCTGAATCGAGCCGGGTTGCTTTTGACAAGGTTCTCACCAAGAACCTTTGTGTGGAAAAAAAAGTTCCCACCGCGCGATTTGCGGTGGTTCGTTCGGCGGATGAAAAATGGCCCAACCATTTGAATCCTCCCTGCGTGTTGAAGCCGGTTCGCCAGGGATCGAGCGTGGGGCTGCATTTCATTGATCGTGTCGAGCAATTTCGCGACGCGGCCGCGGACGCTCTCAAATATGACACGGAGGCTCTCCTTGAAGAGCGCGTTGTCGGACGCGAAACGACGGTTGGAATTTTGAAGGACCAGGCGCTTCCCATCGTGGAAGTGCGACCCAAGGCAGGCTCGTATGATTACAAGAACAAATACACCGCCGGAGCGACTGATTACTTTTGCCCGGCGCCTTTTGATTCTAAAGCGACCGCACGCATCCAGGAAGCCGGCCTCGCGGCTTTCCGCGCGGTTGGCGGACGCGACTACGGACGCGTCGATGTCATGGTCGGCCCCGGCGACCAACCGGTCGTCCTCGAAGTGAACACGTTGCCGGGCATGACTGAAACCAGTCTTTTGCCCAAGGCCGCCGCCGCCGCCGGTTTCTCCTACGCTGATTTGTGCCAAACCATGATTGAACTGGCGATGGCTCGCAAAAAGTAATGTTCGGAAGCTCCAAATCAAAAAACAAGAAGCGCGAGGAAAAGCGCGAAGTCCTGAACGTGAAGATGCGCGGCGGCCAGGCGCGCGCTCAACGCATTCGCTTCGTCGGATCGCTGCTTGGTTTTTCGGTGAGCCTCTTTCTGCTCGTGATGCTCGGTGTCAAAGGCGTGCAATACGTGATGAGCGAGGGTGTTTACAAAAATCCGAACCTCGCCATCGATACCATCGACATCGAAACGGACGGCGTCGTGTCGCTCGATAAAATTCGCGAATGGGCTCATGTGAAACTGGGCGACAATCTTCTCGCTCTCGATCTCACGCGCGTGAAGCGCGACCTGGAACTGCGTCCGATTGTCGAATCGGCCAGCGCCGAAAAGATTTTGCCCCGCCAATTGCGCATCACCATCACTGAGCGCCGGCCGTTGGCGGTGGTTTATTTATATTCGGGACTCGGGCTGGATCGTGTTTTCCTGGACGCGCGCGGCATTGTCATTCCTCCGTTGCAACGCGGTGAGCGCAATCCGACTGCTGAGCCTCATGCCAGCGCTCTTCCTGTTTTGACTGGGTTCAACGCCCGCGAACTGCGCCCTGGGTTACCGGTCGATTCACCCCAAATTCGCGCCGCTTTGGATTTACTGGCGCAATACGATCGTTCGTCGGTTGCGCTGTTGACCGATTTCAAATCAATTGATTTAAGTTCGCCGGGCACGCTTCTCGTTACGACCGATCAAAATATCGAAATTACATTTGCGACCGAGAATTACCCCAAGCAACTGGCGCGTTTGCAGACGGCGCTGGAGCTCGGACGGCATCAAGGTCGCACGCTGGCCACTCTCGATTTAGCGGTGGGAAATTATGTGCCGGCCCGGTGGGCTGAGCCTTCTACAAATGCTCCAACTGTCACTCCAGTCATTCCGCAACTGAAAAGGAAAAAACATGTTTAGTTCATCGCCCATTATCGTTGGATTGGACATCGGGACCTCGAAGATTTGCGCCGTCATTGGCGAACTCAACGAGCAAGGCGCCCTCACCATCATTGGCCTCGGCCAATCGCGTTCGCGCGGCGTGCGCAAAGGCGAAATCGTCAACCCCAACGCCGCCGCCGAAGACATTCGCAACGCCATCGTCGAAGCGGAGCAGACCGCCGACACCGAAGTTCGCTCGGTTTATCTTGGCGTCACAGGCGGGCACGTCCGCGGCTTCAATAATCGCGGCTTCCATCCTGTTCCATCTGATGATCGCGAGATCATGGAAGAGGATGTGCAGGACGCGATTCGCAACGCGCGGGCGATCAATCTCTCCGCGGAAAATCGTGTCGTGCATCTCATTCGCCAACATTTTCTCGTCGATGGCCAGGATGGCATTCTGAGTCCTGTTGGCATGTTTGGCGCGCGCGTTGAAGTCGATGTTCATGTCGTGCATGGAAATTTCAACCGGCTGCAAAATCCAATTCGCGCGGTCAAGGGACTTCAACTGGAGGTCGAAGACATCGTTTTTAGTGGCCTGGCCTCATCGCTGGCATTGCTCAACAATCAGCAGAAGGAAATGGGCTCACTGGTGATCGATATCGGCAGCGGCACGACTGAATATGTTGTGTATGCCGATGGAATCATCAAACACACCGGAGTCCTGGCGGTCGGCGGCGATCACGTTTCGAACGATCTTGCCTACGGTTTGAAAATTCCGCTGGGCCGCGCGGAGCAGCTCAAGATTGAGCATGGCGCCGCGCTTTGCGATGAATCTTGCAAAGGGCAGGTTCTGAAATTGAGCAACGAATTTGGCGTCGCCGAAAAATCGATCAATCTCGAACATTTGCGAAAGATCATGTCGCTGCGTCTCGAAGAAATCTTCGAGTTGATCGCGCAAGAACTTGAGGCCGCTGGAATGCTGACCTATCTGCGCGAAGGTGTTTTCCTTTGCGGCGGCGGCGCGCGGATTCCGGACATCGACCGTCTGGCCGGACAGATTTTTGGTTTGCCGGCGACCATCGGCAACACCACTTGCATCAGCGGGCTCAAGTCCGCCTTGAATCAGCCAGAATTTGCGACCGCCATCGGCTTGGTGCGTTACGGCTCATTCCAGATGCGAAAACGTCTCGCGGAGAAAGGCTCCGTCGGCGCCAATTTCAAGAAAACCATCACCCAAATCTTTGGTCGCGCTTAAAATTATGAACACTTCAGCGAACCCTCGGTTGACGGTGAAGATGATCGGCGTGGGCGGAGCCGGCGGCAACGTCATCCAGCAAATTCAATCTTCGGACCTGGCGGCCTTGCCCGCGCTCATTGCGCACACCAATCCGCGCGTTTTGAATGAGTGGTCGCACCCAACCAAACTTTTGCTCGGCGAAACGCGCACGCGTGGGATGGGCTCGGGCGGCGATCCAGATCTCGGACGCCAGGCAGCCGAAGACATGCGCGCCGAAATCGCAGCCTTCTGCAAAGATGCTGATCTGATTTTTCTCGTGACCGGTCTTGGCGGCGGCACGGGTGGCGGCGCGGCGCCGGTGATTGCGCGCATCGCCCGCGAAACCGGCTGTCTCGTCCTGGGCATGGCCACGCAGCCGTTCGATTTCGAAGGCCTTCGCCGCCGCGAACAATCCAAAGGAGCCTTGAAGGAGCTTCGCCTTGCTTCTGACGCGGTCATTTGCCTTCCGAACCAGCGCATGACGGCGATTTTCGATCAAAACACGCCGGTTCGCGAAGCATTCAAATTGACCAACGATCTGTTGGCTCAGGGTGTGCGCGGCATTTGGCAGATGCTGACGCGGCCTGGTTTGGTCAATGTTGATTTCGCTTATCTTTATTCCATTGTGCGCGGCAAAAATTGTGAAAGCGCATTTGCCAGCGCCGAAGCTTTCGGCGAAATGCGCGCTCGTGACGTCGTTGAGAAATTGGTCGGCAGTCCTTTGTTGGAAGAAGGAACATTGCTGGCTCAAGCGACCGATATTTTGGTGAGCCTGGTGGGCGGCGCTGACATGACCATTGCGGATGTGAACAAAGTGATGGAACAACTGCAACGCATGGCCGAGAGCAGCAACATCATCATGGGCGCGGCCACCGATGAAAATTACAATGGCCGCATTTGCTTAACAGTTGTGGCCACCCGTCGAGTCGCAGCTGAGCCGGGCCCAATCATTGGCGCGCCGACGCAACGCAATGTGAAGCCGACAAATTCCACCAAAGAGACGGAGTTCGATACGAATTTCCTCCACGCTCCCAGCTCTTCACGTGGTTCGAGCCGCTTCGTAGCTCCCGCCCCGGAATCAACGCCCCAGGCCACTGCCGAACTGTTCAACAAACAGACCAACGGAAAAGTTCGCCGAGGGAACGGCAAGCCGAAGCAACAAACGTTAAATCTCGAAATCGTGTCAAAAGGCCGCTTCGAAAAAAGCGAACCGACGATTCATCGTGGCGAAGATTTAGACGTGCCCACCTACGTGCGACGCGGGGTCGCGTTGAATTAACGTGACGCCTTTTGCGCGAGCAGCCCGGAAGGCCGCGAACCATCTCTCTAAAATCGACCCGGCTCTTGGGCGCGTGATTGCAGCAATTGGCCCGGTCGAACTTGTTCCGGACGAAGGGCGCACCCCGTTCTACGCATTGCTGCGAGCGATCGCGCATCAGCAACTCAGCGGCCAAGCCGCCGAAACGATCATGGGCCGTTTCCATGCTCTTTTTCCCGACGTCTCGCATCCCGAGCCTGAACACGTTATCGCCCTCGAAGACCTTGTGCTTCGTCAAGTTGGTTTCTCGCGGCCCAAGATCAGCTATATCAAAGATCTCGCGAACAAAACGCTTTCCGGCGTGGTCCCGACGCATGACGAAGTCATCACGCTCGATGATGAAACGTTGATCACGCGCCTAACCGAAATCAAAGGCATTGGCCGTTGGACCGTTGAGATGCTGCTGATTTTCAAAATAGGCCGCATGGATGTTTTACCCGCGCACGATCTCGGCATCCAAAAAGGTTTTCAACTGACCTACGGCAAACGCAAATTGCCGAAGCCGGAAGCCATTCTGAAATACGGGGAACGTTGGCGCCCTTATCGAACGATCGCCTCGTGGTATCTCTGGCGCGCGGTCGATCTCGCCAAAAAGAACAAGACTTAACGATCCAGCGCGAAGCGGCGGTGCTTCAGGTTTTCGAAGAGAAGAAACGTTGCGGTTCCGGCCATAAGAAATTGCAGGGTGAAAAACGCCGCGGGGACATTTTCCCTCCCGATATCCAGATAGAGGGCCTGGGTGATGGCGTACGGCAGGAGCAAAGAGAAGAAAAGGCTGATTAGCCAGGCGATAAGGACGTTGCCGGTTAGCAGCGAGCAATAAAAGCCGATCACCGGAATGCAAAAGTAGGCGCCAGCCAGATAAAATAAATAGCGGTAGGGCAGGGAGATCCATTGCGGACCCATGCACCAGACGCAGGTAAGGATCGCGATGGCTGGGAGAAAATGAAAGAGCACTCCTTGCAGTCGTCCCCAAATTAGATGTTGAGCCGAAATGGGAGTGACCAGCAACAGTTCGAGCGCGCCGCTTTGGCGTTCTCTTCGAAAGCTTGCCGCTGAACTAAAGGCAATCGCAAGAGCAGTGAGAATATAGAGTTGCAGTTGGTAATCCACGTAACGCCGGAACTGCAGAAGCATGCGCATCTCGGCAAGAAAAAGCAGGATGCACCAACCCCACTTCGTTAGGCGCGAGGCCCAATTGTATTCTTGGAGCCACGCGATGGGATTTCGATCGCGAGCCTTGCGCGTGTCCCAGCGAAAGGCCGCCCGCCAAAAACCAGAAGAGGAAAAGAAGCGGATCCAGAGCGGATCGTGGCGTTCACTGGCTTCGGTTTGCCAGGTGGCGGCGAGACGACGCCCAGAATGGCTCAGAGCCCACCAAAGGAATGGAGCAACCAAGACGAATAATGGCAGCGGATTAGAAAGGTAATAATAGGAGACCAAGCAACCACCGATAAAACCAATGCAAATCAGCAAAGCCCAAACAATTGATTGAATCCATTCCGTCGCGTGGACAGAGGCGATCATGCCGCCGGCGAGCGCAATCATCGAAGCGATGCAAAGATTGTAGAAGAAATAAGCGATCGCCAAAAAGGAGATTCCGCCCAGTAGAAAAGGGAGGCCGATAATAGGGATCATGGCGACGAAAATTGAGCCGGCGCGCAAGGCTTGTAAGAGAGTTTTGCCGATGACGATATCCCGTGAACCCAGGGGCGTTAGGAAAAGTAGGCCGAGCGTTCCTTCGCGCTTTTCACGGCTTACGGAATCGGCGGTCAAAGCGGAGACGATGATGAGGACAGCGAAGAGCAGGCCGTTGGAAAGCACGTTGAAGAGGAATGGTCCGAGTGAATTGGGATCGCCGCGAAAATTCCAGACGGCCCAGACGAAGAGGGCGGTGAGGAGTCCCGCCGCCAGCGCGCGGACCCAATAGTTGCCCGCGCGCCGAGACTCGGCGCGTAGTTCCCGGACGATCAGCGGGCGGACGTTCATTGCTGGAGCCATTCTACCAACTGAGACAGGACTGACGAATTTTTGTTCCCTTTATGAAGTGGCCCGCTGATTGCTTGGACTCCTTTCGATTGTAGGTATGAAGGAGTTTCATTCATGAGTTTGCCATTAGACAGCAGGCAACTGAGGGCCTTTAGCGCGTTGGCGCGAACGGGCAGTTTTACTTTGGCCGCCAAGGAATTGTTCCTTTCACAGTCCGCTGTGAGTCATTCCATGAAGGCTTTGGAAGAGGATGTGGGCTGTTTGCTTTTAGACAGGGTGGGCAAAAAAGTTTTTCTCACGCAAGCCGGCGAACAGTTGCTGAGTCATTCGGAAAAAATTTTGCGCGAGATGCGAGCCGCCCGCGAATCTCTCCAGCAGCTTGGTAAATGGGGGAAGGGGAGGCTGCGTCTGGGCGCGAGCACGACGGCTTGCCAATATATTATTCCGACGGCGCTGACGGAGTTTAAAAAGCGTTTTTCGGAGTGCGCCATTTCGATTGAGCCTGGAGATACCGTGCATCAAATCGAAGCTCTTCTCGCCAATCGCGTTGACCTGGCGATTACGATGCGGCCGCAGTCGGATGAGTCGCTCGAGTTCCGACCGCTGTTCAGCGATGAGCTGCAAATCCTGGTGAGCCCGCTGCATCCATGGGCCTCCGCGCGCCAGGTGCCTCGCGAGGAAATGGGGAGGCAGAATTTTATTTTGTATAAACGGTCCAGCTATACGGCGCGGGTGATTGATGATTATTTCCGGCAGGAACGGATCGTCCTCAACACCGTCATCGAGCTTGGCAGCATGGAAGCGATCAAGGAGTTGGTGAAATTGAATTTGGGAGTGAGTGTCGTGGCGCCCTGGATCGCACGGGATGAGATCGCGGCGGGGACTTTGATCGCGCTATCGATTGGCCGCCGGAAGTTGAAGAGAGATTGGGGTGTGTTGATGCTGAAGGACCGGCGACTGGGATTGCCGGAGGAATCTTTTATTACGAGCGCGCAGGATTCTGTTAAGACGCTGTCTCTGCAGGCGTGATTTGTCCGTCCACGAGGCGGATGACGCGTGGGGCGCGGTGGGCGACTTTGTCGTCGTGGGTGGCGATGATGAGAGTGGTTTGTCCTTCATTGCGGAGGTTGCAAAGGAGGTCCACGATTTCTTCGCCTGTGTGGCTGTCGAGGTTGCCGGTGGGTTCGTCGGCGATGATAAGTTCGGGTTCGTTGATGAGGGCGCGGGCGATGGCGACGCGTTGTTGTTCGCCGCCGGAGAGTTCATAGGGTCTATGGTCGAAGCGGTCTTTGAGGCCAACCAGAGCGAGAAGATCTTTGGCGCGTGATTCGAGAGCGGTCACGCTGCGCCGGGAAATGCGGCCGGCAAGGCAGACGTTTTCGAGGGCGTCCAGTTCGTGCATGAGATGGTAGGCCTGGAAAATAAGGCCGATCTTTTCGTTGCGGAAGCGGGCGAGCTCGCGCTGGCTGAGGCGGCGGAGGTTGCGTTCGGCCACTTGGATTTCGCCGGTGTCGGGTGTGTCGAGGCCGCCGAGGAGGTGGAGCAGGGTGCTTTTGCCGGCGCCGGATGCGCCCTGGAGAGCGAGGAATTCTCCACGCTGCACTTCAAGACTTACGCCGCGGAGGACGGCGACGTTGCGCTTACCCATCTGGTAAGTTTTATTAAGGTCGCGGGCGACCACGTATGTTCCAGATGCGCTCATTCGTGGCGGAGGGCTTCGACAGGTTTAAGGCGTCCGGCGTTCCATGCGGGAAAGACGCCGGCGAGCAGACAGATGATCAGTGAACCGCCGCAGATGATGGCAATGTCCGTAGGGTTGATAACGGCGGGCAGTTCTGAAAAGGCGTAAATCTCCGGTGGAAAGATTTTGATGCGCAAATTGTCGCGGAGAAGCCTGAGGAAATCATTTCGGTAGGCGACGCCAAGCAAGCCGAGCCCGAAGCCGGAGATGACGCCGATGATTCCGACCATGAGACTTTGCAGAAGAAAGATGGTCATGATTTGCGAGCCGGTGGAACCGAGCGCCTTGAGCATGCCGATCTCGCGGGTCTTTTGAACTACAAATGTAATCAACGCACTAGTGATGCCGAAGGCAGCGACGATCATGATCATGAAGAGGATGTAAAACATGAGTTGTTTCTCCACGACGAGCGCGTCCAGAAAAGCTGAACTCTCTTCAAACCAGGTGATGATGCGTGCCTCTTCGCCGAGTTTAATGCCGAGATCGCGCCGGACGGATTCGGCCTTCATGGGATCGCGCAGCATGACTTTGAGGCCGCTGACATCGTCATCGTAATCCATCAAATCCTGCGCCGTCGCGAGGGAGGTGAAAACAAAGAGAGCGTTGAATTCGTAATAGCCGACGTCGAAAACTCCAGCGACCTGATATTCGCCGGGGACCACGGCCTCCTCATCGCCCTTTGCTTTAGCATCCTTCATTTTGACGAGATCGCGCGGAGAATAGATCGAGACGCGATCGCCGGGGTTCAATCCCATTTCGTAGGCGAAGACTTTTCCGACCAAGATACGATTGCCCCGCAGATCGAAAGCGCCATTGGTCACGCTTTTTGGAAGGACGCTCACTTTTTCTTCGAACTTCGGATCGATGCCCATGATCGTTTCGGCAACAAATCGCCGTTCGACGCTTTTGGGGTCGTTGGCGACAAAAGCCTGGGTCATCAGAAAGGGGGCGACGCCGGTGACTTCTGGGTGTTGCCCGACTATTGCGGCGGTTTTTTGCCAATCGCGAATGCGCCCGCCGCCAGCGGTGACGGTGAGGTGGGATTTGAAGCCGAAAATTTTCTGCTTCAGATCATTATCGAAACCGCTCATGACGCTGAGCACGATGATGAGGACGGCGACGCCGAGAGTGACGCCGATGACGCAGATAAGGGTGATGGTGGAAACGAGAGTGCGTTTGGGCCGCATATAACGCAGCGCTAGCATCAACTCAAATGGCAACCTCGACACGGCGCGCAAAGCTACGCAGGGGTGGCGGGGAGTGTCAATGTGCGGGCATAAGGCCAGGCGCTCGATAAATTGGCGGCTAACCATCCAAGAAGGCGCGATGTTTAGTGAGAAGGAGGCTCGACCTCGTTCTTCTTTCGTTTCTGCACTGCTTGCTTGAGGATGTATTCGATCTGCCCGTTGACGCTGCGCAACTCATCCTGCGACCAGGCCTCCAACTCCTTGAGAAGTTGCGGATCGATCCGGATTAAAAATGCTTTGCGGCCTTCCATGTGCGTCGACGGGCAATCTCAATTCTTAAGTCAACCCGTCAACTGTAGAGCGTGCCGGCGTTGATGACCGGATGCACATCCGAATCACCACAGAGCACAACCATCAGATTGCTCACCATGGCTGCTTTGCGTTCGTCATCCAAGTGAACGACGTCTTTATCGGCCAATTCGCGCAAAGCCATTTCCACCATGCTTACTGCGCCATGCACAATCTTCTGCCGTGCGGCAATCACTGCTTCGGCTTGCTGCCGTCGCAACATCGCGCTGGCGATTTCCGGTGCGTAAGCGAGGTGTGTTAAACGCGCGTCGTCCACGGCCACGCCGGCTTTGGCCAGACGCTCCTGTAATTCAGTTCGTAACAGCAGTTGCACTTCTTCGCCGCCGCTCCGCAAAGTGACTTCATTTTCCTCGCCATGATCGTAAGCGAAGCTCGTCGCCAAATGCCGCACCGCGGTTTCGCTTTGGATGCGCACATATTCGGCGCAATGATCCACATCAAACGCTGCTTGGGCCGTGTCGGCCACACGCCAAACCACGACCGCTGCGATCTCTATGGGATTTCCGCGCTTATCATTCACCTTCAATTTTTCCCCGTTCAGATTTCGCGCGCGCAACGAAATGGGCAGCTTTTTCATGAACGGATTGGCCCAGTGAAAACCGCTGTTGCGTTCGGTGCCGCGATAATCACCAAAAAGGACCAGCACCCGCGCCTCATTCGGCTGCAGCGTGAAAAATCCGCCGCACATGATCGCGGCCAGGACGGCAAGCAAGATCCCCGTTACGACCAACGGCCCGGAGGCGCGGCTGGCTGCCATTACAAAAACAATCGGAACGGCCGCCCACATGGCCAGAGTTAAGACGAGCACGGGCCAGCCGTTCATTGTTGTCACCGCTCGTTCCTTACTGAGAGGTCTGTCGGCATTCATAGGTTTATTTATTTCAAAGTGATATCACTATGATTTCTTAAAGATGTCAACATTTTTTCCTGTTTCTTTAAATTCCCATTCCTACACTGCGTCCAATTGCCATGAAGACCGCCATTTTTGCCCTTTCGCTCCTCCTTGTGGCCGGCTGCGCCAATCAAAGTTCTACCGATTATCGCCGCGCCGATTATTCCTCCCGCAAAGTCAAAGGTTCCGGCGGGAACGAACTCAGTGAGATGGATGCGGTAGGCTCGGCGCTCGAAAAAACGCCCTCCGACAAGGACATCGCCAACGCCCTCGACCGCGCCAGTGGCCTTCAATTGAAATCCGGCGAATCCTTGCTGGTCGTTCAATCTGGCCAAACCGTTCCCGATGCGCGCATGGTTGAAGAATTGAACAAACATTATCGCGCCATTCCGTTTTCTGGCATTCGTTCCGATTGGGCGCGTCAGACCCCGGACAACCCAGACGATCATTACGCCAAATCACTTCGTCTCGCTGCCGCCCAGGCCGGCGCGCAAAAAATTCTTTGCTACTGGGGAAACCTCGAAGTCGCTCGGCACGATCTTTCAACCAAAACCATCACCTGGCTGCCGGTTATCGACGTCATTGTTCCCGACCAAAAGGACAATGTGCGTGTCCATCTCAAAGTCGCGCTGATCGACGTTCGCACCGGCGCGTGGAGCTTCTTCCGCACCGAACCGGTCCAGGCGCAAGTCGTCACCACCGGTTGGGGCCGGGAACATCTCGAAATCCCCGAGGTGCGCGAATTGCAGAAAAAATCCTACGTCGTCGCGGTCAACACGCTGGCGAATACTCGGCAATAAGGATCCGCTCCCGCCGCGAAAGATCGCGGAGGATGGCGTGAACGTTCCAACCGGCTTCGGTAAAAAGCGTCTGAAGCGCTTCGGCCTGGCCGTCACCAAATTCGATCATCAACCGGCCTTCAAGATTCAGATGTTTGACAGCCTCATGAGCCAGCCGTCTGTAAATCACGAGACCATCATCGCCGCCATCCAAGGCCAGCCGTGGATCGTGATCGCGAACTTCAGGCTGCAACGTTTCAACTTCCGCAGATGGGATGTAAGGAGGATTTGAAACGATCAAATCGAATTTTTCTTCCGGCGTCAGCGAGGAAAACAAATCGCTTTTTCGAAGTTCGATGCGGTCGGCTAGATTATTTTTCTCAACATTAGCGCGAGCTACTGCGAGAGCCTCATCCGAAATATCGACCGCCGTTCCACGCGCCTCCTTGGCATGAGCGGCGATGGCAATTGGAATGCAGCCCGATCCTGTTCCGATATCCAAGAAAGCCGAAGCGCGCTTTAAATTGTTGAGGAATTTCCAAGCTTCCTCGGCAAGACCTTCGGTTTCAGGACGAGGAATCAAAACTGCCGCCGAAACCATGATCGGACATCCACAAAATGAAGTTTCACCAACAAGATGCTGCAACGGCTTGCGATTCCCGCGCTGGACAAGAAGTTCACGTAATCCGTCGCTTTGCTCTTTCTTGAGTGGCCGCTCGAACTCGAGATAAAGACGGAGGCGCGGCAATTTCAAAATATGCGCGAGCAACAGCTCGGCTTGCAGACGCGGCGAATCGATTCCTTTGCGTTCCAGGAATTCAGCGCCTTTGGTGATCGCTTCGAGAACGGTCATTGGTCGATGCGATTTCCTGTTTTGGAGTCGAAGCGGTGAATATTTTCCGGACGCGCGCAAACCGATATTTTTTCTCCACGCGCAAATGCAAGTGAGCCAGCCAAACGAATCACAATCTCTCCGCCTTCATGCCGAGCAAGGAGATCCGAATAGGGTCCCAAATATTGAATCGATTCGATTTGAGCTTGGACGAGAGCAGCGCTGGCATCGCAAATTTCAAAATGCTCAGGGCGCACACCAATAAAGCAATCTTTCCCGTTAATGAAATTCATAGAAG
>JADMIO011486959.1_pt1 | contig 21868 bp, 22 predicted proteins | sample 8958161 | NCBI WGS metagenome assembly JADMIO01 (sample SAMN16585339, study PRJNA669376) | soil metagenome | isolation source: Crop rotation soil | place: USA: Cullars Rotation, Alabama | collected 2011
GGTGCTGGCCAGCGCCGCCCTGCCAATCGCGCGCGTGTCGATGCGCAGACAGCGGGAAGCCGACACCCGGCGCGAGTTACGCAACATCCGCATCGCGATCGACCAGTTCAAGGACTGGGCCGACAGCGGGAGGCTCGCGCAATCCGAAGTGCAGTACGGGAACGAGGGCTACCCGTCCTCACTCGAGCAGCTCGTCGATGGCGCGCTGATCGCCAACGACGCGACCGGACGCAAGAAGAAGTTCCTGCGCCGGATTCCCGTCGATCCACTCACCGGCACTACCGATTGGGGAAAGCGTTCGTATCAGGATGCGCCCGACGCGCGCGTCTGGGGCGGGCAGAACGTCTTCGACGTCTATACGAAGGCCGAAGGCAAGGGTCTGGACGGCACCAAGTACAAGGATTGGTAGGCAAGCCATGACGCATTCAGTTCTCGCACGTGCGCGCTCGCGGCGGAGCGACGGCGGATGGACGCTCATCGAGCTGATGGTCGTCATCGCGCTCATCATGATTCTGGCGACGATGGCTCTGGTGCAGTACCGGAACTCGGTCACCTATGCCAAGGAAGCCACCTTGAAGAGCCAGCTGTTCATCATGCGGGAGTCGATCGACCAGTACTACGCGGACAAAGGGAAGTATCCAGACTCGCTGCAGACGCTCGTGTCCGAAAGCTACTTGCGCTCGATGCCGCGCGATCCGTTCACGACGTCGTCCGACACGTGGCAGACCGTGCCGGCCGAGCCTGAATCTGGAAGCACGACGGCGGCGGCTGGCATCTTCGACGTGAAGAGTGGATCGGAAGGCACGGGCCTGGACGGCAGCCGCCATGCGGACTGGTAAGCGGCACGCGGACAGCGAGGGCGGCTTCCTGATGGTCGCGCTGCTGGTGGGCATGGCCGTGGCGGCCGTGTACATGACAGCGGCGCTTCCGGCGTGGCGCCAACAGGCGCAGCGTGAAAAGGAAGAGGAGCTGATCTTTCGCGGACGCCAGTACGCGCGCGCGATCATGCTGTATCAGGACAAGAACCGGAACGTGAATCCCCCCGATATCGACATCCTGGTCTCGCAGCACTTCTTGCGGAAGAAGTGGAAGGATCCCGTGACTGGCGAGGACTTCATCCCACTCGGTATTGGAGTGGGCACGCCAGGGTCCGGAAGTCAGTCAGGGACGAGCGGCACCCAGAATCAAGGCCGGCAAGGCGGTGGGCAGCCACTCAACAACCAGAATCCTGGCGTCAGTGGTGTGCGCAGCAAGAGCACCGCGACGTCCATCAAGATTTACGAGAATCAGCAGCAGTACAGCCTGTGGCCGTTCGACGGTAACACCTACCGCGTGCGAAGCGGCCGGCAGGTGCCGCAGCAGCCGGGACAGCCGAATCGCGGCGGTCCGGGCACGGGCGGGCCAGATGGCCGCGGCGGCCCGGTGGGTGCTCCCGGCCGTGGTGCGCCTGGCGTGGGCACGCCTCCAGGTGGGGCAGGGCCGCCTCGCAGTGGAGGGGCGCCGCCGCCGCCGGTTGGCGGCCGGACCGGCGGATCCAACTAGAACGGAAGCGCGTCGTGAAAGCGCGCGCGCAACGGCAGAAGTTTCTCGTTCGCGCGGCTCGGATGCACGCGATTGGTGAGCAGGACCGCGTAGCAGTCGCGTTCCCAGTCAATCCACAGGGACGTACCGGTGAACCCCGTGTGTCCGATCGACGTCCCGCTCATCCGCGTTCCTGATGATGAAGTGGGCAGCGCCGTGTCCCAGGCGAGTGCCCGCGAGCTGCCTGGAACGCCCGTTCTGGTCGCAAACAGTTGCATCGTTGTCGGAGCGCCCAGCGGCGACCGCGAAGTGAACGTCTGCAGGACCATTCGCGCGAACGATCCTACGGCCTGAGCGGTACCGAACAAGCCGGCGTGAGCGGCGACGCCTCCGAGAGCGGCCGCGTTCTCATCGTGGACTTCGCCGCAAATCAATCGCCCGCGCCACGGATCGAATTCGGTTGGCGCGATACGGTCTCTGAGCTCGACGCCCGGGCGAAACAGCAGCGGCGTGAAGTGAGATCCCAGGATATCGGCGAATTGGCGGTCAAGGCTTTCGCCGCCTGCCGTCTCGAGCACCCAGCCGAGGAGCATGAATCCGGGATCTGAATACACGGACGCCTGTCCTGGCTGCCGCTCCAGCGGCAGCGACTGGATGACCTTCGCATAGTCCTGAGCGTCGCCGGCGGTCTGCCAGAGACGCAAGTGCGCCGGCAACCCGGATGAGTGATCGAGCAGGTGCCGGATCTGTACGGAGCGCCACTGGGGCAGAGCGAAGTCTTGGAGAATGTCGCTGACTGTCGCGGTAAGTGATAGCCGCCCCTGATCAACCAGCCGCATGGCGATGCTGGCAGTGGAAATGACTTTGGTCAGTGACGCCAGATCGAAGATCGTCGTGTCCGTGCAGCGTGGGGCATTGGCGTCGTACGTGAGCCGGCCAAACGCTTCCTCCCACAACACACCGCTCGACCGGCCCACGCTGACGGTTGCCGCCGGAAACGCTCTCTCGTTGAGGCCGCCGATCAGAATATTGCGCGCGGAGTCGAACGCACTGTCTTCGGAAGTCACCTGCGGCGGAGCGTACCAATCGGCTGAAAATGGTGTCAATGGAGTACGCTTCGCACCCATGAACGTTCTGGGCATCGACGCAGGTGGCACCCGGACCGTGTGCCTGCTGGTGGATGATGCCGGCAACGTGCTGGGTGACGCGCGCGGGCCTGGCGCGAATCTTCAGTCGGCGGGCGAGCTGGAGGTCGAGAAAGTGCTGCACGAGGTGATCGGGCGCGCGCTTGGTCATCATCCGCAGCCGAAGGCCATCTGCCTCGGCATGGCCGGCGTGGATCGGCCGGGCGAAGCCGCGATCATCAGGCAGATCCTCGAACGTATCGGTCACCGTGCACAGGTGCTGGTCGTGAATGACGCCCTGATAGCGCTCGAGGCCGGCGTCCCGGGCGCACCGGGCACCGTGGTGGTGGCCGGGACCGGATCCATTGCGTACGGCCGCAACGCCGCAGGCCGGGCTGCGCGTTCTGGCGGCTGGGGGTATGTGCTGGGCGATGAAGGCAGCGGCTACTGGCTCGGTCAGCACGCACTGCGCGCGGTGATGCGCGCCGCGGACGGCCTGGTGCGCCGACGGCGATGACGGAGCCGATCCTGAATCACTTCGGCGCCACGAGACCGCAGGACCTCGTGCGGCACATCTACGCCGCGGCTACGCGGCCGTCGGCCATCGCGGCGGTCGCGCGGATCGTCGGCGCCGCCGCGGAAACCGGCGATGCGACCGCCAACGAGCTGGTGACTCTCGGCGGACGTGAGCTTGCCATGGCGGTTGTGTCGGTGGCGACGCGTCTCGGAATCGAACGCGAGCCTGTGCTGCTGGCGGGCGGCACCTTGCGCGGAATCGAGTTGTTGCGAACGACACTCACACGCGAGCTCAACCGGCGTCTGCCTGGTGCGGCGGTCCGAGTGCTCGATATCGAGGCGGCGCAGGGTGCGGTTCGGCTGGCACAGGCGGCGGCGTTGGGAGCGTTGCAGTTGCCGGCGTACGAAGACGGGCTCTGACGTGCAAGTCCTGGTGCTGCCGACACGCGACACGGCGGCGCTCGCCGTAGCCGGTTTTCTTGCTCAGACCCTGCGCCGCGCGCCCGATATCGTGATGGGCCTGCCAACGGGCCGCACCATGATCCCCGTCTATCGCGCGCTCGTCCGCCTCCACCAGAGCGGCCTCGCGGACTTCGGCGCGGCAACCACCTTCAATCTCGACGAGTTCATCGGGCTTCGTCCCGGGCACCCCGGATCGTTTCGTGCCTACATGCATCAGCATTTGTTCGATCACGTCAATCTCCGGCGGCGCGCCTCGAGTTTTCCGCGGTCCGGTCGCAGGTCGGGGAGCGCGTACGACCGGTCGATCGAACGGGCCGGCGGTCTTGACGTGTGTCTGGTCGGCATCGGGCGCAACGGCCACGTCGGGTTCAACGAGCCTGCATCGACGCTTGTCGCCGAGACGCATCGGGTGAGGCTGCTGCCGGCGACGCTTCGGGCGAACGCGTTCTTGTTTGGTGACCGCCCGGACCATGTGCCGAAGTTCGCGATGTCGATGGGCATCGGCACGATTCTGCGCGCGCGGGCGGTTGTGCTGCTGGCGATGGGCAAGGGTAAGGCGGAGATCGTGCGGGCCGCGACCGCTGGCCCGGTGACCACGCGTGTTCCGGCGTCACTGCTGCAAACCCACCCCAACGTCGTCGTCGTGCTCGATCGCGACGCCGCGTCCGCGCTGCCGCGAACCCGCCGCTCACCGATTCGCGGGCTGTGACAACAGTTTGCGCAGCCTGGGTTCGAGATCCTCGCCGAGCGCTTCGCGAATCGAATCGTCCGCGCTCTTGAGCTTTCGCAGGGCCTGCGTATACGTGACGCCCGCCTTCTTCATGACGATGGCGGCCTTCACATTCCATTTGGCCTTCTGCAGGAGCTCGCCGGCCTCTTCAGGATCGGCCCCCGTGACGATGGCGACGATGCGCCTGGCCCGGTCCTTCAGTTTCTCTGACCCCGTCTTCACGTCCACCATCAGGTTGCCGTAGGTCTTGCCCACGCGAATCATGGAGATGGTGGTCAGCATGTTGAGCACCATCTTCGTCGCCGTGCCGGCCTTGAGCCGGGTAGAGCCGGCGATGACTTCCGGGCCCACCGCGGGCGCAATAATCAGGTCAACGAAATTCTGGAGCTCGGTGCCCGGCCAGCACGTCACGAAGATAATGCGGGCGCCTTTCTTGCGGCCGCCGGTCAGAGCGCCGCGCACGAACTGCGTGATTCCGCTCGCCGACACGCCGATGATCACGTCACGCTTGGTCACCCGGAGCCGGGCGACGCTGCGGGCGCCTTCCTCGAAGTTGTCTTCCACGCCCTCGCGCGCGCGAAACACGGCCTCCTGGCCGCCCGCCATGATGGCCTGCACCATTTCCGGCGGCGTGCCGAACGTCGGCGGCATCTCGGCCGCCTCCACCACGCCAAGCCGGCCGCTGGTGCCCGCGCCGACGAGAAAGATTCGTCCGCCCTTCTTGAGCGTCTGCGTGAGAATCTCCACGCCGTGCGCGATCCGCTCGCGCTCGCGGTGCACGGCGGTCACGACACGGCGGTCTTCGTTGGTCAGCAGATCGACGATGTCCCGCACCGCCATCTTGTCGATGGCGAGCGTGTCCGGGTTAATCGCCTCTGTCGGCAGGTCCTGCCACTTCGAGTGATACGGCATGGTCTATCGCGAACGTCCCGCGCGGAACACCGTAGCCTACCCGGAATCGGCGGCGTGCCGCAACGCGCGGGCTACAATCGCCCGACGTGGACGTGACGGTTCCGGCCTCAATCTCGGCGTATCTGCGGCATCTCGAGGTGGAGCGGCGCATGGCGGCCAACACACTCGACGCCTACCGCCGCGATCTGCTTCGCCTGGCCGCATTTGCGGCGCGTGAGCGGAGGGATGTCGCTGCTCTGGACCGTCGCGACCTGGAAGCCGCGGTACGTCTGTCCATGTCGGAGGGCCGGACCGCGACGTCCACCGCGCGCTTCGTGGCGGGCGTGCGCGGCTTCTATCGTTTCCTGCGGATTGCCGGCCAGATCAGCGCCAACCCTGCCGAAGATCTGCAGGCGCCCCGTGCGCTGCAGACGCTGCCGAAGTTCCTGACGGTCGAGCAGGTCGATGCGCTGCTGGCGGCGCCGGACGTTGCCACGCCGAAAGGCGTGCGCGACCGGACGTTGATCGAAGTGCTGTACGCCACCGGGCTGCGCGTGTCGGAGCTCGTCGGGCTCCGGCAGGTCGATGTGCGCCTCGATGAGGGATATGTCCAGTGCCTCGGCAAGGGGAGCAAGGAACGTATCGTCCCGCTCGGCGACGAGGCGAGCGGATGGGTCAAGCGGTACGTGCGCGACGTGCGGCCAGGACAGCTGCGTGGCCGGCAGGCGCCCTGGCTGTTTCTCAACGCGCGTGGTGCGCGCCTGTCGCGCGTGGGATTCTGGAAGCTGCTGAAGCAGTATGGCGCGCGGGCTGGCGTGCCACTGGCGCTGACACCACACGTGCTCCGTCATTCTTTTGCGACGCACCTGCTCGACCGCGGCGCGGATCTTCGGGCCATCCAGGCCATGCTCGGGCACGCGGATCTGTCCACCACGCAGATCTACACGCACGTGCTCGAGGCGCGGCTGCGCCAGGTGTACGACCGGTATCACCCGCGGGCCTGATTGACCGGCCCGGACCACTCTGGTACCGTTAGCTGTTTGCCGGACGAGGGATGATCCCGTCCGTGAAGGAGTGCATCGAATATGGGGCGTGGCCGCCATCTCTTTACGTCCGAGTCCGTTACCGAAGGACATCCTGACAAGATCGCCGACCAGATTTCCGATGGCGTCCTCGACGCCATCCTCGCGCAGGACCCTGTCGCCCGTGTGGCGTGCGAAACGCTGGTGACCACCGGCCTCGCCGTGATCGCCGGCGAAATCACCACGAGCTGCTACGTCGACTTCCAGAAGGTCGTGCGGCAGGTCATCAAGGACGTGGGCTATACGCGCGCGAAGTTCGGGTTCGACTACGAGACTTGCTCGGTGCTGTCCTCGATTCACGAGCAGTCGCGCGACATCGGTCAGGGCGTGGACACCGGGGGAGCCGGCGACCAGGGTCTGATGTTCGGCTTTGCGTGCACGGAGACGGAAGAGCTGATGCCCCTCCCGATCATGCTCGCGCACAAGCTCGTGCGCGGGCTGTCGCAGAATCGCCGCGACGGCGTGCTCGACTACCTGCGGCCGGATGGCAAGTCTCAGGTGACCATCGAGTACGACGGCGCCAGGCCCGTCCGCGTCGATGCCGTCGTCCTGTCCACACAGCACAGTCCCACCGCCACGCAGGACACCATCCGCGAGGACCTGATCGAGAAGGTGGTGAACACCGTCATCCCCGCCGAGATGATGGACAAGAACACGAAAATCTACGTGAATCCGACCGGCCGATTCGTGGTGGGCGGTCCGCACGGCGACGCCGGTGTGACCGGCCGCAAGATCATCGTCGATACCTACGGCGGCGCGGCACCGCACGGCGGCGGCGCGTTCTCTGGCAAGGATCCGACGAAGGTCGATCGCTCTGCCTGCTACATGGCGCGCTACATCGCGAAGAACGTGGTGGCCGCGGGCCTGGCCGATCGAGCGATGGTGCAGTTGGCCTACGCGATTGGCGTGGCGGATCCCGTGTCGGTGCTCGTGGACACCGAAGGCACGGGACGCGTCGCCGACGACAAGATCGTCGAGCTCGTGCGCGAGCAGTTCAAGCTCACCCCGCGCGGCATCATGGAGTCGCTCGACCTGCGCCGGCCGATCTATCGCAAGACGGCGGCGTTCGGACATTTCGGCCGCACGGAGCCGGAATTCACCTGGGAGCGCACGGACAAGGCGGCGGCGCTGCGCGCCGGCGCCGGCCTGTAGCTGCACGCGTTCAGGAACCGGCCATGCGCCGCATCCTGATGCTGATCGGTCTGGCAACGGCGGTCACCATGACCGCCGTTGCTGTTTTCGTGCTGTCCACGCTGCCCCCACGTGCGATGCATCCGGCCCCGGCCGGCGGCCGCGCGATGCTGGCCGCGGGCGCGTGGCACGTGCACTCGTCGCGATCGGACGGCAGCGGTTCGGTCGAGGACATCGCCGCGGCCGCCGCGGCCGCGGGCCTGGACTTCGTCGTCCTGACCGATCACGGCGACGCCACCCGGCCACCGGATCCGCCTCGCTATCTGCATGGCGTGCTGATCATCGACGCCGTCGAGATCAACACGGAGAGCGGCCATCTCGTCGCGTTGGATCTCCGGAGCTCGTCCAGCTATCCGCTGGCCGGCGAGGCTCGCGATGTCATCGAGGACGTGCATCGCCTGGGCGGCTCGGCAATTGCGGCGCATCCGGATTCGCCCGGGCAGAATCTCCGATGGCGAAACGCGCCCGTGGCTGTCGACGGCGTCGAATGGCTGAACGTCGACTCGGAATGGAGAAGTCAGCCAATCTCCGTCATCGCCGCGACAGCGCTGCGCTCGGGGGTTCGAGGGCCGGAAGCGATCGCGTCGCTGTTTCGCGTGCCCTCTCCAGGTCTGTCGCGATGGGACGGCATGCAACGCCTGCGTCCGGTCGTCGGACTGGCCGCTGTCGACGCGCACGCGCGCCTGGGCGCCGACGATGCCTCATGGGGGAGTGCGGCCAGCCTGCCGTTCCCGTCCTACGCGACGCTGTTTCGGACCGTGCTACAGGTAGTACCGCTCGCGCGTGCGCGCTCAGGCGTGCCCGAAACAGATGCACGGGCTGTTCTCGAAGGGTTGCGTAGCGGACGGTCGTACTCGATCGTGCGCGCCTTCGCGGAGATGTTTCCCTCGATCGATTTCAGCGTCGCCACGCAGGCCGGCGGTCGGATCGTGATGGGCGGGCATGTGCCTCCGGAAACCTCTGGCACAGTCGCCGCCGAGGTCCCGGGCATTCCCTCCGCGCGCATCGATCTTCTGCGCGACGGCCGCGTCGTGAAATCGGGACACGGGCGCATCGACTACGACGCGCCGGGAACGCCGGCATCCTATCGTCTCGAGGTCTACGTGCCCGGCCACCGGCTTCCGTGGATCGTCACGAATCCCATTTGCTTCGATCGCGTAGAGGCTGAGCCGAGTCCCGGAAGCGTGACGCCCGCGGTTCCACCTCCCGGTCTTCGCGTGCCCGCCGACTCGTGGCGTATTGAAGCCAGTCAGACCTCACGGGGATCGATCGAGCGAACGGCAGGCGGCTTGGTGTTGACCTATCAACTCGGAGGCGGAAGTCCGGCTGGGCAATATGTGGCGCTGGCCACCGACGCCAGTGGCGCATCGGCCCTCGATCGCATCTCGATCACAGCCGCCTCGGATGAGCCCATGCGCCTGTCGCTGCAGGTGCGCGTTCCCGGTGGCCGCGATGGCCGGCGGTGGCGGAAGTCGCTGTATCTGGATCGGGATCCGAAGACCTATGTGATCGGTCTGGCCGACTTGGAGCCGGTCGAACGAGGGTCCGCGCTGCGGCCAATCGTCGCGCGAGTGCAGTCCGTACTGCTCGTCATCGACACCGTCAACGCCCGGCCCGGGTCGTCGGGCATCGTCAGGATCAGCGATCTGACGCTTGTCACAGCGCCGGCTGCGCCCAGCCGCTAGCGCCGTTTTCGTGTTGCTGTAGCAGGCGAAAACGGCATCGCCGGATACAGCAAGTGAAAACCGCCTTAGAGCGGCGCCGGCTGCGGCACACCGACTGGGTTCAGGTCCGGACGGTGAATACCAGATAAAGCGCGCCAATCGCGAAGAGCAGATTCACGGACCACGCCGCGAGTGGGGCGGGCAGGACTCCGGCGGCGCCTGCCGCCAGGAACAGCGTGCTCAACAGAAAGTAGGCGCCTGCGAGGACCATCGCCAGTCCGATGCCGTAGAGCGCGCCTTTCTTGCCTGTGGTGACGCCGAAGGGAATGGCGAGCAGCGTCAGCACCAGCGCCACGGCAGGGAAGGCGAGCTTGCGATGCAATTGGACCTCCTGCTCGGCAACGTTCACGCCGCTCGAGCCCAGACGCCGGACGTACTCACGCAGCTGGCCGAAGTTCATCCGGGACGAATCCACCTGGGCGCGCCGAAAGTACTCGGCCGGAGGCATCGGCACGGACTTCTCGTGGAAGTCCTCGCGATCGATCGCGACGGTCCGCTGAGACGAGTCCGCTGACGGACCCACGGATCTGAACGACTGCGTCCATCCGTCCCGCACCTGCCACGCGGGCGCGGCGTAGACCGCGCGTGCCGCGTAGGTATGACGCGTGAGGCGGAACGGATCGTCCGCGGTCTCGTACATCGACACCCCGTAGAGCGTCGGCCGATGCCCGTTCAACGCCGTGGGTCCCTCGAACGCCTGATAGTGGTACATCCGGCCATCCTCGCCGACGAGCCAGTTGGGCGTGGCGATGTTGAAGCGCGGCGGATCGATCTTCCGGATTCCCGCGTTCAACGCCTCGGCCTTTCGCGTCGATTCTCCAATCACGCGATCGTCGAGCACGAACAGGATCATGCTGCCCGCCAGCGCGAGCACGATCATCGGCGTGGCGACGCGATACAGGCTGATCCCGCACGCGCGCATCACCATCAGCTCGCTCGAACGCGTGAGCCCGCCGACCGTGCCGAGCACGCCGATCAGGATGGCGACCGGGAGGATGTACGTGAGCGCCTGGGGGGTCTGATACCAGAGTAGGGCGACGAGCATCGAGAGCCCGGCCTGTCCCTTGAACACCTTGTCTGACAGATCGACGAAGGTGACGAGATAGAAGACCGTGATGAGCCCGGTCAGCGCCAGCGCCGCGATCCGCAGGTAGTAGCCGGTGACGTAAGTGTCCAGAATGCGCGGGCCGGGAATCGGGTTCTGGGGAATTCGCAGCACGATCACCGGCCGGCTTCCCGCGGGCTTGGCGGCTGCGCCGCCGGGCGCCAACGTGCGCGTCTTGAAGACGCGCGGCAGCGGGATCCGCAGGCGTCCTTCCACCGCGCGGCTTCGACGCCACAGCAGACCTATGCCGGCCAGGCCCAGGACCAGGTTGGGGATCCAGCGGCCGAGATAGGCCGGCAGCGTCTGCCACGGACTGTTTTTCAGCGACTGCGAGAGGCTCTTCACCCAGGACTCGGAGAGCGCCATCAAGGCGTAGTAGGCGAGCACGACCGCGATGGCGACCGCAAATCCCGCCAGCCGGCCCTCCTTCCGGGTGTGCAAGCCAAGGCCGAGGCCGATGACGGCAAAGACCAGGCAGGCCACCGGAAAGGAGAACATCTGCTGCGTCTGCAGGATCTCGTTGTGTGGTGAGTCGCCGCGCTGGACTGTCGCGGCCGCCGAGCGCTGGAGCGCCGCATAGTCCATTTCAGGGAACCCGCGAGTCTGGCTGCCGCCGGAGCCGAAGACCGCCTCGGCGGTCACGGCGACAGACGAAGTCGCCTCGCGCGACACGGTGTACACCGTCGTGCCAGCCTTGCCCGGGGCATACCGCGTGGCGTTGGTGAGGACCAGGGCCACCAGGCGCCTGGGCTTGTCGATGACTAACTGACCGGATTCTGCGAGGACGACCGCGGGCCGGAGCGTGTCGGTCGTATCCGCGACCATGACCCCGGTCCAGGCGCCCGCGGCCGAGGCGTTCTGCACGTAGATCACCTTCTGCGGGAATCCCTCGTAGAAGACCCGCGGCTTGATCTCGGACGCGCTCTTTTCGGACAGCAGCTGAAACGTGATGTCGCGAAACAGCTGGTTGGCGTCCGGCTTCAATCGCATGAGCACGTACATGTCGAAGGCCGCGACGGCAATGGCGAGAAGGAGCACGGGCCGGAGGATCCGGAGCGGGCCCACGCCGCACGCCTGGAGGGCCACCGACTCGCGGTCGGCCGACAGGCGCCCGAGGCCGATGAGCAGGCCGGTCAGGAAGCCAATGGGAATCGTCAGGCTCAGTGCCTGTGGCAGCAGGGTCAGCAGCAGGATCCCGACGGTCGGCAGTGCCACGCCCTTGGCGATCAACCGCTGGGCGTACTCCAGCATGGGATTGATCGCCATGAGGAACGTGAACGCTCCGAGTGCGATCAGGAATGGCGGAACTACCGCCCGGAACAAGTAGCGATCGATGAGCCGCAAACCGAGCCGAAGATAGCACGGGGCCGGGGGGCGGTCGCCCCGAGATTTGGCCGCACAAACCTTCCACAGGCCGGTTTTCCTAGGCCCATCTATAACGTCTGATAAGACATGTTATGTTAACCAATCGGTCTACAGAGACGGCTGGGCGGCCCAAAATCATCGCCCGGATGCCCCGGCGGAAATGCGCCGGATTGCTGCTGCGTACGTTCTGAGAATCTGCTGCCTCAAGAAGGCCTCAAGAAGATCGTCAAGCCATCCCCATTGGCGCCGTGCGCCTTCGCGCGCGTCGATGGTGGCGACACGCTTATTCGGGCGCGACGTGTTCTCGTTCCCGAACGGCGGCGCTGCGGATCGCCGACCGCCGCTCAAAGCTGGCGGCGCGAGTTGAACTGGGTTACTTGCTGCTGCGAAGTTCGGTGAGGATGTCTTCGAGCGCCGCGATGACTTCGTGCCGGTCGACGTCGCTCTTCTTGAATTGCAGTCGGAGGTTGAACGTCTTCGCCGGCGGACGGTATTGAAACACGAAGGCTTTCGGGCGGCCCGCCTTGGCGACCTTTGCCTTGAGTGCGTCACGAGCCTGCGCCCGCGTCGCGGTTCCCGGGCCGTCCTTGGTCAGCTGTTCGATCAGCGCCGACATTTTTTCCGGCGTCTGCTGCCTAACTATCTGTAAAAGCAACGATTTAGAAGAAATGTCGGCCAGCCGACAAAGCTTTCTGACGTTATCCGGCATCTGGGCGAGCGCGAGCGATTCGGTGATCGATGTGCGGGATTTTCCCAAGCGCTTGGCCAGGTCCTCGTGGGTATACCGGCAGCGTTTGGCCAACGCATCCATGGCCTCTGCCTCCTCAAACGGACCGAGGTCCTTGCGCTGGATGTTCTCGATCAAGGCGACCTCGATGATCTCGAAGTCGTCGACGTCGCGGATGACCACCGGCAGCTCGCGGAGGCCAAGCTGGCTGGCGGCCTGGTAGCGTCGCTCGCCAGCCACGATCTGATACCGGCCTCCCCGCTGACGCACGACGAGCGGTTCGATAATGCCCTTCTCGGCAATCGAGGCCTTCAGTTCGGACAGGTCGCCCATGACCTGCCGGGGCTGATCCGGGTTCGGATCGACGCTCTCTATGGGCACCATGCGGCCGATCGGGCTGCCCGCCGAACTCGCCAGGGCGTCAACGTAGTGCGCGTCGTGCCGCATCTTGAGTGAAACCGGAAGTCCTCGTTTAGACACGGTCCATGACCTCCTCGCAAAGCCGGTAGTACTCGGTCGCGCCCGATGAGTCTGGCGCGAACTGAAAAATGGACTCTTTGTAGGCCGGGCTTTCCTCGAGCCGCACGCTCTTGGTGATCACCGTCCGGAACACCTTCTTGCCGAAGACCTTGTCGATCTGCTGCCGGATGTCCCGCGCCAGGGATGTCCTCTTGTCGTGCATCGTGATGACGACTCCCAGAATCCTGAGCTGGGGATTGGCGCGACTGCGGACCTTCTCAATGGTCTCCAGGAGGTCGTCCGTGCCCTCAAGGGCGAAGTACGACGACTGAATGGGGATCAACAGGTGGGTGGACGCAACGAGGGCGTTGACCGTCAGCAGGCCCAGGGCCGGCGGACAATCGATGACGATCACGTCGAAGCGGTCCTCCACGGCGGCCAGGCGGTCCTTCAGCTTGAAGTGAGAGTCCAACTCCCCCACCAGTCGCGCTTCGAGCTTCGCGAGGGCAATCCGCGAGGGCGCGATCCAGAGGTTCGGCTGCGTGGACGGTTGGACGACATCGGACAGGCTCAGGGCGCCATCGATGAAGACGTCGTACATCGACTTCTCGAGCACCATTGCGTCCAGGTAGGACATGGTGCTGTTCGCCTGCGGATCGAGGTCGACGAGCAAGGTCCTCTTGTTACGGAGCGCGAATGCCGCGGCGAGATTGATGGCTGTCGTGGTTTTGCCAACGCCGCCTTTCTGGTTGGCGATTGAGATGATCATGTGGAACCCGGGGGGCGAGTCCCGGCCATTCTAGGGAGGCCCCGAGGGCCTGTCAAGAAAACGGCAGGATTGGCTACATTTTGTAGCCCATGTCGTCCGGGTCCAGGCTCTCGAGCCACTTCTGGAGCCGTTCACGGTCGGCCTGCTCATTCGAGACCTCCGCGGAGCTCGCCTGCTCAAGGACCGAGTCGTCGACGAAGACCGGAGCCCGTGACCGCAGGGCAACGGCCAGCGCGTCGCTCGGCCGGGCGTCAACCATCACCCGCGTGCCCTGCCGATCGATATCCAGGTAGGCGTAGAACGTGTTGCCCCTGAGCGCGCTAATGACCACCCGTTGTACGCGAGCGTCGAACTCAGTCAGCAGATTCTTTAGCAGGTCATGCGTCATGGGCCGTGGAGGCGTGACGTTCTCGATCTGGAGCGCAATCGCATTGGCCTCAACCGGGCCGACCCAGATCGGCAGGACCCGCTGATTGTCCGCATTTCTCAGAATGACGATCGGCACGCCCGTGACCGGGTCCATCATCAACCCCTTGATTTGCATCTCAATGAGCACGCGCGCCTCCATCCGGCCTGATATCCAGTTGTCCCTTAAGGCTATTGGGACCAAAGCCGGTGATAGACACCGGCACCAGGCGCCCGATGAGCGCAGCGTCGCCCGGGAAGTTGATGACCGTGTTGCCGGACGTCCGTCCCGATAGCTCCTCGACGCTACGGCGGGAGATAGCCTCCACCAGGACCGGCACCGTCTGCCCCACCATATCCGCGAAATGCGCCATCTGAATGCGCTTCTGCAAATCCTGCAGCGCGACGATGCGATGCGTCTTCCCCGCTTCAGTCACGTCGTCGGCAAGCCGCTTGATTGCGAGCGTGTTGGGACGTGGCGAGTACTTAAAGGAGAACATGGAGTGGTAGCGCGCCCGGGCGACCAGGTCGAGGGTCAAGTCGAAGTCCGCATCCGACTCTCCCGGAAATCCGACGATGATGTCTGTGGACAAGGCGATTGCCGGAACCGCGTCCCGGAGCCGGGCAACCAGTTCCAGGTAGCTTTCGCGCGTATACCGGCGGCGCATGTTCTTCAGGACTCGATTCGAGCCCGACTGGACCGGGAGGTGCAGGTGCTTGCAGACGGCCGGCAAGTCGCGAATCGCCGCAATCAGGCGCTCGGTCACATGCCGCGGATGCGGGCTCGCGAATCTGACGCGCTCGATGCCCGGAACATGGCTGACACGCGTCAGCAGCTCGGCGAAGTCGCAGGATGGATCGTCAGGGGCCTGATAGTGGTTGACGATTTGGCCGAGTAGCTGCACCTCGCGGCGGCCTGTCTCCACCGCCGCTCGCACCTCGTCGAGAATCTGCGCCACCGGCCTCATGCGTTCGTGGCCGCGCGTGTACGGCACGACGCAGAACGAGCAGTACTCGTTGCAGCCTTCGATGATGGTGACCCACGCGCGAACCGGGTCGGAATGACGTGCGACACCCAGCGGGAACGACACGTCCTCGTACGGGCTGATGTCGACGGCTGCGCCGCGCCGGCTTCGCGCCGTCCGCACGAGGGCGGGCAGCGACTTGAGGGCGTGCGTCCCGACGATGACGTCGATCGAGGAGTCGCGCTTCAGCAGGCGCTCTCCTTCCTGCTGGGCCACGCAGCCAGTCACCGCGATGACGGGATCGGCACCCGTCTCCGCGGCAAGTTCGCGCAGTTCCCCGAGTCGCGTATACAGCTTGTCTTCTGCCTTCTCGCGAACGCTGCAGGTGTTGATCACGATGACGTCCGCCTGCGCTTCGGTGTCGGTCCGCTCGTACCCATCGGACTCGAGCAGCCCGGAGAGGCGTTCGGAGTCGTGATAGTTCATCTGGCAGCCGTACGTCTCGAGGAAGTACTTACGCCCCACGCTTGCCTTTCGCTTTCGCTCCAAGCTGCTGATCTTTTTGCATTTTCGTATTATGTTCGCCATGGAGTCGGGTTTCGAGAAACTCGCGCGCGGACGCCAGGACCTGCGGCGACACGGCCGCGCCACCTATCATCCGCCCGATCTCCCCTTCCCTGTCCTGTTTACCCAGACGCATGAGCGACGTTGTCGTGCGTCCGTCCCGCACCGATTTCGAAATCTGGAAGTGCGCCGACGCTCGGGCCGCGATTTGCGGAAGGTGTGTCACGCAGAGCACCTGATGCCGCGCGCCGAGCGCCTGCAGCCGTGCACCGACGGCGTCCGCCGCCGCCCCGCCGATGCCCGCATCGACCTCGTCAAAAATGAGCGTGCGCGCCGGGCCCGCGGATGTGGCGATGCGAAGGGCCAGCATGAAGCGCGAGAGCTCCCCGCCGGACGCAATCTTGGCGAGCGGGCGCAAGTCTTCACCGGGATTCGGTGAAAAGAAGAATTCGACGTGATCGATCCCCCGGCCAGTCCACGCGTCTGTCTCGTCGATGCGTCGCACGCGGATGTCCAGCCGGCAGGCCGGCATGGCCAGGTGATGCAAATCCCGGATGAGAGTTTCCGCCAGCCGCTCCGCGGCGCCGCGGCGCGATGCACTCAGCCGCTGCGCTTCGTGCAGGAACGCATCGCGCAGCCGGCGTTCGCGCTCGATGAGCGCGGCGCGCTCCTCTTCAGAGGCGTCGAGCGACTCGAGCTCGGCCTTCAGCGCCTCTCGCCGGGCGACGACCTCATCGAGGGACGGCCCGAACCGCCGTTTCAAGCGCTCGAGCGCGGCCAGGCGGTCTTCAACCGCCTGCAAACGATGTGGCGACGCATCGAGATGTTCGCCGTACCCGCGCAGCAGGTACACGAGGTCCTCGAGGCGTGACTTGATGTCCTCGCGCTCGTCGACGTGCGGCTGAAAGCGCGGGTCCACTTCGGCCAGCTCCGTCACGCGCTTCCAGGCGAGGCTGAGTGTGGAGAGCGCGGCGGTCTCACCGTCGTACAACGCGGCATAGGCTTCGCTCGACAGCCGGTTGAGCCTGTCGGCATTCGCCAGCAGCGCACGCTCCGCCGACAGCGCAGCGTCCTCGCCTGGCCTCGGCGACACCTTGTCGATCTCCTGGGCCTGGAAGGACGCGAGCTCGATGCGCGCCTGCTTCTCGCGATCGCTCAGCTGGGACCGCGTCAGGCCATCGGCCGCAACACGCCAGTCCTCGAAACGGGCGCGAGTGGCATCAGACAATGTTTCGTGGTGCGCAAAGGCGTCGAGCAGGTCGACATGGTCGGCCGGGTCGAGCAGCGCGTGATGCTCGTGCTGGCCGTGGAGCTCAATGAGCGTGTTGCCCAGGTCCTTGAGGGCGGTTGACGTGGCCAGGGTGTCGTCGATGAATGCACGGCTCCGGCCCTGGGCCGACACCTCACGCCGCACGATGACTTCGCGTCCGTTCAGGTCGAACACCGCCTGCACCGTCATCTGCGCTTCTCCGGTGCGGACCAGGTCCGCGCTCGCCCGTCCACCGGCGAGCAGGCCGAGCGCTTCCACCAGCACCGACTTGCCGGCGCCTGTTTCTCCGGTGAGCACGTTGAAGCCCGGTTCGAATTCGACTTCGAGATGATCGATGACTGCCAGATGTCGTACGCTCAGGAAGCGCAGCATGCCGTAACCGGAACTCCCATCGTATCAAACCTTTGACAGTGGTTCTGGTGCGTGCTACCGTGAGCCATTCGCGCTGTCCCAGCGGCGCATCACCACTGAACAGTGGAGGTGTCTTTGCGCGCGCTCGGCATGGTGGTCCTGGCCCTTCAGGATCAGAAGTCCTCTCTCGACATCGTCACACTCGTCGTCAAAGCCCACTGGGTCGAGCAGGCGGTGATGCTCATCCTGCTGGTGTTTTCCGCGGTGTCGTGGGGCGTGATCGCCTACAAGTACCGGCAGCTCGCGCGCGTCGCGAAACAGAACGCGCAGTTTCTGTCGGTGTTCAGGAAGAGCAGCCGGTTTTCCGAAGTGCAGGCCATCTGCGCCAGTCTTCCCGCGAGCTCGCTGGTCGGCCTGTTCAACTCCGCCTATGCCGAGCTGACCGCGCAGATGCGATCGTCGGGCGAGTCCCGGCCGACCGAGTCGCCGTCGCGTCCAACGCTTAGAAGCCTGGAGGGCGTCGATCGCGCACTGCTGCGCGCGTCCACGACGGAAATCGCCCGGCTCGAACACCGCGTGGCATTCCTGGCGACGACCGCCTCGATCACGCCGTACATCGGCCTGTTCGGTACGGTGTGGGGAATCATGTCTTCCTTCCAGGCCATTTCCGAGGCCGGATCGACGAGCCTCACCGTGGTGGCCCCGGGTATTGCCGCGGCGCTGATCGCGACGGCGGCCGGTTTGTTTGCCGCGATTCCGGCCGTGTACTTCTATAACGACGTGACAAGCCGCGTGAAGGCCATGGCAAACGAGATGGAGGACTTCTCACTGGAGTTCCTGACGATTGCGGAAAGGAATTTCACCTGACCATGCCGAAGCTCGAGCCGATGCAGCAACCGCCCAGCCGTTCCGGCGGCCGAAGATCGCGCGTGATGCGGGTGTCCACGTCGCTCGCGGAGATCAATGTGGTGCCGCTCGTCGACGTCATGCTGGTGCTGCTGGTGATCTTCATGGTGGCCGCGCCGATGATGACGCAGGGCTTCGGCGTCCAGCTGCCGCAATCGAAGCAGTCGAAACCGATCGGCGAGCCCGTCACCGTGAGCGTGCCCATGTCGTTTCGCACCGACCAGCGTGTCAGGCTGAACACTGAGCTCGTACGGCTGAGCGTGCTGCCCGAGCGTCTGAAGCAATTGCTGTCGGGGCAACAGCAGCAGAACGTGCTGCTCGCGGGCGACGGCAGCGTGACCTGGCAGGAAATCATCGTCGTATTCGATGCCCTGCAGGAGGCTGGTGTGAAGAACGTCGGGTTGCAGACGCAGCCGGCCACGGGGCGAAGGTAGGAAAATAGATCTGATGACGCAGGCCGGCACCTATCTGCTCGACAGGCGCGCTCCGGACAATCTCGGCCGGATGGTGTGGGTGTCGCTCGCCGTCCACGTGCTGTTGCTGACTATGCTGTTCGTGCTGCCGCGTGAGTGGTTCGTCGAGCGCGAGCCGGACGTCATGAAGATCACGATTGCGCTTGGCGGTGGCGCGGAACAGACGGCCGGCGGAAAAACGTCGGCGGGCTCGCGCGCGATTCAGGAAGTGGCGCCGCCGCCCAAGCGGCCCGCGCCCATCCTGCCGGCGACTCCGCCAAAGACTGCGGCGGCCGCGAGCGCGGTGAAACCCGCGAAGCCGTACGCACCGCCGATGCCCGATTCGGCGCCCAATCCGCGCCCGCCCACGACCGGCGCCAAGATTTCACCGGGTACGTCACCGGCGGAAACGCGCGTGATCGCCAGCAATGCCGACGGCCTTTCGTTCGCCAGCGGGGCCGGTGGCGTGCAGTCCCTCGACAACAACTTCTGCTGTCCGGACTGGGCCGAGGAACTGCGACGGCGGATTCTTGCCAACTGGGATCAGAACCAGCTCGAGGCCGGCGTGACGGAAATCGTGTTCGAAGTGCGCCGGGACGGATCGTTTTCAGCGCCTGAAGTCGCGAAATCGAGCGGCAACGTACAGCTCGACGCGGCCTCGAGAGCGGTGTTCAACAAGGATCGGCTGCGGCTTCAGCCGCTCCCGAGCAAGTATCCGGGCGACACCCTGCGCGTGCGTCTGGCGTTCGAATACAAGAGGTGACAATGCAGAAATCGCTCGCGCTCGTCATGACGGTGTTCTCGGCAACGCTGATTGCCCGAGTGCCCGCCGCTCCGGAGGCCGGGATCGTCGGCGTGCCGCTACAGGATCCGCAGACGGGGCAGCAACAACAGCAGCAGCGTAACCAGGAGCTGGTGCTCGAGACGCTGAGAGCGAAGGAGTCGCATCCGAAGATTGGCGTGCCCGATTTCTCCAGGGCCGGCGGGAACGTCGCCGACGCCGCGCCGACGCTGGCCGACGTTCTCTGGGCCGACCTCGAGTACGAGCGCGAGTACTACATGATTTCGCGCAAGAGCTCGGCAGGAATTCCGGCCGCGGCGACGCCGCAGGCCCTGCCCTTCGATCGCTGGACGGAAATCGGGGCCGATTTTGTCCTCACCGGTTCCGTGCGCGAGTCGGGCGGCAAGATGACCGTGGAGGTTCGGCTCATCGCCGTTCGAGGAGACAAGGCCGGGACCCAGGCGTTCGGACAGGTGTATGACGGCTGCGCGACGGCGAATCCGCGGTTCTGCGCGCATTCGATCGCCGACGACATGCACCTGAAGCTCCGCAACCTGATGGGCGTGGCCCGCACGCGCATCGCGTTCACATCGGACCGCACGGCGGAGAACAACGAGGGCCGTCCGCTCGCGAACTCCGGCGCGAGCAAGGAAATCCACATCATGGATTACGACGGCCAGAACGTGCGTCGCATCACCGTGAATCGGTCGCTGAACCTCGGACCGACGTGGGGGCCCGACGGACGCACGCTGGCCTACTCCTCCTACGCCGATCGCTATCCGGATATCTACGTGGCGACGCTCGACGGCCGCCCGCCGTCCCGCCCTGCCAAGGGAACCGAGATCGTCCACAACCAGGGGCCCGCGATCTCGCCCGACGGCAACCGGCTCGCGTTCGTGTCCAACCGCGCCGGACAGGGCAACAACGACATCTGGGTGGTCAATCGCGATGGCTCGGGCCTGACGAACCTGACGCCGAACACGCCGAAATCGATGGAAGGCGCGCCGACGTGGGCGCCCGGCGGAAATCAGCTGGCATTCACCTCCGACAGGACGGGAATAAATCAGATATACCTGATGGAAGCGGATGGGACTGGCGTGCAGCGCTTGACGTTCGAGGCACAGGTCGATCGGCCGACGTGGTCCACGCTGGGCTATATCGCGTACACGCTGCGACAGCCGTCCGGGCACGACATCGCGGTGCTCACGATCGCCAATCCGACGCCGCGAGTGATAACGGACGGCCTGGGATCCAACAAGCAGCCGAGCGTCGCGCCCAACGGACGGCACATCGTGTTCGTCACCACGCGATGGGGCAAGGAGCAGCTTGCGTCGATTGACATGGACGGCAAGAACATCCGGCAATTGACCCAGGTGGGCAACAACACCTATCCCAGCTGGTCGCCGTCACCCGGCGCCCGCTGATCTCGAAACTGAGGACGAGTCACATGAAACAGTCATTCATCCCTGCTGTGCTGGTGATGTTCGCCACGGCCGCCGTCGCGGGCTGCGGTCCGAAGAAGCCCGCAACGACAACCCCGGCGGTTGCGCCGGCCCCGGAAGCGTTCCCCGGCGCCCAGCCGCCGCGGCCGACGGCCGATCCCAACCCCATTCGCACCGCACCGGCGCCTCCGTCAGTGCCGGTCGATCCGCCCGTCGTGACGAGCGACCCGCTGGACACTGCCGAGATCGACAAGATCAACGCCGATTCGCCGCTGAAGCCGGCGCTCTTCGCGTATGACAGCGACGAGCTCGACGACGGCGCGCGGAAAGTGATTGCGCAGAACGCCGAAGTCCTGAAGAAGTACCCCACGTGGATCATCACTATCGAAGGTCACTGTGACGAACGCGGCACCGCCGAGTACAACCTCGCGCTCGGCGACCGCCGGGCGCTGGCCGCCAAGAACTATCTCGTCGGTCTCGGAGTTCCGGCGGACCGCGTCAGGACCGTGAGCTACGGCAGTGAATTTCCGTTCGATCCGGGCCACGATGAAAAGGCCTGGGTGCAGAACCGTCGCGCCCATTTCATGCTGACGGCGCGCTCCAAATAGCCATGACCAGACACCTCACGATCGCAACGCTCGTACTGATTGCCGCGGCGGCATCACCGCTGACGGCCCAGAACCGTGCCGAAACCCAGATGCTGCTGGAGCTGCGCACGCTCCAGGAGCAGGTCCAGCGGCTGCAGCTCGCGCTGAACCAGATGACCGAGCGCGTGAAAGCCAACGAGACGCTGGTGGAGACCCGCGCCAACGATGTCCGGAAGGGATTTGCCGACCAGAAGCTGCTCATCGATTCGGTGACGTCGGGTCTCAGGACGCTGACCGAGCGCGAAAACGAGAGCGGCGTCAAAGTCGCGCTCCTGGCCCAGGAAATGAAAGCGATCCGCGACGGCCTGACCATGCAGCAGACGATGCTGAACGACATCATCGGCTTGCTGCAGCCGCCGGCAGGCTTTCCAGCACAGTGGGATCCGAAGCTTGGAATTCACGTGACTTGAAGTCGCGGC
>JADMIO010932651.1_pt1 | contig 21858 bp, 17 predicted proteins | sample 8958161 | NCBI WGS metagenome assembly JADMIO01 (sample SAMN16585339, study PRJNA669376) | soil metagenome | isolation source: Crop rotation soil | place: USA: Cullars Rotation, Alabama | collected 2011
GATCGGCGCGGCGCGCGCCTGCCGCTTCGCGCCGCGCTGCGACCATGTGCGCGAACTCTGCCGTGGGGTGGTGCCGCCGCTGCGCGAGGTGGCGCCGGGGCGCCGCGCCGCCTGCCATTTCGACATCCGCCTCAACGAGGCCGGCGTGCCGGCGCACGGCGCGGTCGTGGTGACGCCATGACGGCGCTGGTCGCGCTCGAGAATCTCGCCGTGCACTTTCCGGTGCACAAGGGCGTGATCTTCGAGCGGCGCGTCGGCACGGTGCATGCGGTCGACGGCGTCGACTTCGCGATCGCGCGCGGCGAGACCCTGGGGCTGGTCGGCGAGTCGGGCTGCGGCAAGTCGACCGTGGGACGCGCGATCCTGCACCTGCTGCGGCCGACCGGCGGGCGCATCGTCTTCGACGGCGAGGACATCGCCGGCCTCGAGGGCGCTGCGCTGCAGCGCTTCCGCCGCCGCGTGCAGCTGATCTTCCAGGATCCCTATGCCAGCCTCAATCCGCGCATGAGCGTCGGCGAGGTGCTCGCCGAGCCGGTGCGGCTGCACGAGCTGCGCCAGGGGGCGGCGGTCAAGGAGCGGGTGCGCGAGCTGCTCGGCCTGGTCGGCCTCAGCCCCAATCATGCCGGCCGCTATCCGCACGAGTTCTCGGGCGGGCAGCGCCAGCGCATCGGCATCGCGCGCGCGCTGGCGTGCGAGCCCGACCTGATCGTGTGCGACGAACCGGTCTCGGCGCTCGACGTCTCGATTCAGGCGCAGGTCGTGAACCTGCTGCAGGACCTGCAGGAGCGGCTCGGCCTGACCTATCTGTTCATCGCGCACGGGCTCAACGTCATCAAGCATATCGCAAGCCGCGTCGCGGTCATGTACATGGGCCGCATCGTCGAGATCGGCGACAAGCGCACGCTCTACGCCGACCCGCGCCATCCCTATACGCGCGCCCTGCTGTCGGCGGTGCCGGTGCCCAACCCGGCGATCGAGCGCCGGCGCAGCCGCATCATCCTGCAGGGCGACGTGCCGAGTCCGCTCAATCCGCCTGCCGGCTGCCGCTTCTCGACGCGCTGCCCGATCGTGCTCGACCGCTGCCGCATCGAGACGCCGCCCCTGGAGAGCGCCCCCGGGGCGGCGCATGCGGTCGCGTGTTTCCGCGCGGCCGAGATCGACCTTCTGCTGCCCAGTGACACGGCGGCCGCGGCGGCGCTCGCGGCGGCGCGGACTCGCTGAACGACGGACTTGGCGTCAGCTCAGCGCGACGAGATGCCGCGCGATCGCCGGCTCGCGGATCTCGATGCCGAGCCCCGATCCTGCCGGCAGGCGCAGACAGCCGTTCTCGACTGCCGGTGGGATATCCACCACGGTGTCGAACAGCGGATTGGGGTTGGCATCCATTTCCACCCAGTCCGATCCGTCGATTGCCGCTGCGAGGTGAGCGGAGGTGTAGAGGCCGACCGGGCCGCCGAACATGTGAAAGCAAAGCCGCTTGCCAGCGGCGACCACCATCCGTCCGATGGCGAATCCTTCGCTGACTCCCGAGGTCTTCGTGATGTCGGGTTGCACGACGGCGGGTGCGATCGTATCGACCAGCCGCGTGAGACCCTGCAGGCCGTAGGAGTTCTCGCCCATGGCCAGGGGCGGAACCCCGGGTATCTCCCGCCACCGGCGATAGGCGGGCTCGTCGTCGACCAGGAACGGCTCTTCCAGCCATTGCAGCCCGGCTCGGTCGAGCTCCGGCTGCAGCGTTCCGATCGTCTCGACGGTCAGGGATTGGCTGGCATCGGCCATCAGCGGCTCTCCCTCCGCGGCATCGTGCGCGGCGGCGAGCGTGCGCCGGTCGATCTCTGGTCCAAAGGACAGGCGCACCTTGAAGCGCCGATGGCCGCGCCGCCGCGAGGCGGCGATCATGGCGGCCGGATCCTCCGGGCCGATGCCGCTGGCATAGACCGGCACCAGGCGGCCGCACGGCGCGCCGCGGATCAGATCGCAGAGCGGCAGGCCGAGATCGCGGGCGCGCGCATCCCACAGCGCGACATCGGTGCCGGCGAGCACCTGGTGCACGGGGCCGGGTGCGCCCCACTGGTTGGCGAGAGGACGCAAGCGCTGCGCCAGGGCGCGATAGAGTCGCGCGGGATCGTCGAGCGTCGCGTCGATCAGCTGGGGTGCGACGACATGGTTGAAGATATCCACCCGCTCGCGGCAGCCCCAGGGCGGGAAATTGCCCCAGATCTCGCCAACGCCGCACGCCCCGCCGCTGGTCTCGAGCGTCACCAGCAGGTTGTGCCGATGCGTCATGGTGCCGAAGGGGCCGCGCAACGCCGCGGCAAGCGGCATCCTGACGAGCCTCACCCGGGCCGCGGTAATGCGCGGGTCGGTCATGGGGTCACATCAGCGAGATGTCGATGCGGACGAGATCGCCGCGATAGATGATCTCGCCGTAGTACACGACGGTGCCGGCCTGATCGGCGATGACCCGGCGAATCTCGGCCACCGGGGCATTGGCAGGGATTTTCAGCAACTCCGCAGCCTCGTCGTCGGCGGTATTGATGGTGATGGTCTGACGCGCGGCGCTGAAGGCGACATCGCCCAGCTTGAGCAGCAGCGGGATGACCGGTGTGCGCTCCCATTCCCGCCCGGGCACGCGGCGATACAGCCGGCGGTCCACGTAGATGTTGAGGACGCTGTACGGGATGCCGTCGCGGCTGTGGACGCGGCGCATGTACTGATAGGCCGGCGCCGGCTGCCCGTCGCCTGGCCCGAGCGGCAGCTCGCGCACCGAGGGTGTCGAGGCGAGCAGCAGCACGTCGGTGTGCTCCGCGACGTCGGTCAGCGAGGAGAGGCTGGTTTGCAGGCTGAACCAGGGCCGGTTGAGTGGCGCCTTCAGCACGAAGCTGCCGCGCCCGCGCTGCCGCGAGACCAGGCCTTCGTCGGCCAGCAGGCCAAGCGCCTGCCGCACGGTGACGCGCGCGACCTTGAATTCGTCGATCAGCTGCTCGAGCGTCGGCAATTGGTCGCCGGCACGCCACTGGCCGGCCTGGATCCGTCGTCGGATCAGGCTCGCGAGCTGGATGTAGAGCGGAATGCCGGTGCGCGCGAGGGCGGGCCTGGCCATCGGATTGACCTTATAGTTCTAAAAATGATACTTTAGAACATGTAGGGTGTAAATGCGATTGTGCGGGGCCCATGATCGGCCTCGCCGAATGGCCGCTGGGAGTAATGCGATGGCCGTGACCACCGAGCAGATTGCCGACGCGCGGGCCCGCCTCTATTCCGGTGTCCTGTCGGATATCCTCGATGCGTTGGGCATCACGGGTCGGGTGATGGACCACACGATCCGACCGCTCGACGATTCGCTCGTGCTCGCGGGACGCGCGCGCACCGGATTGTTCATGGATGTCTATCATGTCCCGGCAGGCGAGAACCCCTATGACATGGAAATCACGCTGGTCGACGACTTGAAGCCCGACGACGTCGCCGTGTTCTCGTGCAGCGCCACCGCGCGCTACGTGTCGTGGGGAGAGCTCTTGACCACGGCCGCCCATGCGCGCGGCGGTACCGGCTGCGTCACAGACGGGCTGGTGCGCGACGTGCGCTTCATCCGCGAGATGCGCTTCCCGGTATTTCAGCGGGGCATCCGTCCGCTCGAATCCGGCGGGCGCGGTGCGCTGGCGGCGATCGACGTGCCCGCCGAATGCGGCGGCGCGCAGGTCGTGCCGGGCGATCTGGTGTTCGGCGACGTCGACGGGGTCGTCGTGGTGCCGGCGGAAGCGGCCGACGAGGTGCTGCGCCGCGCATTCGAAAAAGTGTCCGGCGAGGACCGCACTCGCGCCGCCCTCCAGCGTGGCATGAAGCTGCGAGAGGTCTACGATCGCTGGGGTGTGCTCTAGGTTGCCGGCGTCTAGTCCTTGACCGACCCGGCGGTGAGCCCGCGGACCAGGTAGTTGCGCACCAGGATGGTGAAGACCACCACCGGCAGCATCACCAGGGTCGCGGCGGCGGCGATCCGGCCCCATTCCCAGCCCTCGTATTGAATGAAGTTGACGATCGCGACCGGGGCCGTGGCGCCGTTGGTGCGGGTCAGGACGAGCGCGAAAAAGAAGTCGTTCCACGACAGGATGAAGCACAGCACCGCCGTCGCGGCGAGTCCCGGCGCCGAGAGCGGCAGGGTGACGACGAGGAAGGTCTGCCAGATGCCGGCGCCGTCGATCCAGGCCGCCTCCTCGAGCGCGCGCGGGATCGCATCGAAGAAGGTCTGCATCAGCCAGATCACCAGCGCGAGGTTGAAGGTCAGGTAGACGATGATCAGGCCGAGCTGGGTGTCGAGCAGGCCGAGCTCGCGATAGGCGAGGAAGAACGGGATCGTGAAGGCGATCGGCGGCGCCATGCGGGTCGCGAGGATCCACATCGCGACGCGCCGCTTGCCGCGGAACTGCGCGCGCGAGAGCGTATAGGCGGCGGGCACGCCGAGCGCGAGCGCCAGCGCGGTCGCGGTGGTGCTGCAGATCACGCTGTTGAGGAACGAGTGCGGGAAGATGCCCGTCCACAGCGCACCGTAGTGCTCGAGCGTCGGCACGAAGGCGAGCGCATAGCCGAAGATGTCGCGGTTGGGCCGGAACGACATCTGCACGAGCCAGAGAAACGGGAACAGCGTGAGCAGCAGCAGCCCCAGCGCGGCGAGATCGAGCAGGCGGCGGTTGCGCCGCGCGCGGGTCGCGTACCGGTCACGGCTCATGGGCTGTCCCGCCGCCGGTGATGCGGTCGATCGTCCAGGAGAGCAGGAAGATGCCGGCGACCATCAGGGTGGCGATCGCGCTGGCGAGGCCCCAGTACGAGAAATTGAAGGCCTGGACGAAGCCGTAGTAGTTGGTGACCTCGGTCGCCTCGCCCGGCCCGCCGTTGGTGAGCACGTAGATCAGCGGGAACGCCTTGATCGAATCGATCAGCCGGAACAGCGCCGCGACGACGAGCGTCGGGCGCAGATAGGGCAGGATGACGTAGCGGAACAGCTGCCAGTGTCCGGCGCCGTCGATCCGCGCGGCCTCCAGCGGCGAATCCGGGATCATCTGCAGTGCCGCGAGGACCATGATCATGGTGAACGGGAACCACTCCCACGTCTCGACCGCGGCGATGGCCCACAGCGCGAGCGAGGGGTCGGTGATCAGCGAGCGCACCGGGAGGCCGATCATGGCCAGCGCCCGGTGCAACGGGCTGACGTCGACCGTGAACATCACCTTCCACAGGATCGCGACGACGATCGGCGGCAGCACCATCGGCACGAGGAAGCCCGTGCGCGCGAAGCGCCGCACCGCGGTGCTGCCGTTGAGCAGCAGCGCCACCAGCAGCCCGACCAGCAACTGGGACGTGACGGTCGCCGCCGAAAGCTTCAGCTGGAGCAGCACGGAGTGATGGAAGCGGCTGTCTTCCCACAGGTCGATGTAGTTGCCGAGCGGTGCGCTGAAGTCCCAGGCGGTCTCCGGCATGGTGGGATTGAGCGGCGTCAAGCCCGTCAGCACGAGATAGACCGCCGGCGCTGCGGTGATCAGCGTCAGGACGGCGAGGGCTGGGACGAGCCCCGCCAGCAGCGTACGCTGCCGCCTTGTCGCCCAGGCGACCGCACGCCGGTTCGGCGCGCGCGCGGCGGGAAGCGCCGCCGGCCCGCCGGCCTGGCGGCGCGACGCTTCCGCCATTCCCTGCGCCGGCCCGTTCGACGCTAGAGGCGCACGCCGGCGCGGCGCAGGTCGGCGATCGTGTTCGCCTGCGCCTGGCGCATCGCCTCGCGCGCCGCCATCTGGCCCGACACCACGTTCTCGATCGCCTTGACGATCTGATTGTTGGCCTGCGGGAAGACGTGCACGGTGCGATAGGCCATGTGCCCGTCGGCTCCGGTGGCGATCGTGTCAGTGAAGATCTTGGCGATATCGACGCCGTTGACGGTCAGGCGCTGGCGGAACTCCGGCGAACCGATGATCGATTGGCGCGTGACCGAGCCCAGGCTGCGTTCCTGCATCATCCGCCGGATCAGATCCTTCGACAGCGACCACTTGATGAACTCCCAGGCCGCGTCCTTGTTGCGCGCCCCGGCCGGGATGCCCCAGCCGTGCGTCGCAATGCCGGGGAATCGCCCGGCCGGGCCGCGTGGCGCCATGCTGAAATTGCAGGTGGCGGTGACGCGGCTGGTCGCCGGATCGCCGAGCTGCACCAGCAGCGCCTGGTTCATGGTGCTGTAGTTGATGCGGCCCTGTTTCTGCCCGGCCAGTCCCTGGTCCTGGGTGTAGCTGATTGCCCCCTCGGGCCCGTACTCGCGCAGCAGCCGCCCGAAATATTCCGCCGCCTGGATCGCCTCTGGCGTGTCGAGCGTCGGCATCAAGTCGTCGGGCGCATTGCGGAACACGTTGCCCCCGAAGCCTTGCAGGAACGGCACGAAAGGCCAGCTGTAGGTATTCTCGGTGATGAACGCCTTGCATCCGTCGCGGTTGTTGACCGCGGCGCACATGCGCTCGAGTTCCTCGAACGTGTCGGGCATCCCCATTCCGGCGGCGCGAATCAGGTCGAAACGCGCCGCGCCCGACATGAAGCAATCGGCCGTCCACGGCACGGCGTGCACCTGTCCCTGGCGGTTCTTGAAGGCCGTCACCAGGCCGGGCAGGAAATCCGCGAAGTCCCAATCGGCGGGCGTCTTGTTCGCATCGCGGATGAACTCGTCGAGCGGCGTGAACCAGCCGGCGTTGATCCAGCGGCTGATGTAGATGAAAGTCACGTTGAGCACGTCGAACGCCGTGCCGCGCGTCGACAGCTCGAGATCGGCTCGCTGGTTGTAGATCGGGAAACCGGGCGTGTCGTAGTTGACCCGGATGCCCGTGCGTTCGGTGAACTCCGGCAGGTAGTTCTGGAGCAGCTGCGGATAGGGCGCGCTCCAGCACGAAACGTTGATGGTCGTGCCCTGGAACGGACGCGCCTGACCCACCTGGGCCGGAGCCTTGCCGCTGGCGAACGCGAATGGCAATGCGGCCGCGGTCCCGAGCACGCGGCGCCGCGAGACGCCGGACCGGCGGCCGATCGAATTCTGAGTCATCGTCTCCTCCCTGTCATGAGTGCGCACGGCCTTCAGGCGTGCGCCGCGAATTCGAGGACCAGGCTCGAATGCTCGTCCACCCGCGCGGACCATCCCGGCCCGACCACTGCCGTCGATTCCCGCTCCTCGATGATGGCCGGCCCCGCGACCGCGAAGCCCGGATCGAGACGATAGCGGTCGAGCACGTCGCACTCAACGAATCCGCCCGCCCGCGCGAAATAGGCGCGGCGACGGCCGCGGCGCGGCGATCCCGGAGTGCGCAGCGTTGCGAAGAAACCGGATTCGGCCGGCGGCGTCTCGACCTCGGCGGTCACGCGCCAGGTCGATACCTCGACCGGCAGCCCGGACAGGATCTGGCCGTAGGCCGCGAGATAGGCGGCCTCGAAGGCCGTGCCGAGCGCATCGGCGAGGGTTCCCGCCGCGGACTGTGGCACGGCAACCGGCAGGTGGAAGCCCTGGCCGGCGTAGCACATCTCCGCGACCTTGAGCACGCGCACCGTGCCGGTGCTGGTCATACGGGCGACCTGACGGCGCGCCTCGATCTCGAGCTCCTCGAGGAATGCCGCGAACGCCGCGCCGTCGAGCCGGTCCAGTCGGACATGCCGGCTGCGGCTGACCACCGCTGCGGGTCGCGCCGTCAGCAGACCGATGGCGGACGCCACGCCGGCGGCCGGCGGGCAGATCACCCGCACGATCCCGACCCGGCGCGCGACCTCGCAGGCGTGGACCGGACCCGCGCCGCCGAACGCATAGAGCGCGAAGCGCCGCGGGTCGCCGCCGCGCTCGATCACGTGCAGGCGCAACGCGGTCGCCATGTTGCTGTCGATCAGATCGGCGATGCCGATCGCAGCGGCGACGGGGTCGACGTCCAGCGGGCGCGCGACCTCGGCGGCGACGGCTGCGGTCGCCGCCGGCATCGACAGCGCCATCTCGCCGCCGAGGAAATATTCCGGATTGAGATGGCCGAGCAGCAGATCGGCATCGGTCACGGTCGGCCGGGCGCCGCCGCGGCCGTAGCATGCGGGTCCGGGATCGGCGCCGGCGCTTTCGGGGCCGACCTGGAGCAGGCCGAGCCGGTCGACGCGCGCGATCGAGCCGCCGCCGCAGCCGATCTCGAGCATCTCGACCACCGGTACGCGCAGCGGCAGGCCGCTGCCGCGCTTGAAGCGCGCCAGCCGTGCCACCTCGACCTCGGCGGCCTTGGTCGGCGAGCCATCGCGGACCACGCAGATCTTCGCCGTCGTGCCGCCCATGTCGAAGGAGACGAGATCCAGCTCGCCGCACCGCCGTCCGTGCGCCGCCGCGGCCAGCGCGCCTGCCGCGGTGCCGGACTCGATCAGCTGCACCGGCGTCTCGGCCGCCACCTCGGGGGTCACCGCCGCCCCGTTCGACTGCATCATGACCACCGCGCCGCGGAACCCGCGTCGCCGCAGCGTCTCGACGAGGTTGCGGACATAGTGGCGCACGACCGGCTGGACGTAGGCATTCGCCACCGTCGTCGAGGTGCGCACATACTCGCCGATCTCCGGGCTGACCACCGACGACAGCGAGACGTCGATATCCGGACATTCCTCGGCCATGATCGCCGCCAGGCGCTGCTCGTGGACCGGATTGCGGAATGCGTGCATCAGCACCACCGCGATCGCTTGGCAGCCGGCGTCGCGCAGCCGGCGTGCCGCCTCGCGGGCCCCCGCCTCTTCGAGCGGAACGACCACGATCCCGTCGGCGCCGATACGCTCTTTCACTTGCAGGCGCAGGGCGCGCCGGACCAGGGGGGCGGGCTTGTCGAGCTGGAGATCGAAGGGATCGTAGCGCGGCTCGCGGCCGATCTCGAGGATGTCGCGGAACCCTGCCGTGGTGAGCAAGCCGGTCGCCACGCCCTTGCGCTCGATCAAGGCGTTCGGCACCAGGGTGGAACCGTGAACCAGCTCGCGCAGCGCGCCGAGCTCGGCTGCCGACGTGACGCGCTCGAGGCCGCCCACGATGCCCCTGCTGGCATCCGCGGGCGTCGTCAGGATCTTCGCCAGGTGCCAGTGCCTGCCGTCGAACCGCGCGATATCCGTGAAGGTGCCGCCGACATCGACTCCGACCCGGCCGCCGGTCGCTTCACTCATAGCCGCGCGCGCCCTCCGCGCTGATGTAGCCTTCGGCGAGGTCGTGCGCGACCATCGTGCGCGCGCGCTCTCGCGGGTCGCCGCACCCGCCGCCCCCCGCCATGCGGAACAGCAGGCGGTCGCCGGGCTGCAGGACGCGCCGGCCCTTGTTCGGGATGGCGACGCCGTTGAGCAGGATCGCGGAGTTGAGGCCGTTCCGCCCGCCGCGCAGCCCGCGCGCCGGAAACCTGGTCCGGTCGCCGAGCACCGAGATCTTGACCGGCTCGGATCCGAGGATCTCCGCGACCAGCTGCACGCCGAGCCCGCCGCGCGTCTTGCCGGGACCGCCGCTGTCCGGAACCAGGCTCTTCTCCCAGAACATCAGCGCCGACGAAGCCTCGACCACCTCGATCGGCGCGCCGCCCGTGTTGTTGGGATAGGGAGTCGCCGAGAGCCCGTCCTTGCTCGCGCGCGCGCCCATCCCGGGCGAATCGCAGGGCACATAGACGAACGGCTCGCCGTGCTGGTTGCGCCCCGCGAAGACCACCTGAATGAACGGCGCGCCCGATTCGGCGGTCACCTTGTCCGGGATCACGTCGGCCAGCGCCTGGAACACCAGCGAGGCGAAGTGCAGGAACGTGAGGTGCCGCGCATTGACCGGCGCGGGAAAACGCGGATTGAGCAACGAGCCCTCTGGCGCGCTGACCTGCACCGGACGGTAGCTCCCGTCGTTGCGTGGCGTGTCAGGGTCGAGCAGGCTCTTCAGCGGATGCGCCGTCATCGCGAAGGTGTTGGTCGGCGCGCAATTGATCGCACGCGATTGCTGCGGCGACGTGCCGGTATAGTCGAACGCGATCTCCGAGCCCTTGATCGTCGCCGCGAGCCGCAGGGTCAGCGGCGCGTCGAAACCGTCGATCTCGCATGAGCTGACGTAGATGCCGTCGGGCAGGGCGGTGATCGCCCGGCGCATCGCCGCCTCGGCGCGCTCCTGGATCGCGCGCGACACGGGCGCCAGATCGTCGAGCCCTTCCTCCTCGATCAGCTCGATCAGCCGGTGCGCCATCGTCCGATTGGCGGCGATCTCGGCATGCAGGTCGCCGAGCACGACATCGGGCACGCGGACGTTGGCGCGCAGCACCCCGAGCAACGTCTCATCGATCCGGCCGGCGCGATAGAGCTTCGAGATCGGGATGCGCAGGCCCTCCTCGTACAGCTCGGTCGTGTCGGCGCTCCAGAGCGCGCCGCCGACATCCGCCATGTGCGCGACGCTGCCCGCGAACCCGATCAGCTTGCCGCGGTGGAAGATGGGCGATACGACGGTGAAATCCGGAAGATGGCCGGTGCCGATCCAGGGATCGTTGGTGATGACGACGTCACCCGGCTCCCAGGCGGCTGCCGGAAATCGCGCCAGGATGTGCCGCATGGTCTTCGGCAGGGCCCCGGTGAACGCCGGAATGCTGATCGAGTTCTCCACCACCGCCTGGCCGTCGCGATCGAGCAGCATGCAGATGTAGTCGTTGGCGTCCCGCACCACCGTGGAGAACGCGGTGCGGAGCAAGGTCGAAGCCGCCTCATCGGCAATCGCGATCAGGCGCTGCCACAGCACGGAGAGGTGCAGCGGGTCCAGGGCGGCGAGGTTCGAGGCACGGCGCATGGGACGCTCGCGTGACTTGCCGGGGTGGCCCAGCCGGGCCTAGAAGTTCTAAAGTATCATTTTTGGAACTATAGCGTCAACCGAGTGGATGGCGGATGAAGGTCGCAAACGTCGTGGATCGGCGGGTGGACATCGGCCCTTTCGCGTGCCGCTTCTGGCCGTGGCCTGCATGATACAAGTGTTGCGCAAATGGGATTGACCGGATACGGTTCTCTCATGAGCACTCTCGCGACCCGCGCCGCGGTCATCCCCGACCGCTGGCTGCTGCTGACCCACCAACTGGCCGCGAAGCCCGCCTATCTGCGCGTCAAGGTGTGGCGCCGGCTGCAGGCGCTCGGGGCGGTGGCGGTCAAGAACGCGGTCTACGCGCTGCCGTTCTCCGAGCAGAGCCAGGAGGATTTCGACTGGCTGCTCAAGGAGATCTCCGAGAGCGGCGGCGAGGCGGTGATCTGGGATGCGCGCCTGGTCGACGGCCTCAGCGACGGCGAGGTGCGCGGCCTGTTCGATGCGGCGCGCGATGCCGACTACGCGGCGATCGCGGCGGATGTGCGCGCACTCGCCAAGCGGATGTCGGGCAAGCCGTCGGCGGCCGCGCGCGCCGACGTCAAGGCCCAGCTGGCCAGGCTCAGGAGCCGCCACGCGGAGGTCGTTGCCATCGATTTCTTCGGCGCGAACGGGCGCGAGATCGTCGACGGGCTGATCGCCAGCCTCGGGGGCGCGCTGGCGGACGAAGCACCGGGAGCAGACGGGAAGGAACATGCCGTGCCGCGCAGCAAGAGCGCCGACCTCAAGGAACGGGTGTGGGTCACCCGCCAGGGCGTGCAGGTCGATCGCATCGCCAGCGCCTGGCTGATCCGGCGGTTCATCGACGACCGCGCGACGCTCAAGTTCGTGCCGCAGCGCGGCTACGTGCCGGAGGCGGGCGAGCTGCGCTTCGACATGTTCCAGGCGGAGTTCACCCACGAGGGTGACCGCTGCACCTTCGAGGTCCTGATGGCGCGCGCTGGGCTCAAGGACCGCGCGCTCGCGGCGATCGCCGAGATCGTCCACGACATCGACCTCAAGGACGCCAAGTACGGCCGCGAGGAGGCATCGGGCGTTCGCACGCTGCTGGCCGGGATCTGCGCCGCTACCACCGACGACGAGGCGCGCGTGGCGCGCGGCAGCGCGATCTTCGACGACCTCTATGCCGTCTTCAGCCGCGCCCGCGGCAAGGAGAGCCGGCGTTGACGCCAGCCGCCGCGGCCGCAGTCACCGCCGCCAGGACCGGGGCGGCGGGAGCGGGCGGCCATGGCGTGCCGTTTGCGGAGGCCGTGCGCGTCTGGGCGCGGGTCGCGGCGCTCAGCTTCGGCGGGCCCGCCGGCCAGATCGCCGTCATGCATCGCATCATCGTCGAGGAGAAGCGCTGGATCGGCGAGGCGCGGTTCCTCCACGCGCTCAACTACTGCATGCTGCTCCCCGGGCCCGAGGCGCAGCAGCTCGCGGTCTATATCGGCTGGCTGATGCACCGCACGCGCGGCGGCCTCGTCGCCGGCATCCTGTTCGTGCTGCCCGGTGTCGTCGCGATCATGGCGCTGAGCCTGATCTACGCAAGCTACGGCAATGTCCCGATCATCCAGGCCTTCTTCTTCGGCCTCAAGGCGGCGGTGCTCGCGATCGTGCTCGAGGCGGTCGTGCGCATCGCGCGACGCTCGCTCAAAAACCGGGTGATGCTGGGGCTCGCCGCGGCGGCCTTCGTCGCGATCTTCTTCTTCGACGTGCCCTTTCCCCTGATCGTGCTCGCCGCCGGCGTCGTCGGGCTGGTGGGCGGTTTTGCCCGGCTGCCGCAGTTCGCGGGGGGCGGGGGGCATGGTGCGGTCAAGTCCGCCGTGCTGAGCGACGCCGAGTCGCGTTTGGGCGAGGCGATGCCTGCACATGCGCGCCCGTCCCTCGGATGGTCGCTCGGGGTCGCCGTCATCTGCCTGGTGCTGTGGCTCGGGCCGGTCGCAGCGCTGCTCCTGGCCTTGGGCCCGGGCAGCGTGTTCAGCCAGGTCGCGGTGTTCTTCTCCCAGATGGCGGTGGTGACCTTCGGCGGCGCCTACGCCGTGCTCGCCTATGTCGCCCAGGCGGCGGTCGAAACCTACGGCTGGCTGCGGCCGGGCGAGATGCTCGACGGCCTCGGCATGGCGGAGACCACGCCCGGGCCGCTCATCATGGTCGTGCAGTTCGTCGGGTTCATGGGCGCCTTCCGCAACCCGGGCGGCCTGCCGCCGCTGCTCGCCGGTGCGCTCGCCGGCCTGCTGACGACCTGGGTCACCTTCGTGCCCTGCTTCCTGTGGATTTTCCTCGGCGCGCCCTTCGTCGAGGCGTTGCGCACCAATGCGGCGCTCTCCGGCGCGCTGGCCGCCATCACCGCGTCGGTGGTCGGCGTCATCCTCAATTTGGCCGTATGGTTCGCGCTCCATACGCTCTTCGCCCAGGTGGACGAGGTCCATATCGGCGCCGTGCGCCTGCACGTGCCGGCGCTGGCGACGCTCGATCCTGCCGCGTTGGCGCTCTCGGCCGCAGCACTCCTCCTGGTCTTCCGCTTCAAGGTCGGAATGATCGTCGTGCTGGGCGGATGTGCCGTCGGCGGCATCGCGTTGAAAGCCGCAATGGGCGCGCTCTAGCGCCAGATCCGGTTGGGCGGCAGCGCTCGCGCGCGCCTGCGATACAGCATCTTCACGATTTGCCGGCGGATAGCCGCCGCCATCCCACGCGCGCTGGCTGGCGCGTCGCGGTGGTCGTGGCCATGGGTAGAGCGAGAGATATAAACGTATCTGCATACTTGACACTGTGAAACATATGTATCATATATCCAGCGCGCCGCTCTAACACCCGGCCTCCAGACGGAACACGCGGCGTTTCCATGAAGGACCTGAATATGCGGAAAAGCTATTCAATCACGGGACCGGACGTCATCAGTTCGGGTCCGTTCGCGCTATCGTCTCCAGGCGGGGCTCGCCGCTGGGGAGGCCTGCTGAGCGAGGCTGTTGGGTTGTGGCTCCATCGCAGCCGCAGCAGGCGGGAGTTGGCGACCCTCGACCAGCGGCGGCTCGACGACCTGGGCATGACCGTCGCCGAAGCATCGCGCGAAAGCGCGAAGCCTTTCTGGAGCGCCTAGTCCCGGTCGTCACCGGCCGGCGCGCGGCATCAGCAGGTCGGGGAAGAACAGCGTGATCTGGGGGAACAGCGTGATCAGCACGAGCGCCACGAGCAGCGCGATATGGAACGGGATCGAGGCCCACACCAGGTCGCCGAAGCGCAGCCGCGCGATCGCCATCAGGATGTAGAGCCCGATCCCCATCGGCGGGGTCATGATCCCGACCACCAGGTTGAAGATCACGACCACTCCGAAATGTTCCATGTCGATGCCGAGCGCGCGCGCCGCCGGCAGCAGCACCGGCAGCGAGATCAGCATCGCCGGCAGGGTCTCGATGACCGCGCCCAGGACGATCAGCAGAACGTTCGCGGCGACCAGGAACATCAGCGGCGTCGGCGCCGCGCGCGCGATCAGGTCGGCAACCTGGGCCGCGGTGCCCTCGGCCACCACCACCCACGACAACGCGGTCGACACCGCGACGATGTACATGATGAGCGCGGTCGCCTCGACGGTCTCGCGCAGGCAGGCACGCATCCGCGCCCAGGTGAGCTGCCGGTAGATCGCGCCGACCAGCAGCGAATAGAGCACCGCGAGGACGCCCGCCTCGGTCGGCGTCGTCCAGCCCGCGGCCATCCCGCGCAGGATGACCACCGGCGCCAGCAGGGCGAGGAAGGCGTGGCGCGTCGCCGTCCACAGCCGTCGGCCGGAGAACGGCACGGGCTCGGGATAGGCGACCCAGCCGCCGCGGCCGAGCAGCCAGATGGTCCCCATCAGGATCGCGGCGATGAGGATTCCTGGCCCGAGGCCGCCGATGAACAGCCGCGCGATCGAGACGTTGGCGATGATCGCATAGACCACCATCATGATCGACGGCGGGATGATCGGCCCCAGGGTCGCCACTGCGATCACGACCGCCGCGGAGAACGCCCGCGGATAGCCGGCGCGCGGCATCTCCTTCATCGAGATCGCGCCGAGCGCCGCGGCATCGGCGACCGCGGCGCCCGAGATACCCGAGAAGATGAACCCGGCGATCACGTTCGCCTGGGCGAGCCCGCCGCGCAGGCTGCCGACCAGGGCGGTGGCGAAGTCGAAGATGCGCGCGGTGATGCCGAGCGCGTTCATCAGGCTGGCGGCGAGGATGAAGAACGGCACCGCCATCAGCTCGATGCTCTGCGTCGAATCGGCCATCTTCTGCGGGATCAGCATCAGGTCGTAGCCGCCCGCGAGCATGCCGATCGCGGTCGCGGCGCCGATCGCCAGCGCGACCGGCATGCGCACGAACACGAAGAGCAGGAACAAGCCGATGAGGAGTGCGGAGATCAAGGAGGGGTGCGCGGCTGCGGCGAGGCTAGAACGCGGATCCGGAGCGATCCTCGGCCCCGGCGAGGATGTCGAGCGTCTGGCGCGCCAGGATGACCATCATCGCCACGGCACCAATCACCACCGGAAAGGTGTGGAGCTGCTGCGGAATGCCGAGAGTCGTGGTGCGGAAGAAGCGCTGGATCTCGATCAGCGACCACCCGTACCAGGCGATGACCACGAGCATCGCCATCCCGACGGCATTGACGATGACCAGCCACAGCCGGCGCGGCTCAGCCGGCAGCAGGTCGACGAAGAAGTTCACCGTGATGTCGACATTGCGGTGGTAGACGAGGCAGATGCCGAGGAAATAGCACCAGTTCGCCAGCAACAGGTTGACTTCGTAGCCCCACACGAACGAGTAGTTGGCGAGGTTGCGCGCCGCCAGCTCGGACGCGTTGATCGTCACGATCGCCGCGAGCGCCAGCGACGTCCCCGCCTCGAGCAGCAGGTCGAGCCAGCCGGTGATGCGGGCCAGCACCAGCCGCGGCCCGGCGAGCGCGTCGCGCCACGCACCGCCCGGTTGGGGCGATGCGTGGGGCGGCGGCCTGGTCATGAGCGAGGCGGTCGGCCTTTGCGGGACGAGCGGGCCTATGGCCGGCCCAGGGCGACGATCGAATCGTAGAACGCCTGCGTGAACACGTTCTCCTGGATCAGCTGGCGGTGCAGCTCGGCCATGCGCTGGCGGAACGGCGCGAGGTCGACCTCGGTGTAGACGGCGTTGTTGTCGCGCTTGGTGGCGTCGATGTCGTTCTGGGTGCGCGACATCGTTTCCTGGGCATAGGTCCGGCCGGCCTCGTTGGCGGCGCTCACCAGGAGCTGTTGCTGCTGCGCGTTCAACGTCCGCCACACGCGCTCGCTGATGGTGATCGGCCAGGTCTGGGGAAATTCGTTGGTGCGGAACACGAAGCGCGCGACCTCGGTGAAGCGCGCCGGCACCAGCGCCACCATCGGATAGGGCGCGCCCTCGACGATGCCTTGGCGCAGCGCGAGGTAGGTCTCGGTGTGCGGCAGCACCGACGGCACGGTGCCGAGCGCGCGCCAGGCGCGGATCGCGATCTCGTTGGGGAACATGCGGATGCGCATGCCCTGGAGGTCGGAGAGCTGGCGCACCTGCCGGGTCGAGATGAACACGCGGTAGGGTCCGCGATCGGCGTTGAACTCGGTCGACAGGAAGCGGATGCCGCGCTCGAGCAGCCGCTGGCGCGCCGGCTCGAAGGTGGGGCTCGTCAGGTAGCGCCGCATATGGGCGTGGTCGTTGAACAGGTAGGGGATCGACAGCACGCCGATCTCGTTCGGGACGATCGGCTGGTAGTACTCCATCGCCCCCGAGTAGAGGTCGAGCGAGCCGGTGATCAGGTTCTCGAGCGAGGTCTGCGGGTTGCCCAGCGCATCGTTGAGGAAGAGCGTGATGCGCAGCTGGCCGCCCGACCCTTCCTCGACCAGCCGCTTGAAGTGGTTGAGCGCCACCTCCTCGACGCTGCCCGGCCCGAGCGATTCGTTGATCCGCAGGTTGCGCTGGGCCTGAGCGTCGCCGGTGCCCAGCGCCCAGGCCAGAGCGACGGTGACGGCGGTCGCGAGCAGTCGGCGCATGTGAGGTCTCCATTTCGATCGGGCAGGCCGCCGCGGGCGGCGGAACGAGACGATCCGGGGCGATCGCGCGCGGATCGTCCGCGATTTCAGCGCCCGGGCCGAGATCACGTCCAATTATAAGTTTTGATGCATTCCTACAATCGAACCTTATGCCCTGCTGCGCTGCGGGGCGGCGCTCGCCGCCGCGACGGCAATCGCCAGCGCCACCACCGCCCGGGCGCTGGCCACCGGGCTCACCGAGGGCAGCACCGCGAGGTAGTCCTGGGGCGGCATCGCCCGGGTCGCCTTGATCGGCACGATCTCGCCGGCTTCCTCCTCGCGCCCGACCACCTCCGGCGACAGGATGCTGATGCCGAGGCCCGCCACGGTCAGGCGGATGATGGTCGCCAGGCTGCTGCAGGTGCTGAGCCGGCGCGGCTCGAGCCCCGCCGCGCGGAACCAGCGCAGGATCGTCTGGTGCTGATGCGTGCCGCGGGTATGGGTGATGATCGGCAGGTCCGCGAGCTGCTCGGGCGTGAAGCGGCGGCGCTGCGGCAGCAGGCGCGGTGCCGCGTACCAGCGCTGCGCGAAACGCGCCAGCGGCACGCAGTCGAGGCTCGAATCGGGTACCGGCACCGCCGCGAAGGCGATGTCGATCGCGCGCTCCTGCAGCTGGCGCAGCAGGTGGACCGTCAGGTTGATCTCGACCTCGATCTCGAGCCGGGGGAATTCGCTGCGCGCGCGCGCGAGCAGTGCTGGCAGCCAGGTCAGCGCGATGGTATCGGCGACGCCGAGGCGGATGCGGCCGGCGACGGCGCGCTGGTCGCCGACCTCGAGGCGGATGCTGTCGGTGAGCCCGATCATGCGCTGCGCGTAGTCGACCAGCACGCGGCCACGGGGCGTCGGCTGCGCGCCGCGCGCCGAGCGGTCGAACAGCCGCACGCCGAGCGCCTCCTCGAGCAGGCGGATGCGCGTCGAGACGCCGGGCTGGGTGGTGTGGAGATGCGCGGCGGCGGCTTGGAAGCTGCCGAGCCGGGCGACCCAATAGAACGTCACGAGCTGCGTGAGGCTGAGCTGGTCCACGTCGCCGTCGCATAATCCCGCGTTATGGCGGCCTGAAAGTAATTATAATTGGCGGTTATGTGAAGCGGCCTCTAGGGTCGCTGCCTCATGTCCTCTCGCATTGCCCGCGAAACTGCCCGGCCGGACGAGGGCGGGCGCCCGCGCGTGCGCGTCGCGGCCGATATCGGCGGAACGTTCACCGACATCGCCGTGCTGCTCGACGACGGCACGATCGCGACGCGCAAGGTGCCCTCGACGCCGGACGACTACGGCCGCGGCGTCGTCGAGGGCATCGCCGCCCTGGCGCGCGAGCTCGACCTGCCGCATGCGGCACTCGGCGAGGTGCTGCACGGCTGCACCGTCGCGACCAACGCCATCCTCGAGGGCCGCGGTGCACGCACCGCACTGATCACCACGCGCGGCTTCCGCGACGTGCTCGAGTTCCGGCGCATCCGCACCCCGCGGCTCTACGATCCGCTCTACGTCAAGCCGCCGCCCCTGGTGCCGCGTGAGCTGCGGCTCGAGGTCAAGGAGCGGGTCGCGGCCGACGGCGCGGTCGTCACCGCGCTCGACGAGGCCGAGGTGCGCCGCGCGATCGCCGCGCTCAAGCGCGCGGCGGTCGAGGCGGTGGCGGTGTGCTTCCTCCACTCCTACGCCAACCCGGCGCACGAGCGGCGGGTCGGCGCCATGCTGCGGCAGGCGCTGCCCGGCGTGTTCGTGACCCTGTCGGTCGACATCCTGCCCGAGATCCGCGAGTACGAGCGCACCAGCACCGCGGTGATCAACAGCTATGTCGGCCCGCCGGTCGCGTCCTATGTCACGGCGCTGGTGGCGCGTATGCGGCGCGAGGGCATGACCGGCCGCCTGCTGGTCATGCAGTCGAGCGGCGGCATCCTCGACGCCAAGATGGTCGCGCGCGTGCCGGCGCGCATCGTCGAATGCGGACCCGCGGCGGGCGTGATCGGTGCTGCCCACCAGGCGGCGCTGAGCGGCATACCCAACGTCATCACGCTCGACATGGGCGGTACCACCGCCAAGGCCTCGATGATCGAGGGCGGCGGCATCGTGCGTACCGACGAGTACGAGGTCGGCGGCGGCATCTCGCTCTCGAGCCGGCTGGTCAAGGGCGGCGGCTATGCGCTCAAGCTGCCGGTGATCGACATCTCGGAGGTCGGCGCCGGCGGCGGCAGCATCGCGTGGTTCGACAAGGCCGGCGGGCTGAAGGTGGGGCCGCGCAGCGCCGGCGCGGTGCCGGGCCCCGCGTGCTATGGGACCGGTGGCACCGCGGCGACGGTGAGCGACGCGAACGTCGTGCTGGGTTTCCTCAATCCCGTCTCGCTCGCGGGCGGCAGCGTGAAGATCGACGCCGGCCTCGCGCGCAAGGCGGTGGAAGACAACGTGGCGCGGCGGCTGCAGAGCGGGCTCGCGGACGCGGCCTGGGCGATCTACGTGGTGGCGTGCGCCAACATGATGCGCGCGGTCAAGGCGGTCTCGACCTATCGCGGCCGCGACCCGCGCGACTGCGTACTGATGGCGTTCGGCGGCAACGGCGGCGTGTTCGCGGCCGAGCTCGCGCGCCAGCTGCAGATGCGCCGCGTGCTGGTGCCGCCGGCGGCGGGCGTGTTCAGCGCGCTTGGACTCGGGGTCGCCGACATCGCCTACGGCCAGGCGCGCGCCTTCCTGGCGGCGGTCGACGGGGTCGATCCGCGCGCGCTCGAGCGGGGCTACAAGGCGCTGGCGCGCGACGTCGAGCGGGCGATCGGCTATCCCGGCACCCGCCTCGCGTTCAGGCGCAGCGCCGCGATGCGCTATGTCGGCCAGGCCTTCGAGCTGCCGGTCCCGGTGGCCGATGCGATCGACGATACGGCGCTGGCCGCGGCCGCCGCTGCCTTCGAGGCCGAGCACGAGCGCACCTACGGCCACCGGCTGTCGGATGCGGGCGGCGTCGAGTTCGTCGCGATCGAGGTGATCGCGACCCTGATCGACGATCAGCGGCTCAAGGGTGCGCTCGAGGTCCGGCGCCTGGCGCCGCTTGCGCCTGAGACCAGCCGGCGCGCCTATCTCGGCCCGGCGGTCGGCGAACGCGACACGCCGGTGATCGACCGGCCGCATCTCGGTGCTGCGCCGCGCCAGGGCCCGCTGATCGTCGAGGAATACGAGGGGACGACGGTCGTGCCGCCCGATGCGACCGCCTCGCTCGACCGGTTCGGCAACATCGTCATCGAGCTGGCATCATGAGCGACAGCGCGCGCGAGATCTCGCCCTACCTCATCGAGGTCGTGCGCAACGCGCTCGACACGATCGCCGACGAGCTGGCGCTGATCGTCATGCGCACCGCCTATTCGAGCATCGTGCGCGACGCGATGGACTTCTCGACCGCGGTGTGCGACGCCGCCGGCGCCACCCTGGCGCAGGGCCTCACGACGCCGCTCCATCTCGGCAGCTTCTTCGACGCGATGGCGAACCTCGTGGCGACGCAAGGGCGCGACGTCGCCGAGGGCGACGTCTTCATCTTCAACGATCCGTACCTCGCGGCCGGGCAGCATCTCCCCGACATCTACATCGTCCGGCCGGTGTTCATCGACGGCACGATCGAGGCGTGGACGACCACGGTCGCGCACCACAACGACGTCGGCGGCATCGTCCCGGGCAGCAACTCGATCGGCTCGACCGAGATCTACCAGGAGGGCCTGCGCCTGCCGGTCCTCAAGCTGATCGAGCGCGGGCGCGAGAACCGCGCGATCTGGGATATCGTCGCGGCCAATGTCCGGCTGCCCGACAAGGTGATCGGCGACCTGAAGGCGCAGCTCGCCGCGTGCCTGATCGGCGAGCGCGAGATCGTCGACCTGTTCCGCCGCTACGGGGCGCCGACCTTGCGCCGCACCTTCGCGCTGATCCACGACTATGCCGAGCGCCTGACCCGCGCGGAGTTCGCCGAGATTCCCGATGGCGTCTACCGCTTCGCCAACCACATCGACGGCATCGGCGCGGATCCCGAGCCGATCGCCTTTCGCGTCGCGCTCACGGTCAAGGGCGATCGCGTGACCGTGGACTGGACCGGGACCTCGCCGCAGGTGCGCGGCGGCATCAACTCGCCCGTCCCCTTCACCAAGGCGGCGGCCTATGCCGCGATCCGCTCGGTGCTCGGCAGCGAGGTGCCCAACGCCCAGGGCTTCACCCGCGCGGTCACCGTGCTGGCGCCGCCCGGCACGATCGCCAATCCGCTGCCGCCCGCGGCGTGCGGCGCGCGCGGCATCACCGGCTTTCGCATGATCGACTGCGTGATGGGGGCGCTGGCGCAGGCGCTGCCGCTGCGCGTTCCGGCCGACGGCAGCGGCGGCTCGACCCTGCCGTCGATCAGCGGGCAGCAGCGCGGCCGGCCCTTCGTGTTCGTCGAGACCATCATGGGGACGTCGGGCGGCATGCCTGAGCACGATGGGCAGGAGGCGATCACCCATGTCGGCGCCAACCAGTCCAACATCCCGATCGAGCTGATCGAGCGCGACCATCCGTTGCGCGTCGAACGCTACGCGCTGGTGCCCGACAGCGGCGGGCCCGGCCGCTTCCGCGGCGGGCTGTCGATGCTGCGCGAGATCCGCATCCTCGCCGACGAGGCCATGATCAGCGTGCGCTCGGACAAGCGCCGCTACCCGCCCTACGGCCTGCAGGGCGGCAGCCCCGGCACGCCCTCGCAGAACATCATCAATCCCGGCCCGCGCCAGCGCATCCTGCCGGTGCTGATGAGCGAGCCGGTGATGCTCAAGCGCAACGATGTGTTCCGCCATGTGCTCGCCGGCGGCGGCGGCCACGGTCCGCCTTTGGCGCGCGACCCGGCCCTCGTGCTGCACGATGTGATCCAGGAGCGGGTGACGCCACGCCACGCCCGCGACGCCTACGGGGTCGTGGTGCGCCGCAAGTCAGGCGCGTGGACCAT
>JADMIO011560737.1_pt1 | contig 21853 bp, 11 predicted proteins | sample 8958161 | NCBI WGS metagenome assembly JADMIO01 (sample SAMN16585339, study PRJNA669376) | soil metagenome | isolation source: Crop rotation soil | place: USA: Cullars Rotation, Alabama | collected 2011
GCGACAACTTGTCCACGTGGAATTCTAAGCTTAGGATCCCAATGTGCTGGAAAGAAGGCGTCGCGCGGGTCGCGGCCCGGCCGAGTCAGCTGAGAAATAATGTCATTCAACGTCAGCGTGCCGACCTTCAATTGCAACGACGTCCGTTGCAGGTCGACGCCGCGGGCCCGATCGGACAACTTGGCGACTTTGTCCTTGTCCAACAGGTCGGATTTCACGGCGCCGAGTTGTTCGAGCAAGCGCTCGGCCGCCGAATAGCTTTCCGGATGGATCCACGTGACGTCGAGCGGATCGTCTCCGCCGGTGATTTTGAGAAAGCCCGCCGCCTGGACGAACGTTCCTTCGCCGATGCCGCTGACTTCCTTCAATTGCGCTCGATTGCGGAACGGGCCGTGCTCTTTGCGATGATCGTAGATTCGCTGGGCGGTAAGTTGGTTGAGGCCGGAAACATATCGCAGCAACGCCGGCCCGGCCGTATTCAAGTCGACGCCGACGTAATTGACACACCACTCGACGACGCCGTCGAGCGAATCGCGGAGGTGCTTGGCCTTCACGTCGTGCTGATAGAGGCCGACGCCGAGGCTGGCGGGCTCGATTTTGACCAGTTCGCTCAGCGGGTCTTGCAGGCGGCGGCCGATGGAAACGGCGCCGCGAACCGTGGCGTCGCACTCGGGAAACTCCTCGCGTCCCAACGGGCTGGCCGAATAAACGCTCGCGCCGGCCTCGCTGACGATGACGTACGAAACGCCGAGTCCCTGCAATTCATTCGACAACAGGTCCGCGACGAAATTCTCCGTTTCGCGGCAAGCCGTGCCGTTGCCGATGACGATCACCGATGACTGGTGCTTCTTGATTGCTTCCGCCAGTTTGACTCGCGATTCGGCGCGGCGCTCCGCATTGCCGATGACGAAGACGACGCCGTGTTCCAGCAAGTTGCCAAATTCGTCGAGGGCGACGAACTTGCAACCGCTCTTGAAGCCGGGGTCGAGCGCCATCAACCGTCGCTCGCGAACAGGCGGCTGCAAAAGCAGGTTCCGCAGGTTCTTGGCGAAGACTTCGACCGCGTGAAGCTCGGCGGCGTCGGTCATTTCGCGGCGCAGCTCGCGCTCCAGGCTCGGCAGCACGAGCCGCTGCAAAGCGTCGCGGCCGCAACCGCGGAGGAACACCGCATGCGGATGTTCGTGCGGCACGAGCACTTCGTCGATGAACCGCTCCATCGCGGCCGTGTCGGCATCGATGCGGACGCGCAGCACCTTGATTTTTTCGCCTCGATTGATCGCCAACACGCGATGCGGCGGCACCCGACCGACGGCTTCGGAGTATTGGAAGTAATCGCGGAAGGCCCGGTGCAGGTCGGCAGCGCGGCGTTCCTGCTTCGACAAGGGCTTTTTCTTTTTCTTTTCTTTGGTCTTCGGCGGCTTGGCTTCGGCGGCGGCCGTCGGAGCCGGAGCCGGTTCGAGCAGCGCGGCGGCATCGCCCCCCGCGGCTTCAGCGGATGATCCGGACGATCCGTCGGCGGGAACTTCATTTTGCGAAATCGAGACGGCTTCGCCGCTGGGATCTCCTTCCGCTTGCATCTCGTTCGAGGCAATCGCGGTTTCCACCGCAAGGTTTGATTCCGGCGACGGTTCCGAGTCGGCGACCGGTTCGCTTTCGGCCGCATCAACTTCCGTCGCCGGCTCATCGGTCAGTCCGGCGAACAGCGGGCGGGCGTCGTCGTTTTCAGCCGCCTGGGCTTCGTCCTTCGCATGCGCCTTTTCGGCATCGTCCGACTCGGTGTCGGAGGGTTGCTCCGCCTTCTTTTGCTCGCCGGGTTTCACTTCCGGCTCGACCGCCGACGAGACGAGTTTCCCCGAGCGCTGCAGAATCGTGCGGATGCGGCCGCGGAAGTCGGCCCGCTCGCTGAAGATTTCGGCCAGGATGTGTCCGGCGCCGAGCAACGCGTCGGCGGGCGAAGGGACTTGCTTGTCGGGGTTGACGAAGTCCTTCAAACGGGCGTCGAGATCGGCGGCCTGCGGATCGGCGTTGAGAATCTCCAGCGCCAGCGGTTCCAAGCCTCGCGATCGGGCCGTCGTCGCCAGGGTTTGCTTCTTCGGCTTGTACGGCAAGTACAGGTCTTCGAGCCGTCGCGTTGTGTCGGCCGCCGCGATGGCCGCCGCCAATTCGGGCGTCAGCTTTCCCTGCGACTCGATCGAACGCAGGATCGTTTGCTTGCGCTCTGCCAGCAGCCGTTGCTTGGCGACGCGATCGTGAATTTCGCGAATCGGCTCTTCGTCGAGCCCGCCGGTTTGATCCTTGCGATAGCGGGTGATGAAGGGAACCGTGTTCCCCTCGTCCAAGAGGCGGACGACGATCTCGACGCGCGGTGCCGGCAAATCCAGCGACTTGGCGATAGCGGCCAGATCGATCGAAACGGGGGATTCGGGATTGGCCAGAGCCATGCGCTAGCGGCGAGAAAACTTTTTCGAGGCCGGTGCCACGTCCGCCGGCGTCACAGCCGACAGGCCCCGTGCGGCGCCGCCCCGCTCTCTCGCGGCGCGGTCGCTCGATGACCTAACGACTTGGCAATCTAGGCGTTGCGACGAGAACTGTCAAGCGAACGGACCCGCGCACGGCGAGACGGAATGCGCCCCCATGAATTCAGAACAAAAACATCAAACTTCGTGAGCCGCGGTTGCCGATAACAGGGCGCACACGCACGTTCGCACGAAGTTGCATGGGATGCACTTTCGCTGCGAGCCGAACGCTCGGCCGATGCGAGCGAACGGTCCGACCTACGAACTACGAGAAGGGATTCGCGTCATGGCTCGCTGTCACCTGCGGATTTACCACGGCCCCGAAACGCTCCAAACTCACACGATCGAAGCTCGCGAAGAGAATTCGGTTCGAGTACCGTTCGGCGAGATCTATCCGTTGCTGGCCGACGCGGTGAACAACAACCGCACCTGGCTCCGCGACTTCGAGCAGGACGAGATTACAATCTCGGCCGATTTGTATGAAGTGCTATTGGCGTATCAATTCGGCCGACGGCCGTCGGCGTAAGCCGCAATGGTTACTTGGGGGTCCGGGCTTGCTCAAATCGACCTCCCTAACGAACAATGAACCCGACCGGCGAGGTCGGGTTTTTTTACGCCTTTTTGGCGTCCGGAACGTATTGGAGAGCCAGCACGCGTGAGCGACGCCGAATTGAATGAACCGCTGGCCGCCGCGGCGCAAACGGGACCGCAGGCCGAGCCGCCGAAAGACGTTCCGCAGGCCACGCCGCCGACGCCGGAAGAAGCCGGCGGTCCGGGCCCGAAAAACCGTTTCGAGCCGGTCGATCGTCAAGAACGAATCGCCGACCTGGTCGAGCAACTGCAGGAAACGGTCGACAAGCTGGCCCGCGACAGCACGAGTCGCGGCGATTTGAAGATCATTACCCGCACGGTCCGGGAACTCCGTTACGCCTTCAAGATCTTTCAGCAGTATCGTCTGCGGCGAAAGGTAACCGTCTTCGGCTCGGCCCGCACGAAGCCCCATGAGCCGACCTTCAAGCACGCCGAGGTGCTCGGCCGAGCCATGGCGGCCCATGGCTGGCTCGTCGTAACCGGCGCCGGGAACGGCATCATGGAGGCGGCCCATATCGGCGCCGGGCGCGAGAACGCGATGGGGATCAACATCATGCTCCCCTTCGAGCAGTCGGCCAATCCGGTGATCGCCGGCGACGTGAAGCTCGTGCACATGAAGTACTTCTTCACCCGAAAGGTGATCTTCGTCAAAGAGTGTGATGCCGTTTGCTGCCTGGCCGGCGGCTTTGGCACGCTCGACGAGGCGCTCGAGGTGCTGACGTTGCTGCAAACGGGCAAGCGCGACATGGTGCCGGTCGTATTCCTCGATGCACCAGGCGGGACCTACTGGCGCGACTTCGACGATTTCATCAAGCGTCGCCTGTTCTCAGCGAAACTCATTGCGCCGGAAGACCTCTCGCTGTACAAAGTGACGGACAGCGTGGACGAAGCCGTGGCCGAAATCATCGGCTTTTTCCATAACTACCACAGTATGCGGTACGTCCATCACCAGTTGGTCTTCCGCCTCCGTCACGCTCCGAATGACGAGCAACTAGAAGAGATCAACGTGAAGTTCGCCGATATTTTGGCCGAGGGGCGATTCACGGTTCGCAAAGGCCCGCTCGACGAAGAACGCGACGACGCCAACGTCGCCCATATGGCGCGACTTATCTTCCGCTTCAACCGCCGCAGCCTCGGCCGCCTGCGGCAGCTGATCGATCATCTGAATCGCCTCGCTCCGGCGAACTAGCGAACTCGGCGGAACGGTTTGTCGGTTGTCCGCTGTCGCCGAAAAGTCGTTTTATCGTTTCACACACAAGTGATTTTCGCGAAGACGCTGATTTCATTGGACTTACGTAGCGCGAAAACGGTCGTGAGACTACTTCGCGAAGTGAGCGTGAAACGACCTTGCGAGACGGCGTAGTCGCCGCATCTTTCCTAAAGCAGTATGTCGTTGGGTGGGACCCAAATTTGATTGGCCTACGCTCGCTGTTTAAACTAGCCGTCCGCAATCGCCCGCTCTCTTCCCGCCGTATGGAGTCTCGCCGTCATGGGTGCTTTTCGTCTGCATGTGGAAGGTCGTTCGTGGAATCGTCGGGCGTTTTTGCAGACGGCGGCCGGGTCGATCGCCTGGCCGATGTTGTCGACGGCGGCGTCGGCTTTTGTGCGCCGGCGAGCCGTGGCGAAGAATGATCCGTTCACGCTCGGCGTTGCTTCGGGTGATCCGACGCCCGACGGCTTTGTGCTTTGGACGCGTCTCGCTCCCCAGCCGCTGGAAAACGGCGGCGGGATGCAGCCCGAAAACATTCAGGTCCGTTGGGAAGTTGCCGAAGACGATGGTTTTGCGAAGGTCGTCGCTCACGGAACCGCCGTGGCCACACCGGAGTTGGCTCATTCGGTCCATGTCGAAGTGCCGGGCCTGGAAGCGAATCGGTGGTACCACTATCGCTTTCACGCCGGCGACGCGACGAGCCCCGTCGGCCGGGCCCGCACGGCTCCGCGAGCCGACGACATCGCCCAGAAGCTGCGGTTCGCCTTCGCTTCGTGCTCCCATTGGGAAAGCGGGCTCTTCACGGCCTACCAGCACATGGCCAAGGAAGAACTCGACCTGGTCGCCCATTTGGGCGACTACATCTATGAAGGCGCAGCGAAGTCCGGTGCCGTGCGGAAACACAACAGCCCCGAAATCATGACGCTCGATGACTATCGCAACCGCCATGCCCTTTATAAGACCGACGAGCATTTGCAGGCGGCCCATCAACTCTGCCCATGGCTCGTGACTTGGGACGATCACGAGTTCGAAAACAATTGTGCCGGGGATATCTCCGAAGATTCGGCCGTAAAGCCGAAAGACTTTCTGAAGCGGCGAGTCGGTGCCTACCAAGCTTATTATGAGCACATGCCGCTGCGGGCCGCGCAGTTGCCAAAAGGCCCGAACATGAAGCTGTATCGCCGCGTCGGTTTCGGGCGCTTGGCCGAGTTTGCGATTCTCGACACCCGGCAATATCGCAGTGATCAGCCAAACGGCGACGGTAACAAGCCGCCGAGCGCCGCTTCCGATGATCCCCGTCAAACGCTGCTCGGTAAAACACAAGAAAACTGGCTCTACGAAACGCTCGACGCTTCGCCGGCGAAATGGAACGTACTGACGCAGCAAGTGATGATGGCCCGGGCCGATCGCGCCACCGGCGAGGCGGTGACGCACAGCATGGATCAATGGCCCGGTTACGAAGCCAACCGACAACGCGTGCTCAAGCACTTCGCCGGAAAGCCGAGTTTGAATCCGGTCGTGATCACCGGCGACATTCACAGCAATTGGGTCAACGATCTGCAGGTGAAAGAACAGGACCGCAAATCGCCGGTCGTGGGCACCGAGTTTGTCGGCACGTCGATCTCGTCCGGCGGCAACGGCAAGCCGAACCAGGGCACGCCCAGCCAAATGGTCGAGAATCCGTTCGTTCGCTATTGGAGCGCCGAGCGGGGCTACGTGTCGTGCGAAGTCACGCCCGAACGCTGGACGTCGCACTATCGCGCGGTGCCGGAGATTGCGAAACCGGGCGGCGCGGTGATTACGCGGAAAACGTTCGTCGTGGAGAACGGCAGGCCCGGCGCGCAGGAAGCTTAAAGATCGCAAATCCGCCGGAATTCGCCTTGCGTCGCGGTTGGCCGGCGACCGATTCTCACCTATAATTGTTCGTCTCGATCTTGCCGCATCTTCTCGTTGAGGAAATCGCCGATGGCCAAGCAAGGCCCTCGTAAAAAGCTGCCGAAAGAGTTGGCCGTCATCAATGCCGACAACTGCACCGGCTGCGAATCGTGCTTAGAGGTCTGCCCGGTCGACTGCATCATCAAGATTCAGCAGTACGACCAATTCCAGAACTTGCAGAGCTGGTGCCAGATCGACCTCGAACGGTGCGTCGGCTGCGAGGTCTGTGTCCATATTCCTCAGAAGAAGACGAATCCTTACGAACTGACGGTCTGCCCGTGGGACGCCATTGAAATGGTGCCGACCGAGCAGGTGGCAGTGGCCGTCGCTCAGATCGGCGGCCCACCGGAGTACATCCACGCCAACTGGGACCGACTCGTCGGCACGGCGCAACACCTGGCCGAATTAAAAGCCGCCAACGGTTAGGACGGGCGGTTGATCGCGCGAAGATCGAACGCCAATAAGGCTCGCCGTAAGCAACTGCCGGGCAGTTGCTTACGACGAGCCTTTTGCATTAGCGGAGAGGGCGGGATTCGAACCCGCGGTACATCTTTTGGACGTACAACGGTTTAGCAAACCGTCGCTTTCGACCACTCAGCCACCTCTCCGACGGCACCGCAAGTCGATTGGCCCCCTGCGGAACGGGTCAATTCTAGGATTTCTTCGGCTATGAGCAAGTCGATTCCAGGGCCTCTTTTCCGCTGAAAGCGGTCCCCGGCACATTTTCTCCCGTCGTTCGAACCGTTCGATTAACCGGCGACAATCTGACGCTGACCGCAGGATTCACGGTAAATCTCTTTTCTTCGGCGCTGCGGCAGTTATGGTGCAGGGTATCTTTTCTTCTCCGGGGTAGTCGGTTCCTTTCGAAAGTCGGTCCATGCATCGAATGCGCGCGCTGGGCGTCGTACTGGTCGTTCTATCTTTCCTGATCTCCGCCGCTTGCGGCGCAACCGAGCTGAGCGCTCGTCTAGCGGCGCGCAATTCCGTGACCGCCGGCGAATTGCGCGACCACGTGGCCGTGTTGGCCAACGATACGTTCGAGGGCCGTCAGGCCGGTTCGCGCGGCGGGCGAGCCGCCGCCGGATACATTATCGAAAAACTGCGCGGCCAGGGGCTGAAGGGAGGCGCCGAAGACGGCGGCTTTACGCAGTCGATCGACGCCGCTCAGCGCAATATCCTGGCGATCATTCCCGGCTCCGATCCGGCGCTGCGCAGCGAAGTGATCGTCGTCGGAGCCCACTACGACCACGTCGGCTACGGCACGAAATCGAACAGCTACGGGCCGACCGGCTACATCCACAACGGCGCCGACGACAACGCCAGCGGCGTGGCCACGGTACTGGAAACGGCGCAGGCTCTCGCGCCGCTACAGGGATCCTTGCGGCGCACCGTCGTGCTTGCTTTTTGGGATGGCGAAGAACAAGGGCTTATCGGCTCGACACATTGGATTCGGCAACCGACCGTGCCGCGCGCGAATATCAAATGCGCCATCAATCTCGACATGGTCGGCCGGTTGCGTAACGGCAAGCTCGACGTTTACGGTACGCGCACGACCTACGGCATGCGCAAGCTGATCAGCCATTGCAACGAGCACGAAAATCTGTCGCTGCAGTTCATGTGGGAAATGGCTGAAGACAGCGACCATTTCCCCTTCTATTTCCGGAATATTCCGTCGCTGATGTTCCACACCGGAAAACATGCCGACTACCACCGACCCAGCGACGACGCGGAAAAGATCAACACCGAAGGCATGCAGAGCATCGCGCGGTTGATCGTGGAACTTGTCATCGCCGCGGCCGACGCCGATGCGTCGCCGACGTTCCGAGCGCGCTGCCAAGGGGAATGCCGCGACGAACGGAGCCGAGACAGCTTCGAACGGCCGATGCCCGCGGCACCCGGCCGCCTGGGGCTGAAATGGCGCCCCGAAGACTCCCCGACCAACGGCATCATCGTCAGCGAAGTGCCGCGCAACACGTCCGCCTGGCTGGCGGACCTGCGTCGCGGCGATCGGATCATTGCTTGGAACGGCGAACCGCTGACGTCGTACGATCGCTTTCAGCAGTTGATTTCCTTGTCGCCGCAACACACGACTCTGTCCGTCGTGTCCTGGGGTCGCGAAGCGCCGAAGGACGTCAAGGTGACGCTCGACGGCGGACCGGTGCGGATCGGCATCGCTTGGATTCGCGACGACGCCGAGCCCGAGGCCGCCGTCGTCAAGCGAACGTTTCCGTCGTCCCCGGCCGCCCGGGCCGGCCTCTTGCCCGGTGATCGCATCCTTTCCGTCGACGGTTCGTCGTTTGCCGCCGACGCGGAATTCGAGGCCTTGCTGCACGCCACGCGCGACAAGGCGTCGCTGGTAGTCGAGCGGTACGGTCAACTGCGGACCGTCACGCTCGACGTCGGCGAACCGCTTCCGGCCGAGTGACGAGACGATTCGCCGCGCTAAGCTTCGAGCGAGACGACCGTTCCGCGGTCGACCGATTCTTGCGCCGCCAGGCAGAGGCCGACCGACCGCCGACCGTCGTCGGCCGTCGCCGCCGGCGTCGCGCCGTCGCGAACGACTCGGACCATCATCGCCATTTCATCCTCTAGCTCGAACACCTCGCCGCCCGCCCGCTCGAACGTCGCCTCGCGGACTTCCGTGCCGTCGAAGTGTTTCAAGAAGAACGTCGGGTGCAAGGTGCGGTCCATCGCGCCGCTCCAACTCGCCCAGAGGGCTCCGCGGGTGCCGGTGACTTTCACGGTCTGATGATGCTCGAAGGCGGCCAGCGTTTGTGTGATGACGGCGTACACGCCTTCGGGGAAATGCAACATCGCCGAGAAGTTGTCTTGCAGTTCCGGGTGATCCGGCTGCCGGGAGTTCGCTCGGGCATAGACATGCGTCGGCTCGCCGACGCCGCCGAGATACCAGCGAGCCAGGTCAAAGAAATGGATCGGCTCTTCGAGGATCCAGTTGCCCACACGTCCGATATCGTAGCGCCAGCCGGAAGCTCCCAGCCGGTACGGCCGCCGCGCCAGTTCCACGAGCAAATACTGGGGCTCTCCGATGCCGTCGGCGTCGATAATCTCTTTCGCGCGTCCCCACAGGCTCGAGAGCCGCATCTCGTGTCCGATCGCGATCGTTCGCCGGGCGCGACCGGCCGCCGCGATCAACCGATCGCACTCGGCAAGGGTCACGGCCATCGGTTTTTCCAGCAGCAGATGCTTGCCCGCTTCGAGCACCGCACAACCGATTTCGCAGTGCAAGTGACTGGGCACGACGACGTCGACAATGTCGAGATCGTTGCGGTCGAGCAAACGGCGATAATCGCCGGCAACGTCGACGCCGGGAAACGCCGCTCGCGCCGCGGCTTGCGATTCCTCGGAACGTCCGGCGATCGCGACCAATTCCGCGCCCGGCGTTTTGGTGATCGCCGCGGCATGATGGCTCCCCCACGCGCCGTAGCCGACTAATCCAAAACGAACGTTGGACACGTTAATCTCCCGAACGAGCGGATTTCACCGAATGTCTCGTGCCGGCAATGGCACCGAAAAGCCGAGCATATCGGATGACTTGGCTGGTCGCGACGCCGCAAAATGCATATCCTCAGGAATATCAGCACTGTGAAGGGACTTGAGGAAGTTGTCGACCGTTGCCGTCAGTTCGTCCGTCGATCTTTCCAACGCCGCGCTCGTGCGGCGAATGCTGGGCTTAGCCTGGCGCTATCGACTCGGATGTGTGCAGATTTTGGCGCTGCAAATGGCGCAGCTCGCGATGAGCGTTGCCGCGCTGACGTTCCTCGGCATCGCGATCGACGTGATTCGTCATGCCGCGGTCCCGGGCAGCCCGGCCCCGCGGTTTCTCGGCGGTTGGACTCCGCCAACGAGTTGGACGGCCTGGGACACCGTGGCGACCCTGGCCGCCGGCGTGCTGTTCGTCGGGCTGGTGCGGGCCGTCGTAAGTTACGTGCTCGCGGTCGTCTCGGCCCGCGTGGTGTTCCAGCAGATCGTCGTCACGCTACGGGCGACGGTATACGACAAGCTGCAGCGGCTCGGCTTTCGCTTCTTCGATAAGCACACGACCGGCTCCATCATTAACCGTGTGACCGGCGACGTGCAGTCGGTGCGGATGTTCATCGACGGCGTCGTCGTGCCCGTCGTCCTCGTGTTGCTGACGATCGCCTTTTATCTGACGTACATGCTTCGGTTGCATGCGGGCCTGACGTTCGCCTGCCTGGCGACGACGCCGCTGATGTGGTTCTTGGCCGTGCGATTCTCGCGGCGCGTCCGTCCCGCCTACGAGCGGAATCGCGAGTTGGTCGATCGAATGGTTCTCACGCTCACCGAGAACATTCGCGGCGTGCCGGTGGTAAAAGGTTTCGGGCGCGAGCCGGAAGAGATTGCCAAGTTCGCCCACGACAGCGGCGCCGTGCGCAAGCAGCAACAATGGATCTTTCGCCGCATCAGCGTCTTCACGCCGAGCATCGAATTGCTCTCCGCTCTGAACCAGACGATCCTGCTCGGCTACGGCGGTTGGCTCGTCATCCAAGGCGAGCTGCCGCTGGGCTCGGGACTGATCGTTTTTTCAGGCCTGCTGCAGCAGTTCTCGGCGCAAGTCACGCGGGTCACGAGTATCGTCAACAGCGTGCAGCAAAGCCTGACCGGCGCTCGGCGGGTGTTCGAGATTCTCGACGCGCCGCTGGAAATCGCGTCACCGTCCGAGCCGGTTCGCCCGCGAAAACTGCTGGGCGAGGTCGTGCTGGAAAACATTTCCTTCGCTTTCGGAGGAGAGAAACCGGTGCTCAGCGACGTGTCGCTGCATGCCAGGCCCGGGCAATGCGTGGCGCTGGTCGGAGCGACCGGAGCCGGCAAGACGACGCTCCTGAGCCTGATTCCGAGGTTCTACGATCCGACCTTCGGCCGGATTAAGATCGACGGCATCGATGTGCGGCGATTCGACCTCGACGAGTTGCGCCGCAACGTCGGCGTCGTATTCCAAGAAAGTTTTCTCTTCAGCGACACGATCGCTGCGAACATCGCCTTCGGTCGTCCCGACGCCACCCGGGAGCAAATCGAACGGGCCGCCAAGATTGCGTCAGCCGATGAATTCATCGGCCGGCTGCCCGACGGTTACGATTCGGTGTTGCGCGAAGCCGGCTCGAATTTGTCGGGCGGACAACGGCAACGGCTGGCGATCGCCCGAGCCGTGCTGTTGGAGCCGCCGATTCTGCTGCTCGACGATCCGACCGCGGCGGTCGACCCGCACACGGAACATGAGATTCTGGAAGCGATGGACGGAGCGATGGCCGGCCGCACGACGATCGTCGTTGCGCATCGCTTATCGATGCTCCGTCGCGCCGACCTGATCGTCGTTCTCGACGACGGTCGGATCGTCGACCAAGGGACGCACGACGAGTTGATGCACCGGCCCGGGCCGTACCGCCGCGCGGCCTGCATTCAAGCCGAGATCGAGGTCACCGACGCCTTGCCGAAAGCCGGGTGATTCTCCTCAATGAAAAGATTTTCTAAACAACGCGACGCCGAGCAACGGCAGGGCTCCGCCGACCGGCGGGCTACCGAACCGCGTTTGCGCCCCGTCTTCTCCGGGCCCGTTTCCCAGAGCGGCAAGCGGAACGGAATTGACGACGAAACTGCGGAGGCGCATTCGCGGCCGCTCCAGTGGTCGCTCGTCTGGTGGATCTATAGCTTCACGGCGCCGCACGCTCGCCGCCGCAACCGGCTGTTCTTCTTCGTCGTGCTTCGCTCGATGCAATTACCCCTGCTGGCCTGGGCCCTCGGTCGCGTGATTGAAGGCCCGATCGCCGGCGGGTCGACGATCGGTTTGGCTTGGGGAGTCGCCGCCTATTTGACGCTGGCTGCATTCACGAACATGACGCTCCATTTCCGCCAGCGGCTGGCGCTGGAGCTCGGCGAGTCGGTCGTGCAGGACCTGCGGAACGCGATTTTCACGCACTTGCAGCGGTTACGAATGAGTTTCTTCAATCGAACGAAGCTCGGGCGGATCATCAGCCGCACGACGTCAGACGTCGAAGCGGTCCGCGCCGGTATTCAAGACGTGTTCTTCGTCAGCATCGTCGGCAGCGGGCAGATTATCGGAGCCGCCGCCTTGATGGCCTATTACGACTGGGTGATGTTCCTAGTCGTGCTCGTTCTGGCGCCGGTCGTGTGGGGCATCAACCTGATCTTCCGCAAACGGCTGAGCCGCGTGCATCGCGAAGTGCATGAAAGCTTTAGCCGCATCACGGCGTCGTTGGCCGAGGCCGTCAACGGCATCGAAGTGACGCAAAGCTTCGTCCGCCAAGAAGTGAACGCCGAGCGGTTCGGCGACCTCGTGGCGGATCACTCGCGCTACAACATGAAAGCCGCGCGAACGGCAGGCTCGTTCTTGCCGCTGTTGGAATTGAACAACCAAGTCTTCCTCGCTCTGTTACTCACCGTCGGCGGCTATCGCGTGCTGAGCCCCGACGTGCAGATGTCGATCGGCGATCTGATCCAGTTCTTCTTCCTGGCCAATATCCTGTTCCAGCCGATTCAGGCCCTGGGCGAACAGTACAACGCGGCGCTCACCGCAATGGCCGGAGCCGAGCGAATTCGTGAACTCTTGGATACGCCGCTCGATTGGACCGATTCGCCCGGCGCCCTCCGGCCCGAACGACTCGCCGGCCGCGTTGAGTTCGACCGCGTTTCGTTCGGCTACGATCCGGCCGTGCCCGTGCTGCACGACATTTCGTTCGTCGCCGAGCCGGGCCGGACCGTGGCCCTGGTCGGTCACACCGGCAGCGGCAAAACGTCGATCATCAATCTCATCTCGAAGTTCTACCTGCCGACTTTCGGGCGATTGACGATCGACGACGTCGACGTGCTCGATCTCGATACCGACGCTCTGCACCGCCGGATGGGAATCGTCTTGCAGCAGAATTTTCTCTTCTCAGGCACGGTGCTCGACAACATCCGCGTCGGCCGACCGGACGCGACGGATGATGAAGTCCGCGACGCCGTAGCGCGCATGGACTGCGTCGATTTGCTGGAGTCCCTGCCCGCCGGTTTCGCAACGGAAGTCGGCGAGAACGGCTGCAACCTGTCGCTCGGCCAGCGGCAGATCGTTTGCTTTGCTCGGGCGATGGTAGCCGATCCGCGAATTCTGATCCTGGACGAAGCCACGAGCTCGATCGACATTCTCACCGAAGTCCGCATTCAGCATGCCTTGCAAAGACTGTTGGCGGGGCGCACGTCGTTCGTGATCGCCCACCGCCTGAGCACGATCCGCACGGCCGACCTGGTGTTGGTGCTGAACCAAGGCCGCATCGTCGAACGGGGCACGCACGGAGAACTGGTCGCCGCCGGTGGAATCTACGGCGAGCTCTACCGCCAGTTCGTCCAAGCTACCGCGGCGTAGCGATGCTTTTTCGTTCGCCCCGCCTGGCAAAATAAGAAATCGTGCCTGTGTGAGAGGAACGACACTGCGACAGTTTGTCGCGTATTCGCTTGGCGAGTGCCGTTCAATCGAGGGGCTTTTTCGACCGGCGCGAGAAGATGCGGTTTTTATGCGGAAATTGCGGCTGACACAGTTCCGAGCCGGTTGGCGGCGTCGCGACGTTTCGGTCCGCACGAGATATGAAATCTCCTTAATTAGACGCTCAACCGCGGCGAAGTTGCGCATAATAGGGGGCAGACGATCGGACCCGGTTCCTGCAGTAAGATCGTCGACGATTCCTTCCCGTCCCGCCCCGTCGTCTTGCGGTCTGCGTGAGACGTCCCGCCCGGTTGAGAGAAGTCGCCCGCCATGAAACTTGGCGAACGTGAATCCCTACCCGCTACGCCCGTCGCGAAAAGTGCGGAGCCGCCTCGGCAAGCGTCTCGCGCGATCGCCGGCGCGTTGGCCTGGCTCGTCGTGCTCGCCGTGATCGGCGGCGTCGGCTACATCGGCTACGACCGGATTTACTTGCCGCGAACGATGCCGGTCGCAGCGCCTCCGAAACGTCCGATCCCCGTGTTAACGTCGACGATTCGGCAAGGCGATATGAGTCTGTATCTGAACGGCCTCGGCACCGTCACGGCGTTCAATTCCGTGACGGTCCGCAGCCGCGTCGACGGCGAGTTGGTGAAGGTCGCCTTTACCGAAGGCCAACGGGTCAAGCAAGGCGACCTGCTGGCGGAAATCGATCCGCGGCCGTTCCAGGTTCAACTCAACCAGGCCGAGGGACCGTTGACCCGCGACCAGGCGGCGCTTGAGATCGCAAAGCAAACGCTCGAGCGGTTGAATCAATTGTCGGTTTCGAATGCCGTTTCGCAACAAGAGATCGACACGCAGACGTCGCTGATGAAGCAAGCCGAAGGTGCGATTCAGACCGATCGCGCCCAAATCGCCAACGCCAAGTTGCAGCTGGACTATTGCAGCATTACGTCGCCGATCACCGGCCGAATCGGCCTGCGCTTGGTCGACCGCGGCAACATGATCCGGGCGAACGATCCAAACGGGCTGGCGATCGTGACGCAGTTGCAACCGATCGCGGTGATTTTCACGATTCCGCAGGACGAGATCGGACGAGTCCGCAAGCGAATGCTGGCCGATTCGAAGCTCCAGGTCGAAGCCTATAATCGCGATTTCTCGATCAAACTTGCCTCGGGCACGCTGGCCGCACTGGATAACCAGGTCGATTCGACGACGGGCACGGTCCGGCTCAAGGCGGTTTTCGACAACGAAGACGAAATGTTGTTTCCCAATCAATTCGTGAACGTCCGGTTGCTGGTCGACGTTCGTGAAAAGGCGGTCATCGCTCCGGCGGCGGCCATTCAGCGCGGCCCCAACTTCACCTTCGCGTACGTCTTCAAGAACGACTCGACCGTCGAACTCCGCAAGCTAAATCTGGGGCCTGCCGAGGGCGCGGAAGTAATCGTCGCCGAAGGGCTCGAGCCGGGCGAGCGCGTCGTGACCGACGGGCTCGAGAAGTTGCAGCCCGGCGCCGCCGTGGCGCTCCGCGACTCGAAAACGTCGGCGGTTTCAGGCCGCACCACGGCGCCGCCCGTGGCAACCGGAACCGCAACGGCCGACCGCGCACGATCTCCGCAATCGCCGTCGCCCGCCGCGTTGCCGACGGCGACGCCCACGGCGACGAAAGGCGATCCGGCGAGGCCGTGATGAGCCTATCGCGGCCCTTCATTCTTCGCCCCGTCGCCACGGTCTTGCTCATGACGGCCATTCTCTTGGCCGGGATCATCGCCTATCGGCAGCTTCCCGTTTCGGCGCTGCCGCAAGTCGACTATCCGACGATTCAAGTCGTGACGTTTTATCCCGGCGCGGCGCCCGACGTCGTCGCGTCATCGGTCACGTCGCCCTTGGAACGGCAGTTCGGCCAGGTGCCGGGTCTGTCGCAGATGACCTCGAGCAGTTCGGAAGGCTGCTCCGTCATTACGCTGCGGTTCGATTTGGCGTTGGACATCGACGTGGCGACGCAGCAGGTCCAGGCGGCGATCAACGCGGCGGCGATGTTGTTGCCGCGCGACCTGCCGAATCCGCCCATCTACAGCAAGACGAACCCGGCCGATGCGCCGATTCTTACCCTGGCGCTGTCGAGCGAGACGCTTCCGCTGACGAAGGTTCAGGACCTGGCCGACACGCGGCTGGCGCAAAAGATTTCGCAACTTTCCGGCGTCGGACTGGTGACGATCAGCGGCGGGCGAAAGCCGGCCATTCGCATTCAGGCGATGCCGACGGCGCTGGCGTCGCTGGGCATGAACCTCGAAGACTTACGGACGGCCCTGGTTCAGGCCAGCGTCAATCAGGCGAAAGGCAGCTTCGACGGCGCCCGGCAGGCGTTCACGATCGGCGCCAACGATCAGCTGCTGTCCAGCGAGCAGTATCGCGGCCTGATCATCGCCTACCGCAACAACGCGCCGGTGTTGCTCTCCGACGTGGCCGAGGTGGTCGACGACGCCGAGAACATTCGCCAGGCGGCGTGGATGAACGACGTGCCGGCCGTCGTGCTGAACATCCAGCGTCAGCCGGGGGCGAACATCATCGACGTCGTCGATCGCGTGAAATCGCTGTTGCCGCAACTGCAGGCGGCGCTGCCGTCGGCCGTCTCGGTCCGGGTCCTGACCGACCGCACGACGACAATCCGCGCCTCGGTGCACGACGTGCAAGCCGAGCTCCTGCTCACGATCGGCCTGGTCGTGCTGGTCATGTTCTTGTTCCTGCGCAACGTTCGGTCGACGATTATTCCCAGCGTCGCCGTGCCGCTGTCGCTGGTCGGAACGTTTGCGGTCATGTACCTGCTCGACTACAGCCTGAACAATCTCACCCTTATGGCGCTGACGATTTCGACCGGATTCGTCGTCGACGACGCGATCGTGATGATCGAAAACATCGTGCGCTACGTCGAAGAAGGCGAATCGCCGTTGGCGGCAGCCCTGAAAGGGTCGGCCGAGATCGGCTTCACGATCATTTCGCTCAGCGTCTCGCTCATCGCGGTGTTGATCCCGCTCTTGTTTATGGGCGACATCGTGGGGCGGCTGTTCCGCGAGTTCGCGGTGACGCTGAGCGTCACGATTCTCGTCTCGGCGATCGTTTCGCTGACATTGACGCCCATGATGTGCGCCAAGCTGCTCCGGCACGCGCCGATCGAGAGCCATAACCGGCTCTATCGGGCCTCCGAGGCGACGTTCGATTGGATCATCCGTCAATACGGCGTCACACTTTCGTGGGTCCTGCGGCATCAATTCCTGACGCTCGTGGTCGCGCTGCTGACGCTGGTCGCCACCGTGGGACTCTACGTCTTCGTGCCGAAGGGGTTTTTCCCGGTCCAAGACACCGGCGTGATTCTCGGCATCTCCGAGGCTCCGCAGTCGATTTCCTTCGCCGCCATGGCCGAACGGCAGCAGTTGCTGAACAAGGCGATTCTTACCGACCCCGCCGTCGAAAGCTTGTCGTCGTTCATCGGCATCGACGGCACGAACGTCACGCTGAACAGCGGGCGGATTCAAATCAATCTGAAGCCGCTCGAAGAGCGACGTACCTCGGCCTCCGACGTCATTCGCCGATTACAGCAACGTTTGACTTCCGTCGAAGGCATCTCGTTGTTCATGCAGCCGGTGCAGGATCTGACCGTCGAAAGCCGCGTCAGCCGTACGCAGTATCAGTACAGTCTGGAGCACCCCGACTCCGGCGAGTTGTCGGTGTGGGCGCCGCGGTTCGTCTCGGCACTGCAGGCCCTGCCGCAACTTCGCGACGTCGCCAGCGACCAGCAGAACTCCGGCCTGCAAACCCGCGTCGTCATCGATCGCGACGCCGCTTCGCGGCTCGGCATCACGCCGCTGATGATCGACGATACGTTGTACGACGCCTTTGGGCAGCGACAGATTTCCATTCTGTTCACGCAGTTGAACCAGTATCGAGTCGTGCTCGAGGTCAAGCCGGAACATCGCAATCAGCCCGACGATCTGCAGGACGTCTATATCCAAACGGCGACCCGCGGCAAAGTCCCTCTGAGCGCGATCGCCCACACCGAGCAGACGACGACGCCGTTGTCGATCAACCACCAGGGCCAGTTCCCGGTCGTGACGGTTTCCTTCAATCTGGCTCCCGGCGTCTCGTTGGGCGAGGCGGTCGAGGCGATCCATCGGGCCAAAGACGAGCTGGCGATGCCGGCCGGCATTCAAGCCGGTTTTCAAGGGACGGCCCAGGCGTTTCAGGCGTCGCTGGCCAACGAGCCGCTGCTGATCCTGGCCGCGCTGGTCACCGTGTACATCGTGCTCGGCGTGCTGTACGAGAGTTATATCCATCCGCTGACGATCTTGTCGACGTTGCCGTCGGCGGGCGTCGGCGCCCTGCTGGCCCTGTTTTTGACGCGCGACGATCTGAGCGTGATCGCGCTGATCGGCATCATCCTTCTGATCGGCATCGTCAAGAAAAATGCGATCATGATGATCGACTTCGCACTCGAAGCCGAGCGCAACGAGAACAAGTCGCCGGCCGAGGCGATTTACGAGGCGAGCTTGTTGCGTTTTCGTCCGATCATGATGACGACCATGGCGGCCATTCTCGGCGCGGTCCCGTTGGCGATGGGCTCCGGCGTCGGCTCCGAGCTGCGGCGACCGTTGGGCATTACGATCATCGGCGGGATGATTTTCAGCCAACTTCTGACGCTCTACACCACGCCCGTCATTTATCTTGCCTTCGATCGCTGGGCCGCGCGGTGGGGCATTCGCGCCGCGGCCGCCATCGGCCGGCCGACCGCCGACGGAAGCAGCGACGACGATGACGCCGGGCGCCGCGTAGGCAAGGCGAGGTAGGGCATGAATCTATCCACGCCGTTTATCCATCGTCCCGTCGGTACGGCGCTGCTGACGATCGCAATCACGCTGGCCGGGGCGATCGGCTATTTTCTGCTGCCCGTTTCCCCGCTGCCGCAGGTCGAGTTTCCGACGATCCAAATCTCCGCCATGTTGCCCGGCGCCAGTCCCGAAACGATGGCTTCGGCCGTGGCCACGCCGCTCGAGCGACAGTTCAGCCAAATCGCCGGCGTCGTCGAGATGACTTCGACCTGCTACCTCGGCACGTGTTCGATCACGCTGCAGTTTGAATTAAACCGCAACATCGATGCGGCCGCCCGCGACGTCCAGGCCGCGATCAACGCCGCTCGCGGTCGGCTGCCGTCGAACCTGCCGAACAGCCCGACCTATAAGAAGGTCAATCCGGCCGACTCGCCGGTGTTGATTCTCGCCCTCACGTCCGACACCTACACGCGGCCGCAAATGTACGACGCCGCCCAAACCATCCTGCAGCAAAAGCTCTCGCAAGTCCGCGGCGTCGGGCAGGTGAACGTCAGCGGCGGCTCGCCCCCCGCCGTCCGCGTCAGCGTCAACCCGACGATGCTCAACCAATTCGGCATCGGCCTGGAAGACTTGCGAGCCACGTTGGCAAGCGCCAACGCCAATCGACCGAAAGGACAACTGGCCGGCGACGCGTATGCCTGGGAAATCGCCACCACCGACCAACTGCTCAAGGCCGACGAGTATCGGCCGCTGATCGTCGCTTATCGCAACGGGGCCGTGGTGCGTCTGGACGATGTCGCCCGGGTCGAGGACTCGGTCGAAGACGTTCGCTCGTACGGCCTATTCGACGGCAAGCCTTCGATCACGCTCATCGTCTATCGACAGCCGGGAGCGAACATCATTCAGACGGTCGACCGCGTTCACGCCCTGTTGCCGACGTTGTCGGCGCAGATCCCCGCCGATATGGCCCTGCAGGTGGTCATGGATCGCACGACGACGATTCGCACCTCGGTCCAAGAAGTGCAGTTCACCTTGTTAGTTTCCATCGGGCTCGTGATCTTCGTCGTATTCGTGTTCTTGCGCGATGCTCGGGCGACGTTCATTCCCAGCGTCGCGGTGCCCGTATCGCTGGTGTCGACGTTCGGCGTGATGTATCTGGCAGGCTACACGATCGACAACCTCTCGCTGATGGCCCTGACGATCGCCACGGGATTCGTCGTCGACGATGCGATCGTGGTGATCGAAAACATCGCCCGGCACTTGGAAGACGGCGTGCCTCCGCTCCGTGCCGCGATCATCGGCGCCGGCGAGATCGGCTTCACGGTCTTGTCGATCAGCGTTTCGCTCGTCGCGGTCTTTATCCCCATTTTGCTCATGGGGGGCATCGTGGGGCGATTGTTTCGCGAGTTCGCCATCACGCTGTCGGTCGCGATCGGCATTTCGCTGGTCGTTTCGCTGACGACGACGCCGATGCTTTGTGCCTTGCTTCTGAAGGCCCGCGGCGCCGAACGGCGCGGTCCGTTGTTTCGGTTCTCCGAATGGGTATTCACGGCCATTCTCCGTGGCTACGAACGTTCCCTGGCTTGGGTGCTTCGCCACCAGCCGCTGACGCTACTGGTGACGCTGGCAACGATCGGCTTCACGATCTATCTGTATGTCATCATTCCCAAGGGATTTTTTCCGCAACAAGACACGGGCCGGCTCGTTGGGCAGCTCACGGCCGATCAAGACACGTCGTTCCAGCGAATGCAGGAGCTGCTGCAACAGTTCACGGCCAAGATCGGCGAGGATCCGGCCGTCGTCGGGGTCGCCGCCTTTACCGGCGGCGGCAGCACCAGCGGCGGCGGCGCGGCGAACGTGTCCCGCATGTTCATTACCCTGAAGCCGTTGCGTGAGCGAAAACTCACGGCCGACCAGGTCGTGGCCCGTATCCGCGGTCAGACGTCGCAGATCGCCGGGGCCGGGCTCGTTTTGCAGCCGACGCAAGACCTGCGAATCGGCGGCCGCTTGAGCAGTGCTCAGTATCAATACACGCTTCGCGGCGACAATCTTCAGGACCTGGCCGTTTGGGGGCCGCAGTTGTTGCGCGAGTTGCGCTCGTTGCCGCTCTTGATCGACGTCAACAGCGACCAGCAGAACCGCGGATTGCAAGCGGCGTTGAACATCGATCGCGAAGCCGCCGCGCGGTTGGGGGTGTCGACGCAGCAGATCGACGACACGCTGTACGACGCCTTCGGCCAGCGGCAGGTCTCGACGATGTACAAGTCGTTGAATCAGTATCGGGTCGTGATGGGCGTCGAGCCCGAGTTCTGGCAAAATCCCGACGCGATGCGGCACATCTACGTCCGCTCGAACACGGGGAAACAGATTCCGCTGAGCGCCTTGCAAGAATCTTCGTCAAAAAACACGCCGCTGGCGGTGGCTCATTCCGGCCTGTTTCCTTCGGCGACGATATCGTTCAATCTGCCGTTGGGCACGTCATTGGGCGAGGCCGTCGCCAAGGTCGAAGAGACGGCCGAAGAAATCGGGATGCCTGAAACGATTCACGGCAACTTTCAAGGCACCGCCGAAGCGTTCCGCGCTTCGCTCAGTAATCAGCCGCTCTTGATTCTGGCCGCCTTGGTGACGGTTTACATCGTCTTAGGCATGCTGTACGAAAGCTACATCCACCCGATCACGATTCTCTCGACGCTGCCGTCGGCGGGAGTCGGCGCGCTGTTGGCGTTGATGATCTGCGGCTTCGAGTTGAACGTGATGGCCTTGATCGGCATCCTGCTATTGATCGGCATCGTCAAGAAAAACGCGATCATGATGATCGACTTCGCCCTGGAGGCCGAACGGGTTCACGGACGTGCGCCGGAGGCGGCCATTTTCGAGGCCTGTGTCCTGCGATTCCGCCCGATTACGATGACCACGATGGCGGCCCTGCTGGGCGGCCTGCCGCTGGCCGTCGGCGGCGGCGAAGGTTCGGAGCTGCGGCAACCGCTGGGGATTGCGATCGTCGGCGGCCTGATCTTCAGCCAGATGCTCACCCTCTACACGACGCCGGTCGTCTATCTCTATCTCGACCGGCTGCGCCTCCGCCTCCTGCGCCGCGCCGGCAAGACTGACGAATTGACCGCGATCTAGGTCGACGCTTGATCCTCATCGGCGTCCGCCTTGGCCAACAGTGCAATGCCACGTACGAGCCGGAGGCCGCCGTAGAGAATCGCACCCCAAGCGACGAGGAAGCCGCCGCCTTGCGGTGAGTTCACCGCCGCGTCGTAGGTCAGCAGCGTCACGGTAACCCCGCCCAGAAACCACAAACCGCCGACGATCACGGCTCGAG
>JADMIO010849010.1_pt1 | contig 21851 bp, 16 predicted proteins | sample 8958161 | NCBI WGS metagenome assembly JADMIO01 (sample SAMN16585339, study PRJNA669376) | soil metagenome | isolation source: Crop rotation soil | place: USA: Cullars Rotation, Alabama | collected 2011
CTTTCCCACCGCCGCCCGCGGCCGAGCCACCGCCGGTCGCGGACCCGCCGCCGGCCGCCGAGCCTCCTCCTCCTCCCGCGCCCCCTCCCGATCCGCCCGCGTCCACGCCGCCGTCCTCTCCGGCATCTGTCGCTCCGGCATCGCCGGCACCTCCGTCGACTCCCGCATCCACCGGCGCCGAGAGCACCAGGGTCCCCCAGCTCGCCGGGTTGTTGAACACCGACAGGCCGACCCAATCGCGCGACGCGGTCGGCGTGGTCGGATCGCGATCGTTCACCGCGACGTCGAAGCCGAGCTTCATCCCCGCCACCGGAGTGACACCCATCGGCGCCCACGGCACCTTCACCTCGACGCGGTATCCAGTCCCGACGGCGTTGCCCGGCACCACCGCCCCCTCGAGGTCCACCTTCACCGTCGCCATCGACGCATAGCTGAAGTCCGACCAGCCGCGCGAGTCCGCCAGCTGCCCGGACGCGGCGACGAGCAGGTGGAAGTCATCGTTGTCCGCGGTGGCGCTGCGGTTGAGCGCGGTGTCGAGCATCACCTCGACGCCATCGGTGTCCCAGAGCGTGTCCTCCGGCCCGGCCGCCGCGACCAGCTTGTCGTCCTTCACGTCGAAACCCAGGTACAGCGCCTCGTCGTCCCACCCGGCCTGCACCAGCGCCCAACCGCCGTCACCGAGCGCCATCGTGCCCAGCCCGCCGAGCTCGCCCAGCTGACCGTCGATCACCGGCTTCACCGCCAGCGCCTTCGCGTCGTACCGCGGCACCGCCTGGCAGCCGTTCGATGACAGACACCGATTGTCCACCGGGCAGCCACAGACCTGGCAGGCGTCGACCAGCGCTCCGCCGGCGCACTGCTTCGGCTTCGTGACGCTGCAGGTCCCCGCATCGGTGCCGTCGCTGCAGGGCACCGGGTTGGTGGCGTTGACGATGTACTGCGCGAGCTGCGCGCGGGCGGCCATCAGCGCCGAGACGCTCACGTCCGTCGCGGTCGAGCTCGGGTAGAGCGTGCTCGCCACCTGCTGCGCGAACGCCTTGCCCCCGAGCTGCTCGACGCGGTGCAGGTACTCCCAATCTTCGGTGCCCTCGCGAATCATCTTCAGCCGGTACGAAGCGACCGGGATGTGCGTGGTCCCACCGATCTTCGCCGGAGTCCCCGGGTAGAACAGCGTCCCGTCGCCGTTGCCCGAGAAGCCCGTCACGTACAGCGTCGTCCACGGGTTGCCCGGGTCGGTGTAGGCCTGCGCCGTCTCGTAATAGAGCTCGCCGCTGACGCCGAGCTGGTAGCTGAGCCACTCCATCGCGCGGTTCCGCGTGCCGCTGGCGTCCACCATGATGCTCGGCCAGCCGACGGTGTTCGGGTCGTTGTTGTTCCCGCTGCCGCAGCCGTGGACGTCGCAGCTCTGGTACATCCACACCTCGTTGTTCGGCTGGGCGAGGAAGCTCGTGTACTGGCCGATGGTGCTCGCCGCTCCGCGCGGGAGAAGGCTGTTCACCTCGGGGACCATCAGATCGATCGACGCGGTGGCGCCGTTCTGCGTCGCCCGCGAGATGTCGGTGGTGACCAGCGTCTGGAACGCCGGGTTGACCGCGTGAATCGCCGACGCCGCGGGAGGGATCGAGCTCCAGGCGCAGGTCATAGGCGGCTCGTCGCAGGTGTAGTCGAAGAGCTTTTTCTGCCAGCCCTTGCCCGAGAAGTAGTTCCACCACGCGGTCGGATCTCCGCCGCGCTGCACCGAGGTCAGCGCCGCGCCCGGCAGCCGCGTCGCCGCGGTACCGCCGACGAGTGGAGAGAAATACGTGTCGAAGTGGGTCAGCGATGGATCTCCGTCGTCGAACCAACCGATCGAGATCCGGTGATCGAGGCCCATCACGCCGTAGCGCACCCGCAGGTTGGTGAAGGCGAGCCCGCTCAACCCGTGCTGAGTGGGGATGGCGCCGTACTGAAAGCGGTACGCGCTGCGCAGGTTCGAGGTCGACGGCAGCTCGAAGTTCCACACCGTGAGCGTCACCGGCACGTCGACGTTTCCCTGCGCCGACTGAATCGTCACCTTGCCCACGTAGTCGCCCGGCGCCTGTCCCTTCGGCACGTAGACGTCGACGAACAGCACCCGCACCTCGTTGGCCGGCACGTCGAAGGGAAAGGCGTTGCGGGTCTGGTTGTCGAACTCGTCCTTGTCCGGAATCAGCGGATCCGGCCAGGGCCCGGGAGCGCCGTCGGGCGCCGAGCGTTGCGGGCAGTCGATGATGCCCTCGCGGTACAGGCGCACCTCGGTGATCGGCGCGCCCGGCCCGGTCAGCGTCGTCGCCACCGCGCTCACTCCGGTCACCGACCCCGCGACGGCGATTTGAAACGCCTCGAACTCGTTCTTCGCCGCGTAGATGTGCGCCGGCACCAGGGCCCGCGTGCCGGCGTTCGGCCGCAGCTTCTCGGCGGACTCGGCGACGAACACCACCGGCGCCGCGACGGCCTGCATTGCCCACAACCCCACCCCGACAACCGCGGCTCTCGTGCGCATGAGGGCAGCGGCTAGCACCGAGCCGGCAGCCAGTGCAGCTTCAAAGAGCGCGCGCAGCTTCTGCACCGCGTCGCCCTTCGAGGGCACGTGGCGCAGCGCTTGCCTTTGCCGCGCGCATGACTGGAAGGCGCGTGGTGGTGGTCGGCGCGGGACCCGGAGGCCTCTGCGCCGCGATGCTGCTGGCCGCCCGCGGCTTTCACGTCACCGTGCTCGAGAAGCGCGACAGCGTCGGCGGCCGCAGCGGCGCGTTGAAGCTGGGCGACTACACCTTCGACGTCGGCTCGACGATGTTGATGATGCGCTTCGTCCTCGAGGAGATGTTCGAGCTGTGCGGCCGTCAGCTCGCCCGCGAGCTGACCCTGATGCCGCTCGACCCGATGTACCGCCTCGACTTCGGCGGCCGGGCGCTCGACGTCTGGGCCCGCGAAGACCGGATGAAGGCCGAGCTGCGCCGCTTCGCTCCGGGCTCGGAAGCGGGGCTCGAGCGCTTCCTCACCGCCGAGCGCGAGCGGCTGCGCCACCTTTACCCGGTGCTGCAGCGCAGCTGGCCGCGCCTGACCAGCCTCGCCCACCGCTCGGCGCTGGACGCGCTGCCGCACGTCGGGCTGAGCCGCTCGCTCCACGCGACCGCCGGCGAGTACTTCGCCGACCAGGCGCTGCGACTCGCGTTCTCCTTCCAGGCCGCCTACCTCGGGATGTCTCCGTGGGACTGCCCGGGCGGGTTCGCGATGGTCCCCTACGTCGAGCACGCCTGGGGCATCGACCACGTGCGCGGCGGCATTCATCAGGTCTGCGAGGCGATGGCCCGGGTGGCGCGCTCACTGGGCGCGACGATTCGCACCGGCGCCTCAGTGCGGAAGCTGCTCGTGCGTGGCGCTCGCTGCGCGGGCCTCGAGCTGGAGAACGGCGAGGAGCTGGCCTGCGACGACGCAATCGTCAACGCCGACGGAGCGGCTGCCCTCGATCGCCTCCTCGACGACGACGTGTCGAGGCGCTTCTCCCACCCGAGACTGAAGACGCTCCAGGAGTCGTGCTCGACCTTCATGCTCTACCTCGGGCTCGACCGCCCGCTGCCCCTGGCGCACCACACCTTCTTCTTCGCCCGCGACTACCGGGCGGAGATGGATCGCGTCTTCGAGGACGGCCGAGTGGCCGGGGACCTCTCGCTCTACGCCTGCAACGCGGCGCGAACCGACCCGACGATGGCGCCCGCGGGTCACAGCGCGCTCTACCTGCTCGCACTGGTGCCGAACACGCGGGCTGGCCTCGACTGGAGCGCCGAGGCGGTGCCGATGCGCGAGCGCGTCCTGCACGCCTTCGAGAAGCGCAGCGGCCTGTCGATTCGCGCGAACATCCGAGCCGAGGCGGCGATCACGCCCAGCGACTGGCAGAGTGAGTTCCGGGTCTCGCACGGTGCCGTCTTCGGCCCCTCGCATTGCCTGAGCCAGTTGCTGGCGTTTCGACTGCCGAACCAACTGCCGCACCCGCGCAACGTCTTCCTCGCCGGCGGAGCGACGAACCCAGGCAGCGGCCTGCCGACCATTCTCGAGTCGGCGCGCATCGCCACCCGGCTGATTTGCGAGCGCCACCGGGTGCCCTTCCCCGCTTCGCGCCCGTTGCCCGCTCCCGGGCTCCTCCAGCACGAGCGTCCCGAGCCGATGGCGGTGCACGGGTGACCGCCGCCGATTGGATGGGAAATTTCGACGAGCTCGCGTCGGTGCTGCTGCGCCTGGCGGTGGCCTTCGTGCTCGCGCTTCCGCTCGGCTGGGAGCGCGAGCTGACCGTGCACAGCCCCGGCCTGCGGACGTTTCCCCTCGTCAGCATCGGCGCCTGCGCCTACGTGCTCCTCGGGCGCGACGGAGGCGGAATGGGGCCGGAGCTGATGGGCCGCATCCTCCAGGGGTTGCTCACCGGCATCGGCTTCATCGCCGGCGGCGCGATCCTCAAAGGGCGACACGCGGTGTCGGGCGTTTCCACCGCGGCGAGCCTCTGGAACACCGCCGCCGTCGGCGCCGCGGTGGGGCTCGGCCACTACGGGCTGGCGGCCGCGCTCTCGGTGACGAACCTGCTCACGCTCCACTTCCTGCGGTTGAAGAAGGCCGCCGGGCCGCGCTGACTTCTTCGCCGGATCCCCGCCGGTGCAAGGGCTGCACATGCTCCGCAGCGGCCGTCCCCGCTGCGACAGAGAAATGCGCGACTGGCATGCCCGGAGCAGCAGGCGAAGGACATGCGCACGAGAACTCTGCTCGCCGTGTCCCTGCTCGCCGTCCTCATCGGTGTCGCGTCGCTGGCGGGCATCCTCGTCCCTTCGACCTACGCGCGGGACAGCGCCAACTGGGCCGCCCAGGGCGTCGGGCAGGACTGGGCCGATCTGCTGCTGCTGGTGCCGACCCTGATCCTCTCGGGCCTCGCCGCCCGCCGAGGCTCGCGCCGGGCGCGCCTGATCCTGGCGGGAGCGCTCGTCTACTCGACCTACACCTTCGTCCTCTACGCCTTCACCGTGCACTTCAACGCCCTGTTCCTCGTCTACTGCGCGGTGCTCGGGCTCTCGGTCTTCGGCGGGGTCAGCCTCGCGCGGCGCTTCCTGCTCGAGAACGTGAAGCTCTGGTTCGTCGCCGACGCGCCGGTGAAGCTCCTCGGCGGCCTGCTGGTGGTGAGCGGCGCGTTGTTCGGAGTGCTCTGGCTGTCCGAGGACATTCCGGCCCTGCTGCTGGGGGCCGTGCCGACGTCGGTCATCCTCGGAGGCCTGGTCACCAACCCGGTGCACGTGCTCGATCTCTCACTGGCGCTGCCGGCGATGATCGGCGGCGGCGTCGCGCTGCTGCTGCGCCGTCCGGTGGGCTACGTGCTGGCGCCGGTGATGGCGGTGTTCAGCGTGCTGATGTCCTTCACCCTGGCGATCCTCTTCGTGGTGATGCAGCTGGCCGGACAGGGCCCCAACCTCGCGCTCGCCTGGGCGATGGGAGCGGTCGGGGTCGTCACGCTGACCGCGACCGCCGGCTTCCTCCGCGCGCTGCGGCCGCACACCCACCACGAAGAAATGCGCGAGCCGCCGATGCATGGCGCGCCCGCGCAGTGAGTCTCAGCGCCGCTCGTCGATCTCGTCGTGCTTCCGCAGCTGCTCCTTCACCTCGCGGAAGCCGGCGAGCAGCCCATCGATGTTGTTCTTCGCCATCAGCTGCTCGTTCTCGAAGCGCGCCTCGAGCTTCTCGAAGCGCTGCTGGATCTCCTTCGAGGCCAGGTGCAGCTGCACCTTCACCTCGTCGCGCATCGTCTTGACCAGGTCGATGCTCTGCTTCAGCTCGTCCGACCACCGCTGGGTTGCCTTGCTCATCGCTCGCTCCTTGGAAAGGGTGACGCGAGGACTCATCGCAACGGCTGTGCCCACGCCGCTTCCAACGGCGACAGCCTCCCCGGCCAAATGCACCGTTTGCACGTCGGCGAGAGGCGCGCCGCTTCTGCGGTCGCGGCTCCCTCGAAACGCTTGGGCCCGCCGCTTGCTCAACCGCCCTTTGCAATGTCGATCCTCTGCGCCACCAACTTCTCCGAAGAATCCCTCACCGCCACCACCGTCGCCGCGGAGCTCGCGCGCCAGCGGGGCGAAGACCTCTGGCTGGTCTTCGTCACGCCCGAGAGCACCCAGCGCGCGTTCGGCGAAGCGGCGATCTCCACCGCCGACGCCACCTTGAAGGGCGAAGCAGCGCGGGTGCGGAAGCTCGGGGCCACGGTCACCCACGCCCTGCTGCTCGGCAAGCTGCACCAGGAGGTGCCCCGCTTCGTCGCCGAGAACAAGGTCGGCCTCGTCGTCGCCGGCGACACGCGGAAAGCGCCGAACTTCCTCGGCACCGGCACGCTCGCGCGCCTGGCGCAGCACCTCGAGGCCCCGCTGTGGGTGGTGCGCGACGGCGCCTCGGCGATCGCCTGGGCCCGCGGCGAACGGAAGCTGAAGGTGATGTTGGCGTTGGATCGCAGCGAGAGCACCGCCATCGCCGCGCGCTGGGTCGAGCAGCTGGGCAAGTTCGGCAAGCTCGAGCTGATCGGCGCCCACGTCTACTGGCCGACGGTCGAGGCCCAGCGGATGGGGCTGCCCCTGCCCCACCCGTGGGACGAGCTGCAGCCGCAGGTGCTGGAGTCGCTGCAGCGCGAGCTGTCGGGAATGCTCCCTACCGGCTTCGGGCAGCGCATCCGCGTCGTCCCCGCCCTCGGCCGCGCGTCGGACCACCTCAACACGCTCGCCGGCGAAGAGGGCGTCGACCTGCTGGTCCTCGGCACCCACCGCCGCCAGGCGCTCGGCCAGCTGTGGAGCGTCTCCGAGCAATGCCTGCAGCTGGCTCCGACCTCGGTGGTCTCGGTGCCGGGCGGAGCGGCCGCTCCCGCGCCGATGCACGGGCTCGAGCGGGTCGACCGCGCGCTGGCCGCCAGCGACTTCTCGCCCACCTCGAAGCGCGCCGCGGTCTGGGCGCTGTCGCTCGTCGCCGCCGGCGGCAACGTCGAGCTGATCCACGTCGTCCCGGGACCCCTCGGCGCAGCAGAAGAGAAGAACCTCCGCGAGCGGCTGCTGGCGATGGTTCCGCCGGAGGTGAAGGGCCGCCGGCTGAAAATCAGCGCCCACGTGCTGGTCGGCACCGACGTCGCGCGGACCATCGCCGCCGCCGGTGAGCGCTTCAACAGCCAGCTGGTCTGCGTCGGCTCGCGCGGCCACTCCGGTCTCGTCGAGTGGGTGCTCGGCTCGACCGCGAAGGCCGTCCTCTCTTCCTCCGGTCGCCCGGTGCTGATCGTCCACCCCACCCAGCCGTGAAAGGACCCGCCATGCGCACCTCGCTCCTCATCGCCGCCTTCGCCCTCGCCGCCTGCAGCCACACCCGCCCCGAAGAGATGACCGCCGAGGAGCACCGCGCCGAAGCCAGGCGGCACGAGCAGGTCGCGGCCGCCGAAGAGCGGCAGTACGAGCCCAACGAGGTGCGCCCCCACCTCGGGCCCCGCTCGCCCTTCGTCGGCGACGAGCCCGGCCTCGAGTTCTACAACCCCTCGGCCGCGCACCTCGCGCAGGCCGATCGCGACATGGCCGCGGCGCTCGAGCACCTCGACTCGGCCGACAAGCTGGAGAAGTTCGAAGACACCGCCTGCGCCGGCATCCCGCCGGCCGAGCGCGCCGGCTGCCCGCTGCTCGCCCCGTACCTGGTGTCGGTGCAGGAAATCGCGCAGGGCCTGACGCTGAACCTGAAGCCGACCGCACCCTCGAAGACGCTGGTCAACCAGATGAGCTGCCACCTCGCCTACGCGATGGCCAAGGGCTTCGAGAAGGCGCCCTGCCCGCTCTACGTCAAAGGGGTGAAGATCGCGCTCGTCGACGAGCGGACGATCGACATTCGCTCGATGGACCCGAAGGTGGCGCACGAGGTCCGGCTCGAGGCGCGGAGGCTGTTCGGCGCGCCGGCCAAGTGAACGCGCTGTCGGGTACGGCGGCGCCGGCGGGGCTCAGCACCTCCGAAGCGCGCGAGCGGCTGGCCCGCGACGGCCCGAACGAGCTGGCCCGGCACGAAGGCACGCCGTGGTGGCGGACGCTGCTCGGCCAGTTCGGCAGCCCGGTGATCTGGTTGCTGCTCGCGGCCTGCGGGATCTCCGCCGCGCTCGGAGAGTGGATCGACGCGGCGGCGATCGGCGCGATCGTGCTGCTCAACGGGCTGGTCGGGTTCTTCCAGGAGTTCCGCGCCGAGAAGGCGGTGTTCGCCCTGCGCGCGATGACCGCGCCGCGTGCGCGCGTGCTCCGCGACGGGCAGGCGGCGATTCTCCCCGCGGCCGAGGTGGTCAAGGGCGACGCGCTGCTGCTCGAGGCGGGCGACCTGGTCGCGGCCGACGCGCGGCTGCTGCAGGCCCACGCGCTGCGCACCGCCGAGGCGGCGCTGACCGGTGAGAGCGCTCCGGTCGACAAGCGGGCCGGCGCCGCGGCGGGTGCGGTGCTCGCCGAGCGCGAGGGTGACGTCTTCCTCGGCACGTCGATCGTCAACGGCACCGGCCTGGCCGAGGTCACCGCCATCGGGATGGCGACCGAGCTGGGGAAGATCGCCCACCTGCTGTCGACGGCCGAGGAGACCGAGACGCCGCTCGAGCACCAGCTGGCGAAGGTCAGCCGCACTCTGCTCTGGCTCTGCGTGGGCATCGTCGCCATCGTCGCCGCGCTCGGAGCGCTCCGCGGCCTGGGGTGGATGGAGGTCTTTCTCTCTGCGGTCTCGCTGGCGGTCGCCGCGGTCCCCGAGGGACTGCCGGCGATCGTCACCATCGCCCTCTCGGTGGGCGTGCAGCGGATGGCGGGAAGAAACGTGCTCGTCCGGCATCTGCCGGCGGTGGAGACGCTCGGCTGCGCGACGGTGATCTGCACCGACAAGACCGGCACGCTGACCACCGGGACGATGAAGGTGATCCAGCTGTGGGGCGAGGACCACGAGAAGACGCTGGCCGCCGCCGCCGCCTGCTGCGACGCGGATCTCGCGTCTTCGGTGGGAGATCCGACCGAGCTGGCGATCCTCTCCGCGGCCGCCGATCACGGCATCTCACGCGAGGCGATCGAGCGGGACAACCCGCGCGTCGAGGTTCACCCCTTCGACTCCGAGCGGAAGCGGATGTCGATCTTCCGGAGCGACGCGCGCCTCTACGTGAAGGGGGCCTACGAGCTGCTGGCGCCGCTCTGCATCGCGGGGCTGGAAGGCTCCGCCGCGGCGAGCACCCAGCTGGCCTCGCGGGGCTTGAGGGTGCTGGGGGTTGCCGTCGGTCCCGAGCGCGCCGAGCGCGGACTGCGGCTGCTCGGGCTGGTGGGCATCGCCGATCCTCCGCGCAGCGAGGCGATCGCCGCCATCGCCGCCGCGAAGGAGGCCGGGATCAGGACGGTGATGATCACCGGCGATCATCCCGCGACCGCCAGCGCCATCGGCCGGCAGCTCGGCCTGCCCGCCGACGAGACGGGCCCGCAGCGGAGCATCCACGCCCGCGCCAGCCCCGAGGAGAAGCTGCAGATCGTCCGCGCCTGGAAGCGCAGCGGAGCGGTGGTGGCAATGACCGGCGACGGGGTCAACGACGCGCCGGCGCTGCGTGAGTCGCACATCGGGATCGCGATGGGCAAAGGCGGCACCGAGGTCACGCGCGAGGCGGCGGACGTGGTCCTCACCGACGACAACTTCGCCAGCATCATCGCCGCGGTGCGCGAGGGGCGCGGCATCTTCGACAACATCCAGAAGACGGTGCTCTACCTGCTGGCCGGGAACACCGCCGAGCTGCTGGTGATGCTCGTCTCGGCAGCCGCCGGCTGGCCGCTGCCGCTGATGCCTCTGCACCTGCTGTGGGTGAATCTGGTCACCGACGGTCTTCCGGCGCTGGCGCTGGTCGTCGATCCACCGGCCACGGACGCGATGAAGCGGCCCCCGCGCCGGCCGGGCGCTCCGATGCTCGGGCGACACGAGTGGATCACCGTGGTGCTGACCGGAACCCTGGAGGCGACCGCGGTGCTGGGAGTCTTCGTCTGGGCGCTCGCCGCGAGGAACCTCGACGAGGCGCGGAGCCTGGCCTTCGCGACGCTGGTGATCAGCGAGCTGTTCCGCTCCTTCGCCGCGCGGAGCACCACCCGCGTCTTCTGGGAGACCGGCGTGTTCTCCAACCTGCTGCTGCTGGCGGTGGTGGTGGTCTCGCTGCTGATGCAGCTGGGGCTCCACGGCCTGCCGATCACCCAGCGGATCTTCGGGCTGTTCCCGTTCACCTTCGAAGATGCGCTGATCGCCGTTGGCGTGGGCCTGGTGCCGACCACCGTGCTCGAGCTGAGGAAGCTGGCGCGGCGCGCGCTGCGGTGAAGCGACTGCACCTGCCTCGAGCGTGTGCAACTTCTGCATCTGGCCGAGCGCGGTCCCCCGGGAGACGGCGGAGCGGCGCGAAGCCTGCACTGGAGGCCGCGCATGAGAGCTCTCGAGAGAAACGTCTGGAACTGCCTGGCCGCGACCCACCTGCTCGTCGCCGCGGTGGCGATGCCTGTCGGCGCGTTGCTCTGCGTCTGGCCGAGCGGATCGTTGCTCGGACTTCCGCTGCAGGTGCTGGCGCCGACGCCGTTCACCAACTTCCTGCTGCCGGGCCTGGTGTTCTACGCGTCGGTCGGCGTGAGCAACATGCTGTTCGGCTACCTGGCGCTCAAGCGCGAGCCGGGAGCGGCGCGGATCTCCTTCTTCATCGGCCTGGTGCTGCTGGGGTGGATCATCACCGCGCTGGCGATCGCGCCGGGCTACCCGCTCTACCCGTCGCTCTTCATCATCCCGCTCCTGCCGATGCTCGGGAGCGCGGCGCTGCTCTGGTACAACGGCGTCGCCACCGCCGAAGAGCTGAAGCCGGCCGAGGCCTGAGTGGGCGCGCTCCTCGTCGCAGTGGCGCTGCTGGCGGCTTCGGACAAGCCGGCGGCGAAGCCCGAGACCACGGCGGCGATGCAGGCCGCCTTCAAGTCGTTGATGTCGATTCAGCCGCTGCTCGCCAGCCCGGAGACGCTGCGAGATCCGGCGAACGCCGCGAAGCTGAAAGAAGCGCTCGGGCCGCTGAGCGCGATCAAGCACCGCTTCATCGGCGCACCCCAGGAGCCGGGGGCCGAGCTGCTGGCGGGGATGTTCGGCGACGCGATCGATCGCGCGCGGCTCGACCTCGACGTCGGCAACCTGGGTGGAGCGCGGGCCCGGCTGCGCAGCGTCACCTCGCTCTGCTTCGCCTGTCACACCCGGCAGGCGGCGACGAAGGACTTCGAAGACGCGACCCGGCAGATCGACGCGCTGAACCTGCCGCCGCTGCGGAAGGCCGAGTTCTTCGCCACCACCCGGCAGTTCGATCGTGCGACGGAGACCTGGGCCGAGGCGCTGAAGGCACCGCCGAAGACGGAAGCCGAGGCGTTCGAGGAGGCCTCCGCGCTGCGGCAGTACGTGGCAGTGCTGGTACGGGTGAAGGACGACCGCGCCGCCACCGTCGCGCTGCTGAGTGCTCAGGCCGCGCGCAGAGACTTGCCGGGGTTCGTCGCCCGAACGCTGCAGCGCTGGCTGGTCGACGCCAAGGACTGGCAGGCCGATCCGTTCGACGCGAAGACCGCCACGCCGGCCGCGCTGTTCGCCAAGGCCCGCGAGCTGGTCGAGGCCTCGGGCGCGACGCAGAGCCCGATGACCGACGAGGGTCGCTTCATCACCCTGCTGCGGGCGAGCGGCTACCTGCACTCGGCGATGGAGAAGCAGCCGAAAGCGCCGTTCCGCGGTGAGGCGCTGTACCTGTTGGGAGTCGCCAGCGCGGCGACGCTGGACCCGCTGCTGTGGGAGCTCGACAGCCTGTACCTCGAGGGGTGCATTCGCGAGAACCCGCATACCCAGCTCGCGCGCAGGTGCGTCGAGAGGATCTACGAGCGGACCTGGTTTGGGTGGACGGGCAGCGCGGGGACCAACGTGCCGGCGGATGTGGCGAAGCGGTTGGGAGAGCTGAAGGCGCTCGCGCAGTAGGAGTTGGTTGGACCCAGCCCCGCCCCCGCTCACCCTGAGCGGGGGCGCGGCATCAGTGCTCGCGAGACGGGTACCCCACCATCCGCCCCGCCTCCGGATCCCACAGCTTCAACCGGAAGCACGCGACCACATCCCTCACCTTCCAGCTCGTCCTCCCCGGATGCTGCAGCTCGGGGATCGCCGCCATCGCCTCGGGCAGCCGGTAGAACGGAATCGCCGCGTTGAGGTGATGCACGTGGTGCAGCCCGATGTTCGCCGTCATCCAGCGCATCACCGGCCCCATCTCCATCAGGCTGCTCGACTCCAGCGCCGCGCGCGCGTAGCTCCACTGCTCGCGCGGAGCGACCTTCACCTCGGGGAAGTTGTGCTGCGCGTAGAAGAGGTACGCCCCGACCGCCGCGGCCACCGCCATCGGCACCATCCACCCGAAGAGGAACGCGTCGAACCGGCCGGCGGCCAGCGACCCTCCGAGCAGCGCGCCGACCAACGCCAACGAAAGCCCCGCCTGCCAGTGGCGCCGCGGAGTCCTCAGCAGTGGCCGCAGGCACATCCCGATCGCGAACACGGTCACGAGCGCGAAGAGCACGTTCAGCGGGTGGCGCGCCGCGCGGTACAGCCAGCGCTTCGCAGGCGGCAGCGCCTCGTACATCCGCGGCGTCAGCATCGCGTAGCTGCCGATGTGGCTGCCGACCAGCTGGGCGTTGTGGGCGTGGTGGTAGTTGTGGCTCTCGCGCCAGACGCTCGGGGGCACCAGCATCAGCTCGCCGAGCAGGAAGAAGAGCCCGCGGCCGAGCGACGAGTCGCGCAGCAACGCGCCGTGCTGGAAATCGTGGAAGAGGCAGAACGCGCGAACCAGCACCAGCCCGAGCACGGCGGAGAGCGCCAGGCGAATCGGCGTCGTTTCCAGCAGCAGCGTCGCAGCGACGAGCGCGGCCACCGCGGCGAAGGTCGAGGCCGTCGCCCGCCACGACTCCGCGGGTCGCTCGACGGTGAACGGCTTGCTGAGCAGCAACAACTCCTTGTCCGAGGGTGGGCTCATGGCGCCCCCCCACTGCAAACCGCCCGCCGTCCCGGCCCGCGCGATGCACGAGACCGCCGCATGGAGACGCGCTCGCAGGAAGAGAGGATCTGGCGCAGCTGTGGTCAAGCCAGCGGGCTGGCGCTGGCTGGCATTCTCCTCTCGGGGCCGGTGGTGGTGCCGCTGTTGGCGGTGCTCAGCCCGCAACCGGCCTGGCAGAGTCCCGAGCTCTTCGCGGCGCACTTCGCGTACGTGCAGACCGCTCCGTACTTCGCGGGCTTCGCGATGATCGGCGGTTTCCTCTGGCTGTTCGCCGGTCTCCACCAGGCCGCTCCGCCCGAGCGGCGGCTGCGCACCCGGGTCGCGCTCTCGTTCGGCTCCGCCTACGCCGCGCTGATCTTCTTCAACTACATCGTCCAGACGACGTTCGTGCCCAGCCTGACGCGCCCCTACGCGCCGCAGAGCGCCGAGCTGATCGCCACCTTCTCGATGGCCAACCCGCGCTCGCTCGCCTGGGCAGTCGAGATGTGGGCTTATGGGCTGCTCGGGGTCGCCACCTGGCTCGCCGCGGCCGCATTCGGATCGAGCCGTCTCGAGCGGACGACCGCGCTTCTCTACGCCGCGAATGGACCGGTCAGCCTCGCCGGTGGAATCTGGACCGCGCTCGAGCCCGGTTGGGTACAGACGACGCCGGGGCTCGTGGCCTTCGTCGGGTGGAACGCGCTGGTGGTGGCGATGGTCGGCTGCACCTGGGAGGTTGCCCGGCGCCGGCGGAGCGACGCGGCCCGGCCCCTGCCGCGCGGAGTGCCGGCGGGAGTCCCGCGACCGAATGCACCTTTTGCGTAGACGGACGCGAGCCGCAGCGGCTGCACTTCAGAAGGGCTGGCAGTCCGTCGTCGTCAGCTGGCAGTAGGTGCCGACGGGACAATCCGCGGGCTGCAGGCAGCCGACGCAGGTCCCGAAGCGGCGGTCGCAGCGCGGCGTCGGAGCTGCGCAGTGCGAGTCGTTCTGGCAAGCGACGCAGAAGCCGACCGACTCGGCGCAGTGGGTGAGCCCGGGAGTGGTGCAGAGGGCCTGGTCCTCGCACGCCATGCAGTGACGCGGCAGATCGTCCCCGCAGATGTTCTGCACGCCCGAGCACTGCGAGCCGGCGTCGCACGGAGTGATGCACCGCCGGGTGAAGGGATCGCACAGCCCTCCGCCGTCGCAGTCGGCATGAACCAGGCACTCCACGCACAGATGGTCCGGCGCGCAGCTGGGGCGGGCAGCCGGGCACTGCGCAGACTGGGTGCATTCGCACTCGCCCAATCGGGTGCAACCGCCATCTGGCGGCCCCGCGTCTGGGACGCCCGAGTCTCCCGCGTCGAGCTGGCCTCCATCACCCGCATCCGCGTCGAAGAAATGAAATGCCTGGCTGCAGCCGGCCAGCAATGGCGCCGCGAGCAGGACCAGCAGAATCCGCTTCATGGCGTCTGGCCGAGCAACTCCTCCGCCAACGCGCGGGCGTAGCCGCGGGGAAAGCGGCGGAGGTAATCGCGGGCGGCTTCCTGCGCCGACCCCTCCGCGCCTCCCGCGCTCAGCCGCATTCGCTCGGCCGCCATGTCCTCCTCCAGCTGACCGTGCGGAAACTCACGCTGCAGCCGCTCGAGCAGCTCGAGCGCGCGCGCCGTGTCTCCACTCTGACGTGCCTGCAGCACCTCGCTGAAGCGGCGATTCTCCTCGGCCAGACGGGACGGAAGCGCCGCCGTCGCGCGGGGGCCCGGTGCAGGCGCGACCAGCGGCGCCGGTGCCGGCAGCGGAGCGGGCGCCACGCCCACCGGCGCGCACGGTCCCGGCCACTGCGCTCCCGCGGTCAACACGACCTCCTGCTCCGCGTGCCTCACCCGCACCACGCCCTCTTCGACCCGGACCCAGCTCGCGCTCTGCCCCGCACAGGCCGGCGTGCCCCGCCAGCCGACGGTGAAGCGGGTGCCGCGCACCTCGACCTCGGCGTCCGGCGTGGTGATGCGGAAGCGCTGCCCGGCGCTCAGCCGCGTCACCTGCGAGCGCACCTGCCCCGAGCTCAGCCGCACGTGCTGATCCTCCCCGCTGGAGAGCACCTCCAGCGACCCGTGCTCGTCGAGCCACATCAGACTGCCGCTCTCGAACCGCAGCTCCGCCGAGCCTCCGGCGGTGGTCTCGATCCGTTCGCCCGGGCGAACGTGCGCGCCCTCGGAGGCGGCGACGCTGGTCGCTCCCGCGGTCAGCAGCGCCAGATGCGCCGACTCGACCTCGATGCCACCGGGGAGCGGCCGCAGCAGCCCCCAGGTCACGACGCCGCCGAGGATCATCGCCGCCACCAGCGCGAAGGCGACGCGAAGCTGGCGCCGGCGCGCGGCCCGGAAACGAATCTGCTCCTGCAGCAACGCGAGCGCGGCAGCCTCGGCGGCAGGAGGAACGTGGGAAGAAGGAGGAGCGGGCTTGAGCGCTTCGGCCAGCCGCGCCGCGAGATCTCTCATGGCGCGCCTCCTTCGAAGATCTGCGCCAGGGCCGGCTCGGCCGACAGGCGCTCGTGCACGTCACCCCGCCCGCGGACCAGCCGGCTCTGCACCGCGGCCACCGATGCGCCGGTCATCTGGGCCAGCTCGGCCAGCGAGAAGCCGTGGACGTCGTGCAGCACCCAGGCGGCGACACGCTCGGGGGGAATCGACCCGAGCAGCGTCTTCAGGCGCTCCACCACCTCGCGGGTGAAGACGGCCCGCCCCGGTTGATCGGAGCCGGGGCGCTCGAGCGTCTCCTCGCAGAGCGTGTCGAACAGCGAGCGCTCGCGCCGGTGGTGGCGCAGCCAGTCGAGGGCGACGTGGCCGGCGACCGCCGAGGCCCAGCTCTCGAGCGGAGCCTGACCGCGGTAGCGATCGAGGCTCGCGACCAGCGCGACCAGCGTCTGCTGCGCGAGGTCCTCGTGGTCCTGCTCATTGCCCCGCAACAGCCGGCGCAGCACCGCCCAGATTCGCGGCGCGACCCGCCGGTAGAACTCCCCCGCAAGGCGCGCGTCTCCCCGGCGCACCGCCGAAGCGAGCTCGAGATCCGACGGCCCGGCGCCCGCCTCCACCGGCATCAGCTTGAGGTGTGCTGCCCGCTGGCTCACGCGTGCTCCTCGAAGCAGAGTCGCATGGAACCCCCTGAAGCAGGCACCCTCAGAGCCCGAGCCGGATGCCGGCGCTTCCGAGGGCGGAGACGACCGGCAGCTCCAGCCGTTGCACGTCGTTGACGAAGATCGGCGTCGGGCCCGACGCCAGCGCCACCCCTCCGCGCACGAACAACCACACCGGTCCGGCGACCCGCCCGGCCACCTCGGCCTCCAACCCCACCTCCAGCTGCCAGCGGCTCTGGCTCTGATCGTTGCGCTGCGCGAGCACGAAGGTCGGGCCCAGGGAGAGCTGGAGCGCGCTGCTCAGCCGCTCGGAGCCCAGCGCCAGCTGCCCGCGAGCGACCGCCATCACCGAGCCCCGCCAGAGCGAGGCGCCGACGCCGGTCAGCTCTCCACGCTGGCCGCGAAGGATCGCGCCGGCGCACGCGTGCTCCCAGCACCAGCCGCCGCCCAGCTGCAGCCCGGGAGCGAGCGGCCAGAATCCCGCCAGCGCACCCAGCTCGACTCCAAGGCCGGCGGTGGCTCGCGCCGGCTCGGGAGGACCCGCATCGGCGCGCGCAACTTCCGCGGGCCGGCCCGCATCCGCCACCGCCAGCTCCACCGGTGTGCCGGCGTCGAGTCCGGTCGCTTCGACTCCGGCATCCACGACGAGCGCTCCCGCGTCGGCTTCGGCGACGAAGCCCGCGTCGACAGGCTCGGACATCGGCCCGAACCGCTCGCTCTCGTCCAGCGGCGGCGGGGCGGGAGCGTTCTCCGGCGGAGGCTCAGGCTCGGGCTTCGGCCGCTTCCACTCCGGGACCATCGCGGCGATCGCCAGCGCGACGGTGCGGTTGCGCTCGGCGAGCGGATCTCCCTTCGAGAAGCGAAAGGTGCGCTGCACCCACTGGCCGGCCTGGAGCGCCACCTCGAGCTGGAGCTCTCCCTTGCGCGGGTTGCTCACCAGCGCGACCGGGCCCTGAGAGGAGGCGGCGTCGAGCACCGCCCGCAGGCGGGGCACGCCATCGGCGCGGCGAAGTTGCACCCGCACCCGCGAGGGATCCAGCTGCGCCTGCAGCGTCGCGCTGAGCTGACCCGGGCGCACCTCACCGCCGCTGAGGCCCACCACCAGCAGCAATGTGACCTGCGCTCCCATCGACGACGAGAGCCATTACCCAATAATCGCCGCGCGCCCTACTTTGGAATTCCGGTTCCCTGGTGGCACATGTTGCAGGTCGTCGGGTTGGTCATGTGCGACTCGGTGTGAACGAACTTCCAGGCCGCGGTGTACGTCGTGCCCGGCGCATAGAGCCCGTTGCCCGCCGGCGCCTTGTGACACTGGTAGCAGTTGGTCGGGTAGAAGTGCTTCGCGTAGCTCACCGGCTTGTTGTTGCCCTTGAAGCTCGGCGTGACACTGGTGAGCGTGAAGGGCAGCGTGTCGCCCGTGCCGGCGGCGAAGGTCGTCGCTCCATTCCACGGTGTGCCGATCAGATTGCTGCCGGTCATGTGGCAGCTGTTGCAGTTGGCGTTGATCAGCGTCGACTTGTGGTCGTAGCCGATCGCGTTCTTCCCGCCGGCCCCGCCGGTGTGACACGCCGTGCACTGCACGCCCGCGGCGGGCGTCGGGTGCGGCAGGTTGGAGATCCCGCTCTGGGTCGTCGCCGCGGCCGCGGGCGGCGCGGGGATGGTGAAGCCGCCGACGGTGATGAAGGCCGGCATTCCGCCCACCGCTCCGAGCCAGTTGGGCGAGGCGGCGCTGCCGGTGCCGGGCAACGAATGGCAGCTGCTGCAGTCGGTGCTGCCGCTGACCGCCGTGAAGCCCGAGTGGTCGGGCGTGAAGCCGGTGCCGGGCTTGACGTTCAGGTGGCAGTTGCTGCACCGCCCGGTGGTGCCGTTGATGACCAGCGGGGTCGCGGCGCTGAAGCTCGAATGGAACTTCGCGTTCGCCCACTCCTTGCCGGTGGTCGGCGACGCCGGCCCGACCTGGGTGTGGCAGGCGTTGCACTCGCGGCCGGTGACGTTGACGTCGGCGTGGCTGATCTGATCCTTCGTTCCCGCGGGAATTCCGGTGCCGGCGACTCCCGCCGCGGTGCTCACCGTCGCCGAGTCGTTGAGCCCGGCCGGCAGGTTGTTGTTGGTGCCGGGTGTCGCGCCGCCGCCGTTGGTCAGCCCGTGACACTCGCGGCAGGTCGTCACCGCCGTCACGTTGGCGTGGAACAGGCGCGTCGGACTCCAACCCGAGGGCGCGGCGGTCGCGTCCGCCTGGTGGCAGACCGCGCAGTCCTTGCCCACCACCGTCCCCGCGGCGTGGTTCATCCACTGCGCTTTGTTGCTGGCCGTCGCGCCCTGCACCAGCGGGTAGACGGTCGAGCTCGTGCGCGCGCCGGCGGGCAGCGAGCCCGAGTGACAGTCGAGGCAGGCCGACGGCTGGGTCGCGCCGAGCCCTGCGTGGAGCGTGCCCGTCTTCCACAGCGCCGCGGTGCTCGGCGCCATCGCCGCTTTGCCCAGCGCCATCGGGTGACAGGTTGCGCAGGTCTGCGAGGTCACCTGCCCCGAGCGGTGCTTCATCGTGTACGTGCTGCCCGACGCCACGTCGGACTTCGCCGCGTCGGCCAGCAGCGGGTAGTGGCAGCCGAGGCAGTCGCTGGGAGTGCCGCTGCCGCTGACGTTGGAGTGGAACTTCCCGCCCGACCAGCTGACGCCGCGGTTGCCGTGGCAGGCCGAGCACTCGGCGGCGCCGACGCTGGTGACCTGCTTGCCGCCGATCGTCACCGTGCCGCTGAAGGTCGCCGCGTGGTCCATCGGCGCCAGCGTCGAGCCTCCGTCGAGCACGATGCCCGAGGGTTTCATCTGCACGTGGCAGTCGGTGCAGATCGGGCTGTTGTCGGTCAGCGGCGTCACGCCCGCGTCCGGCGTCGGGGCGTAGGCCGCATAGGACGCGTGGTAGGTGCCGTTCGCGTAGCCGCTGACGGTGATGCTGCCCGGCACGTGCGCGTGGCAGTGCCAGCACTTGCTGTTGTCCGGCGCGGAGGCCGGCCCCGCCTGCAGCTCGGGGCGGAGCGCGGCGGAGATGTGGAGCATCGAGTTGTAGAGCGTGGCGGTGCTGGTGCTGGTCGACGCCACCCGGTTCCCCGGCGCGGGCCGATTCAAGAAGGTCTCGCCGACGGTGATGAACTTGTTCGGCGCGCTCACCGGCACCGAGCCCGGGTAGGTCTGGCCGCCCTTCCAATCTCCGCCCATCACTCCGCCGTCGGCGGGGTTGCGGTAGTCGACGTACCGGCCGGCAGTCGCCGTCGCCTGGTGACAGGCGAAGCAGTCGCCGGTGCCGCTCGTCGCGTGGTCGATTCCCAACAGCGCGGCGATCGCGGCCGCGTTGGCGCCCGGCTGCAGATCCGGCCGCTGCGTGGTGTGGCAGCTGATGCAGGTCGTCCCCGAGAGGGTCATCGTCCCGTGGGTGAACTTGCCGCCGGCCCAGGTCTGGGTGAGCACGCTGCCGGCGTGGCAGGCGGCGCAGTCGAGGCCGGCGCCGTGGCCGATGCCGCTGGAGTTCGGCGTGTAGTCGAAGGGAGAAGCGGTGTAGCCCGCCGCCCAGCCGGCGGTGGAGGTCGGCCGCTCGGCCTCATGGCAGGCGCCGCAGGTGTTCGGCACCGGCGCTCCGGCGGCGTGGAACTTTCCGCCCGACCACGCGGCCCAGGTGCTCGCGCTGGCGGCGTGACAGGCGCCGCAGTCGCCCAGCGCGTCGACCGAGCGGTGATCGAACTGAACCTTCGCGGGCAGGCCCGCATCGGCGGCGAAGCTGCGCGCCGGCCGCGAGTTGGCGTGACAGTCGAGGCACGAGGTGCCGGGATTCTTGCCCGCGGCCTGGAGCGAGGCGTGGAAGCGCGCCGGCCCGCTCAGCTGCGGGTCGCTCCCCCAGCTGCTGGCCACCGCTTCGGAGGGAGGCGTGTGACAGACCGAGCAGTCGAAGGAGACCACCGCCGCCGCGGTCGGCGAGCCGCCGTCCCACGCCACCGCCTCGTGGCGCATCGGGCCGCTCGCGGGCGAGCGCTTGTTGTCGACCGGGCCGACGAACCCGGCCGGCATCGTGGAGGCGTGGCAGTCCTTGCAGGCGGTCGGCTGCGGAAGCTTCAGGTTGGCGAGCGAGGAGTGGAGGCTGCCGGGGAAGTAGACGCCGCTGGCCGCGTCGAGGTGGCAGTTGCCGCAGCCGGACAGCGCCGCCGCCGAGAGCGCGCTGCTGGTGTGGTTCATCGGCATCGGCAGCGACTGCGGGCGCGGGGAGAGGCTGGCGATCGTCGTCCCAACGAAGGCCGGCGCCTGGGCGACGAGCTGGAGATCGTTGGCCGGATCGCTCGCCACCGGAGGCGCGTCGCTCGCGCCCTTCCAGCTGCTCGTCACGTGGCAACCGCCACAGTCGGAGGTGCCCATCGACGGGTGGGTGAAGCCCGCCAGCGGCAGCGCGGCGAACGGCGCGGCGACGTCGTGGCAGGCTCCGCAGCCGCCGTTGATGCCGACGTGGTCGTAGGGCACCGGCGCTCCAGTCGGGTGGCAGCCCAGGCAGGCCTGGCTCGGCAGCGCGGCCGGGTCTGCGCCGCCATCGAGGAGGAAGCCCGCGTCGCCGGGGTAGGCGCCGCTGGCGAGGTAACCGCTCACGCTGGAGTGGAGCCGGTCGTCGAGGACCTTCTGATGCTTGTGACAGCCCTCGCAGGAGAAGCGCTGGAAGCTCTCTTGCGACGGCAGGTGGCACGACTCGCAGGCCAGCGGTCCGTCGGCGGCGAAGAGCGTCTTCCCAACCTGGTGCGTGCTGCCGGTGGAGATTGGAAACCAGCGGTGGTTCTCGGGCGTGACACCGGTCGGCTTCGGGTCGGAGCTGCAGCCTGCCAGCAGCAGGCCGAGCACCACCGATCGCGCGCGCCAGAGGTGCATTCGGAAGTGGGTCTCCTGACCGCCCCGGGAGCAGGCAATCACAGTTGGCCTCCCACCTGCACCATCGCCACCTGTCCGAGGGGAGCGGGGAGGTTCTCGCTCGCCGCTCCCACCTGTGCGCGGGTGGTGCTCGTTGCCCGCACCCACAGCCAGCGGAAGACGTTCAGCTCGCCGCTCACCGACAGGGTGAGCTCGTGCCCGGCGATTCCCTCCTGGGCGGCATCGCCCTGGGTGCCGAGCCAGCCTGCGCGGGCGAAGATGCGCAGCCGGTCGACCGGCCGCACCGAGGTCTGCAGCCAGGCGCTGCGCCCGCGAATCCAGCCGAGCTCCTCCTGGTACCCGAGGCCGAGCGAGGCGTCGCGGCCGAAGAGGCGGGGCACGGTCAGCTCGAGGCCGAGCCGCGCCTGGGAGAGCGACTCCGAGAGGTCGCGCGCCGCGCCGCCGGTGATTCCCAGCCACAGCCAGCGCGACAGCTCGGCGGTGACGCCGGCGTCGGCGTGGATCGCGCTCTGCCCGGGCAGGCGCACGCCGAGCTCGACGCTCTCGGCGGCGGCGCGGCTGAGGTAGCGCGCCGAGGCCCAGACACGCAACGGCTGGGTCGGCCGCCAGCCGAGGTCGAGCCAGGCGGAGTCGACGAAGGCCGGCGCCTCCGCTCCGAGCATCCCCAGCTGCAGCTGCAGATGGGCGTCGAAGGTCCGGGTCAGCCAGGCGTTGACCGCCGCGCCGACCTCGAGCCTTCCGGCCAGCGGAGCGCGCACCGCGTAACCCGCGCGGGCGGGAAAG
>JADMIO011130890.1_pt1 | contig 21850 bp, 31 predicted proteins | sample 8958161 | NCBI WGS metagenome assembly JADMIO01 (sample SAMN16585339, study PRJNA669376) | soil metagenome | isolation source: Crop rotation soil | place: USA: Cullars Rotation, Alabama | collected 2011
TCCCTGAAGGTTGCATCGCATAACTGCTGCTGGCTTTGCCCTTCTTCTTTCCAGAGATGATAAAGCACGCTCCATTGCTCGATCGTTATGTCTATCCCTGACTGCTTAAAATTTTTTTGTAGTCTCCTTGCAATGGCCGTCGAGGCTTTACCGGTAATGAAACTGTATAACTCTCCTTTCTTAAATTGGTTGTTAGGCATATAGTTGTTTATGCAACTACTCAAAGATAATATTTAGTTTGGTTTCTAAAAATTTATTTTTGCCGGGCCGGGTTTGCCACAAGTTTCGTTTAGTATTATGCTTTTCATCATTGTATTGATATTGCTGTTCTTGCTGTATGCCGGGGTGATCCTTTATTACCGGCAGAGCTGGATGTCGATACCAATAGGCAATAAGCAATTGGCAATAGGCAAACAGGACTCCCAGATGGGAACAGGCAAAGGCACTTTCATTACTGTAATTATCCCGGCAAGAAATGAAGAAAAAAACATCAGGGCCTGCCTTACATCCGTAATAAACCAGTCATACCCACGTGAACAATTTGAAGTAATAGTGATCGACGATTTTTCTACTGATGAAACCGCTGCTGTGGCAAGGTCTTTTGAAAATGTGAGGCTGATCTCTTTGCAGGATACGGAAAAAGTTGTGCTTAATTCTTATAAAAAAAAAGCGATAGAAATTGCGGTAGCCAAGGCCAAAGGGGCTCTGATCGTTACAACCGATGCAGACTGCATCGTTCCTGAAAAATGGCTTGAAACAATAGAGGCTATGTATGCGCGAAATTCACCTGCATGTATTGCTGCGCCGGTTACTTTTTACAATGAAAATAATTTTTTGAAGATCTTTCAATCGCTTGACTTCATGACCCTGCAGGGAATAACAGGGGCTGCCATCCATAAAAAATTTCACAGCATGGGTAATGGTGCAAATCTTGCCTATGAAAAAAAAGCCTTTATTGAAGTGGAAGGATTTTCAGGCATAGATAATATTGCGAGCGGGGATGACATGCTGCTGATGCATAAAATTGAAGAGAGGTACCGCAACAGCATGTACCTGAAATCTTTTGAGGCTATAGTTAAAACCGCTCCTGCAGCTACTTTCAGCGAATTCATACACCAGCGTATCAGGTGGGCAAGCAAGGCGGATAAGTATCGTGATAAAAAGATCACAGCCATTTTGTTACTGGTTTATCTTTTTAATGTATGGATATTACTTTCCGGTGTTCTATCCATATTTTACACTTACCTGTTTTTTTGGTTTGCCGCAGTACTGATCGCAAAAACAGTAGTGGAATTATTTTTTTTATATCCCGTTGCAACATTTTTTAAGAAACAAAAATTACTCTGGTGGTTTCCGGTTGCGCAACCCTTTCATATCCTGTACACTGTTGTTGCCGGCTGGCTGGGCAAATTCGGGACATATAAATGGAAGGGAAGAAAAGTGAAATGATTATTGTTTATTTGCTGAATCTTATCAATGACCCATAACAATCACCATTCCTATTCATTTTGGCAATACGCCTGGAGGCGGTTAAAAAAAAATAAAGGGGCTGTGCTCGGCCTGGTGATCATATTTCTTGCAATACTTACGGGGATCTTTGCTTATTTTATCAGCAATGATACAACTCCAAATGCCGACCGGCAGATCGTGGAGATACAGGCAAAAAAACCTGGCTATAAAAAACAGTTCATCCGGATAAAAAAAGAAAAGGCTGCCAGGCAAACTGGTTTTTTAAGCCGGTTGCTCTATGGCAAAGAAGAAAGTTACCAGCTGGTTCCTATAAATAGTTATTACAGGATAAAGGATAGCGTTGTTTACCAAAAGTTCATTGATGACGGGGTTGAAGAAAAAATAAGTACCCCCCTGACCGGACTTCCTGAAAATTTTATTGAGACAAAAACCTTCTGGCTTGGTACGGACCGCTTCGGCAGGGATATATTAAGCAGGCTTATCGTGGGCGTAAGAGTAAGCCTGGCGGTGGGATTGATAACGGTGCTGATCTCACTTTCCATCGGTGTGATCCTCGGTTCATTGGCAGGTTATTTCAGAGGAAGAACCGATGCCGTCATCATGTGGCTTATCAATGTGATCTGGAGTATCCCCACTTTATTGCTCGTATTTGGAATTACCGTAGCGCTGGGCAAAGGATTCTGGCAGGTTTTCATAGCAGTAGGTCTTACCATGTGGGTCTCAGTTGCCAGGCTCATTCGCGGGCAGGTGATCGCATTGCGTGAAATGGAATACATACAGGCTGCAAAGGCGCTGGGGCTAAAAGATATGAGAATAATTGTGAGACACATTCTTCCCAATGTGCTGGGTCCGGTAATTGTTATCGCTGCATCGAATTTTGCAACCGCAATTATTGTTGAGGCGGGGCTTAGCTTTTTAGGTGTTGGTGTTCAGCCACCGCAACCAAGCTGGGGACTTATGATAAAAGAGAATTACAATTTTATCATCACACATAATCCAATGCTGGCGCTTGCTCCCGGGATCGCGATCATGATCCTCGTTCTTGCATTCAACCTGTTGGGGAATGGCTTGAGGGATGCTCTTGATGTACGAGGGAAAATGTAATTATTCTTTTGGGGCCACCTGCACATTTCTATTAAAACCTTCGTCAAGTGAAATAAAAGTTTCCGTTCTTTCAATTCCCTTAATGTTCTGAAGATCGTCGTGCAGGATCTTGCGCAATTCATTTATGTCCTTGCAAACTATCTCAATGAACATGCTGTAGTTGCCGGTAGTATAATTAAGACGGACGATGCCCGGTATGTTTTCAAGTTCCTTCGCAACATTATCATACATGGAACTTTTTTCAAGATATATTCCCACAAAAGCGGTGATATCGTATCCCAGGTGTTTAAGGTCTACCTTGATCCTTTTACCTTTTACCACCCCCAGGTCCTCCAGTTTTTTTATCCTGACATGGATGGTTCCCCCGCTTACAAATAATTTTTTGCCTAATTCGGCATAAGGAACCTCTGCATTTCCGAGCATTTCGTGAATAATCTGCAGATCCAGTTTGTCAAGATTTAATTTACCTGCCATTTGATACATCGAATTTTGAAAGCATTTAAAATATATGCCTGATTTTGAATAAAACGTATATTTTTGAAATTTATTTTGATTTATTTCATAATAATAGCAACTTATTTTAGATTTGTGTTCTAATAAGTTCTTTAAGATTGTGGGGTGATGAAATTTTTGGCAGACATGCCCTCTTGTCTCGGGGGTGAGGATAACAGGATAAACGTAGTGTAGAGCCGGATATTATAGCAATATGGTGTCCGACCAGGGTCGACCACTGAACTTTGCGCTATAGCTAACTGCCTCGTGGAGGTTCGAACCCTCCCCCTACAGCTTATAAAAGCCTTTAAATGTAGTACAGTATTGCATTTGAAGGCTTTTTTATTTATTTTACTTTCACTAAGCCTTTCACTATCTATTGAAAAGTGAAGATTTTATCCTTTTCTTTATCCCGGATCAATAACGCCCGTAAGAAGATAAAATTATACGGCTTGCAGTTTCCGCATTATCCGCATTTTGAACCTGTTTTAAGGGTTGACAGGTCCCGCACTTTCCGCACTTTCATCATTTTGCATCCGTATTTCGTCCGTATTTTACGGTAAAATGACATGTTGCCCCCTTTTTTAGTGTGCAAGTGAGCAATAAATTTCCCTTTTTATAGTGTCCAACTGTCCAACCCCCTCCAGTATTCTCCAATATTCTCCAAATACCTTAACAAACCTTAACAGGCTGAAAGCAAAAATCTCAGGTTTTCTCAGGTTCTTGGTACTAAGTTTTACTAAGTGCATCCCTCTATTTACTCCTATTTTAGAGCTTTCAATTTCAAGTTTTTTCAAGTCCGGGGGTTGCCATTTCCTGCCAAATCCTGCCACTCTTAAAGGTGTCAAAAAGTGCCAAATCGTTCCAAAATCATTCTATTTTACACTATTATAGAATGAATCCAGTTTAAGAATATTGTTTTTGAATATTAGGTTTTATAAGGTTTTCGCCCGCTACTTTCCGCTACTTTAACGGCAATTCAATGTTTAGTTTTTCACGTTGTTTTAGCGTTGTTATTTACCCTTTGGATGTTAGCTTTTGTTAGTATTCCTGTTCCCTTATTTTCCCTTATTTTTCCCTATTTTATGCGAAACAGAAATGTGTCCCACTTGCTTATTTTTGCCTATTTTATGCATTGCGCCTGTTAGTAAATGTTAGTGTTTAAACCTGGGATTATTTAAGTTCTTCCCGGTTAATAATATTCTTTTCCGGGGATAGGAAGACATAAACCGTATCTCTTTTAACGGTCATATCTTTTCTATGGTATTGCCGTAAGCATTGCGCCATATAATACAGTAAGATTTTATTATCCGCACCAATTAAGGAAGCCTTTAGACTATCGTAACTTTTGCCATATAAGCTATCCCGCAATAGTAATTCATGGATTTTATTAGACTGTTCTTTTGCTTCAGTCTTGTAGTGATCCCATAATGTTTTATCTAACCCGTTATAAAGCTTTACCAGTTTAATATTATCGTCAAGCTTAGACTGTAGAATATCTATGTTATCCATGTTGGCATTTCTGTAGTCAATAATATAACCCTGCCTTATTTCTATAACATCCTTCATAGTAACCGTATCAAGTTTAATAAGCCTGATACTGTCCAAAACTTCTGAACTGTCAATAAGCTTCATATTCTCTTTGAAGTAGGTAAACAGCTTTGGGGTTAAACTGTCATTATTCCCTTGACAGGAAATAAATATTATAGTGATTATGAATAGTAGATATTTCAAAGCAGGCGTAAGATAATTAAACCTTTTGTAGTAGCCCCAAAATTACACCGTCCGGCAAGTTTTGTAATCTGTATTGCATACGCCTTGTGATTAGGGTTAATATTTCCGGCATACTTTCTAAGCAGAAATTATAATTAAATATTTGCTCTATTGTGCAACACTCGTTTTTATCTAATCCTTTGTTTAAGATCAATTGAACAACCGCCGCACACTCGATAATATGCACAAGGCTTAACTCGTGTAATTGTCTTAACCCGGCATCATTATTCCATTTCATCTCTTTTTGTTCCGGGCTTAAACCATTCAAATAAATATCAATAGCCTTCAATATTTCTTCATTACAGAAACTATTTAATTCAGTTGTTCCCGCTTCGTACTGCATTCTATTTGTTTTTTATTTGTGAGCGCAATTGATCGCAATAAATATTATACCTGTTCAACCTGTCGCAAAATTCAAAGACTGAAATACTATCCTGTAGCTGATACTTTGCATGGTCGCTTAAAGTGATTAGCACACTCGAATAAAATTCCCTTGTTACTTTTTTCGTCCCTTGCTCTTTATCAAACTTTTTTCCTACTTCCTCAATTTGTCGGGATAGTAAATCTAATTTAATTTTTTGGCTTTTACTTCTTACAAAGCTTCTTTCTAAATCATTTCTATACGCTGCCAGGTCTTCAATATTAAAGGCAAACTTTGACTGATTTATTTTATTCAGCTTATCGCACAGATCCTTTGAGTAAGCTTGTGACAGGCAATTAATAATAATAATAATTGAATTGTAGATAGATTTTTTTAGTGCGTAATCTTTGAGTAGTGAATAATAAAATTTTTGTTCGCTGCTTCCTATTGCGTCCGAATATTCTTGCTGCATATTGATCCATAATATCTCTAATTCTTCTTTCGCCGGCTTTCCTTCGCCTGACTTAATAAGAGCATACAAATTATCATCTACAATGCAAGTAATAAAAGCACTCAAAGGCAGCTCTAAAATATTCTTATAAAGAATATATCCTACTTCAGTTTTTACCATTAGTCTACGTCTATTAATGTTGTTAAGTCGCTGTTGGGTGAACTCAATAGCCTAACGGTCTGTTCTTCACGGGTAGCGGGTTTGTGTGCTATATCTATTACAAAGCCCTGTCTTTTTTGTCCCTTCCAATGGTAAGAAATTACACCATAAGGGTTTTGCTTTACCACGTCTATAATATTGTAGGGAAGCGCACACTTAAAAGAAATGTATTGTAGCGTAAACATCTTATCTAAAAAGCTACCTATTATTTCATCTGTCTTTTCAGTAACGGTTACATCTGCAATTATGTTTACAAGGTGTGTGCTTAATTCTCCATTCTTTGCGCTTGATTGAAATTTAATTAACCCTGTATCATTGTGATCTACAAAGGACCTTATCCAACCCCCATGCCGCAATAAATTACGCTTTGGTGAGAACTCAATATTAAAAGCAGAAACAGGATCAATAAGCCCGGTAATAGTTAACCCGGCTGGCCTGTTTAATTCGTAAATAGTATAGGAAGGATAAGCAATGTCTATCATTGAAGCATCTATAGAATAAGTCCCGGTTGCGTTTCTTGTTATGGCTGCACTTATCACATCATTTTTATTCAACAAAGTAGCGGCTGCATAATTAACGGTCCCGCTTCCATCTAATTTAATCGTTGCAAAAGGCTTATCATTTTTAAGTAGCTGAATTTTCTTTGCTGCATTTACTACACTATCAGTAATTGTAATAGAAAAATTAAAAGTTGCGAATAATGGCAATCCCAAATAAGTAAATAAAATGTGATCACTTGTGATAAAAGGAACGCCGTTATTTGTAAACAGTATTAACTTTCTTTCATTCAATGCAGCCGAAACAGTAAGAGGCGAAAGCCTTGCAATCTGCGAACCTGGGGTAGTTGCGTTCCATGTTGTTTGAGGGGTAACATGAATAAGAAAAACGCTGTTATCCGCTTCGTTATCGGTAGTGGTTTTTCCTTCAAGGTTTATGCGTGTTAATTCAATACCGTACATATCTGCCCGGTAGGTGCTTATTAAATCATACACCTTTGCAACCCTCTTAACAGGTGTAGAAAATTCAACGGCTGTATTAAACTCGTCTTTACCATTGCGCTCGTCATATTTCTGATCGGAATAGCCGACTTTGATTAAATTATTAATTAAGGGTGTTGCGTTGGTAACCTCTAAATCTTTTACTTCGCCTATGTCTGTTATTTCAATATCCTTCAGATAAAAGTTTTCCCTTCGTTCTATAATTGCTGTGCCGGTATCTTCTCCCATGCCTAAACAATACACACAGTCGAATGATCTTAGGAAGTCTGTTAGTGATGTTTTTATAACTGATCCAGTTAAGCCCCTGATCCCATCCCCGGACGTGAGAAAAACTGAATTATCTAAGTTGCTGAGAAATATTGAATCAGCCGGACACTTCCCTTCAGTTATTTTATTAATAAGATATTTGAATACATAAAGCGGGGTATGACAAAGAAAAGTTGTTGCTGTTTTCCGTGTCTTAAAAGTCATAACAAAATCTGAAGTTTGAACATCAATAACCAAACCCCGGCCATTAGGATCGCCGAATAAAAAAACGTGTTCCCCTGCTAATACGGTCCAGTCAAACTCAAAGGGAAATTCGTGGTAGCCATTTGAATTAACAGTTATTTCTAAGAGCGGATAAATACGGGTTTGTGTGTGTAGTTGAAACTTTAAATTATTGCTCCCTACATGGCTTGAAATATTAAATTTAAGAGTGAATTTAAAATGTACTGTAACGTCTACCTCTGTACTAAAGAAATAATTCAGGCTATTAAAATCAGGATTATTAACAACGCTTCCAATAACGTTATAATAATTAATCCCTGTACTGCTTCCTTCATTATTTAAGAAGATCATGCCGCAATAGAAATAATTCCTACCTACTGCATAATGTTCCTGCATAATATCAAAGTTTGCTTTGTCATGCAAGAATAATCCGTCACAAAATAACGCTTTAGCTTGTGGCACTTCTAAAGGAATTTCAAACGTTGTTCCTTTCCCAGCCTTTAGGTATTTTGATAAGCCGCCTTCAACTATATTAACTTCTACAAACTCTAATCCGTCCTTAAAGTTGGTAAAGTCTATTTCCATATCCTGATTAAAGTAGTCTTCATACTGGTAGGTGTCTGTATTGTTTTTTTCAACTACTACCTTCACAATACTTTCGCTTCCTTCGTTGTAATATTTATACTTTAAAATCTTCGCCCCGTCCCTGACAAATCTTTGAGGTAAAGAAAGCGTGCGGGCTATACCGTGTACATTTTCATCCCTTTTGTATTGTATACTTTCATCCATCCAACCATCGGGGGAAAACTGTAAAGGTGTTTTAGTAGAAGAAGAAACTAAAGCCCCGTTAACCCATGATAAATAATTACCCGAATTGTCCTTTAAAAAATACCTATATATGTTTGGTTGTATTTGCATCTTATTGTTTTAAACTAATCAAATAAATACCTGTTAACTGTTTCGCTTGTGCCAAAGGGACCACTTACCAAATGCTTAATAACATTTCTATCCATTATAAAATGGTTTTCCCTTTTGTTCTTAATTGCTGTTGCTATCTGTGAAGCGTTTTTATGAAGTGCCTGAACTATTTCTTTGTTATCCATCCCTTGCAGAATTGGAGCATACAAATTTCTTCCTGCGTTAATAGTAGCCCTTGCAACAACGCCGCTAACATCGGGTAAAACAATATTTTGAGAATTAAGAATCTGCTTTGTCTTATCGGCTGTTGTAATAGTTTCACCCCCTTGCATTGTCATATATGTAGGACCGTCCGGGGTTAAATATTGTCTTCCTGTTTTTTCTGTAACCAACTCCCTTCCTTCCTCACCTACAATTACAATTCCCTTAGGTGCGTTATCAGTACCCTTAAAAAACTTAGGAATAGGTGTTGCTATTGCAATCGCTAATTGTGCAGCACCCAAAGCAGCATCAAAAGCAATTTTCCACGGGGTTTTAAGATCCGCTACAATTGCTGAAGCAGTATTTAAAATAATATCCGCAATAGTTTTTGCTTTATTAAATTTTGCTTGTTGTTCTTCGAGCTGTCTTTGTCTACGTGTTAACTGTTCCTTTTGTGCGTTCGCCCTTGCCTGCGTAATCTGTATTCTATTCGCCTTATCTTCTTCACTCATTGCTGAAGAATTGGCGGCATCTATTTCCCTTTTGGTCTTTTCATCCAGTAAATCAATTTGCTTTTGTATTTCATTCTTTTGAGCCGTAACACTTGCGGAAACCAACCCGCCTATTACATCCATAACCCCGGCATAAATCTTCTTTATGTTTTCAAGCGTTTCCTTAGTCTTAGCAAATTTTTCATCCTCATTTTTTATATAATTATTCTTTTGCTGATCGTTTAACTGCCTTTGTAATTCAGAAAGCTTTGCCTGTTCTTTTGAAACATCTATACCTCTTAATTTCTGAATGTCAATAATCTTTTGGGTAAAGTCTATTTCGGCCTGCAGTGCTGAAATGTGATAAGCTGCGTCAAGTTTTGTGCGCTCTTTATTATAATCTTCCTGTGATATTTTACCTGAAGATAGCCGGGCATTTAAAGCCTGTACATCATTTGTATATTTAGCTTCAATAACAGCTTTTTCTTTATCAAGCTGCTTAGTAGCATCCCTTATTCTTTCATCACTTTTGCTTAATACAATCTTATTGTATTTGTTTTCACGGTCCGTAACTAAATCTATAATTGCATTGCTCTTATTACTCTCCAGGTTAATTATTTCCTGGGATATTAATTTCTTATTTATAATCTCTTTCCTTTCATCGGTACTTAACTTTTTAGGGTTCTTCTTTTCAAGCCCATCTATTCTTTTTAACTGTTCCTGCTTAGAAGCTATCTCAACATCAATAGACTGTGTGCTTAATCTTTTTTGTTCGTCATAATATCGGTTTAAAGCGTCTATCCTTTCGTCAAAGGATTTACGATCATCGTTTATTATTTCAAGATCATACTTAGCCTGTCGCTGCAAATCTTCGTCTGTATAATCCTGCTTTGCTTTATTCAGCTTCGCTAATACTTCAAGTTCGTAAGCACTTAAATCGGTTGTTTCCTTTTGCTTTTTTATTTTATCTGGTTTATGTTGCTGTTCAATTGTTTCAGCAATTTTGCCTAACCCTGCATATTTTATTAAGAAATCCGATTGACGTTTAAGGGCTGCATCTTTATCCTCTATATCTTTAAGAGCAACAAACTTTCGTGTTTTTATTTTTAATTCTTCCTGTTGAAGTGCAGGGTTTTCCGGCCCCGAAAATCTCTTTAAATTGTTTACCCGGTTTTGCTCGTTAGTGGTGGCAATATTTACTTTCTCCCTCTGAAGTTGTAAGTCTAATCTTTGGCTTTCAATAGTATCTAATTTATCTTTTGCAGCTTTAGCACGGGAAGAAGCCTGTATAGATAATATCAGATCATCATAACTTTTCTTAGCCTTACCATTCAATATAACTTCATCATCTATACTTTTAAAGTAACTGGGAAATTCGCTTTTTAATGTTCTTACGGCTGCAAGTCTTTCCTTCATTGAAAGGGTTACATCTGTAGAAGCAGCATACAATATTTTAAGATCCGCAATTTGTGATCCCGCCGCTTTATTTCCTTCAGCATAAACCTCATTAAGAAGTTTTTGGTTTTCTCTCAATTCATTTACAACCTGCTTTCCTGTAAAAAGTTTAGTGAAGAAAGCGGATATTTCTTTGCCGTAAGTTTGAATTAATAAAAAGCCAATTGGTAGTAAAGCCTGAAAGCTTAACAATGATCCTGCAAGGATTTTGAACGCTCCGAAATTACTACCAACTTGCGCCCTTAATATTTTAAATTGATCTATTAATATCGGTACGTTGTTACTAATACCGCTTATACCTGTTGCAAAACTATTCGCAAACGCCGGGGCCTCTCTTAATACCTGAGTAAGCGCCATTGTCGCTGAAGCATAGTTACCTACGTTACGCTGTGACTGTCCTACACGCTGATCGAGGCGCAATAAAACATCGTGCATAGCTTTAGCATCATTTACGGCCTGTACAGTAACGGGATGGTTTTCACCTAAACGAAGGGCATAATTTTTTGACTTCAGGGAAGCTTCATTGTATGCAATACTTAATTGCTTATAATCATTTTCAAGGTCCGCTAATATTTTTTGTTCTTTTAATGCAGCCTTTTCTATTTTCTCTTTTTCCTTAGTAACTTTTTCCGTGTACCTGGCTTCAATCTCTTTAGCTTTCGCACTTTGCACGGCTGCTTTTTCTTCTTTAAGTTTAGCGTCTGCCAGTTGGTTTGTTGCTTTGGCTTCTTCTAATATTTTGTTGGCCTGTGATTGGTTATTATCATTAGCTATCTTTTTATATTCACGTACAGACGCTACAAGCTTATCCTGCGTATCAAGTAATTTCTTGGTAGCAACTTCAAGTTGTGCAATACCTGTAACAGTTTCCTTTGATCCTGTCGCACCCCTCAAAGTGTTTTGATTGTTTTGTAAATCTTCAAGGGCTTTCATTACTTCAGTTATATAAACTATAGCTGTGTCCTTTTGTTTTTTCAGACTTGATAAGTCGAAAAATTCATCTATTCTTTCCTCGCTCATTGCTTTGGTTTTAATGGGTTATTAGATTTAATCCAGTTTCCTATTTGTGTTTGATATTGGCTCTTGTATTTATTTATAAATAAAATAATCGCATCGTTATCGTAACAAGTTGTTACACCTGTATAAAAAACAGCTTCTATATCTGTATCGTCCTGCGTTAAATAAATCAGGGTTTCGAGATCATCATTTTTTAATAGATAATCTATAGCGAATGATATTTTAAAATCTTCTTCTGTTTTACTTTGTGCAACCTCTTTTAGCAGTATGCCCGCTTCTTTTACTTCTTCCTGTGTAAACATTTCATTTAGTTTAAGCTGTGTAATTAGGACCGTATTTTAATTTTATTAATACTTCGTAGGAACATTCATCGAAGGTTAACCGCTCCTTTAGAAATCCTTCATTAACTGACTGAAGAAATTCTTTATCATCGTTTGACGTTGTGCCAAACCATTTTATTTTATAAATCCTTTCCGCTTCAGCATCGGTTAAGCTTTTCTTTCCTGTAATAGCAGTTAGGGGAATTTGCCCTGAAGCAATACCCTTTAATAAGTCTATTTTATCTTTTCTATTTTCCATATTATATATAAATTTCTTCCATCGTTTTGGGCAGGATAGGCTTTCCCTTTTCATCTGCTAAGAATTTAGGATAAGGCGGTAGCCCTATTTTTAATTCTACATACTTAGGCTGCAAATCATTCACACTTACCTTACCCTTTTGAATATCCTTTAATAGCTGTATTTTATTTTTTCTATTAAGCATATACTTTTTGTTTTTGTTGCATCATTCTACCATAATCTATAGGCCGTTCTTTTTCAACCTTCTTCAAATTTTCCATGAATAGAACATCTTCCTTTGTCAATACTGATAAATCTTTTTTACCATCTTTAAAAACCCTTTCCTGTATTCTTAAAAGCTTATACAATTCTTCAACTGTATACTTAGTTATATCGGGTTCGTGTAAATCGCTCACGGATTTTGTACCATGGGAAATACCTTTTAATGTTTCTATTTTTTTATTTCTATCCATAATTATTAATCTTCTTCAGGACCGTAAGCAAATGTTATTTTATCCGTCCCGTGTATTAATTCGTGTTTACCTTTTTCACTATAGAATTTATCAGGATCAACCGGCTTACCATTAATAAAATGGTTTGGTCCTTTCTCATATCCTAATCTTACTGCAAAAAGTTTGGGCGTGAAGTCCGTAACATTCGCTCGCCCTGTTGCAATATTTTTCAGCATATTTATTTTATCAGCTCTATTCATTAGCTTACTATTTTAACCGATAATTCAGCCGGACTTTGTTTATTAAATTCTATCCAGTATTCGGAAACATCTACAGGCTTATTATTTATGAAATAATTGTTACCCGTTTCCCTTGTTCCTATTGTCATTTTTAAACTCTTTGGAATAAGATCATTAACCGTTGCTTTCCCGGTTTGTATTTCATTAAGCACTTTTATTTTTTCGTTCCTGTTCATTTTTTATTGAATTATATCTTTAGCAGGTCTAAGCGTAAGTATTATATCTCTTTGATATGTTTTATGTTCATTCCATATCAAAGTATTTTTATTTTTCTTTCGCACAGTTTCACAAAACGACTGATATTCTGTTTCGGTAAATTCCTTTCCATCCATGTAATAGAAGCCCGGCTTTTCAGTTGTTTCAGTAAACATGTAAACGCTTGCAGGGTTAAGGCTGTGAATTGATTGCCTCCCTTTGCTTATGTCCTGAAGTGTTTTTATTTTTTCACGTCTGTTCATTTGATGCACCTGATTTTTTTAAGCGGTCTATAATTAAATCCAATTGTTCATCCGTTAAATCTTCAAAATTCAATTCGAGTGAAGTGGCCTGCAGTTTTGGTAAACCATATTGCAACAAGTCAATAAACAGTCTTGTTCTATCCTTTTTTTCATTCTTACCCATTGCATTAAAATCGCTTACTATCTTTGAAAAATTACCTGTTAGAAATTCAGATATTTTATCCCGTAATTCCTGATTGACTTTATTTTTTGCTCCTTTTGGTTTCCCCGGATTACCGGGTTTAAATTGTGTTTTTTCTTTACCCATATCTATTTTAATTATGCTGCAAAATGTTTATATAAATCCCACATAGCAGGATATTCATAGTCTGTTAATGCTAAACCTTTACCGTCCTTTTGTTTTATAAGTAAGTCCGCTAAATCAAAATCGTTTACCCTTTGCGAAGCCTCTAAACTGTCTTCTAAAATTTTACTTACCTTAATATTGCAGGGCATCCGCTCTTTAATCTTTTCAGCCCGTTCTTTCCATTCCTGATAACAGGTTTTTTCTGTTTTCTTATTGAAGTACCCAAAGTCAGGGAACAGGATCACGTTTCTATCCTTCAGGACGTTAAATACAGCCCATTCCTGCCACTTACAGCCGCTATTCCCCCCGGTTGCTAACCAAACCATGCCGGGAAGGAAAATTGAGGCTATTACAGCCGTTTTCTCGCTTTCTACGATCCCTATAGTCTTTTCAGGGTTTTCGTCTAACAAGTGTTCGCCAAAGAAGCATAGTTTATAATTGTATGGCTGTGTAAATAAGTGGTCCCCGTTCGGCTTCTTTTGGGAGTGTACCCATGTAGTAATAGCATCTTTATTTCGCTTGCCAGTTTCCGGGATGTAGCACATTATTTTCCCGGTTCTTACTTTTCCCTCTTTATCAATTCGCCAATAAATAGAAGCCCTGTTATTATCAATTTTGGATCTTCCTACGAAATATTGTAATAAAGCTTTTTCTGCAATGGTTTCCCCGAATAAAGAAATTAACCACGTTGCAAAATTGGTTTTAGTAAATTCTTTCATGGATTGTTTTACATAATCCAACTGCATAAAATCCACTACTTCAATCTTTGCTTCAACTTCTTTTATTTGTGGTTTATATCCTTTGCCTATACTTTCAAAATATTGCTTTGCCGTCATGTGATAACCGCAAGAACTTTCCCGATCACAGCGACCTACTTCGTCCGGTAGATATTCGTTTGTGGTAAAATCCATCATTCTAACAAAGCGTTTTTGTCTGCATTGTGGGCAATGGAATTTCCTACCTGACTTATCTAATCCTATTGTTATGTTTGCTGCTTCAGGCATTTTGTAATATTCTTTTGTTTGCTATTCTGTTATCGAGGTCTTCACCTTCAAAAATTATTTTAATATCACTTTCTCTATAGGAATCTTTTTTAACTTCTTTACTGTATGCTATCGCATCTACTTCGTTGTTATCAATAAAATATTTCCCCTTCCCTTGTGCTATTTCAATCCTAAAGGATTTTGGGATAATATCACTTATAGAAGCAGTTCCTTTTTGCAATTCTTTTAGAAATAATATTTTTTCACGTCTAATCATTTACCCTGCCTTTAATAGATTTTCCATTAGTATATCTGCAAACGTTTCTTTATAGAAGTCAACAAAACTTTGCATATCTCTCGCAACGAAATACAAGCCCCCGGCCTCTTGAATCCTTACCATTTCCTTTAACTGGTTTAAGCTCATTTTATCTTTACCTATTTTAACCTCAATATCTAAGGACCGTCCGAAAACTAAAGCCCTGATATCAGCCGAACCCTTGTTAGTTGTTGAAGGTGTGAAAGTGATCTTATCCCTGTAGTTTCCAAATGCCAGGTTAATGCGTTCCTTACGGGCTTGCCCTTGTGTATTTATTCTATTAGCATACCCGCCTCTAAAAGTGATATAGTCAATTATACATTTGGTTAACCCGTTCGCTGTTTTATCGGTATAGGGTGAAATTTTATAATCCTTTCCCCCGCTTGCTTCATAAAATTGCGGACGTGTTGCTTTTATATATGCGTGCTTCAGTTCTTTAAGTTCCTTTTTCCAATCCATCGTTATATTTTTTCATAAGTACCGTGATCTAATTTTTTAAACAGGTCCGTTCTTTTCAAGAACTCAAAAAACCTTCTTTCGCCCATTACTTCATCATTAACCTTTATGCTTTCAATAATTTTAATTCCTTCCCCTGTTGTAAATCTGTTAGGGAGTGAAGACAAAACACTTATTTGCAAAGTGCTTAACGTTGCGAAAGGTGAATAAGGGGATATTAAAGAAGCTGCCCGGTTTGCTGTTGTTCGGAAATACTCAATGAGTTTAATTGCAGCTTTAATAGATTTTTCTTCTATCGCTTCCCGGTCTGCTTCCTCACAAGCCCAAAACAACATTTGCATAATTAATGCAAGACGTGAAACGTAAATATTCAGTTTAGAATAAATTCCTTTTTGTGTTTCCCTTTCTGTTTCATTTATAAGGTCCGTATTGCTTCTATTCCATGCTATAAATTCATTCATTGCCTCATTACTGTACTGTAGAACGTTTGCCATTCTTTGGCCTTCATACTCTTTAAAATCCAAAAGCAATAACCGATTTATAATATTGTCATAATCGCTAAATAGTGTCGGACTTATTTCATTCAGATTAAAGTAAGGGCTGCATTGTTGTTTCGGAAACGCAAACAAAAATCTATCAGTAAAACCGTTGCTGTTTTTGTTATCCTTCCCCATCTCTTTAAGGATTGAAGGCTGTATAGTTCCTGCAATTGAAACGCATGGATGCTGAATATAAATAGATGCACCGCCCTTCCTGTTTACGCTTATCGGTTTGCCGCTAAACATACTTAAATATTGTTCGGTATCACTTCCCGAATTATATCTATTCATGTTCTTTAAAAAACCCGCTAACTCATCATTAATAACACCAACGGACCGGGGGTTATTTTCATGCGTGTAAATCAATGCTTCTAATGTTGCATCATTAAGTAAGGTCTGTTTTCTTGCAGGGGGTTCAATGATCGCAGTAACTTCCCCCTTCTCTTTTGCTTGCTGTCTTTTTTTAAGATCGTATTCTTTCAGATCTTCTTTATATTTCGAATAGGCAATAGCATCCCTTTTTTGCAAAGGCTTCATTGTTTCTGTCAATGGCTGACTTTTATTAACGCCGGGGGGACCAACTAAAGCAATAAAAATATTTGGAAACTCTATCCAACCGTTTTTAACTTTCACACCATACGAGCCGCCTATTGCTACAGAAACAGCCGTTAATATTCCGGCTGCTGTATAATCAATTGGATAATTTAATTTTTGGTTTGTTTCATTGATAAAGTGCTGTATTTTTTCAGGGAAACACTTTACCGGGAACTGTCCGGGCGAACTTTCTTCCAAAGCAATTATTTTGGCTTCAGTATTTATTTTCTCTATTACTTCGCTTGCTAATGGTTGCATTTTTTGTAACTTCGTTTTCGTTGATATGTAACTTTTTAAGCCTGCACAGTTTCTACCTGTCAGGCTTATTTTTTTATGTAACCGAATATTTTTTTAATGTTTTGAGGCTTCCCATTACCTCTGAATATTTATACAACACCTTTCCCCCCAGGTCGTACCGGGTTAATAATTCCTGATCGCTCCACCGGGCTAATGTTGGAAGGGAAATTTTAGGATTGAATAAATTACAAACCTCTTTAGGGCTTAATAGTTTTTCTTGAAGGTCCGCTAACTGTTGCGCTTTTATTTCTTCCTTTACTACCTCCCTGAACGATTGTAAAAGGCTGTCTAAGGGAACAGGGGTTAGAATTATATTATTGTCCATCCGCAACCTCCCCTTTTTGTTTAATGGTTTCTTTTATCTTAGTCTTATTGCCTTTTTCGCTGCTTGTAGTATGCGAATTTTGGCTACCGGGATAAGAGGCTGCTATTAGTGCTTCGTGTACTGCACTCTGAACAATATTGCTTAATTGTTTGCTGTCTAATTGTAGAATAATCATGTTGATTTTATTTCTACTGCAAACCTATTTTGTGTAGGAGAGAATGACTATAGACTTAATATTAAGTCGTCTTTTTAGGGTTTGGGTTCCCTTATCTTTTTTTCTTCAGGCTTTCCGTGTATTTATCGGTAATTACATTGGCCATTTGTGAAAATATCTGTGTGTTACTTTCTAAAGTTCCCTGAAAGGCTGTTGACAAATTAACCTCATAATTATTCAGGTTTTCACCAAAGAATATTCCGGCCTCTTTCATAAAATCTTTCTTTAACGGATATGTTCCGTCTGCGTTGGTTATTAGCTTCAGTTCCCACATTGCATTTAAAATGCGGATAAGTTCAATCTTGCCGTTTTTCCTGATCTTAAAAACTCCCTTTGTTTCTGTTGGGGCTTCAGGTCCTTTTAAGTCAGCCAGCAACTTTAATTTTTCCGGGGAATATTCTTGCTTTAACTGGTTTAAAGTTTCTTCTATTTGATCGTAGTAAGGATTTTCAGTTAATACATAGCTGTAGTGATTATAAAGATTTGCTTTCAACTGAAAAAAGAATACGTCCCAATGTTTCAAATAATTTATAATACTTGCCCCATCGTTTGTAATAGACTTACTCTTTAAGTGAGTTTTCAACCACTCCAGGTTTACAAGAATGGTTTGTGCATCTAATTCAATTCTTAAAAATATTCCTTTCTGCTTTCCGAGGGTTGCAGCTTCTTGATATTTTTTTAAGTGTTCGGCTGAAAAAAGAAGGTGAGTAATAAATGATTGTTCGTAAGAAATAATATCCGTTTTTTTCTCTCCTAACGTCTTATAAAAACTGTCCGGCTTTTCCTTTGCCGTTTTGTAAAACAGCTTCCTTATCTCTACTACTTCCTCATTCGTCAATTCCCCGGCCTTAATTAATTTAGGTATAATTTCTTCTCTTTTGTTTTGAGAATTTTTATCTTGCATCGTGTTAGAATTTATTAATAGGCTTGACAACTACCTTAGAAATTTTTGTCAGGTCTATTCTTATTTAGGACCGCTAATATCTGCAATTTAATTCAGATTACTTTTGAGGAACAGGCTTAACAGATCCGTTCTTTTTCTCCCATGCTTTAACGAAATTGCTTTGCATTTCATAAATCAGGTCTTTTAGTGACTTACGGTCCCAATATGCAATAGCATCTATTTTGTCCGCTATTTCATCATTCGTTATGTAAGTACGCCTTGAATAACCTTGCATTGCGCCTTTATCCTTTGTTTCTTGTTTTGAAGTTGCCATAATAAGGGTTTTATTGTGTAAAAGTGCCACAATGTACACAAAGTTTATCAAGTAACAATAATTGTTAGATTTTACGGGGTTTTTAATACTTCTATTTCTGCTTCAGCGTTTTTATCCTGCGTGCTTACATCATGCGGAAACGAAGAAACAAGATCAAAACACTTTTGCGGATCACTCGAATATAACCTTACTATTTGTTCAAGCTCTATAACCGTGTCCTTATAATTGGTATCAAATTGCATAAGGTCCTTAACAGTATTAAGGCTGTGAATAACTGTAGTGTGATCCCTACCCCCGAAATGTTCGCCGATAGTTTTTAGACTGTTTTTTGTAAACGACTTTGCAAGAAACATGGATATTTGCCGGGCTTCTACTATTGGCCTCTTACGGGTTTTCTCTAATAATTTTTCATAAGGAACATTAAAGTAGCTGCATACGGTTTGGGCTACTACAGCAATAGAAATATTTAAAAACTGATTTTGTAACATGATTTTATTTTTTTATGTGAGTGATTTGATTTTGTGTTGCATATTCAAACCCTGTAACAAGTTGTTACCGGGCTAACATTCATTATATGGAAAGGGAAAGTTTCCATAGTCCGGGTGTTCTCCTTTATTAATTCTTTCCTGCATTATTTCTGCCCGTTTCCTTTTTACTTCCAATGGGCAAACAAAAGCACCTAAAGGCCAGTTGATTTGATAAACTGCATTTATAGGAACGTCTACAGGATTATAAAAAAATACATACTCTTCCTCCCCGTGTTCGTTGATACAACCCATAGTTATTTGATAGTGGCTAATGGTTATGTAATACTTTGTTAGCTCATTCACAAAAGCGGCTAAGTATTTATAAGCTTCCTCTGTTCCCCCGCAACCTTTGTTAATCATTGGTAGCGTTAATTTCATGTGATTAGTAGTTCCGTCTAAATAAAACAGATCCACCTTTGCAATTCGTCTTAGGTATCCGTTATAAGAGGGGAAGTATTCAGAGTATTCCTGTTCGTTATCTTTATTTGATAGAATGAGGTTATTATTATTTTCCATGATGATAAGTATTGAAGTTTGATAATGTTGTTATGCTTCTACTGCTTTTAAGATTTTAATTCCGTACCGGGTGCAATAGCTTCTTATTTGCTGTTCGTTTTCCATGTTAGGAAGTAGGTAAACAGATATTATTTTAAAGACGCCTTTAACCTTTGAAGCTTTTATTTTAGTTTCGGACCGCTTTTCCCTGAAGAAATTATTTTGCTCATAGACTATGTATCTTTCTTCCTGTTCGGAATATTTAGCGAGATATAATTTTGTGTTTGTTTCAATTATTAACGGCTTATCCTTTATTAAATCTATCATTGGTACAGTAAGCAAGTATTGAACACCGGGAAGTATAAACCATGTTGTTTTTTGTTCTTCGTTTTTCATGGCTTTTAGTTTTGGTGGTGAGCAAGAAATTTATATAGCTCATGTTCGGTAAATGGTACGGGTTGCCCTGCTTCTAAAAGGTTATCCCGCTCTATAATGGCTTCTACCTTATCATCAAAATCTTTAAGAGCTTTGATATAAGCTGCATCTTCTTTCTTTTTCTTTAATACAGGATCATTCCACCAGTCCCACCGCTCTATAGGTTCGGTTCTTTTAACGGGGGTAACTTTCTTTTTAGTTGCAGTAACTTTCTTAACCTGGGGTTGGTTTTTAGCTGTAGACTTAGCTTTACTTTTTGGCTTTTTAGAATTGCCGCTTTGTTTTACTTTTGTCGAGTTCATGACGGTTGCGTTTAAAATTGTTATGAATGAATGAATAGGGTGTAGTTGTCGCTACACCTTATTTTTACTTATACCTAACCCATACAGGAAACAGGATCGCTATTATAAGGGTGATCTGTTGCGCTGTAAACTTCCCCGAACGGTAATAACATTCCGCTGGCCTCTATCCTAAATTCTACATCCTCTATCGTTTGGTTAAGTTGTTTTGTTTTTGTGTCTGCCAATTGCATAACCTGTAATAGATACCGGGCAAACCTTTCGTTTTTTGTGGTTGTGAGTAGTAAATAAATTTGCGCTACTGTTATCGGGTAACTTTCGGGTAATGCTGTTGCTGTATTCATGATTTTTAAGTTTTAGATTTTGTTTAAGTGCTTTCCCCTTCCATTTTACAGGTCGGGGAAAAACACAGTTATTTATAATGTTGTTTCTAATCCAGTTACTTTAGTGAATAAGGGTTGCAGCATATCGTTATAAACCCCTTCATAAATTGCCACTATCGGAAATTGATAATCTTTAGTTTGTGCAGCCCTGAAGATCATCGTATAAGTATCGTTAGCGTTTAATTCAATGCGTAGATACTTTGCTTTAGAAATATTTTTAGATAACTGCATGGTTAAAGCTTCCTCACTTCCTGCAAGATTTTTAACCCCGGTCATTGCGATAAACTTGCCGCCGCCTAACTGATTTAATATTTCTTTTGCTACGTGCATGGTTATTTATATGGCTTTGGTTAAAGTTTGATACATGGTTAAACATTCTACTTTCTTTTCTTTCCACCAGTCTACTTCTACACCCCTGCTAATATTGTTTTCGCATATTTCAGCCATTGTTAAATAATTAGTAGCAAGTGAAAGAGTATGCTTTAATTCGCTGATTGAAGGTGTATAAGCGGGTAACGGTTCAGGCTGTTCTACGATCATCACTTTAAAGCCCACGTTGTTATCTTCAGCACCTTTCACAACTAAAGGCAATTCGTTTTCTTTAATGAAGTTTTGAAGGTTAGTAACTGTAGTTGCTTTCCTGATAAGGCTTGAAGCTGTACAAAAGAAACCTACTATTGTGTCATCGTTAAAGTCCTTTATTATGTTGTTCTTAACGTTGATGCCAGTATTTACTAAAAGGCTTTTTAATAAAGTGGCTTCTAAATTTGTGTCGGTAGTTGGTTTATTTGTTATCATTGTTTGCTATTGTATAGTAAAGGTATACATTGTACACATTGTTTACAATAGATACACAGTAAACATTATACACAACTTATTAACAGTAGTTTTACGATAGCTAAAAACAGCGACATATTTACAGGACTTTTGATTACGTGTTGCATAATCAAACAGGTTACGTAACAGTTACGAACCGATTAATAAAACCCTTATCCGCAAAGGGTTTGAGGCGGGTAATAAATTATTAAAATAGTTTAAAAATAGTGTGTCAGAAATGTGACTTTAGTACGCTTTTTGCACTATGTTTTCTGTGATTTACGCCCTACAGAAAACAAAAAAGCAGGCAAAGAGTTTCCTTAATAAATATTTGGCACTCGCTACAATCCTGCTTCTTTCCTTCCACGCTTCAGCGCAATACAACCCGCAACAGCATACGTT
>JADMIO010957481.1_pt1 | contig 21849 bp, 15 predicted proteins | sample 8958161 | NCBI WGS metagenome assembly JADMIO01 (sample SAMN16585339, study PRJNA669376) | soil metagenome | isolation source: Crop rotation soil | place: USA: Cullars Rotation, Alabama | collected 2011
AAACCGGACAACGCCGGTTCGTCGCCGGATCGTTAGGCCCGCTGCCGGTCACCGGCTCCATTTCTCCGGATGTAAACGATCCCAGCTTTCGCGCCGTTCATTTCGATCAACTTCACCAAACGTATTCCGATCAGGTCAGCGCGCTAATGGAAGGCGGTGTCGATCTTTTAATGGTAGAAACGATCTTCGACACGCTCAACGGCAAAGCCGCGCTCTTCGCGATTTCGGAAATTTTCGAGAAGGTCGGGCGCAAAGTTCCACTTTTGATCTCCGGCACCGTGACGGATCGGGCGGGACGAACGTTGAGCGGACAAACCGTGGAAGCATTTTTGATTTCAGTCGCGCACGCCCAGCCGTTGATTCTCGGACTGAATTGTGCGCTTGGGCCGGACGAGATGGAGCCTTACATCGAGGAGCTGGCGCACTCCTCTCCCTATTTCGTAAGCGCCTACCCAAATGCCGGCTTGCCCGATCCGTTGTCGGAGACCGGTTTCCCGGAGACGGCGGAAACATTCGCGCCGAAATTGGCAAAGTGGGCGCAAAACGGCTGGCTTAACCTGGTCGGCGGCTGCTGCGGAACCACGCCCGATCACATCCGCCTGCTGGCGGAATCGGTGCGCGATTGCGAGCCCCGCAGGCTTCCCGAATTGGTGCCCGCATGACGTTACGACTTGCCGGACTCGAGCCGCTCAACATCACGCCGGAGATGGGTTTCGTGGTGGTCGGCGAACGCACAAATATCACCGGCTCGCCAAAATTCTCGAAACTCATTCTCGGTGGCGATTTTGATGGCGCACTGGCAGTTGCGCGCCAGCAGGTCGCAGGCGGCGCCAACATCCTCGACGTCAACATGGACGAGGGAATGATCGATTCGGAAGCGACGATGACGCGTTTCCTGCATTTGATCGGCAGCGAACCGGACATCTGTCGGGTCCCGATCATGATCGACAGTTCGAAGTGGAGCGTGATCGAGGCTGGCCTCAAGTGTGTTCAGGGGAAATGCGTGGTGAACTCGATCAGCCTCAAGAATGGCGAGGAAGAATTTTTGCGACACGCCGGGTTGATCCGGCGGTACGGCGCGGCGGTAATCGTGATGGCGTTCGATGAACAGGGCCAGGCCGACAGTTTCCAGCGCAGGATCGATATTTGCCGCCGAGCGTATGATTTGCTGACCAACCGCGTCGGCCTTTCGCCTAACGACATTATTTTCGACCCGAATATCCTGACGGTCGCCACCGGACTCGAAGAGCATCGCAACTACGCGGTGGATTTCATCAACGCCACGCGATGGATCAAGGCCAACCTCCCCGGAGCGCGCGTCAGCGGCGGGGTAAGCAACATTTCGTTCTCATTCCGCGGCAACAACACCGTCCGCGAAGCGATGCACGCCGCGTTTCTTTATCACGCCATCCGGGCCGGACTCGACATGGGAATCGTGAACGCAGGCCAGCTCGCCGTTTACGAAGAGATCGAGCCGGAATTACGCGAACGCGTTGAAGACGTGCTGTTGAATCGGCGCGACGACGCCACCGAACGGCTGGTCGAGCTGGCGGAGCGCGTGAAAGCCAAAGGCAAGGTCGACGTTAAAGATGCAGCCTGGCGGAGCGAACCTGTGGAGAAACGTCTCGAGCACGCGCTGGTCAAAGGCATCGTCGATCACATCGACGCCGACACTGAGGAAGCGCGACAAAAATCGAAACGGCCGCTCGATGTGATTGAAGGACCGCTCATGGCTGGGATGAGCGTGGTCGGCGATCTGTTCGGCGCGGGAAAAATGTTTCTGCCGCAGGTAGTGAAAAGCGCCCGGGTGATGAAAAAAGCGGTTGCCTATTTAATGCCGTTCATGGAAGCGGAAAAAACGGCGAGCTCAAAACCGCAGGGACGCATTGTGATGGCGACGGTCAAAGGGGATGTGCACGACATCGGCAAGAACATCGTCGGCGTCGTCTTGCAGTGTAACAATTACCACGTTGTCGACCTTGGCGTGATGGTGCCCGCAGCGAAGATTTTGGAAACGGCTCGCGCCGAAAAAGCCGACGCCATCGGCCTGAGCGGATTGATCACGCCGTCGCTCGACGAAATGGTTCACGTCGCGCAGGAAATGCAGCGGGAAGGGTTCGCGTTGCCGCTGCTAATCGGGGGCGCGACCACCAGCCGCGCGCACACCGCGGTAAAGATCGCCCCGCATTACAACTCATCCACGGTCCATGTGCTCGACGCTTCCCGCGCCGTCGGTGTTATCAATTCGCTGCTCAACGATAATTCGCGAGCAGATTTCGATGCCACAACGCGGGCGGATTATGCGCGGTTGCGCGACGAATACGCCAGCAAATCGCGCGAGAAAAAATTGCTCACGCTCCCGCAGGCACGAGCGAAACGACCCTCGATTGACTGGAATGCATACGATCCGCCGAAGCCGGAATTCCTCGGTGTGCGGGTCGTCAGCACGGATCCGGGGAGCGCACGCGGCTCGCGTGCCGTTTCCGGCGGCTCGCCGGAAGCTGTTTCCTATTCCAAGCGGCGGCTGCCGCACTTCGAACGGCCCTGGGCAAAGTACGCTGTTACCTGGAGCACCGTTGGGCGCCGAAAACTTGATGAACGAGCACGCCAAATCGTCCTCGATTGCATCCTGCACTGGAAAGATCGTCGTTATGAATTGTATGCCGCGTGTGTGATGCCGGACCACGTGCACATTTTGATCGAACCGTCGGTTAACGGAGGTGGATCACAGGCCGAGACGACCTTCTTTTCGCTTACCGAAATCCTGCACACGATCAAGTCATTTACCGCCCACGAAATCAACAAAGCTACTGTTGCGAGTGGCCCCATTTGGGAGAAAGAATCGTTTGACCGTGTGATCCGATCAGAGACCGATCTACGCGAAAAATTCGAATACATCACCCGCAACCCGTGGGATTCTGGGATCGCCAGGCAAAATGAAGATTATCCTTGGGTTTGGTATCCGGGGAAAGAAGCATCTCGGCCAGCGGCCGAGATGAGCACGCCAGCGGCGTGCGCTCCCCAGAAAATCTCCCTCGCGACCCTCGTCGACTACATCGACTGGTCGCCATTTTTCCACGCTTGGGAATTGCGCGGAAGGTATCCGATTTTTGAAGATCCGGTCGTCGGCCCACAGGCGCGCGAATTGTTCGACGACACCCAAAAGATTTTGGAACGAATCATCAAAGGAGACCTGCTCAAGCCTCGGGGCGTGTTCGGATTCTGGCCGGCCAACTCGACAGGCGACGATGTCGATCTTTGGAAGGATGAAACGCGCTCCGGCAAGTTGGCGACATTTTATTTTCTAAGGCAGCAGCTCGTTAAGCCGGCCGATCAGTTTAATCATTGTTTGGCCGATTACGTCGCGCCTAACGGCAATGATTACATGGGCGGTTTTGCGGTGACCATTCACGGCGCGGACGAGCTGGCTAAGGAGTATGCCGCCGAAAATGACGATTACAGCGGGATCATTACCAAAGCGCTGGCGGATCGCTTCGCCGAAGCGTTCGCGGAATACCTGCACAAGGAAGCACGGATCACGTGGGGATTCGGTGGCGCTGAAAACCTCTCTACTGTCGATCTGATCAAGGAAAAGTATCGCGGGATTCGCCCGGCGCCGGGTTATCCCGCCTGTCCCGACCACGCGGAAAAGCGCACACTGTTCGACTTGTTAGGGGCAGAGGAAAAGATTGCAATAAAGCTCACGGAATCGTACGCGATGCATCCCGCGGCCAGCGTGAGCGGTTACTATTTCGCACACCCGGAATCGAAATATTTCGGCGTCGGCCAGATCGGCCGCGACCAGGTAAATGACTACGCTCAACGCCGGGGCGATTCACCGAACGCTGTGGAGAAGCGCCTCGCGCCAAACCTGGGCTAAGCTCCGAAGGCCAACGGGCCGCTAAAAAAACGCAACCCACCGGCAGCGACCTACCTCGCGGTATGGTAATTTTATGCCGTGATTGAATCGACCGCCGCGCGCAGCCCAATGCGAATCTTGGTCGCAATAGCCATCTGTGTCGCGGCGGTTTTCGTCGCGGGAATGATCATTTGGCAGGGCGTAACGGCGCATGGGGCGCCCGACCCCCTCCAGCCAAATACCAGTCCGACTGTCGCGTTTCTAGACATTGGCATCCTGGTTTTTCGCGAAGGGTTGGAGTGCATCCTGGTGCTGGCCGCGATCACCGCCAGCATGACGGGCAAGAAACAATCCCATCGCCAGCCGGTTGCCGCAGGCGCCGGCTTCGCGTTTGGCGCGAGCTTAATCACATGGTTCGTCGCGGTCCGAATTGTCGATTCTTTGAGCGACAACGTGCGCGCGCTCGATCTTCAGGCTGCGACCGGTTTGCTCGCGATCATCGTGCTGCTGGTGATCATGAACTGGTTTTTCCACAAGATTTATTGGGGCGGCTGGATTCGCCATCACAATCGCCGCCGGAAATCTCTTCTCGAAAGTTCCAACGGACACTTTAGCCCGAAGCTTTGGTGGGGCCTGGTGCTGCTCGGGTTCACATCGCTGTACCGTGAAGGCTTCGAAGTGGTTCTCTTCTTGCAGAGCTACAATTTGCGGTTAGGCGGCGGCGTTGTCCTCAAAGGTGCGCTGCTGGGGTTGGCGCTCTCGGCAATCGTGGCCGTGCTCACGTTCGTGATGCAACAACGATTGCCCTATCGAAAAATGCTGATCACCACCGGCGTTTTGCTCGGCGTCGTGTTGCTGGTAATGGTGGGCGAACAAGCTCAGGAAATGCAGCTCGCCGGCTGGATCGGCCGCACCGAAATTCCATGGCTGGTAAACATCGTACCGGCGTGGGCCGGGATGTGGTTCGCGTTCTTCCCCACTTACGAAACAATTTTTGCTCAATTCATCGCCGCGATTTTGGTGGTCGGCTCGTATTACGCCGCCCGGCAATTCGGTCACAGCGATCCAGCAGAACCGGAGCCGGAGGAAGAGGCGCGCGTCGAAGCGAGCGCCGCAATCGCGGAGCAATTGCAAGCGGTGCGGTAAGCACCGCGTTGTTCCGCCATTTCATCACGTCGCATGCGAAAACTATTCTTGTCACTCCTGGTTATGTCGATCCTGCCGGGCTTTGACGCCTTCGGAGGCGTCCGGCATTTCGGATTTCTCTACGAAGCGCCGACTTCCGCGCCCGGCAGCTTCGAGTTGGAGAACTGGATGACGTGGAAACGGACCACCGATCCTGAACACGCGGATGAGTTGGCGTTTCGTCATGAGATTGAAATCGGAGTCACCGATCGGTTTCAAGTCAGCGTTTATTTCGCCGACTGGGCTTACTCGTCAGACGACCACGAATCATCGGTGGAATACGAAGACGCTGCGGTCGAGCTGATTTACAACCTAACGAACCCGGTGCTCGATCCGGTCGGCATCTCCCTCTACCAGGAGTTCAAGTTCGGCGAAGACTTGTTCGAGTGGGAATCGAAATTGATCGCGCAAAAAAATTATGGGCCCTGGATTTTTGCGTATAACGCGACGATCGAAGCGGTTTGGGAAGGACCTGATCTCGAGGAAACCGAAGGCGAATTTATCCAGGCGATCGGCGTGAGTTACGAATTTTCACCGCGATTCTCCGCCGGCGTCGAGCTTTTGCACGAGTTCGTTTTTCCGGAATGGGCGGATCACGACGAAATCCGGAACGTGTTTGTGGGGCCTAACGTCTGTTACCGTCGCAACAATTGGTTCGTAACGGTTTCCTGTCTGGCGCAGGCCACCGACACGAGCGACGAACCGGACGTCCAGGTGCGCACCATCGTAGGAATCGGCTTATGATTCGCTCCATGAAAATAGTTCTCGCGTTCGCGCTTTGTGCGTTGGCAGGTTGCGAAACCGATTACACACCGCCGGTCGTTAAGGCGCAGCCGCAAACCCGGAACCGCAAAGCGAAACCCGTCGATGTTGTGCAATTGCAGGAAGGCCGGCGGCTTTACGGCTATCGTTGCATCGAATGTCACACCCTGCCGCCGATCTGGCATTACAGCGACAACGAGTGGCCCAAAATCGTGGATTCCATGGCCCATCGCGCCGCATTGAAACCAGCCGAACGCGACGCGATCGTCGCGTATATCATAGCCGCGCGCGCGCAGCGCCAATAGACTGGGGAGCGCGTGCGTCTCGCACGCCTGGCGATCGCGTGCTCGCGGTCGCGAACATTTCAAGAGCCTGTTTCGGCGAGACGCGCGCGCTCCCCGACATTCTGGTTGAAGACGCATATAACCTTTTCAACTTACATGAATGACCCCACGCTTCATTCGCGCACCTCTTGTCTCGATTCAAATTTTCTCAGCTGGATTGCTTTTCGCCGCCAACCCCACTCCCGAAAAAGGTGGCGGACCAGGCGTCTCAACTCCGACACCTTCGGCTTCGGCAATTCCAACGGCCGCACCCGCGAGCGCGATCGACGAAAAACTTTTCAAGGCCATGCAATGGCGCCAGATCGGCCCCTTCCGGGGCGGGCGCGCGCTTGCCATCGAAGGCATCGCCGGCGAACCGAACACGTGGTATTTCGGCGCGGTGGCTGGCGGTGTCTGGAAGACCGTTGACGGCGGCCAAAACTGGAAGCCCGTATTCGACAAGGCCGATATTTCGTCGATAGGCGCAATTGCGGTCGCGCCCTCGGATCACAATGTCGTTTACGCCGGCACCGGCGAAGCGGCGATTCGCGGAAACACAACCTACGGTACCGGCGTTTACAAATCGATCGATGCCGGCAATACGTGGAAAAATGTCGGACTCAAAGATACACGCCAAATCGGCGCGCTGATTGTCGATCCTCGAAACGCTGACGTCGTCCTGGTCGCCGCGCTCGGGCACGCATTCGGGCCTAACAACGAGCGCGGAATCTTTCGCACAACTGACGGCGGCAAGACGTGGACAAAAGTTCTCGGCAAAGACGAAAACACAGGTGGGATCGATGTAGTATTTGATCCGCACAACCCAAACATCGTGTTCGCATCGCTTTGGCAAGCCCGGCGCCAGCCTTGGTTCTTTTCCAGTGGCGGCCCGGGCAGCGGACTTTATCGATCGGAAGACAACGGTGTCACCTGGAAGCAACTAACCGGCAATGGTCTGCCCGATGGAATCCTGGGCCGGATCGGCATTTCAGTTTCGGGCGCGGATCCGAAACGCATCTACGCGGTCATCGAAGCGAAGGAAGGCGGAATTTATCGCTCGGATAACGCGGGCGAAAAATGGACGCGCGTCAACGACGACGGCCGTTTCCGGCAGCGCGCGTGGTATTTCAGCAAGATCTACGCGGATCCGAAATCGCCCGACACGGTTTACGTTCTCAACACCGGCGCGTTTCGCTCGGTTGACGCCGGCAAAACGTTCAGCCTTTTACCGGCGCGCCACGGCGATCATCACGGACTGTGGATCGATCCCGCCGATCCCAATCGCATCGGCAACGCCAACGACGGCGGCGCGAGCATTTCCACCGACGGCGGCAAAACCTGGACGACGCAAAACAACCAGCCGACCGCGCAGTTTTATCACGTCGCGGTCGATAACGCGTTTCCGTATCACATTTACGGCGCACAACAGGACAACAGCAATGTCGGGATCGCAAGCCGCACTGATTCTGGCGTGATCGCCCGGGAGGATTGGTTCCAGGCCGGTGGCGGGGAATGCGGCTTCGTTGTTCCCGATCCTCGCGACTGGCACATCATTTATTCGAATAGCGAGGGCTACGTAAATCGCTACGACAAAAGCAAAGAAGAATCGCAGGACATCAGCCCCGTGCCACAGGACAATTCCGGTCACGGCGCCGTCGATCTTGTCCATCGATTCCAATGGGTCTCGCCGTTGATGTTGTCGCCGCATAACCCGGATGTCCTCTACACCGCCGCGGAATGCGTTTTCAAATCAACCGATCACGGAAACACCTGGACCCAGCTCAGTGGCGACCTAACGAAAAACGACAAATCGAAACAGCAACCGAGCGGCGGTCCGCTCACGCTCGATATCACGTCGGTTGAATATTATGACACCGTCTTCGCGCTGGCGGAATCGCCGGTTAAACAGGGAACGCTTTGGGCTGGAACAGACGACGGTCTAATTCACGTCTCAACCGATGACGGCGCGCATTGGACGAATGTCAGCGGTAAAATTCCGGAATGGAGCACGGTGAGCATTATCGACGCTTCGCCGCATGACGCGAACACCGCCTACGTCGCGGTGGATCGGCATCGGCTCGACGATTTCAAGCCGTACATCTACAAGACTAACGATCTCGGCAAAACCTGGAGCACAATCGTCACCGGGATTCCGGATGGCGCATACGTCCGAGCTGTCCGCGAGGATCCGAAGCGCAAGGGATTGCTTTATGCCGGAACTGAGACTGGTGTTTTCGTTTCGTTCGATGACGGCGCGCACTGGCAACCGCTCCAATTAAATCTGCCTGTCTCGCCGATTCACGACCTCGTGGTGAAAGATGACGATCTCGTGGTCGCCACGCACGGCCGGTCGTTTTGGGTGCTCGATAATCTCACGCCTTTGCGACAAGTGAATTCACAATCCGCCCAGGGCGATTTCGTTCTCTATCAGCCGCAAACCGCGTTGCGCCTGCATTACCCAACCGAATTCGATCGCCGGCTTCCCGCCGGGGAAAATCCGCTGCCCGGCGCGATGATCGATTATTATTTTAAGACGGCGCCAAAAGATGAGGTGACTTTGGATATACTCGATGGCCAGGGCAAAATTGTTAGGCATTTATCCAGCAAGGAAAAGAAGGAAAATGAGCAGCCTCCGGAATGGCCGGACCGGGTTGAGCGGGTCAAGACCATCCCCGCTAACGAAGGCATGAACCGTTTCGCCTGGGACCTTCGCCATGAAGATCCGATCCAGACGCCGGGCAGCTTTTACCTTGGCGATGGCCCGCGCGGGCCGCTTGCGCTTCCTGGCGATTACCAGATCAAAATGACCGTCGCCGGGAAAACGCAAACCGTTCCGCTCAAGCTCGTGGTCGATCCGCGGACCAAGGATCACGAAGCCGACCTGCCGAAGCAGTTCGCGCTTTCCACGCGGGTGAACGAACGCATTTCCCAGTTGCACCAGGCGATCAACGAAATCCGGGAAGTGAAAAAACAAATCAAAGATTTGCACACGCGTTTCGGCAGTGAGGATCGCGTGAAACCATCGCTACAATTGGCGGACGATCTCGATAAGAAAATGTCAGACATCGAAGGGCAGCTCGTCCAGGTGAATAGTAAGAGCTCGGAGGGGACGCTCGCCTTTCCATCCATGCTTAACGAGCAATTCGATACCCTCAGTCATACCATCGATTACAGCGACCGCGCGCCGACCAAACCGCAGCAGGACGTCTTTGAGAGTCTCAGCAAGCGCCTCGACGACCAATTGCAAAAATGGACGCAGCTGAAGAAAGAGGATGTTTCAAAGGTGAGCGCCGCTATCAAACAGCTCGATCTGCCGGCGCTGATCGTGAAACAGAAGAGTGAAGAGTGAATAGTGATCAGTGACCGGCGAATAGTACGCCCATCTCTATTCACTTATCACCAGCCACCATTCACTACGACTTATCCACGCTGTATCTGCCCGGCCCTACAAACAGCAAACTCAACAGCAGGATCGACATCTCCAGCGCGGGCAATCGCGCATGAAAGTCGTGATGGCTATCCCAGACGCCTACCAGGTGAATCAGCGTGATGATCAGCACAAACAGCGTTCCCACGCGAAAGAACAGGCCGAGAACCATCAGAATGGCGCCCGTGCAGCCTAACACTGCGCCGACGAAGCCCCAGAATTTGTAATGGCCGTGCATGTCGAGATGCTCCATCGCCGATCCAAACCGTTCCCAGCTCCCCTGCCCGTTCCACAGGACAGGCGCGACCAACATGATAATGATCAACCCAATGCTGGCGCGAAAAAGCAGGAGGCCGGTCTCACGATATTTTCCCAGAAATTGCAAAGCTGCCATCGGCGCGCACTTTGATTGAACGCGAATGCAATTTCAAGGTGGATCGAGCGCTGCGTCGCTCGATGTTAGTATTGGCGGCGAAGCCGGTAGCATCTTAGCATCGCCCGCGGAGCGGCCGATCCACCTGCACCAAAAATGAAAATCGACCAAGCAGTTTTGCTGGCAGCCGGGCGCGGAACCCGCATGCGCGAGCTGACTAACGACTTGCCCAAGCCGATGATTCCGGTGCGCGGCAAACCGGTGCTTCAATACATCGTCGAAGGCCTGCGCGACGCGGGTGTTCGTCGATTTCTGATGGTGGTCGGGTACCGAGCGGATGCCGTGCAGAACTATTTTGGCGATGGTGGCCGTTACAACATCGAGATCCAATACGTCACGCAGGCGGTGCAGGATGGCACCGGCCGCGTCGTCGACCTCGCAAAAAACTTCGCCGGCACATCTCCATTCGTTCTGGGCTACGGCGATATCCTGGTCGATCCGGCTAACTACAAATCGATTGTCGATCTTGCGAACGATACCGAGGCGATCGTTAGCGTGCGGCGTAATGAAGACGTGAGCAAAGGTGGCGCCGTTTTCCTGAACGACCAGATGGAGCTCACGGATCTGCGCGAGAAACCGAAGCCGGGCGAGCCGACAAGCCCGTGGTACAACGCCGGCCTCTACGCGTTTCGGCCGAGCATTTTCGAATTTACTGCCAAGCTGAAGCCGTCACCACGAGGTGAATACGAGCTGACCGATGCAATTCGCGAATTGGCGCAGTCGGGGAAAAAAGTGAAGGCGTTGGAGCTGACGGGCGATTGGGCTGATGTGCGCGATCCGGAAATTTTGGCTGCGCTGAACGCGCAATCAGCAAGTGAGAAGTGATTGGTGAGAGGTGATGATGTCGTTCTCACTCATCACATCTCACTATTTCTGTTAGCCTAGGGCACCTGCTCGATCGGCTCGTCGCTTTCCTCATCGTCGATCTCTTCCTCGATCTCGCGCTGCCATTCGCGTGACAGCCACGGCCGCAGGAATCCGTAAAGCAGGTACGCAAGAAACAGAACGGCCGGCATCCATTCGTAGTAGAGCCACGTGAAAATAAGGACCAGAATGATGATAAGAAAACGCGGGATCGATTTCTTCGTCTTCCAGTTCACCGCCTTGAAGCTTGGATACTGAAATCGGCTGAACATCATGAAAGACAGGAAAAGCATTAGCGGTGGCAGAACAAACTTCCATCGGCCGAGGTAGTGTTCGCCTTCCGCGAGCCAGAGCATGAAAAGAGTAATGGAAGCGATTAACCCCGCCGCGGCGGGAATCGGAAAGCCGGTGAAGTTCTTGCTGCTTTCTCCGCCACCCCCATCGGAATCCTGCTGCGCGGAAACGGTATTGAAACGCGCGAGGCGCAACGCGCCGCAGGCGAGATAGACAAAAGCGATGATCCAGCACGCCCGCGGAAATTCCTGCAGCACGATGCGATAAACCATCAGCGCAGGAGCCACGCCGAATGAGACAATATCGGCTAACGAGTCGAATTCGCGGCCAAATGCACTCTCATGGCCGCCGAGGCGGGCCAGCCGTCCATCCAACAAATCGAAGAAACAGGCGCCAAGAATGAACCAGATCGCCGTATGAAAAAGATCGCCCGCTGCATCTGGATTGGAGCCCTGCAGCAAAGCGCCTTCGAGAATCTTCAACGTGGCCGTAAAACCGCAGAAGAGATTCCCCGCGGTCATCAGGTTCGGCAGCAGATAAATCTTGGGATTACGTTCGTTCATTGCCGCAAACTGGTATTCGCTGCGTTGCCTGCAGAAGGCAGCCGGGCAATGACTGTCGATCCTCCGGAGACGTGGTCGCCAACTTTCACGAGAACTTCGGCGTTGAGCGGCAAATATACTTCGGTTCGCGAGCCGAAGCGAATCATTCCGAAGCGTTCACCCTTCTTCAGCTCGTCGCCGACTTTCGACCACCCCACGATGCGACGGGCAATCGCCCCAGTCAGTTGCCTAACGACTACCGTGACGCTCGAATTCTGGAATGCCCAGGTCATTGCCTCATTTTTTTCCGAGCAATTCACGCTGCGCGCGTCCAGGCATAATCCTTCGTGATGCTCGCGATAAGTAATCTTACCGTCGATCGGCGCCCGGTTCGTGTGCACATCAAAGATCGACAGAAAGATTCCGACCCGCCGGGTTTTTGTTTTCAGCACTTCGGTTTCTTCGATCTCTATGATGTCGGAGATGGCGCCGTCGGCGGCGGCAACCACCAAATCCGGGTCTCCGGGCGTTGCCCGTTCCGGGTCGCGGAAGAATGCGAAGGTGTAAACAATTAAAATCAAAAAGACTAACGAGAGCCATCCGGAGAAGAACCAGCTGACGACCAAAAGCACCCCTAAAGTGCCCAAAATCCAGCTGGCTTCGGCTATCGTTTGGGCACGCATGACGGGCCTTATTTTCGGTTTCAAAATCGCGCGGTCAAGGACGTGAAAACCGGCGCCGAACCGCCGCGGTCCCAAACCACCAGATTCTGTGTTTTCGGGCTATCCAAGCCCCCAGATATAGCGCAAAAATAGTCCTGGAAATCAAAGATAATTAGTTGTTTCCAATCGCTTTCTGCCTATGTTTCGGCGCAATAATGCCAGCCGCAGCCTTGCCTAAGATGGACGAAGAAAAATCCGGTCAGGATACGCCGCAGAAAAAAGACACCGGAATTCAAAAATCGCAGAAGTACGATGCCGCGCAGATCGACAAGCTTGAGGGCTTGGAAGCAGTTCGGAAGCGCCCCGGGATGTATATCGGCGACCCGGACGAGCGCGGACTGCACCACCTGGTCTTCGAAGTTCTCGATAACTCGATCGACGAACATCTCGCCGGTTTTTGCGACAAGATCGACGTTACAGTTCACGTCGATGAAAGCGTTTCGGTAAAGGATAATGGCCGCGGTATTCCGGTCGATATTCACCCGAAGTTCAAGATGCCGGCGATCGAGCTGGTGTTAACGAATCTCCACGCGGGCGGAAAGTTCGGCCAGGGCGCCTACAAATACTCGGGCGGTCTGCACGGCGTCGGCGCGAAATGCACGAACGCGCTCTCCGAATGGTTCAAGGCCGAGGTCACGCGCGATGGCAAAGTGCACCACATGGCTTTTGCCAAAGGGAAAACGACGAGCAAGCTCGAAGTCATCGGCGAAGTTAAGAACAAGAAGAACACCGGGACGCTCATCACGTTTTTGCCGGACCCTGAAATTTTCAAGATAACGACGGAGTTCAAGTTCGAGCGATTGGCCACGCGTTTGCGCGAGCTCGCGTTCCTGAATCCGGGCCTGACAATCAATCTCGCGGACGAACGTTCGGAAAAGAAGGAAACCTTCTATTACAAGCACGGTATCGAGGAGTTCGTAAAGCAGCTCGGCGAAAACAAGTCTGTGCTGCATAACAAGCCGGTCGTCATTTCCCGCCAGAAAGGCGAAGTGTTTGTCGATGTGGTGCTGCAATACAACGACAGTTACACCGACCAGATTCTGCCGTTCGCTAATTCCATCCCGAATCCGGACGGTGGCACGCACCTGACCGGTTTTCGAACGGCCCTTACCAAAGCGATCAATCAATATTCGCGATCGAACAATCTGGTGAAGGAGAAAGACCCTTCGATCTCCGGCGACGACGTCCGCGAAGGCTTGGTTTGCGTTCTCAGCATTAAGCTGCCGAATCCGCGATTCGAATCTCAGACCAAGGTGAAGCTCGTGAACACCGAGATCGACGGGATCGTAAACTCGGTCGTTTACGAAGGATTAATGACGTTCTTCGATCAGAACCCTCCGACGGCCAAACGTATTTTCGACAAGGTCCTTACCGCCGCCCGCGCGCGCGAAGCCGCTCGTAGAGCCCGCGAGACGATTCGCAAAGGCGCTCTCACCGGCGGCGGACTGCCGGGAAAGCTGGCCGATTGTTCCGAGCGCGACCCGGAGTTGACCGAGCTTTACATTGTCGAGGGTGATTCGGCAGGTGGTTCCGCCAAACAGGGACGCGATCGGCGTTACCAGGCGATCCTGCCCATCCGCGGGAAGCTCATCAACGTCGAGAAGGCGCGCGAAGATCAATTCCTCAAGAACAACGAGATCCAGTCAATGATCACCGCGATCGGGACCGGTATTGGGAAACCGCGGGAAGATGATGACGGCAACGGCAAAGCCAAACAGGAAGAAGGCCGGTTCGACATGACGAAGCTGCGTTATGGCCGGATCATTATCATGACCGACGCCGACGTGGACGGGTCGCACATTCGCACCCTGCTGCTAACGTTTTTCTTCCGGCAAATGACCGAGCTCGTGCGCGCCGGCAAGATCTACATCGCACAGCCGCCGCTTTACCAGATCAAGCGCAAGAAGCGCGAAGAATACGTCGATGACGACGTGCAGCTGAACAAAATCCTCATTTCGTTAGGCGCGGAAGATGTTCGGCTCAAAAATCTCAAGGACAACAAGGAAATCACCGCTGCTCAACTGAAAGACATTCTCGAATCGCTCGAAAAACTGGCGAAGCTGAGCGAGTCGGTCCGCCGTCACGGCGGTGATTTCGAAGCGTTCCTGGAGGAACGCGACTCAAAATCCGGCAAACTGCCGGCGTATCTCGTAAAAGTCCGTGATGGTAACGACGAAACCGTTCACTACTTCCACGACGAAAAGGAAGTTCGAAAGTTTCATAATAACAACACCGACCTGAACCTGTTTGAGGTCGAGTCGCAGCAGGAATTGCTGCCGTTAGGCGCTTCTGCCGCGAAAGCAAACGGCGGCGGCACCGCCCCCGGCGGAAATCGCCGCCGCGCAAAACTGGTTGAGCTTCACGAATCGGCTTCCATCCAGAAAATCATCGCCGAGCTTGCCCGCAAAGGCCTGAAGGTCGACCATTACGCGGCCAGTGATCGTCCCATCTTCGAGATGATCGAAGGCGAAGGCGACAAGGCCAGCTCGCATCCGCTGTTCTCGATCCCGGAGATTCTGCAGAAGATTTTAGAGATCGGCCGGCGCGGCGTTCAGATCAAGCGGTTCAAGGGTCTCGGCGAAATGAACGCCAAAGAATTGTTCGAGACCACCATGAACCCGGAAAAGCGCAAGCTCCTCAAGGTCGATCTCAACGACGACAACGCGGTCGATGCGGACAAGATGTTCACGATCCTGATGGGCGACGTCGTGGAGCCGCGCAAACAATTCATCGAAGACAACGCATTAAACGTCCGGAATCTCGACGTTTAATGAATGACAAAGCTCGAATGTCGAATGACGAAGGAATGACGAAGCCCGAATCCGCACGTTTACGCGGAGCTTTTTCGTCATTCGTCATTCGCCATTCGTCATTTCCCCAGTAAATCCCGTGTACAACGCAAACGAGAAGGTAGAGCCAATCAATGTAGCGGAGGAGGTATCGCGCTCGTTCCTCGATTACTCGATGTCGGTCATCATTTCGCGTGCGCTGCCGGATGCGCGCGACGGACTGAAGCCTTCGCAGCGCCGGATTCTCTACGCGATGCACGATTTGTCGCTCTTCCCGGGCCGGCAACATCGTAAGTGCGCCAAGATTTGCGGCGATACCAGCGGTAACTATCACCCGCACGGCGAGGCGGTGATTTATCCGACCCTGGTGCACATGGCGCAGCCTTGGGCCATGCGCGAACGGCTGGTCGATGGGCAGGGTAACTTCGGTTCGGTCGAAGGCGATCCGCCTGCGGCGATGCGATACACCGAGGCGCGCATGACCCATCTCGGCGCGGCCCTCATGACCGACATGGAAAAGGACACGGTCGATTTCGTCCCGAACTATGACGAAACACGAACCGAGCCCACCGTTTTCCCCTCAGCGTTTCCGAATCTCCTCGTCAATGGGGGCACCGGTATCGCGGTCGGCATGGCCACGAATATTCCGCCGCATAATCTCAGCGAAGTCGTCGACGGTATCTGTGCGCAGATCGACGACCCCGAGATCACGCTAGAGCAGTTGATGAAGCATGTGAAGGGACCGGATTTCCCGACCGGTTGCGCGATCTGCGGTCTGTCCGGGGTGAAACAATATCTCGAGACCGGACGCGGCAGCATGAAGGTGCGCGGCAAAACCGGCGTCGAAGAGGTCAAAGGCGGCCGCGAGCAAATCGTTATCACCGAGATTCCGTTCAACGTGAATCGTGCGACGCTGGTCGAGCGCATCGCCCAACTCGTTAACGACAAAGTGCTCGGCGACATCAGCGCGATCCGGGATGAGTCCGACGAAAACACGCGTGTCGTCATCGAGCTGAAACGCGACGGCAATCCGAAGGTCGTCATCAACAACCTTTACAAACACACCGCGCTGGAAAGCTCATTCGCGGTCAACATGCTGGCAATCGATCACGGCCGGCCCAAGCTGCTCCCGCTCAAAGCCGCGAACCAGGCCTACATCGATCATCGCCGCGAGGTTGTTCTGCGCCGCACGCGCTTCGAGCTGCGCAAAGCCGAGGAACGCTCCGAAACGCTCGAAGGTTATCTCATTGCGCTGGCGAACATGGATGAATTCATCCGGATCATCCGCGAATCAGCCAACCGGGAAGAAGCGCGCGTGAAACTCCTGGCCTTCGAGTTTACCCGTAAACAAGTCGAGAAAATCGGCGTCATGATTCGTAACGAAGCACGCCTGGTCGACGGCCGTTACGCGTTCAGCGAGCATCAGGCCAATCAAATCCTCGACCTGCGCCTTTATCAGCTCACCGGGATGGAGCGCGACAAGATCGACAAGGAATACAAGGACCTCATCGATACGATCAAAGATTTGCGCGACATTCTCGCGAAAGAAGCGCGCGTATTTACGATCATCAAGAAAGAGCTGCGCGAGCTGCGGGACAAACACGGTTCGCCGCGCCTGACAGAATTCATTGCCGACGAAGGCGAGATCAACATGGAGGATCTCATCGTCAACGAGGGATGCATTATCAGCATCACTCACGGGGGATTCATCAAACGCACCGCGGTCAGCGCGTTTCGCGCCCAACGTCGCGGCGGCAAAGGCGTGATCGGCATGTCGACGCGCGAAGGCGCGACCGAGGAAGAAGAAGGCGATTTCGTCCAGCACCTCTTCACTGCGACCACGCACGACTATTTGATGTTCTTCACGGAATCGGGCCGCGCTTACGTCGAAAAGGTTTACGAGATCCCGGAAATGGGCCGGGCTGCGAAAGGCCGGTCGATCGCGAACATTCTCGAGCTGCGTCCCGACGAAAAAATCGCGGCGACGATTCGCATTCAATCCAAGAAGTCCGGCACTGGAGCGAACGCGGTGGATGAAACGTGGGATGAAAATTTCCACATCGTTTTCGCAACACAATCAGGCATCATCAAAAAATCGAACCTGTCGGATTATCGCAACGTTCGCCGCGGCGGCATCATCGCGATCCAGATCGAGAAGGGCGACCGCCTCATCGATGCGAAGTTAACGAATGGCGATAACGAGATTGTTCTCATCACCAAGGAAGGGATGAGCCTGCGCTTTCATGAAGAGCAGTTGCGCGACCAGGGCCGCAACACCGTTGGGGTCTGGGGGATTCGTCCCGACAAGAAAGATCACGTGGTCGCGATCGCGATTGTCGATCTCGAGGCGAAGCTGCTGGTTGCCGGCGAAAACGGGATCGGTAAGCGGACGCCCTTTGACGATTATCGAAGTCAGAACCGCGGCGGAAAAGGAATTATCACCATGAAAACGGGCGACAAGACCGGCGACGTGGTGGGCGCGTTAACAGTTCGTGATACGGACGAAATCATGCTGATCACGACGAAAGGCCAGATGGTTCGGACGCGGGTCAAGGAGATCCGGGAGACCGGCCGCAATACGATGGGCGTAAAGTTAATGGATTTGCGCACGCCAGAGAAGTTACAGGCGATCGCCCCCGTCGTTAGCCAGGCGATTGAGGAAACGGTCGGTGAGACCGAACCGGCTGCCGGGTAAAAAGAGAAGGGCTCGCCGTAGCGAGCCCCTCGCACTTCATTGACCTAACCTACGGGCGATTAGTATCCGCTCGAGTGAACCGTCGTAGTCCGGGAGGACTGCGTGGCCGCTGGCTGGACGCTCGTTTCGCGCGTGGTGGTCGTGGTTTGAGTCGTCACCGGCTCGTCGTGCGCGCAAGAGCTGAGCATGACACCGGCGGCAATTGAAAGCAGGCATGTAAACGTAGTAAGTGTTTTCATAGTTTTTGAGTCGGTTTGTTGTATTGAGATACGCCGCAACTAGCGGCGGTAGATGTATTAAAGACGCGAAAAGGCCGCTGTTTATTCAAGTAATCGGACTTCCCGGCCCAGGTCGCTCGAGGCGTAGATGCCGTCGATCATCTCCATTAATTCTACCGCCTGCTGCGCGTTGTTGACGGGCTCGGTTTCACCTGAAACGGACTCCAGGAAATTGCGAAGCTGCAGCTCGAATCCACCCGGCTCGTTGTTCACAGCGTCAAGAGTTGCCGGCACGAGTTTCCCCTTTTTGTCTTCGAACAGCGTTAACGGATTCAAACGGACCGAGCCTCTGGTTCCGTAAATTACGGAATTGATCAGTTCCTGACCGAAAACCTGCCGCGGGGGGACCTCGTCCGTAAGATTTCCCGCCCACGAAGTTTCCAACTGCACGACAGCGTCGTTTTCAAAACGAATGAACGCGTAAGCCGCGTCTTCGACGTCAAACACCGGCACCCTTACCGTGTGCGCAAAATTTCGGAAGACTTTTGCAGTGACGGCAACTGGCGGCGGCGTTCCCATCAAATACCAAACGGCGTCCAGCGCATGAATCCCGATGTCGATCAAGGCGCCGCCACCCGAACGCTTTTTATCCGTGAACCAACCGCCTCCCCAGTCGGGAATGCCGCGCGACCGGACGAAGGTTGCCTGGGCGTGATAGATCTTGCCTAACCGGCCGTCCTCGATGGCTTTTTTTGCGGCCCGCATTCCGGCCGTAAAACGGTATTGCCGGCTGAAGAAATAAATGAGTTTTCGTTTGGCGGCTTCATCACGCAACACCTTCATTTCCGCCGCGTTCATCGTGGGCGGCTTCTCGCAAAGCACGTGTTTGCCGGCCTCGAGAGCGGCTAACGACGCCGGAAAATGCAGGAAATTGGGCAAACAAATAATCGCAGCGTCAACCGTTGGATCCTGCAGAAGCTCTTCGTAGGCGGAGTAGCTTTTTCGCGGCGCATATTTTTTCTCGAACTCGGCGCGCCGTGCCTCATCGAGATCGGCGCAGGCGTAAACATTGGCGAGCTTGCCGGACATGACCGCTTCTGCATGCATCTGGCCGGGCCAGCCGGCGCCGATGATTCCGAGATTTAGTTTTTTCATGGTGGAACGCATCGCCCTACTGCCTGTTCGGCTCGAACTGGGTTGTAACTAACGCGCCAACGGCGCAATCTTTTCTAACATCGTCTTGAGGACAAATCCGTCGCGTCACGCGACAATCTATAGGCGGGGACCATTTTGATGAACTAGCAGGCGCGTAAGCCGATCCACCTAATCGTGGATCCGGGCACGCCGCCGTTTTAATTCTCCTCGCCTGCGTTTCGACTCCAGGATCTTTTGTTTCAGCGCACGTGGCCGCTGGCGTTTGCGCCGGCGCGCTTTTTCGCGGTGCGAGATTTCCTCGGCGCGCTTTTGCCGTTGCGCCTTTTCAATTGCATCCATCAACCGTTCGCGCGCGAGTTTGCGATTCATCGCCTGGGAACGCGAATCCTGGACGGTCACGCTGATGCCGGTTAGCCGGTGTCGGAGCGTTACTGCGGTTGAAACCTTGTTTACGTTTTGGCCGCCGGGGCCGCCTGAGCGGGCAAAGGTCTCCTCGAGATCCGCTTCGCGAAGATGCGGCTTCATTTTCTAGACAGGATTAACACGATTCACAGGATTGATAAGAACCGGGATATCTTCTGCGAATCCTGTCAATCGTGAAAATCCTGTCTAGTTATGTTTGTTAAACCGGCGGAATGTTTTCTCGGCCGTGGCGGAGGACTTTCGCCATCCAAATCAGCTCATTTAGGAACTTGTCGATGCGGCGGATGAAGTTTTCATCCAGTAGAGCGCCGCGGTCGTCGAAAAGCGTTCCGACTTTGGCAAAGTTCACGTCTTCAAAGATAGCGACCGCTCCGAGTTCACGGATGACGGGCAAAAGATTCTCGATCACGCGCGTGCCGCCAAACGCGCCGGCCGAAACGCCGCAAATGCCGACAGCCTTGTGAATGTATTCCTTCAGATTCATGTCGAGCGCGTGCTTAAGCAGGCCGGGATAACCATGATTATATTCCGGCGTAACGATGATCAGGCCGTCGCAGCGGTCGATTGTCGCGGAAAACTTTGGGTCCTTCATCTGTTCGCCGGCGTCGTCGAGTTTCATCGGCAACGTGCGAACGTCGATCAGCTCGGTTTCAACGCCGGCGCGTTTTTTTGTCTGCTCGTAGACCAGTTTTGCCGCGTGCTCGCTCTCGCGGCCCTGGCGCGGTGTCCCGAGGATTACAGGAAGAAATAGTGGATTCGCCATTAGGGTGAAAGCTGTTGAGGTTCACACAAGGTTTAACCGACAACGGTATTGCGAGAAAGGATAATGAATAGGCAGCCAACAGCTTAGCTCGCCTGCTCCGGCGATCATTGCGGGTTGACGAGGCCGCGCGCACGAGCCCAAGGTTTGAACCATGGCCAAGCAAAGGACGATTCGCTCCGGTAACGTCGAGTTTCTCAAGCTCAATGCCGAGCACTGGGAATGGCGCGACCTGTATCAGTCCCTGCTTTCGTTCAGCTGGCCGAAGTTCGTCCTGTTCATCGCCAGTGTTTACCTCAGCCTGAACCTGCTCTTCGCCTTTCTGTATTTTCTCGCGCCCGGGTGCATCAACGGTCTCCCGAACAATTCGTTCCTCGACTGCTTCTTCTTTAGCCTGCAAACCCTTGCCACTATCGGATACGGACACTGGTATCCTGATTCGATTTACGGCCACATCGTTTGCACTGTCGAGATCATGGTCGGCGTCTTCGGTCTTGCAGTCATGACGGGCCTGATTTTTGTGCGCTTTTCCCGACCGACCGCGCGCATCATTTTCAGTCAGCCGATCGTGATCGGCCCGCTCAATGGAAAGCCGACTTTGATGGTGCGCATTGGTAACCTGCATCGGGAAAGCATGGTTGAAGCGGAATTCCGGATCATGTTTGCGCGGGATGAGCCGATCGAGAACGACGACACCTTTCGCTTTTTTTATCCGCTGAAGTTGCAGTTCGACCGGCTGGCAGCGTTTCCGGCCGCACTTACGCTGCGCCACACGATCGACGAGTCGAGCCCGCTCTACGGCGCATCATTTGAAACCCTCGAAAAATGTCGCGCCGTGTTCGTCGTTTCGGTCGTCGGCATCGACCCTGTTATTCCGGCCGCCGTGCAAACCCATCACGACTACACATGGCGCGACGTTCGGTTCGGCCATTGTTTTTGCGAAATCTTCACCGAGGAAGGCCGCAAGCTGACGGTCGATTACGCGAAGATCCACGAGACCCAACCGGTGCCGTCGTTTCCGGCGGAAATCGGACGTGAGAGGTGAAACGTAAGAGGTGAGAAGTCGTAACCACCACGCTCTCGGAGCACTCACATCTCACATCTCACGTCTCACTTCCATACCCTTTCGCCGAAGGCCACTACTTCATCGCGGCCCAGACTCGATGAACGTCGTCATGATCCTCCAAAGCCTGGAGAAATTCGCCCACTTCCGTTCGCTGTTCGGTCGTTAGGTCAGGAAAACTCTTCGGGACGTAGCCCAGTTCACTGGTCACAACGTTCCATCCGTTCCCGGCCAGCCACTGAGAAACGGTATGCAAACTGGCCCGCTCTGTGATAAAACGCGCCCCGGTCGCTCCCTCCGGAATGTCGTCATTTTGTGAATGACTCAATGGCTCG
>JADMIO011409334.1_pt1 | contig 21849 bp, 18 predicted proteins | sample 8958161 | NCBI WGS metagenome assembly JADMIO01 (sample SAMN16585339, study PRJNA669376) | soil metagenome | isolation source: Crop rotation soil | place: USA: Cullars Rotation, Alabama | collected 2011
ACCTCAGCGCGTAACATTGCTCTGACAGGGGGGAGTACGATCGATGTCAGTACAGGCCAAACCACAACTCTCAATGGGGTTATCAGTGGGGTCGGTAGTCTCACCAAAACCAACACCACCGGTACACTCGTTTTAGGAGGTGTTAATACCTATGCTGGAGATACCACGGTAGATGGAGGTGTTCTGTCCGTTGCGGCAAATAATGCTTTGGGAGCAGCCACAAGCAACCTTAAACTTAACAATAACGCTACTTTACGCACAACTTCAGGATTTACCTTAAATCGTACGGTCACGCTTACAGGAGGGGGTACGATCGATGTGAGTGGAGGACAGACCTCCAACTTTATCGGTATCATCAGTGGTACCGGCGGCCTCACGAAGACGAGCAATACCGGCACGTTAGTTTTAGGAGGTATTAATACTTACCAAGATGGTACGACGATCAATGGTGGAATACTTTCCATTGCTGCAGACACGGCCTTAGGCGATGCGGGTGGTAACCTCACTCTCAACAATGGTGCCACTTTCCAAACAACAACAGGGATTACCTCAGCACGGGCCTTTATTCTCAATAATGGTGGCACTATTGATACAGCTGGTCAGATTACAACTCTTAATGGTGTCATTAGTGGCACTGGCGGTCTTACGTCCAGCAATATGGGAACTCTCGTTTTAGGTGGAATCAATACCTATACCGGAGGAACCATAGCTAATAGTAGCAATATCTCAGTGGCAGCGGATACCGCTTTAGGGGACGCCAATGGGGGAGTTACTCTTAACAATGGAGGAGCATTAATCACCACTACTGGCATTACTTCAGCACGTTCCTTCACTCTGAGCGGTAATGGAGGTAATGTAAATGTAAGTGTTGGCCAAACAACTATTCTCAATGGTCAAATTACAGGAACAACCTTAAATCTCCTTGGTGGGGGTAGGTTGGTTGTGACCAATAATACCAATAGCTTTATAGGGGGTGCCAACGTCATTGCTTCAACTCTTTCGGTTAGCGATGATCTTCAACTTGGCACAGGAGGCGTCACTCTTACTAATGGGGGTATTTTTCAAACCACCACGGGAATTACGTCAGCCCGTGCTTTTACCCTCAATAATGCTGGGATTATTGACACAGGTGGTCAAATTACGACTCTTAACGGTGTCATTAGTGGCACTGGCGGTCTTACAGCTAGCAATGCGGGTACTCTCATTTTGAATGGGATTAACACTTATACCGGAGGAACCATAGCTAATAGTAGTAACATCTCAGTTGCAGCAGATACCGCCTTAGGAGATGCGAATGGAAGTGTTACCCTCAGCAATAATGCTACATTACTAACAACCACTGGCATAACTTCAGCACGAGCTTTTTCTTTAAGTGGAACCGGCGGTAACATCAATGTAAATGCGGGTGAAACCACAACCTTATCTGGTGTGATTAGTGGTAGCCTTTTGAATATTCTGGGCACAGGAAAACTGGTTCTAACCAACAATACCAACACATTTACGGGAGGTGCCAATGTCATAAGCGGCCTCCTCTCTGTCAGCAATGACTCACAACTTGGTAACGGTGGCAATGTTATCCTTAACAATAATAGCACTCTACAAACCACTATGGGAATCACGTCAACTCGTGGGTTTACTCTTAACAATGGTGGAATTATTGATATAGCTGGTCAGATTACGACACTTAATGGGACTATCAATGGCACGGGTGGCCTTACAGCCAGTAATACAGGAATTCTTATCTTAAACGGCAATAATACCTACACCGGAGGTACTATAGCTAATAATAGTAGCGTTTTGGTAGCAGCAGATACCGCTTTAGGAGATGCTAGTGGTGGGGTCATTCTCGATAATGGAGGAGAGCTAATCACAACCACTGGTATTACCTCAGCACGTTCCTTCACCTTAGGTGGTAATGGGGGCAATGTAAGAGTAAGCGTTGGTCAAACAACCACTCTCGATGGCCAACTTACTGGAACAGCCTTAAATATTCTTGGAGGGGGGAAATTAGTTTTGACTAACAATACTAATAACTTTACAGGAAATGCCAATATCGTTGCCTCAACCCTCTCAATCAGTAATGAGACTCAGTTAGGGACAGGAGATATTACGCTTACCAATAATGGTATTTTCCAGACAACTACCGGCATTACATCAGCTCGTGCTTTTACCCTTAACTTTGGTGGTACCATTGATGTCAGCAATAGCCAAACGACCACACTTAATGGAGTCATCAGTGGTATTGGAGAGCTAACGAAAACAAATACGACGGGAACTTTAACTCTAGGAGGAAACAACACCTATCAAGGCGGTACCACGATTAACGGTGGGACCCTCTCCGTTGCTGCAGACACCTCTTTAGGGAATGCTAATGGAAACCTCAGTCTGAGTAATGGTGCTACTTTTCAAACAGGTGCCAATTTCATCTCGGCTCGTACCATTACACTTGGCACCGGAGGAGCTACTTTTAACGTTCCAACAGGCCAAATAACAACTTTAAGCGGAAATATAAATGGTACGAGCACATTAACCATGATTGGTGCAGGGACTCTCTCTCTAAAAGGAACAACTTATACAACGGGTAATACCGTTATTAGTCAAGGGACTTTAGATTTTGCTCAAGATACGGACATTTCTTATGGCGGTATTATTAGTGGGAATGGATCTCTTCGTAAAAGTGGAACGGGCCGGTTAACCTTAAGCGCTACCAATACTTACGTAGGGGGGACAACCGTTGCCCAAGGAGAACTGTTCGTTTCTGGTTCACTGGCGAGTCCTGTTATCGTCAATACAGGAGCAACGTTAAGTGGTACAGGAACGATTCATGGTGCCGTAACCAATGCGGGCAATTTATTGCCTGGGGATGGAAACAGTCCTTTAACCATCAATGGCTCTTATACTCAAACAGGTGCAGGTGTTTTTCAGATGGCCATGACGCCCACCAATGCTTCAAGCTTGGTTGTCACAGGAGGAACCGTTACCCTAAACAACACACCTTTACAAATTATTCCAACAGCAGGACAGTATGTCTCAGGTGCCAACTATAAAATCATTTCCGCCTCTGGTGGAATAACAGGTGCTTTTTCAACTACTGTTGTAGCCAATACCAATTTGGGTACTTTAAAGCCTATCATTACCTATGATCCTTCACTGAAATTTATTAGCATTCTCCTTGAAAGTTCCGCACCCCCTTCTCCTCCTGCTCCAATACCGCCACCCAGTTTCCCAGAACTGGTAGGGGACGACCCAGATACACAAGCTGTTGCGACCTATTTTGATAAACTCCCTTCACCACCACAAGGGACAGATGGATTCCAGCTTGTAACGTCCTTATTTAAACTTGAAGGTCAACCTTTAGAACAAGCCCTTTACGATATCAGCCTCGCAGATACATTTGAGCATGACGATAGTGCTGCTGAAACCGGTACCTTGATTAACACCATCGTTGATTTTCACTCTTCCGCTTTGCATAGTGCTTCAGAAGTCGGAAGCGGGGGGCCAGAGGGAGAGATCGCTCAACCATTTCGTCCTCCTGCAGGGCTATATAGTTTTAGAGGAACCAATCCTTTAAAAAATCCCGCAAAAATTATGACAACACGTTCTAGTTTAATGCAAGAATTGGAATCACAAGTGAAGCACAATATCTTTCTTCAAAAAAATAAAAAAGGGCGTAGCAATATCTGGGTTCATACTTTTGGTCAGCTTGCCAAACAAAAACCGCACCAACATGAACGAGGTATGGAATCTGAATCAGGGGGTGCTATCGTTGGTATGGATTATAAAATAAAAGATTCTTTCTTTATTGGCGCCGGGGGTGGATACTCTGCAACAGCTTTAAAATGGAACGAAAATAGTGGAAATACAAAAATTAAAAGTCCGTTTCTGATGCTCTATAGCACCTATTACAAAAATGGCTTTTCTATCGATACATCTATAAGTGGTGCCTATAATATGTATGAGGTTGCTCGTCATATTTCCTTTACAGGAATAGATCGAACCACCAACAATCGTCACACAGGATTTTCTCTCACACCACACATTCGTTTCTCTCAAAAAATAGATTTGAAAGAAGCCATTTTTGAACCTTTCTTTGGCTTTAATTATATTTACGTTCAAGAAAAAGGATATACTTCTACAGGCGGTGGAGCTCTTAATTCTACAGTCAGGCCCAGAGAATCGACCACATTGCATAGTGAATATGGAATCAATCTTTCTAAAGAATTTAAGATCAATGAGGTCATTTATACTCCCAAAATAAAAATGAGTTACATCACCAAGAAATCTCTAAGAAAGAGTAAAATGACTGTTAGTCTTGTGGAAATGGGTGGGAGTTTTAGTGTAGAAGATTTAAATAAACCCCAAAATGCAATTTCTCTAGGATTTGGAATGGGTGTTCAGTTCAAATCTGGTATGTACGTTAATTTCCGCTATGATGCGGAGTTGGAAAAGAAATATAAAGCCCATGAATTCAATCTTAGGGTTGGATATAGATTTTAACACTAAGCCAAAAAAGCTGTATGTAATCACTAGATAACGCAGTGTGCAAGTTTTTTATGGTACCCTGAGCTCTCCTTAAAGAATTCCGAGATCTTGAGCTCGGGAGCAAAGCTCCTTCCTCAAGATGATGTACACTCCCTAAAAATAAGGACGTCATCCTGAAATCCGAGTAAAACCAGGGAGGTCAGGATCTCAAAGCCAACAAGGTAAAAAACTTGCACACTGCGTTAGATAATTAAAAATTTCTATAAAAAAGTTGCAATAAGTCCATCAATAAGCTTATGAAGAATTAGCTGAAATTTGTCAGAAGGAGAATAGCCATGACTTTATCTCTAACGAGAGAACAAAAAGAAGCGGTCGGTCTCTTACAAATAGGTACATTTCTTGAATACTTTGACCTTATGCTCTATGTGCATATGGCCGTGCTTCTTAATGAGCTTTTCTTCCCTAAAACAGATCCTCACACAGCTTCTCTCCTTGCCGCTTTTGCTTTTTGTTCTACTTTTGTATTAAGACCTTTTGGGGCACTTCTATTCGGCTATATCGGGGATCACATTGGGCGCAAAACAACTGTGATCATCACAACCATGATGATGTCAGTATCCTGCATTATTATGGCGAACTTACCCACTTATGAACAAATCGGTATTACAGCGGCCTGGGTTGTAACCATTTGCCGGATCCTTCAGGGGCTTTCTTCCATGGGAGAAATTATTGGAGCGGAAATTTACGTCACAGAAATCACCAAACCGCCTATGAGATACATGCTCGTTTCACTCATAGAAGTATCATCGCCCCTTGGAGGAATGGCAGCTCTTGCAGTGGCTTCACTTGTTACGGTCGCTGCTTTCAATTGGCGTGCTGCTTTCTTAGTCGGTGCTGTTATTGCAGTCGTTGGCATGGCAGCACGAACACGTCTGCGAGAAACACCTGACTTTGTAGACATGAAAAAGCGCATGCAAAGGGCTATAGAAGATGCCCAAAAAAATAATTTAGGGGTTGTTGCGGACTTACTTAAAGGAACCCATGCGACGTGGAAAGAAAAAGTAAATAAGCAAACGCTTTTGGCTTATTTCCTCATCCATTGTCCATGGCCTTTATCTTTTTATTTCTCATTTGTCTATCTAGGCAATATGTTGAAAAATAATTTCGGGTTCACAGCTGAACAAGTCATTTATCAAAATTTAATTGTTGCAGGCGTTCAGTTTATCGCACTCTTATTTATGGCTTTAATTGGATATAAATTCTATCCATTAAAAGTCGCTAAAATAAGAGTAGGAATGTTTTTTATTTTAAGCTTATTTTTCCCTTATATTTTGAACAACATTAGCACTTCTTTCGAAGTGCTTTTATTGCAATGCTTTAATATTTTCTTTGCTTTAGGAGATTTACCAGGGACAGCCATTTACATTTCGCATTTTCCTGTTTTTAGACGCTTTACCAGCACCAGTTTTATCTATGCCGTATCACGAGCGGTAATGTATGCTATTACTTCATTTGGTCTTGTCTATATCATGGAATATTTCGGAAACAATGGTTTGTATCTCGTCTTTATCCCCCTATGTCTTGGCTATTTTTACGGCGTCAAACACTTCGAAAAACTTGAGAAGGCTGCTGGAAATTATCCAACAACAAAAATAAAGCTTAATCTTGCATCGCAATCTTTGGCAGGAGAAAAAGTTAGACCTGCTGCCTAGTGACCCAATAATCATAAAAAATATTTGGACTTAAGCCATCAATAAGTTTATGAAGAATTAGCTGAAATTTGTCAGAAGGAGAACAGCCATGACTTTATCTTTAACGAGAGAACAAAAAGAAGCGGTCGGTCTCTTACAAATAGGTACATTTCTTGAATACTTTGACCTTATGCTCTATGTGCATATGGCCGTGCTTCTTAATGAGCTTTTCTTCCCTAAAACAGATCCTCACACAGCTTCTCTCCTTGCCGCTTTTGCTTTTTGTTCTACTTTTGTATTAAGACCTTTTGGGGCACTTCTATTCGGCTATATCGGGGATCACATTGGGCGCAAAACAACTGTGATCATCACAACCATGATGATGTCAGTATCCTGCATTATTATGGCGAACTTACCCACTTATGAACAAATCGGTATTACAGCGGCCTGGGTTGTAACCATTTGCCGGATCCTTCAGGGGCTTTCTTCCATGGGAGAAATTATTGGAGCGGAAATTTACGTCACAGAAATCACCAAACCGCCTATGAGATACATGCTCGTTTCACTCATAGAAGGCTCGTCTCCTCTTGGAGGAATGATAGCCCTTGCAGTGGCTTCACTTGTTACGGCAGCTGCTTTCAATTGGCGTGCTGCTTTCTTGGTCGGTGCTGTTATTGCAGTCGTTGGCATAGCAGCACGAACACGTCTGCGAGAAACGCCTGACTTTGTAGACATGAAAAAGCGCATGCAAAGAGCTATAGAAGATGCTCAAAAAAATAATTTAGGGGTTGTTGCGGACTTACTTAAAGGAACCCATGCGACATGGAAAGAAAAAGTAAATAAGCAAACGCTTTTGGCTTATTTCTTAATACAGTGTGCCTGGCCTGTGTGCTTTTATTTCTCATTTGTCTATTTAGGCAATATTTTGAAAAATAAGTTCGGATTTACAGCAGAGCAAATTATTCATCAAAATTTAATCGTTGCAGGCATTCAGTTTATAGGATTCTTATCGCTTGCTTTACTCACTTACAAAGTATACCCTTTAAAAATTCTTAAGGTAAGATGGTGGGTCTTCTTGTTATTAGTTTTATTTTTACCTTACATCCTAAATAATATTAACAGCTCCTTTGAAGTGCTTTTACTTCAATCTTTTAGTGTACTGTTTGCTATTGCTCCTTCACCTGCTGCAGCAATTTATATTATTCACTTTCCTGTTTTTAAACGCTTTACGAGTGTTAGTTTCATATATGCCATTACTCGAGCGATTATGTATGTTATCACCTCATTTGGTTTTGTCTACGTCATGGAGTATTTTGGTAACAATGGTCTGTACCTTGTATTTGGGCCTATTTGTCTCGGTTATCTTTATGGCGTTAATTATTTTGAAAAGCTTGAAAAAGCCGCCGGAACGTATCCCATGACAAACGTAGATTCCTGTTTTGCTTCTCAACCTTTGGCCCCAAAAAATATGAGATCCGCTGTGTAAAGAACTTATGTTGTTATCGGCAAGGTGGCGCTCGCCAACCATCGCCTATTTTCTTCATTGAGCCAGGACGCCAGCACGTCATAAACACGTTGATGGTATGTATTAAGCCAATTTCTTTCTTCGAGGGTTAATAAAGAAGATTCCACAAGGCAACGATCTATGGGAGCAAGAGTAAGGGTAGAGAATTCCAACCAACGACCGAGAGACCTACACTCTCTGACCAAAACCAAACTCTCAATACGAATTCCATAGGCATCCTCTTTATAATAGCCTGGCTCATTGGAAAGGATCATACCTGGTAAGAGTTTCTGTTGAAACCCGTTTCCACTAATACGCTGTGGGCCTTCATGGACGCTTAAATAACTTCCAACGCCATGGCCCGTTCCATGAGCATAATCAAGCCCCTCTTGCCATAAGTATTGACGCGCTAAAACATCAAGTTGTCCGCCTGTTGTGCCATAGGGAAATCGAGCTCGTGCCAAAGCAATGTGTCCTTTTAACACCAGAGTGAAATGATGTCGTTGCTCTGGGGTCGGTGTTCCAAAGGCAATAGTACGCGTTACATCTGTCGTCCCATCTAAATATTGAGCACCCGAATCAAACAGATAAAGAGTTTGCTGCTGTAAAGGACGATCCGTTTCAGGCAAAGGATGATAATGAACGATTGCTCCGTGAGATCCTACAGCTGAAATTGTACTAAAACTAAGCCCTCTAAAATGTGTTCCTTCACTGCGAAAAGCTTCTAAGCGATCCGCTGCCTTAATCTCTGTAAGACTTTCTAAAGAAGGATGATTTGCAAGCCAGCAAAGAAAACGCGTAAGGGCTACACCATCTCGAATATGGGCAGACACAGCTCCTATAACTTCTACGGCATTTTTAACAATACGCAAAATCATTGAAGGATCTTTTTGCAAAACAAGTTTTGTGCCCTTTTCTTCCAAAGCTTTCACAAGAGCAAGAGGTGCCAGATGAGGGTCGACCATGATTTGTTTTTGATAAAGGGTATTTAAAAAAGCAATCGTATTTTCTAGAGGATGGAATCGAACGCTTTGGCCAAGATAATCTTTGATCTGAGGTGTTATTTTTCGTAAATCCACAAAAAGATCGACGCTTTGATCTTGGTGCAACACAGCATAACTGTGAATAATAGGTGTATGAGGCGTATCTTGACCTCGAATATTTAAAAGCCAGGCAATAGAATGGCAATCAGTGAATAAAATGGCATCTACTTTTTGCTGAAGTTGCTGAAATATCTGTTCTCTCTTGCTTCCAGAACTTTTTCCAGAAAAAATGAGGCAATGAGGAACAGCTGGCGAAAGGACGGCATAAGGACGATCTTGCCAAAGAGCTTCAATAGGATCAGATGTTTGCAAATTTAAAGCAGCCCCTTTCTCTTTAGCGAGGGATTTTAAGCGAAGATATTCATGCAAAGTATGAAGCCAGGGATTTAATGAAAGAATTTGTTTTTCCCTTAAATTCTCTTTCAAGAAATTTTCTAAGGACTGCCGAACTATAGGGATAATGCGCCATTCTTTAGGATCTGTCTCTTCTTTGGCCTGAAGTATATAACGTCCATCTACAAACAAAAAAGCTTGGTTATAACGAATAAGGGCAACCCCTGCGGATCCTTTAAATCCACTTACCCATGCGAGCCGCTCATCTTGAGGCGCAACATACTCTCCTTGAAACGCATCCGTTCGAGGAACCAAAAACCATTCATTTTTCCGCAGCTTCTTCTGCAATTGTAAGAGAGGGGATGTCATCTATTTCTACCTTGATCTCAGCACTATTTTATCCCACCCTATCTACGAAATGGGGATAAAAAGTCAACGTATTTTAATTACAGGTGCTGCTCAACGAATTGGTAAAGCATTGGCTGAGTACTTCGCGAACCAAGGCTGGCATGTCATTGCTCACTATAATCGTTCTCAAAAAGAAGCTAGAGAACTTCAAGAAAAAATTCATCAAGCAGGATTTTCGTGTGACATCATTGCGGCGGATCTTTTAAAAGAAAAAGAGGTTCAAGGGCTTATCCCAACCATCAATCAACGTTGGGGAAATCTGCAAGTCCTCATTAATAATGCTGCTGTTTTTAAGATCGATACCCTCAAAACAATGACCCGGCAAAGCTGGGATCAGCATATGGAAGTAAACTTAAGAGCTCCTTTTGTTTTAAGCCAAGCTTTTGCTGCTCAACAACCTTTGTTGGAAAAGAGTATTATATTGAATATTCTTGATCAACGGGTTTGGAATTTAACTCCTTATTTTACGAGCTATACTTTAAGCAAGTTTGGTCTGTGGGGACTTACTCAAATACTTGCGCTATCTCTTGCACCTACTATCCGTGTGAATGCTATTGGGCCAGGCCCTACATTGCCTTCTTCTCAAGAGAATCTAGAAAAATTTGCACGATTTAAAGAGGGGATGCCCTTAAAACATCATCCCTCCTTAGCAGATATTTGCCGAGCTGCCCAATTCTTGATAGAATGTTCTTCTATGACAGGTCAAATGATTGCCATTGACAGTGGCCAACATTTAGGTTGGACGTTACCAGATTATCTAGAACATCTTACAACTGCCAAATGAATACTATAACGATGAGAAATGCGCTTACTAACTTATCAACAACCCAAACTTCCCCTTTAAAGAAATGGCGGATTTTTATTACGGACTGGGTTGTTCAAGCCTCTGTCGGAATTTGGCCTCATGAACAACAGCAGCCTCAAGACATTCGTATTAATATTACCTGTGACGTAGAAGCTTCTATGCCACAAGATCAAGCCAGTACCGAAGAAATCGTTTGTTACGATCAACTTCTTCAATCCATACAAGCGCTTGTAGAAGGACAACATTTTTATCTGATAGAAACTTTGGCCGAAGCTATTGCCAACCAATGTTTAAAAGACTCCCGCATTCAGGAAGTCTTGGTTCGTGTTGAGAAGCTTGCATTCCTTCCCAGAGGTGGCGGCTTGGGTATAGAAATAACAAGACACCAGTCAAAACTATGAAACGGCTTTTCTTATTTATTACTTTCTGTGGCTTTTTGCTGAGTGGTGGGTGGTTGAGCCTTTTAGGTCCACAAGGACTTTTGACACCTCCTCAGCGACAAGAAGCCTTAACGGTTGTTTTTCCCCGTCATACCGGACTTCTTGAGATTGCTCAAAAGCTAGAAGAAGCAGGGGCTATCCGGTCAGTTTACCCTTTTTTGTTTTTAGCCTTCGTTAAAGGAAAACAGCAAGCGTTAAAAGCCGGTGAATATGAAATTCCCCCCCAAGCTTCCTTACAAGACATTCTAGAACTTATTGTAGAAGGGCGGGTTGTCAAACACCTGTTAACGATTCCCGAGGGATTTACGGTTGTACAGGTCACCAATCTTCTCAATGAAATTCCTATTCTTGAAGGAGAAATTAGGGAGATCCCCTCTGAAGGTCACTTACTTCCAGCAACTTATGAATATGTCCACGGGGATGATCGCCAAAGCCTTTTGACGAAAATGCACAAAAAAATGGAGAGGTTACTGCAAAAACTATGGGAAAAGCGACTGCCAGATTCACCTCTCCAAACCTTAGAAGATGTCTTGATTCTAGCTTCTATTGTGGAAAAAGAAACGGCTTTGTCCGATGAACGAGCTCATATTGCAGGCGTTTTCTTGAATCGTTTGCGGCAAAAAATTCCCCTTCAAGCAGACCCTACCGTTATTTATGGAATAACGCAGGGAAAAATCCCTTTTGAACGATCTTTGACCTATAAAGATTTACAAACGCCTACGCCTTACAATACTTATACCCGCTTAGGTTTACCTCCTACAGCGATTGCTTGCCCAGGCAAGGCTTCCTTAAAAGCAGTGTTAAACCCTCATAAAACAGCCGATCTTTATTTTGTTGCCGATGGTCGGGGAGGACATGCTTTTTCTAGCCACTTTGCTGATCACCGTCAAAAAGTTAAGCAATGGCGACAAGAGCAAGCGAAAGAAATCAAAGAATAGACATGCTAACTAAACAGCTTCCTTATTTTCTCTGGGTGAAAAAAATGAGAAAGATTTCCAAAAGGAAATAAATGGCGGTTGGGTAGGATTTTCCAACTGCTCAAAGTATCGCAGACCATAGGCATAACCTATCATAGGCGGCAAGGCAATGAGCCATAAACCCCAGTGACTAAGGTATTCTGTTAAATAAACCACACCAAAAGAGGTAATCGTATACATGAAAACGCGTGATAAAGCATAACTAACACTCGCATATGTAAAACGCCTAAACACAGGAAAATGCCTAAAAAATATAGCAACCGCTGGAAAATCAGAGGGGGCAAAGACAACAATAAAGAACTGCAACCATAAAAGCTCAAATGGTGTAGAAGCTTTATAAAAAAGATAAGGGCATATCAATACAAAAATGAGAAATACGCTAAATAACCCTTTAAGAATTCTTAAAGGGTGAAACTTATAAGCCAAGTAAGCAAAGATGATAGAGCTTAGAAATTCTATCATTGAAACCATAAAGTTCTGATGGATAATTTGCTCAGCCGTCCACCCAAAAGAGCTTTTTAATATCGTACCACAATGCACATAAGCAAGATAAAACCATATGGGCCAGACACATTGGATAAGGAAGTAGGCGATGGCTGCTTTTTTGTTGGGTTGTTGGTGGGGGAGAGCCACATCTTTTTTTCGGGTTTCTTCAGGGGATTGTTCTCGTTGTCTTTTCATCTCCAGAAAATCTGGGGTCTCACGCAGGCGCATTCTTGCTGTTGCTCCAATGACGGCAATGCCGGCCCCTACAAAGAAAACGAGGCGCCAATTAAACTGATAAAAGGTCACAAGCGATGCAACACCCAAAGCTGCGGTCACACCAAAAGTCGCACACACACCCAAAAGAGCCACACAAAAATATTGTGTGGAAGATCTGGGAATGCTTTCCGTTAAGTAAACTTCAGCACCAATGATTTCTCCCATGGAAGAAAGACCTTGAATAGCACGACATATGGTGACAATCCACGCAGCGGTAATGCCTATTTGGGCATAGGGAGGTACGCCCGCCATCACGATGCAAGAGATGGACATGGTAAGCATGGTCAGAATTACCGTTGTCTTACGCCCCATATAGTCTCCAATAAACCCAAAAATAAGAGCACCCAGAGGACGCAAAAGAAATGTAGAGCAAAAGGCAAAAGCAGCAAGGAGTGAAGCCGTGTGAGGATCTGATTGCGGAAAGAACAGCTCATTTAAAAGGACAGCCATGTGTACGTAAAGCATCAGGTCAAAGTATTCAAGGAAAGTCCCAAACTGTAAGAGGCCAACCGCTTGTTTTTGTTCTGTGTTTAAAGAGGAGATCATTTTTTAAACCTTACGAGGAGATTTTTTTAGTAGGAAGTTTAACCATTATCGTTACAATTCCATCTCTCTTCCTAAGTCATCTTCTTGTGATTCTTGCATAAAAAAGAAGGCCGTTTCCAGAAAGTACACAGAGCCTTGTCAGGGTTCTCTAACCTATCAAAATAATAAATACCATAAGCATATCCTATGATAGCTGGCAGTATAATAACCCATAATCCCCAATGACCCAGATATTCTATTAAATAAACCAGGCCAAAAGAGGTAATGATGTACATTGAAGCGCGGGACAATGCATAAACAAGACTCGCGTAGGTAAATCGTCTAAAAACAGGAAAATGCTTAAAAAAAACAGAAACAGCTGGAAAATCAGAAGGGGCAAAGACAACAATAAAAAGTTGTAGAAAGAGCACATGAGAAGGTGTGGTGACCTTATGAAGAAGATACGGACACATAAGTACAAAAACGAAAAATATGCTCAATAAAACTTTAAGGATCTTAAGAGGATGGATTCTGTAACTTAAATATGCAACGACTATAGAAGCTAAAAATTCTACCATTGCAACACCAAAGTTGCGGTGAACAATCTGTTCAGCTGTCCAGCCAAAAGAGTTTTTCAATATATTGCCACAATGCACATAAGCGAAATAAAACCATATGGGCCAGACACATTGGATGAAAAAATACGCTATGGGCGTTGCTTTGGTGGTTTTTTCCTGCCAAGCAGTATTTGTCTTTTTCAGTATGTTGGTAAGCACACCGAGATCATTCTCACGAGCATCTTCAACCGCTCTTTTCATCCTTTTTTTCATGTCGACAAAATCAGGCGTTTCTCGAAGACGCGTTCGTGCCGTAACCCCCACTAATGCAATTCCCGCCCCCATTAAAAAAGCAAGACGCCAGTTAAAATTATAAGACGTTACAAGTGATGCGATACCTAAAGCAAAAGTCATACCGAAAGTCGCAAAAACGCCCAAGAGCGCTACTGCAAAATACTGAACAGGGGGCCGGGTCAGTTCCGTCAAATAAATTTCAGCGCCAATGATTTCCCCCATGGAAGAAAGACCTTGCAAAGCTCGACAAATGGTGACAATCCAAGAAGCTGCAATGCCTATCTGCGCATAGGTTGGAACACTGGCCATCGTCATACAAGATATGGCCATCATGATTGTCGTAATAATAACCGTCGTTTTACGGCCAATATGATCGCCAATGTAGCCAAACAATAAAGCACCAAAAGGTCTAAGGACAAAAGTCGAACAAAAAGAAAGAGCCGTAATAAGCGAAGCCGTATGGGGATCCGTCTTGGGGAAAAAGAGCTCATTTAAGAGAACGGCCATATGCACATAGAGCATCAGGTCAAAGTATTCCAGAAAGGTCCCAACCTGTAATAGGCCAACGGCTTCTTTCTGTTCTCGTGTTAGGGATGAAATCATGGCACATTCTCCTGCAACAGAATTAAGATAACTTTTCATAAACCCGTTGAGAAATTAAGTCCAATTATTTTTGATACCGCTTTTCCACCTGCTCCAGAGATTGAGTGAGAATTCCTTGGCGTATTTCTTCCATCAAGCGGTTCATAAAGCATACGTTATGAATGGTGATCAGTGTATAAGCCAAAAGCTCCTTCGCCTTAAGCAAATGATGAAGATAGCTTCGACTATAGCACGCACACGTATGACAGGAGCAATCAGACTCGAGAGGCATTTCATCGAGGCGATAGTGTTGATTGAGAAGGTTGATGTGGTCTCGAGGAGAAGATGGATTATATTCTGGACGAACCAATGCCCCTCCGTGACGTGCTAAACGCGTAGGATGAACACAATCAAAGGTATCAATTCCTGATCTTACACCTTTGAAAATATCGTGAATCCCTCCAATACCAAGGAGATGGTTTGGTCGGGAAGGGTCGACAAAATTCATGGTACATTCCACTACTTCTGCCATTTGCTCCTTACTCGCTCCCAAAGATCCGCCAATAGCCGTGCCAAAAAAAGGATGAGCGCTTACAAAATCAGCACTCTCTTTACGAAGATCTTCATAGGTTCCCCCTTGAACAATCCCATAAAGAGCTTGGGAGGAGGGATTGCCACGTTCATACTCCGCTAAGCTTCTTAAGGCCCAACGATGACTTAGCTGCATGGAATGGGCTGTATAGTCCTTGCTTACATGAAAAGGGGTGCATTCATCCAAGACCACAATGAGATCGGCACCCAGTTGACGTTGAATTTGGATGGATTTTTCTGGGGTTAATAGGTGTTTGGCTCCATCCAAATAGGATTTAAAAACCGCGCCTTCTTCCGAAATCTCTAAAAGAGATTTCGTTCGTTGGCCAAACCGTTTTCCTTTGATTTCATGAGCCACAGACCCATGCCCTAAGCTAAAGATTTGAAACCCTCCCGAATCTGTCAACAGAGGGCCATCCCACCCCATAAAGCGATGAAGTCCCCCCATAGCCGCCACGACTTCAGATCCTGGCTGAAGCATCAGATGATAGGTGTTGGCCAAAATAATCTGGGTGTTGGCTTCTTTCATCTCTTTAGGAGTAACAGCTTTAATCGCTGCTTTAGTGGCACAAAAAATAAAAGCTGGGGTTTCGAGAGAGCCATGAGGAGTTTTAAGGCACCCCAGACGGGCACGCGACTCTCTATGCGTTGCTAAAATTTTAAAGGCAAAAGAACTATTTTGCATGGTTTAAAACAAGACTTTCTTTATCTTTCCTGGGAACAAAGTATCGGCATAGGTAAAGAGTGGGAAGAGAAAGTCCACCAACCACCATACGCGCTAAATAGGTACCCCATACATAGCGAACCATAAGCTCTTTAAACCCAAGAGGTTCTGAACTTAAGAGATTCCAAGCTAATATACTAAAAATGAAATTATCCATCAGGGCAGAAAATAAAAAAGCCAAAGTTGCTCTGAACCCTAAGAAACGACGGCGTGTCCACCTTGACAGCCCCTGAAAAACCCAAATGTCCACAAATTGACTCATAACAAAAGCGATAAGACTTGCCGTTAAGAGACGTATGGAAGGGGTAAAGAGAACCATCATAGCGTTATGGCCTGTGTCTTGGGGTGCGGGCGAGTAGCCCAACGTTAGAAGCATCATTAAAACCAAAAGAATTTGCCCGCAAAAGCACAACCATATTCCGCGTTGAGCGATTGCACGACCATAGAATTCTGTCAAAATATCACTGACCAGGTAAGTTGTTGCAAAAACAATCGTTCCAAGGGCTAAAGGCTCTGAAAAAAACCAAAAATGGCTTAATTTCAGGACTTGAATATTAGCAACAACAACCGCAATGGTATTGTAAAGGAAAAGACCTGCGATTCCAAAAGACCGCAGCAGCAACAAAATAGCGCCACAACACATGGTGAGCAAAAACAAAGAAAGGGCTTCTGACGAAAATGTCTGTAACCAATCAATAAAAGGTAAGGCGAATAGATTATCCATCGTCAAATATCAAAGGGCTTGCTGCTTCTTTCCCTCTGATATAACGCCACCTTGGGCTAAATGCTAGTGGACCTTTTAAAGAAGGAAGGTAAGGAGATTTTAAGAGGAAACTTACTGTTTTTCAGACGTTAAACGCTTTGCAATGACTTTTTTCAGACGAGCCAATTCAGGTTGTAATTGAGAAGCTTTTGCGTTGAGCAAGAAAGTATCTAGCCCTCCATGAAAATCAACCGTTCTAATGCCTTGCGTGCTAATGCGCAGCCGGACCGTACGTCCTAAAGTCTCACTCATTAAAGAAACTTCTTGCAGATTGGGCAAAAAACGGCGCCTTGTCTTGTTATTGGCATGGCTCACCCGATTGCCGACCAAAACTTTTTTCCCTGTAACTGCACAAACCCGCGCCATCATCATGCCTCATTAATAACTTTATTTATTGTAATTAGGGCATAACGTCGCCCTATGTCAAGAGAATAAAGAGTATAACGGTGGTGGGCGCTGCTGGGATTGAACCAGCGACCCCTACCGTGTGAAGGTAGTGCTCTCCCACTGAGCTAAGCGCCCTTAAGTATGAACCCTTGAGATAATGAATTCTTGGATATGAATATGAGTAAAATTATCTCTAGAGTCAATCAACTCCAAAGCTTAAAATCTTAGGCAAATAAATTATAATAATTTATCTTACTCATTCAGGCTCTAGAGGGTTAAGCATGTATAGGTTGCACTTGGGTTTTGATTGGCTGGGAGTCGTTATCTTCTCTGGAGCCATAGGATGGGGTTTAGATTACCTTTTAAAAACAACGCCCTGGTTTCTACTTTTCTTCATTGTTTTAGGCATGGGAAGCGGGTTTTATAAAATCTATTTCGAGGTAAAAAAGGATATGGAAAAAAAAGAAAGCTTACCCTTTGAGCTCAGACGGTGTATGAAAGAAGAAGATCTGGTTCTTATCCATGAGATTAGAGAAACTGTTTTGTTCCAAAATCGCAACTATAATCGCCATCATGCTGATGATCGAATGCCCAACAACCATAATTTTCTTTTCTTCCTTAATGGAACACCGATTGGGACGGTAAGATTGGATTTTTTAAATACCCTTGAAGCTGCCGTTCGCCTTGTTGCTATTTTGCCTGCGTATCAACGGCAAGGGATTGGATCTAAAATGCTTCAAGCCATCGAGAGTTATGCTCAAGAACACCAGATCAGAAAATTGGTGACAAACGCCAGGTTAGGAGCACAAGGTTTTTATGCAATCCATGGATATAGCATAGAATCGTGGATAGATCCGGGAGAAGACTCTTCTTGTCCCACTGTAGGGATGACCAAAAATTTAATTCCCAAAGAGGAAAAACGATGATTGATCCTATGGAGCAATTTATCGTCAAACCGATTATTCCTTTATCTCTTTTGGGTTATGATATTTCTCTTACCAATTCTTCTCTTTTTATGCTCATTACGACTTTTTTGATAATAGCTTTATTTTACTTTGGCATTAGTCCTAGAACAATGATTCCTCATCGACTCCAAATCGTTCTGGAAAAGACGTATCGGTTTATTGATGACACTCTTATAAATACCGTAGGGGAAGAAGCTCGTTCTTTTTTCCCCTTTATTTTTTCTCTATTTCTTTTTATTAGTTGCGGAAATCTTTTAGGACTGCTGCCCTACAGCTTTCTTTTTACAGGTCAGCTTGTTTTAACATTGGCTCTTGGTTTTACGGTTTTTCTTATGGTAACCATTGTTGGTTTTATCCGACATGGAGCACATTATTTGCGTCTTTTCTTTCCTGAGAATGTTCCCATTTATATTGTCCCCTTCCTCGTTCCTGTTGAAATTTTATCTTACTGTGCACGCCCCTTAACCTTAGCAATTCGTCTTTTTTCCAATATGGTTGCAGGTAGCGTAATGCTAAAAATTTTTGCTGGCTTCGTTATGATATTAAGCTCAACAGCATTCTTCCCTTTGGCGGCCTTGCCTTTCATACTTAATATCATTTTATTTGGACTTAAAGTTTTTGTAGCGCTTTTACAAGCCTATGTCTTTACCATTTTATCTTGTCTATACTTAAACGATGCAATTCATATGCATTAAAAAAAGGAGGAATAATGGACGTTGGTGCAGCAAAAATGTTAGGTGCGGGATTAGCAATGATCGCCGCTTTAGGTGCCGGTATTGGACTTGGCAATATTTTTTCTCATTTGGTAGAAGCAATCGCACGTAATCCTTCAGCAAAAAAAGATGTTTTTCCTATTGGAATGATTGGTGCTGCCATGACAGAGTCTATAGCTCTGTTGGCTTTATTGGTTGCTTTTTATCTATCATCGGGTCAGTAAAAAGATGCCTCAATTTGATCCGACGCCTTTTGTTGGTCAACTTTTTTGGTTAGCTCTTTGTTTCATCATCCTGCTGTTCACCATGACAAAATGGTTGATCCCTCGCCTACGACAAGGGATCAATCATCGAAATCACTATCTTTTAGAATACAAGCAAAAAACCGCAACGCTGCTAGATCACGCAGCTCAACTAAACCAGGAAATCCATCATCATCTCTTTGTAGCACAACAAGAAGTGAAGGTTTTTCTTCAGCATGGGATCAGAGATATGGAAGCTCAGCAACGTTCTGAGCTCTTAAATCAGGACCATCAATTAAACAAAAAAATAGCTTCTTATGAAAAAGCTTTAGCCAAAGAAGCTAATAAAGCGAGAAAAGACCTAAAAAGAATGGCTCCTGAAATTACCGAAAGGTTTAGGAAACATTTTTTCCTCCTAAAAGAAAATAACGACCATGATATCTCTTGATGTTGGCTTTATTCTTCTGATTACTTTCCTTATTTTTTTTGGAATAAGTTGGAGATTATTGGCACAACCTGTACGAATCACGCTTGATCAATGGATTGAGGAAATTCGTCTTGAACAGCTTACATCCGTGGAAGCCTATAATCAGGCAGAAGAACAGTATCAGTCCATTAAAAAGCAACTTGTACAAGTTAATAAAGAGATTAAGATCTTACATCAAAGGGCTCATGAAGACTTATTAAAACTTCAACAGCAAGCTCAACAAGATTTAAAAAAACTTTTGTATTCCAAAAATCAAGCACATACCTCACGTCTTGAAGAAATTTATCGAGAAAAACGCGCTTTCTTGGAACGAATAGCTTTTGAAGAAGCGTTAAGTCTCTTTAAAGAAGACATCAGCAAAGCATCACCCAAGACTCTGGAAGTTTTTCATGACCAAAAATTACTGCAACTTGAAAAGTACGTTTATGACAACAACTTTGACCAGGCTCCATCCGAGGCATCATGAGGCGTATTAACACGTTGAAGATTGTGGCCTGTTAGATCCACACGATAGAGATGATGACGGTCATGAGGGCCCTTTTTCATGGTAAAAAGTAATTCTCGACCATTAGCCGACCATGCCGGAGCTTCTATCAAATAGCTTTCAACGATTAAACGCTCATCACTGCCATCTGGACGCATAACACCCAGATAAAAAACCCCTCCTGGTCGTAAGTTGGTAAAAGCAATCCAGTCGCCGCGAGGTGACCAAATAGGCTGAGAATATTTACCCTCTCCAAAGCTAACCCGTCGGACGTTACCACCATTGGCATCCATAATAAACATTTTCTCTATATGCTTTCCTTTACTTAAAGAATCTCGATCCGAAGTAAACACAATGTTTTGTCCATCTGGTGAAAAACACGGAGAAGTATCAATAGAAACATGAGGCGTTAATTGACGAAGCTTTCGATTTCCTAAATGCATACAATATATTGCGCTAGCACCTTCTTTCTCTAGACTCATAATGATAGAGCTTCCATCCGGGGAAAATTGAGGTGCAAAAGTCATTCCCTCAAAGCGACCCAAGAGACGATCGGTTCGTGTACTTATATTATAGAGATGAACACTGGGAACGCCTGTAGCATAAGAAAGGTAAGCAATCTCAAGGTTTGATGGAGAAATTCGAGGCGTTAAAACCAGATGACGACCTTCTGTTAGATAACGGGGGTTATAACCATCCCAGTCCATAATCCCTAAGCGATGGACTCGTTTTCCTTTGGCAGGACCACTTTCATCGATAAAGGCAATATACGTATCAAAATAACCTGATTCTCCTGTAACACGCTTATAAACAGCATCGGCGATCATATGAGCCATTTTTCGCCATTTCATAGGGTCTCCCGTAAAAGATAACCCCAACATCTGACTTCCTGAAAATACATCAAAGAGACGAAAATCAACGCGAATTTTACTCCCTTCAGCAATAACTTTACCAACGAACAAAAGCTGAGCATTCACCAGGCGCCAATCAGCAAAGCGAGGGGCTTGTTGTAAAGAAACAGCGTCCTGAATAAAAGCAGACTTGTCAATGAGGCGAAAGAGCCCACAGTTAGCTAAATCATTGGCAATAACGCCAGAGATATCTCGACCCAACTTCTTACCTTGTTCTTCCTCACCAACCAAGTCAGTAACAGCAATAGGAGTGGGTTCGACCTGTCCTTTGGTGATTTCTACCTTTAGAGCATAAGTCGTAGAAATCAGTAAAAAAAATAAGGTAAAAATACGGAAAATCATTTTTCTTTTTTTCATGTCCTCAAGTTTTTTTATAGAACTAATTTACTCTCTAAAATAGAGCAAGCAAGAAGAAATATTTTTCAACAACCTTAAATACGATAACTAAACTTAGCTGTTACCTGATGGGCATTCATACGGAAATAAGATAGGGTAGGGATCGAGCTGCTTTGAAGAGCTGTCCGGCCTTGCGGATAAATTTCATATCGGTATGCGACTCCTACAGAAAAGCGATCTCCTACAGCCATAGTCGCTGCTACGCCAGGAGCATAACCAGATCGGACAATACGTTTATCATAGCCAAAAGCGCCTGTCGCCAGTTCATGCCAGCGAGACAAAAGAAGAGAGCCATTAATTTCCAGAGCCATTTTCCCCATAACCACGGTGCCCACACGCAACGTAAGAGCGCTCGTCCACAAGCGCTTAAGCTTAAAAATACTAAACTCACTACGAGGAGCGGTTTTGCCACGGAAAGAACCAGTAATCTCTAGCCCCGCCCCGAAAAAGAGACGATTGGTCACATGGCGGTTACAGTCAACATGAACTCCCGCGTTTCCTGTGCTATGGCTGAGCAAATCATAGATCGTGATTTTATTTTTCTGGTATCCTCCATTGACACCGACTGACCACCCATTCATAAAAGTTATTTTGGGAGATAAAGCCAAAGCTGACCCAGCTGTAAAGGAAAAGGCCACCATACTTAAAAGCCACTTTTTTAACATTTTCTTCTTCCTCTTATGTTTAAGGTACCAAGATCGTTCTTGATCTTACTGAAAAAGGCGCTCCTTTCCAGCACAGTGGGATCCGAAGCTTGGAATTCACGTGACTTGAAGTCGCGGC
>JADMIO010828313.1_pt1 | contig 21842 bp, 18 predicted proteins | sample 8958161 | NCBI WGS metagenome assembly JADMIO01 (sample SAMN16585339, study PRJNA669376) | soil metagenome | isolation source: Crop rotation soil | place: USA: Cullars Rotation, Alabama | collected 2011
CTTTCCCTCTCCCGAGGAGGCCGCCGCCGCCGTGGAGCGGCTGGCGCGGCGCTCCCTGATCCTCACCCTCGACCGCCGGCTGGTGGCGCTCGGCCTGCGCGGGCCGCTGCCGGAGCTCCCGGGCATCCACGACTTCCCCGGCGGGCTGGTGGAGGAGGGGGCCTACCAGTGGGCCTGAAAGAGAAGGCTTTGCTTCCCAGAGATCTTCCGTCTCTGGCGACCTGACGACAAGGAGATGTGATCGTGAAGAAGAACCGGATGAAGAAGCTCAACCTGCACCGTGAAACCCTGCGCGCTCTCGACGCCGTCGGCGGTCTGATCGACGGCGGCGACATCGCCGGCCCCATCGCCGTCGAGACCAAGCCGAAGCCGATCACCGACACCGAGACGATCTCGATCTGCAAGTACTGCACGACGCCGATCGATACCTGCCCGAATCCGACCGTCGCGTGAGCAGGGCGTCCTGAAGGGCCGCTCCAGGCCTCGACCTCACCCCGGCCCCTCTCCTGGAGAGGTGGCCAGGGGTGAGGTCTCGGGACGAGTCGTTGTTGCCATCACCTCGCGAAACTCGTGACTTGCATGCTGGTGCCGGGAATGAAGCCGCCGCCTCCTCCACTCCCACCTCCCGGAGGCGGTTCCCGATGAATCGTCATGCTGCCAATACACGGGTGGGAGATGCTGATGTTGCCATTCGGAAAGATCACGAACATCCTGCCGTCAGGCAGGAAGATTCTGATCGCATCCGGATCGACGGTTATATAAACTTTTCTTCCATGACTGGCGAGAGCTTGGAAGTAGGGGATGCAATTGGAGCACATGGGCTGTGAAATGCCGATGCTTTCGCCCCCTGTCGCCTGGTGATACTTCTTTTCCGCATGACTGGCGTAGTACCTCCCTGGGAAACCGCCCCGGGACCGTTGATCCAATGCGCCGGCGGCAGGGAGCTTCGCCCCCATCTCGCCAGCCAGAGCGGCGACGGCGGCGGGGTCGACTTCATAATAGCCATTCCGACCGATCCAACCGCTCATCGCCTTGTCTTCGGGCGAGACGGTGAAGGAATCGACGGGGCCATGCGCCACGGTCTTGCGGGCCTGGGCCCTGGGGAGTGCGCCGTGGGCGGTATGGGCGGCCCACTGAGCCAGGATCGTAAAGAGCATGAGCTCTCGGGTGACCCCCAGGATCTGTTCGCCGGTGATCGGGTCTCCGGCGCTGGCCGCCGCCGCGCTCGCGCCGCCACTGCCTGCGGGAGCGCCTCCCGCGGGTGGTGGTGGGGCCGCTCTTCCGGCGGCACGGCGCACGATCTCCTTGGCCAGAACATCTTCGGACTCGTAGGGCGGCCCGTGGAGCTGGTCCGAGTTGACCCGGTTTTGGAGCCAGTGCATGGCCCAATCCCGCGCACCCCCGGCCAATTCGGTGCGCTCGATCACTCCACGGATCCAGTCGTAGTTCGCCGCCCTGATTCCCCGGCGCTCATCGTCGGCCGCTCCCCGATAGACGCCCCCCACCTGGATGACGCACTGGACGGTGTGCTCTCCGCGCGGAGGAGGAGCGGGCAGCCTGCGATCCGGAGCAGGGGCCGAAGCAGGGGATGACGGCTTCCTCTGAGCCGCCGTCATGGCGCTCCGAACGTGCGGCGCGGGACCGGGGAGCCGGGCCTGCACCGAGGCCGGTGTCTGCGGGGCCCGGGCGGGTGACGGAGGAGAGACCGGGCGCGCGGGCGTCTTCAGGTGGATCGGGGCGACCGCCGGAGCCGGGCGGGCCGTGAACGCGGGACCGGCCGGCAACTTCGCCTGGGCGGCGCGGATGTGTGAGCCCGGGACGTGTGGGGCTGGAGCTCGCGGTGGCGGAACGGGCGGAGGCTTTGGAGACACGGAACATCCCCCGGTGAGAGCACATGCGCGTTTCCCGAATCATACGGCAATGAGGGCGCTTCTTTCTGCTAAACTCCACAACCAATCATGCGGCTCGTGACCCGTGGTGACCTCGACGGCCTGACCTGCGCCGTGCTGCTCTCCCTCAACGAGGAGATCGACAGCATCTCGCTCATCCATCCCCAGGACATCAGCGACGGCCGGGCGGACATCCGGCCGGGGGACATCATCGCCAACCTGCCGTATCACCCGGGTTGCGCCATGTGGTTCGACCACCATCTGCACACGGCCACCCCCAACATCCCGGAGGAGGCGTTCCGGGGGGTGTTCGCCCAGGCCCCGTCGGCGGCGCGGCTGGTCTACGAGTACTACGGCGGCGAGGGGACGATGCCGCAGTTCGCCGAGCTGGTGCGCGAGACCGACCGCCTCGACTCCGCGAACCTCGCCCCGGCCGACGTGCTCGATCCCCAGAGCTACATCAAGCTCGGCTTCACCATCGACGGCCGCACCGGCCTCGGCACCTTCGAGCGCTACTTCCTGCACCTCGTCGAGCTGCTGCGCGCCGAGACGCCGATCTCCGCCATCCTCGACGATCCGGCGGTGAAGAAGCGCTGCGACCTGCTGGAGAGCGAGAGCGAGCGCTTCTGCCAGGAGCTGCGCAATCACAGCCGGGTGGACGGCAACGTGGTGGTCACCGACTTCCGCGAGCTCGACCACGCGCCGATCGGCAACCGCTTCCTGGTCTACGCCCTCTACCCGGAGGTCAACGTCTCGGTCCGCATCCACTGGGGACCGAACCGCGCCTTTCCCATGCTGCTCCTCGGCCACAGCATCTTCCGCCGCACCTGCAAGACCAACGTCGGCGAGCTGGCCGCCCGTTACGGCGGCGGCGGCCATCAGGGCGCCGGGAGCATCCCGCTGATGGAAGAGCCCGACCAGCAGATCCGCATGATCGTGGCCGAGCTGAAGGCGAACGGGTAGACCCTCGAGCCCTACGGCTCGAAATACCCGTCCTGCGTGCGCGCCTTCAGCCCGCCGCGCACCTCGACCCGCACGTCGTGCCAGGCCCCCTTGCCGCCGGTGCGGCGGGGGGCGATGCCGAGCACGTATTGATCGCGCAGCTCGTGCAGCAGGGTGGAGAAGGTGGCGGGGATCTCCTCGACGTTCGGGAGGTCGAGGATCCGGCCGCCGCTCTCCAGGACGGTGGCGCGCAGCTGCTCCAGCTCCCGCTCGTGCTCGGGCGCGTCGCGCCAGGCCGAGGTGATCCGGCCCGGGTCGCCGCCGAGGCGCAGCCAGTAGAGGGTCACCTGCCGGCGGGCCAGGGCCCGGGCCTCGCCGATCGAGAGGACGCTCTCGACGTCCACGCCGTCCGAGAGGAGCACGGCGATCTTCCGCCCGCGGCGCGACTCCAGCCGCTTGACGGCGAGATAGAGCGCGTCGTTGAGCGCCGTCCCCCCTTCCGCTGCGACGACGCGCAGCCCCAGGGTGAGCACCGGCTGGACGCTGGTGAACGGGGTTTCCAGCCGGACGTGGTCGGAGAAGAGGAGGAGCTTGGCCTGGTCGAGCGGACCCATGCCGGCGAAGAAGGTACGAGCGCCCTCCAGCGCCTTCTCCAGCGGATTGCCCGCCATGCTGGCGCTGGAGTCCACCAGCAGCACGGCGGTGAACGGGACGTCCCCGCGGCCGAAGGTGACGATCGGCTGCGGCTCGCTCTGATCGAAGACCGTGAAGTCGTCGCGGGTGAGACCGGAGGGGGAGCGGCCGCCGCCCTCCACGGTGAGGAAGAGCTGCTGGAGGTCCACCTGGACCAGGACGTCGGCCTCCAGGCGGGGCGTGTGCTGGGAATCCCGCGCCTCGGTGCCGTCCGTGGCGTGGGCCACCGCCTCCAGACGATGCTCGCGCCCGTCGTCCCCGGCGTCGATCACCAGCCGGTAGGGGGGGCGCTCGGCCGTGCCCACGAGCTTGCCGTCGAGGAGGATCTCGACCCGCTCGACCGGCGTTCCGGCGGGGAGGACCTCCACCCGCACCCCGACCTCGCCCAGCATCGGCTGGCCCGATGGGGGCTCGACGATCCGGATCTCGATCGCGCCGGCCCCCGGGGCGGCGAGGAGGAAGACGGCGAGACCGCAGAGGAGCCGCCTCATGGCGCCGTCTTCTCCAGGGCCCTGGCCAGGGCGGGGAAACGGGCCGCGGCCTCGCGGTCGAGGTCCGCCAGCGCCGCCTCCAGGGGGCCCGCGGGCAAGAGGTTGTAGCGATGGCGGGCCGCGCCGCCGCCGCCCTTTCCCTCCGGCAGCCAGGCGGCGAGCGCTTCGCGGGCCGTGGCGCCACCGACCGTCCGTTCGAGGAATCCAGTGAGGAGGAGGGTCAGCTTCTCATCCCCCGGCAGCCTTTGCAGACCTTCGCGCAGGGTGCGCTCGGCCGCTCCGAACTCGCCGTTCGCCAGTTGCATCCGGGCGAGCTCCTGGAACGCGAGGGAGAGGCGCCAGCCGGCGGTCTCGTCGCGGAGGACGGCGTTCAGCCGGTCCCGCGCCTCGTCCCTGCGGCCCAGCCGCGCCAGATCGATGGCGAGCCGGAGGCGCGCCTCCGGGTTGTCCGGGTGGGCGGCCAGCAGCGTTTCGAACCGGGCTACGGCTCCGGCGCGGTCGGCGCGCTTCTCGGCGGCGACGGCGAGCTCCAGGAGGACGATCTCGTCCGCGGGATCGTCCGCCAGCGTGCGCTGGACGAGCTGTCCACCCTGGATGGAAAGGCCACCGCGCAGCAGCTCGACCCCGAGGGTCGTGGTGAACCGGCGCGCCAGCTCCGGGCCGTGCTCCCGGTACAGGGCGAGCAGGGCGAGGGCCGTCCGGTAGGCCACGGCTGCTCCCTGGCGGCGTCGCGCGGTAGCCTCCTCATAGAGGCGCTGCTGCAAGCGCAGGACCGGCACGAGACTCTCGGGATCCGCGGCGGCCAGCTCGCGGGCGGCGCCGGTCTCGATCTCCACGAGTTGCTCCACGGCGGCGAGCGGACCGGCGCGCCGGAAGAGGTCCTCGGTGAGAGATGCTACGGCGGCCACCGCCTCCGCATCCCGGCCGGCGGCCAGCCGCGCCAAGGCATCCCGGTAGGCAGTCCGCAGGGCGCCCCGCAGCCGGCGCCCCTCCACGGTGTCAGGGATGGCGGGAGGCGGCGGTGGCGCAGCCGCGGCGGCCTCAGGAGGTGGAGCGGCGTCGCCCTGGAAGGCGGGCGGATCGAGGGGGCCCAGACCGCTCGCGCGCGCTGTGGGCCGGGGATCCACCGCTGGCGGTGGAGAGAGCGGCAGGGCCTCCAGGGCCCGCGGATCGAGCACGGTGAGGGGGAAGGTGCGCACGCCCAGATGGCCGGTGGCGGCGTTGCGGGCCAGCAGGCGCAGGGAGTATGCCCCCGGCTTCAGATCGAGGCTCCCCAGAAAGTCGACGCCGCCGTGCTCGATCGCCGGCCGCTGCGTGGCGAGATCGATCCCGATCGTCTCCAGAAGCGTGGCCTCCACTCCGCCGCCGGCTTCCAGGGCATAGAGTGCGGTCTCGATCCGCAGGGCGTTCCCGATCTGCCCGGCGAGCAGCGCCGGGCCGTCCATCCGCATCCGCACCAGCACACGGGTCTTCCCCTCCTCGCCGGGAAGAGAGAGGGCGAGGGCGTTGAGCGGGATCTCGCCCCCCTCCTGGCCGCTGAGGAGGAGGGCCGCGGACTCCACCCGCACGGGAGAGGGGAGGACGTCGACCGCCGTCGTCGCCGGAGAGGGGGGCGCGTCCGGGCTTCCGCTCCCGCCCGGGCTCGCGGCGAAGCCGGACTCGAGGCCCTTGTAGACCGCCCGGAGCGCGCTCTCGGCGCCGCTGAAATCGTCTCGCACGGCCACCGCCACCACGCTTTCGCCCGGGGCGAGGTGGAGGGTGAAGCGATAGCCGGCGGCCTCGCCCGGCGCGGCGAGCAGGCGCTCGTTGGGGATCTCGACCGGGATCTCCGCATGGGGCACTCCCGCGACCTTTCCCCCACCGTCGCGCGAGGCGATCGCCAGGGTCAGATGCGCCACGTGATAGTGCTCCTGCGGTTGCAGGGTGAGGGTGGAGAGCGGCAGGCTCGCCACCGCCGTCACCTTCAGCCGGCCATCCTTCTCCGCGGTCTCCTCCTCGACCGCCAGCTCCACGCGCAGGGGATTGGCGGCGTCACCCGCTCCCCACAGCACCGCCAGCGCCCGCTGGAGCAATGGATTGGCGGCCTCCCGGGTCTCGCCGTCGAACCGCTCCTCGCGATAGCGCGCGTGGAGCGCGCCGCCGCGGACACGGATCTCGATCTTATGGCGACCGGGTTTGCTCCCCGGCGGCGGGGTGTAGCCCAGCGAATAGGCTCCGGCGAGGTCGCGCTCCGTCCCGGCCAGAAAACCGGCGGGGTTCTGCACGCCCGTGGTGACCCGGCCGCCGGTGCCGGCGGCGAGGGTGCGCAGGGCGCGGCCGGCGTCCTCGGGGTCCGGCTCCGGGCTCGCTGTTCCCTCGGCGCTCGCCGCGCCCGATTCCGGGAGGACGACTGCGTAAATCGAGACGCCGGCGGCATTGGCGCGGTCCGCCGTCTGCTGGACCTGGGGGGTGGCGTCGAGCCGCATGATCTCGAAGGGGGAGGCGGCGAGCCGCGCGGAAAGCATGCCGAACCGCTTCTGCCAGGCCGCCAGCAGGTCGGCGCCGGGCCGCTGCGGGAGGCCTCCTCCCACGTAGAGGAGGACCTTGCGCTCGGCCAGGCCGGCGAGCAGGGCGAAGGTCTTCTGGAGGGCGTCGAGCGCCGCGCGGGTTCCGTCCGCCCGCGTCTGGGCGTAGGTGCGCAGATCGCCGAACGCCGCTTCGGCCTGAGTCAGGGCGAGCGCGTTCCCCTTCTCGCCGTCGAGCGGCGGCGTCTGCCGGATCGCACGCGCGATGGCGTTGCGCTCCTGGATTGCCGCCCGGCTGCTGGGCGGGGCGGTGCCGAGCCGGTCGAGGAGGGCGCCGAGCGTCGCGGCGTCGCCGGTGGGATCGCCCTGGATCGCCAGGTTCCCATCCCAGCGGGCGACGAGCACACGGTCCCCCGGCTTCAGGCCGGTCGCGAGGAAGCGCCGCAGACCGGCCAGGGCGTTGGAGCGCGCCGCTCCGGAGAGGCTCGTGTCGTCGAGGAAGACGGCGAGCACCAGCGGCTGGGGAGCCGCGGCAGCGACGTTGGAGACCTCCGCCGTCCGTCCGTCCTCCAGCACCTGGAAGTCGTCGCGGGTGAGCCCCGGCACCGGCTGGCCGTCGCGGTCCGTGACCAGCACCTCCACCCCCGCCACCCGGATGTCGAGTGATTCCGCGAACGACACCGGGGGCGGAGCCTGCGCGGCGGCGGCGGTGGCGAGACAAATCAGGAGGACGGCAAGGCCGACCCGCGTGGGGGACACCGAGGCATCGTAGCATTGCGGTCCATGAACCTTCACGACCTCTTCTCCATCCCCCGCCGCCGCGCTCCGGAGAAGCCGGCGATCCGTTTCGATGACGTCACCCTGACCTATGCCGAGCTGTTCGCGCGAACCGAGGCGGTGGCCGCCGGCCTGGCCGCCCGGGGGGTGCGCCAGGGGGACCGGGTGGCCTTCTTCCTGGGCAACCGGCCGGAGTTCGTGATCGCCTACCTGGCGGTGATCCGGCTCGGCGCGGCCATGGTGCCCATCAACCTCGCCTACCGCGAGCGCGAGATCTCCCACCTGCTGGCGGATTCCGAGCCTCGCCTCCTGATTACGGAGAAAGCCCAGCTTCCCATCCTGGAAGGCCTGGACGTGGGGGAGGTGCTGCTGGCCGAGGATCTGGCGGAGTTGTCGGACCGCCTCACGCCCTTCACGCCGCCGCTCGTCGAGGGGGGCGACCTCGCCATGCTCCTCTACACCTCGGGCACCACGGGGAAGAGCAAGGGAGCCGAGATCACCCACGACAACGTGCTCGCCACGGTGACGGCTCTCCTCGCGGCCTGGGCCTGGGAGCCGGACGACGTTCTGCTGCTCACTCTGCCGCTGTTCCATACCCATGGCCTGGTGGTGGGGCTCCACTGCGCCCTCGCCGCGGGCGCCACCGTGCTCCTGCGCCGCCGCTTCGACGCCGCCGAGGTGACCTCCGGGCTGACAGCCCCAACGGGAAAAGATCAGGTGTCCCTCTTCTTCGGCGTCCCCACCATGTACGGCCGGCTGGTCGACGAGTTGCGCGCCCGGCAGGATCGCGGGGAGCCTGCGGAGCTCTCCCGTCTCCGCCTCTTCTGCTCGGGGAGCGCGCCGCTCCCGGCCGACACCTTCGCCGCCTTTCGCGAGCTCACCGGCCACGAGATCCTCGAGCGCTATGGCATGACGGAGACGGGGATGAACCTCTCCAACCTCTACGCCGGGGCGCGCCGGCCGGGCACCGTGGGGGTGCCGCTGCCGGGGGTCTCGGCGCGCATCGTCGACGGCGAGCTCCAGGTGCGCGGCGCCAACGTCTTCGCCGGCTACTGGCGGGCGCCGGAGAAGACCGCGGCGAGCTTCGTCCACGACGAGCTCGGCCGGCGCTGGTTCAAGACCGGCGACCTCGCCAGCCAGGACCCGGAGACCGGCTTCATCACCCTCCTCGGCCGGCGCCACGAGCTGATCATCAGCGGCGGCTTCAACATCTATCCGCGGGAGATCGAGGAGGTCCTCGCCGGCTTTCCCGGCGTGCGCGAGGCCGCGGTGGTGGGGCGCCCCCACCTGGACTGGGGCGAGGTCCCGGTCGCCTTCCTGGTGGTGGACATCGCCGGCGCCGTGGACGACGGCGAGCTGATCGCCTATTGCAAGGCCCAGATGGCCGGCTTCAAGGTGCCGCGCGAGATCCGCCGCGTCGAGGCGCTGCCGCGCAACGCCCTGGGGAAGGTGGAGAAGCACAGGTTGCCGGGTTGATCGCGGCGCGCGATCGTCCCCCGCGGCGCCGATCCCTGCTATAAGGGTGGAGCATGAAGACCTACCTGGGCGTCGACCTCGCCGGTGAGGCGGGAAATACCGGAGTCGCCGAGATTCTGGACACGTCCGAAGGGCTGTTCTATCAATTTCCTGACGAATCCTGGAATGGTCACGAGGGGCTGGAGCACATCGAGAGCCGGTCCCGGGCCGCGGAGAAGACGGCGGTGGATCAGCCCTTCTCCTACCCGGCCCCGTGCATGCGTTGGTTCCTCGGGCAGGCCGAGCCCGATACCGGCAGCGGTCCCTATCTCTGGCGGCGCACCGATGTCGCGATGGCCGAACGTGTCACCAACCTCGGGATCCCGCGCAGCACCGTCCAGCAGGTCAGCCGCTGCTCCAACGTCTGGCGGGCCGTCGAGCTGGCCAACCTCCTGGGGGTGCCGCGCGAGGTGGTCTGTGCCGGCAGGGGGAGCCTCTTCGAGACGCACCCCCGGGTGGCCTGGGCCGTGGTCGTCGCCAGCCTCGCGGATCGCGAGACGGCGGAAGAGCTGGTGTCCCACTACAGAGGGGGTGGACCGGAGGAGCGGGACAAGCGCGGCCAGCAGAAGGAGCACCGGGAACAGATGCTCCGCATTCTCTCCGACGGCTCCGGACTCCGGCCCCGCCTGAACGCCCAACGGGATCTGGCCTGCAAGACGGATGACAACCTCGACGCCCTGATCTGCGCCTTCGTGGCCTACCTGTCCGCCCACGCCGCGGCCGAACGCTGTCTGCCGGCCCGGGTTCCCGAGGAGACCGTCCTCCTCGAGGGGGCGGCGATCATCCCCAGCCAGGACTGGCAGGCGCGCCTGCTGGTGAAACGGGAGAAGGCGCTGAAGACACCCGCTTGACCCGGAATCCCCCGAGACGGTATCCTCCCCCTCCTCGCGGTTCGATCCCGAGAGGTTTTCCTCATTGACCGCGCATGTCGGGGCGTAGCTCAGCTTGGTAGAGCGCACGGTTCGGGACCGTGAGGCCGGAGGTTCAAATCCTCTCGCCCCGACCATTCCCACTTCGATCCCCAGATGAATCGCTGGATTCCAGCCTACGTCCTGCTGCTGGCGGGAGCAGTTGCCGCTTCCGCTCAGTCCGCCACCGTGCGCGACCAGGCGCGGGCCTACCGCGCCGCGCACGAGCGGGAGATCGTGGGCGAGCTCAACGGTCTGCTCGCCCTCCCCAACGTCGCCACTCGCGTGCCGGACGTCGAGCGCAACGCCGGCCATCTGACCACGATGCTGGAGCGCCGGGGCTTCAAGGTGCAGCGGCTCTCGGCGGGGCCGGACACCCCGCCGGCCCTCTACGGCGAGCTGCTCACCCCCGGGGCGAAGCGGACGCTGATGTTCTACGCCCACTACGACGGCCAGCCGGTGGACCAGAAGGGCTGGCTCTCCGATCCCTTCAAGCCCGTGCTGCGCTCCGGTCCGTCCGGCTCTCAGGAGATCGATCTCGCCTCCGTCAAGGGCCCTCTCGATCCCGAGTGGCGGATCTACGCCCGCTCGGCGAGCGACGACAAGTCCCCCATCGTGGCCATCCTGACCGCCCTCGACGCCCTGCGCGCCGGCGGCATTCCACCCTCGGTGAACGTCAAGCTGTTCCTGGAAGGGGAGGAGGAGCGGGGCTCGGCCCATCTGCCGGCGATCCTGCGGGCCAACGCCGCCCTGCTCGCCGCCGACGTCTGGCTGCTCTGCGACGGTCCGGTCCATCCCACCCGGCGGATGCAGATCTACTTCGGCGCCCGCGGCGTGACGGGCCTCGAGCTCACCGTCTACGGCCCGGTCCGTCCCCTCCACAGCGGCCACTACGGCAACTGGGCGCCCAACCCGGCCGTGGAGCTCGCCCATCTCGTGGCCGCGCTGCGCGACGAGGAGGGGCGCATCCTGATCCCCGGCTTCCAGGACGACGTCCGGCCGCTCACCGTGACCGAGAAGCAGGCCGTGGCCGTCATGCCGCTGGTCGAGGCCTCGCTGGCAGAAGAGCTCGGCCTCGGCCGCACCGAGGGCGGCGGCGCCCGTCTCCAGGACCGCCTGATGGAGCCGGCCCTCAACGTGCGCGGGTTGCGTGCCGCCGAGGTGGGGGAGGGGGCCGCGAACGCCATCCCCACCGAAGCCCAGGTCTCGATCGACTTCCGCCTGGTGCCGGACCAGAAGCCCTATAAGGTGAAGGAGAAGGTCGAGGCCTTCCTGCGCGGCAAGGGGTGGCACCTGGTCGAGGAGCCGCCGGACCGCGAGACCCTGCGCGCCTTCCCCAAGGTGGCCCGCGTCGCCTGGTCGCTCGACTACGCGGCGCACCGCACGGACATGACCCTGCCGGTCTCCCGGGCCGTCGCCGCCGTGGTCGAGAAAGCGGTGGGCAAACCCATCGTTCAGGTCCCCATGCTGGGCGGCAGCGTGCCCATGGCCCTCTTCACCGATGCCCTCCACGTGCCGATGATCGGCGTCCCCATCGTCAACCACGACAACAACCAGCACGGGATCAACGAGAACCTGCGCCTGCAGAACCTGTGGGACGGGATCGAGGTGTTTGCGGCCCTGCTGGCGGAGATGGGGCCGGCGATGGAGCGGTGAGGGCGGGCGGCCGATCCTGTTGCGCCAGCTCCGCCAGCAACTCCCGCGGCGCCGTCCAGAGCGGATCGTGCCGCAAGACTTCCTCCAGTCGCTCCCGCGCGCCGGCGCGATCGCCGCGCAGCAGGGCGATCCGCGCCAGACCGTAGTGACAGCCGCCGTGATCGGGACCGGCGTCCAGACCGCTTTGAAACCACTCTTCGGCGGCGGCCAGATCTCCGAGGGCCAGATGGCAGCAACCCAGCTTGTAGGCCCGCTTTTCCAGGGTCATGCAGAGATCGCCCGGAAGCGCGCTCATCCCGGCGTCCGGGTCCATGCTGATGCGTACCCGCAGGTAGGCCGCGAGTGCGTGATCGAAATGGCCGTCGGCGTACAGGGTCTCGGCGAGCACGTAATAGGCCAGCGACTGGCCCGGAACGAGCGCGAGACTCTCCCCGATGCAGCGTACCGCCTCGCCCCGCCGGCCCGTTTCGCTCAATAGAGCCGCCAGCATGCACCCCGCGGATGCGCGCAGGGGGACGGGGGCGCCGGCGTTCTTCACGACGCCGCGGAACTCGGCTTCGGCCTCGTCCCTGCGGCCGAGGAACCACAAGGTTTTTCCCCGGTAATAGCGCGCCCAGGAATTGCCGGCGTCCCGCTTCAATTCCTGATCGAGAAGGCGGAGATAGCCTTGCTGCTTGGCGATCAACCGCTCCTGCGGCAGATGGCTGACCAGATGGATCAGCTTGAGCGTGGCCAGACCGCGGACCTCGAAGCCCGCCCGGGCGATCGTCTCGTTCGGTCGCTCATGGACGATCCCCTCGTAGCGGATCGCCGGGTGATTGCGGAACAGCCGGAGAATTCCGATCGGATAGACGTCGCTCTCCCCCTCCGCGAACCGGGTGACGAGGTCGTGCCGCTCGATGAAGAAGCCGCCGACCTCGGGCGAAGCGGCGAGGAGGGCGGGCGTCAAAGCCGCGGGATCGCAGAGCCGCTCGTCGGCGTCCATGCAGAGGATCCAGCGCCCGCGAGCCACCGCGATGCCGGCGTTGCGGGCCGCCGAGAAGTCGTCGTCCCACGGGCGATGCACGACGCGGCAGCCCAGGGACTCGGCAATTTCCACCGTCCGGTCGCTCGATCCGGTGTCCACGATCACGATCTCGTCCGCCACCGGCAGCACAGACTCCAGGCACCCCGCCAGGAACTGCTCCTCGTCCCGGGCGATCAAGCAGACGGAGAGCAGCATGGCGGGGTGGGAACGCCGCGATCAGGAGTGGAAGAAGGATTCGAAACGAGCCTGGGGGATGACGACGCCCTGGCCTCGATCGTCCCGGGAGGACGGCACAGCGCCAAGGATTTTCGCAAGCATGGCGGGATCGATGGGCTTCATTGCATCCTGCGCCTTCTTCATGAGATCTCCTTTCCCAGAGAGCGTAGCATGTTCGGTGGGCCTCTCTATCTCAGGTGATTGAGCGCAGGGTTTGTTTTATTTCATCCAGGTTAACGCAAGTGAAGAAGCAGCGCATCCAGGCGACCTCAGGGCCGCCCTGGTTTCGGGTACCCGCTTCAGGCTGTAGTGACTATCCGTTCGGCTGTGGCGCGATCGAAAAGAGCGAGGGATCGATCGGCGGATTGAAGGTCGTCTTCGTGAAGCGGATCACCGCGTTGAAGCGGGGATCGCCGATGGTGCGATGAATTTCTTTTTCGACCTGGATGCCATCGATCGTCTCATAGGCCACGAAGGTCACGGTGACGGTGCGGCCGTCCTGCTCGTGCACCATTATTTTGGGCAGCGAGGTCTGCGGATCGAGTGTCACTCGCCAGTCGATACCTCCCTCCCGTTGGAGCACCACCGTGTCGTCGCCCTCGACCGTGATCTTCCCGTGCCGGCGCTCCGGAAAGAAGGCAAAGAAGATCGCGTTGGTATTCGCAAAGGCGCTCGACATGGCTTGCGCGCGTTCGACGCCCTCCAACTTGCGCGGGGGAGCAACGCCCTTCTGGACGGTGGCGGTGGTGCCGTCGAACGTTTCGATGCTGGAGTATGGGCCGACCTTCTCTTCCTTGCGGTATCTGCCGTCAGCGGTGTGCCAGGCTTTGATCGTCCCCTGGAGTCCGCTCACCTCAATGGTTGCCTCGCGATAGATCGCCTGGATCAAGCCGACTTTCTCGCGCCCACCAACCGCGGTTGCCCAACGGCCGACCGGATCGCCGGCGCCATACGCCGCCGACGCGAAAAAGACTATGAGGAACAGAGCCTTGCGCATTGGATCCTCCTTCCTGAGAGTCCACTTTTACTTTACGGAAGGCGACTGAACAAGGTTGCAAGCGTGTGACGCGACCGGCCCCTCTCGGCAACGTCTGTTAGACTTCAGCCAAGACCCCCGGCACTGGTCGAACATCGTCCTCCACCCGCTGCAGGGCCTCGTCCGGCGCGCCGGCCTGGGAGAGGAGGTTAAGGGCGCAACACCCCCTCGGGGGCGCCAGGGGCGAACTCTTCCGACCTCACCGCCCTCGCCGGTGCGTTGACGGTCCCGTGGGGCCAGGCATAGAATCAATAAAACAGCGGACAAGAGGCGTACCCGGCAATGCAACCGACTATCCTCAACAAGGTGGTGAGCCTCTTCCTGATCGGAGGCATCAGCGCCCTCGGTCTTCTGGCCCTCGTGTGGCGTCACTTTGGCCCTCTGGTGCCGCCCACGGATTTGACAGCGTTGCTTCAGCTCGTGGGGGGCAACGCCCTGGCCGTCATCGGCGGCCTGCTGACGATCTCCCTGGCCGCGGTCTGCGGGACCGCGTGTGAATCGCTGACCGACATCCTGATCCGACCCTTGGTCAAGGCTGCGGCCAAGAGCCAGTTATGGTCTGAGCTGCTCCGGCAGGCTGGAACCTTCGAGTACCATCGATTCTGGTCCGACGAATTCACCCGGGTTCTCTCCTCGGATCCGACCTACAGAGACATGCACTACAAAGAAAACCTTCATGGCGTGGCGGTCGGCATTTTGTACGGTAGCAAGCAGCCGGAATCGATCTCCTGGGGAGAGAGTCATTACGCGACCTACGTGATGGCATCCAATCTTGCCTTGCTGTCCGGGGGGTTGTTCATCTATGTCCTCTATCTCATCAAATCGGACTGGTGTACCCTCGAGAGCGGCCGCGCGTGGCTCGTGATCGCTTTCGTATTGTTTTACATGTTTCTGAGTCTTTCACTGGACCGCTACTTGTACTCGTACCAGACGGCGATGCGGCAGGCCGTGGTGGCGTTGCGGCAGAGTCGAGGAGACGCGAGCAGCTTGGCCACAGAGATCATTTCTACTCGACAATTGAGCGTGCGAAGCCCCCTGCCCGGCGATCTGGACGTCTTGTATGAAAGGGTCTTCTCGGACGCGGAGGTCATGCGCTTCGCCCTCGGTGGTAGACCCTTGCCCCGGGGCGAGGCCGGCGAGTTCTACGAGAACGCCTTCGATCATCACTCCACTGGTCTCAAACTGGGTGTCCTGGTGGAGAAGGCCACCGCTGAGATCCTCGGCTTCTCCGGCCTCATGGAGTGCGGGGCGCTGGGAGAGAAGGACTACGAGATCGGCTTCGTGCTGGCCCGCTCGGCGTGGCACAAGGGATATGCGACCGAAATCGGCCGCGGACAGCTGGAGTATGGTTTCAACAAGATCGGATGCGCTCGGCTGCTTGCGCTGGTGCACCCCGAGAACGCGGGCTCGATCAAAGTCATTAAGAAGATCGGAATGAAGAAGATGGACCTTGAACTGCCAGCCCATGAAAAACGTGGCCCACGTCATGTGTACGTTGTCCACAGGTCAAAGGAATAAAGGATCGAAAGGCGAGCAGACGACATCGCGTCGCTCGGGGGAGGGTATCTCCAGTCTCGCCGAACGGTATAGCGCTCGAAGAGAGTGGCGGTCGCCCGGGCGGATCTAGAGGATTCTGGAGAGGCGATCGAAGACCGCGTCGTGGGCTCTTCGATACGACGTCGTCATCAGTCTGGACGCATCCCTGAAGGACAGCTTCGCAAGCCACAGACGGGAAGGGTTCCTGACCAGAACGATGCTCGGGATGGTCATGGCACTGCCACAACTGTAGCTGAGCTTCCTGGCTTCAGGAGGCAGCATTTCGCCCAGCACCGCCTTGCCTCCCCCGAGCGTCAGAGACCCCTGAATGGTCGGCACCGACCAATCGGTCTGGAGATGGAAGATCAGCCGGCCCTCCTGCACGCGGGCGTCCCGCAGACGGAACTGGTTGGGGAGCCGGAGCCCGAGCCGGGGTGTGCTCCCGCGGGGAACGACGGCGATCAACTGCCCCTCCTCATCGAACCACCGCCCTTCGAACCGGTCGATCTCCGCGGCGTTTCCTTCCACCGGGATCATCTGGAGCGAGTGGGTGCAACCGAGGAGCAGCAACGCCGGAACGATCAGCGCCGTGGGCTTTTTCGGGAGCCAGCGCGGGAGCCAGCGAGTGGGGGTTCTCATGGCTTCATAGACTCCCCCCAGGGGTCCAAAAGTTCCCCGCGCGTTCGGCCGGGGAGGCCGTTCAGCGCACCCGCTTCACGACGCTCTCCGCCGGGCCGCGGTCGGCAGCACCGGGCGGAACTTGTAGCCATAGACGAGATAGCCCTGCCCCTGCGGCCCCCGTTCCTGGAGGCGGCGGGTCACCATCTCGACCGGCATGCCGATCTCGACCTCGTCGGGGTCGACGTCGGTGAGCTGGGCGGTGACGCGGATCCCCTCCTCGAGCTCCACCAGGGCCACCAGATAGGGGCCGGAGAACCCCTGCGGGGCCGTGGCCACTTCGGCGAAGGAGAAGACGGTGCCCCGGCCGGAGAAGCGGTAGGGCTCCTGCTCCCGGCCGCGGCAGGCGCCGCAGGTCTCCCGGGCCGGGAACTGGAGGGCGCCGCAACCCTTGCAGCGCCGTCCCTCCAGCCGGTAATAGGACGCGGTCAGACGGTGATAGCGGGGCAGGTCCATGGCCTCGGGCATGGCGTCAGGCCTCCAGGACGTGGGTCACGGCGATCGAGCCGTGGCCGCCGATCGATTGCGTGAGAGCCACGCGGGCACCCGGGATCTGGTTCGGACCGGCCTCGCGCCGGAGCTGCAGGGTGGCTTCGACGATCTGATAGGCGCCGCTCGCGCCGACCGGATGCCCGCGCGCCTTGAGCCCGCCGAAGGTGGAGAGCGGGATGCAGCCGCCGCGCGCGAAGCAGCCCTGGGCGGCCCGTTGCAGCGCCTCGCCGCGGGGGGCGAAACCGGAGGCCTCCACCGACAGGGCGGTGATGATGGTAAAGGCGTCGTGCGCCTCGAAGAGATCGCAATCCCTGGGACCGAAGCCGCTCGCCGCGAACGCCTTCTCGGCCGATCGCCTGGCGGCGCCGAGGGTCAGCAGATCGGCGCGGCCGGCAAGGCCGATGGTGTCGGTCGCGACCGCGGCGGCGGCGATGCGCACCGTCCGATGGTGGGCCCGGAGCGCGTCCCGCGAGCAGATCACCACCGCCGCGGCGCCGTCACACACCGGCGCCGCGTCGAGCACGCCGATGGGGGACGCAACCTGGGGTGAGCGCGCGAACTCCTCGGTGGAGATCGGCTCGCGGAACATGGCGTTTTCGTTCGCCGCGGCGTTACGGTGGGCGCTGACGGCGAAGGGAGCGAAGTCCTCGCGCGCGGCCCCGGTCTCGTGCATGTAGCGCCGCATCAGCAGGGCCGAGAGGGCCACGAACGAGAGGCCGTGGCTCGCCTCGTAGTCGCCGTCCGAGGCCGTGGCGAGCCCCGCGGTAATCTGCTCGGAAACGGCGTCGGTCATCTTCTCGACCCCCACCGCTACGGCCACGTCGTGGGCGCCGGAGGCCACGGATAGTGCCGCGGCCCGCACGGCGGCGCCGCCGGAGGCGCAGGCCGCCTCGATCTTCCATGCCTCGGCCGGGAGGAGGCCGGCGGCGTCGGCGAGCAGCGCGCCCAGGTTCTCCTGGCCGTTGATCGCGCCGCCCAGCATGTTGCCCACGAACAGGGCGTCCACCGATTCGACGCCCGCGTCGTCCAGCGCCGCGCGGATGGCCGATGCGCCGAGATCGCGCAGCCCGAGATCCCAATGCTCGCCCACCGGGGTCTGCCCCGTTCCGATGATGAATATGTCTCTCATGCGCGCTTGATCTTTCCCCGCAGGCGGAGGTACTGGCCATAGCCGTCTACCGGCCGGCGGCGGTCCAGGTAATCGATCACGGCGGGCCCACGCCGGCGCTCCGCGATCCGCTCGGTGACGCGGAAGGAGAAGGCGTCGCTCCCCGCGCCCGAGCCGTAGGAGCAGAAGAAGACGCGCTCCCCCGGTTTCGCCACGTCGAGCACGGCGGCGAGGCCGAGCAGGGAGGAGCCGGCGTAGGCGTTGCCCATGCGGGGCGCCACCAGACCGGTGCGGATCTGCTGGCGGCTGAAGCCGAGCTCGGCGGCGGCCTTCTCCACGAACTTGGGCACCGGCTGATGGAACACCGCGTGGGCGAAGTCCTGCGGCCCGCTCGCCACCTCGGCCAGCAGCTTGCGTGAAGCGGCCAGCGTATGGCGGAAATACGAGGGCTCACCGGTGAAGCGCCCGCCATGCTCGGGATAGTGGGCCGCCTCGCGGCGGAAGAAATCGGGCGTGTCCGTTACATGGGAGATCGAGGCCTCCACCACCGCCAGGGCCTCCGCCGCGTCGGTGAATAGATAGGCCGCGCCGCCGCAGCCGGCCGTGTACTCCAGGGCATCGCCGGGCTTCGACTGCGCCGTGTCCATGCCGATGGCGAGCGCTCCCTCGACCATCCCCGAGCCCACGAAGGCCACCGCGGCCTGCATGGCCTCGCTGCCGGCCTTGCAGGCGAACTCCATGTCCGCGGCCACCACGTGCGGGGTGATCCCCAGCGCCTCGGCCACGATGGTCGCCGAGGGCTTGACGGCGTAGGGCTTCGATTCCGTCCCCACCCAGACGGCGCCGATTGAATCCGCCTCCAATCCCGAGCGGTCGAGCGCCGTGCGGGCCGCCTCGATGGCCATGGTCACCACGTCCTCGTCCGGACCGGGGACCGATTTCTCGGCCACGGCAGGAGCTGCGGCGCCGCGGGCGCGCCAGGTGGCCGAGATGTCGGCCGTGCGCACCCGCAGGCGCGGCACATAGGCGCCATAGCCGGCGATGCCCACCGCGCGATTCGATCTCATGCGGAAGCCCTCTTCGCCTTCGCCGGCTTTTTCGCTGTCCTGCCTTTCGGAAGGATTTCCAGGCCGCCGAAGAAAAGGTCCTGCATCTCGCGGGTGAGCCGGTCGGCCGGGATCTTCCCGTCCGGCCGGAACCACTTGTAGATCCAGAGCACCTGGCCGAGAAACGCGAAGGCGGCCACCCGCGGCTCCACGCGGCGGATGCGCCCGTCGCGCATCGCCTCCTCGAAAGAGGATTCGAGGAAGTGGACATAGCGCTTCTTGCGCGCGTTGATCTGCGCCCGGGCGGCGCCGGTGAGCGTCTCGTGCTCGTGGAGGATGATGGTGACCTCCTTGCTCCACCCCTCGGTCACCAACAGGATGTTCTTCTCCATGCACGCCTTGAGGCGCTCGACGGGATCGGCGATCGAGAGCACGGGCAGGAGCACGCGCTCCTCGAAGATGTCCATCCCGTAGTTCTGGATCTCCAGCAGCAGGTCCTCCTTGCTGCGGATGTAGTAGTAGAGCCCGGCCTTGGTGAGACCGCAGGCGTCGGCGATGTCCTGCACCGACGCCGCCTCGTACCCCTTCTCGCAGATCAGCCGCGCCGCCGTCTCCAGCACCGCCCGGTGCCGCTCCTTCGGGGCATCCGATCCCACCTCAACCGTGCGCGCCAAGGAATTCCTTTCCGATACCTACCGCTCGGTAGATTCTACCGATCGGTAGGTAGTGTAGGAAGGCGGGGCAGGGGTGTCAAGGAGATGTTCTTGACCCAGGGAGGGGAAGGAGCCTAAGCTTCGGCCATGAAGAGCACCGTCACCTCCAAGGGACAGATTACGCTACCCGTCGAGATCCGCGATCAGCTTGGCCTTGAGCCTGGCGTGGCCGTTTCCTTCGAGTTGCGGGAGGGTGGGGTGTTCCTCCGCAAGGGGACGTCCGGTAAGCACCCGGTAGACCGCGTCTTCGGGCGCCTGCGCTTGGAGAAGCCAGTTGATACCCTCCTGGACGAGATGCGCGGCCATTTCAAAGGCCTGAAAGTTTTCGGTCCTGCATAAGAGGTCTTTTTTGACGTAGCAAAGATCTCGCTGTGGTCACTCGCACCTCTCGGGTCCCGGGAGCGCCGGGCAGGCCTTGCGGTAGGGCTTGTCGGCGCCGATGTAGATCTCCCACTCGTCACAGGTCAGATTCCGATTGGCCCGGTGGCACGCCTCGGCCTTGAGGAAGTCCAGGTCGAAGAGGGCGTCCAAGTCCCACACGATGACGGTGCGATTCTCACTGGCCGCGGCCAGCCGTTTGCCGTCCGGGCTGAAGGTTGCTCCGCGGAGCCAGCCCTTGTCTCCCGTCAGCGAGACCAGCGGCTTGCGGCTGTCCACGTCCCACAGGATCACGGTCTGGTCCTTGCTCGTCGAGGCCAGCCGCTTGCCGTCCGGGCTGAAGGCGACGCTCTCGACCCCGGCCCGGTGCCCCTTGAGCCGGGCCAGGGGCTTGCGGCTGTCCAGGTCCCACAGGATCACGGTCTTGTCCTTGCTCGCCGAGGCCAGCCGCTTGCCGTCCGGGCTGAAGGCGACTCTCACGACCCCGGCCCTGTGGCCAGCGAGCCTGGCCAGGGGCTTGCGGCGATCCACGTCCCACAGGATCACGGTCTTGTCCAGGCCCGCCGAGGCCAGCAACTTCCCGTCCGGGCTGAAGGCGACGCCCGCGACCCCGGCCTCGTGCCCCTGGAGCCGGGCCAGAGGCTTACGGCTGGAGACGTCCCACAGGATCACCGTCTGGTCGGCGAGCGCCGCGGCCAACAGCGTCCCGTCGGGGCTGAAGGCGACGTCGAAGATCTGATCCACAGGACCTTCCAGCGTGGCGAGCGGCTCGCGGCGGTCCACGTCCCACAAGAGGACGGCCCCGGGCCACCAGCTCACCGCGGCCAGCCGCTTCCCGTCCGGGCTGAAGGCCACGCTGTAAAGCTCGCTTCTGGATCCCTCGAACGTGGCGAGCGGCCTGCGGCGGGCCGCGTCCCACAGGATCACGGTCCCGTCCCGGCTCGTCGAGGCCAGTTGCCTCCCGTCCGGGCTGAAGGCCACGGCATTGACCCGGCCCTTGTGCCCTTCCAGCATGGCGACCGGCTTGCGGCTGTCCACGTCCCACAGGATCAGGTCCCTGTCCTGGCTCGCCGAGGCCAGCCGCCTTCCGTCCGGACTGAAGGCCACGCCGACGACCTGATCCCGGTGCCCCTCCAGTGTGGCCAGCGGCGCGCGGGATTCCACGTCCCACAGGATCACGGTCTTGTCCGCGCTCGCCGAGGCCAGCCGCCTGCCATCCGGGCTGAAGGCCACGCTCATGGACCAATCCTTGTGACCCTCCAACGTGGCGACCGGCGCGCGGCGGTCCACGTCCCAGAGGATCACGGACTTGTCCTCGCCCACCGAGGCCAGCCGCTTGCCGTCCGGGCTGAAGGCCACGCCATAGACCTCGCCCTTGTGCCCCTGGAGAGTGGCCAGCGCCTGGTGACTGTCCACGTCCCACAGCCTCACGGTCTTGTCGATGCTCGCCGAGGCCAGCCGCCTGCCGTCGGGGCTGAAGGCGACGCCCCAGACCCCGCTCTGATGGCCCTCCAGCGTGGCGAGGGGCTTGCGGCTGTCGACGTCCCAGAGGATCACGGTCTTGTCCTGGCCCGCCGAGGCCAGCCGCTTGCCGTCCGGGCTGAAGGCCACGTCCCAGACCTGGCCCTTGTGCCCCTGGAGGGTGGCGAGCGGCTTGCGGCTGCCCACGTCCCACAGGATGACGGTGCGGTCCCGGCTCGCCGAGGCCAACCGCTTGCCGTCCGGGCTGAAGGCGACGCTCTCGACCCCGGCTCTGTGCCCCACGAGCCTGGCCAACTGCTTGCGGCCCTCCACGTCCCACAGGATCACGGTGCTGTCCTGGCTCGCCGAGGCCAGTTGCTTGCCATCCGGGCTGAAGGCGACGCCGACGAGCTCGTCCTGGTGCCCCGAGAGGAACGTCGAGGTGTGAGGGTAGCGGGTGAAGCGCCGCACCAGCCCGGACGCCACGTCGAGAGTGGGAGTGACCCGGAGCGCCTCCAGGTTGACCAGAAGTGACGTATCGAGATCGATGTCCTGCAGTCGATTCGCGGTGGTCATCAGTCCGGAGACCTCCGCCTTGCGCAGCAGCCGTTGCGCCTTCCACTCGGCCCACCCGGCAAGCGCGATGAGCACGATCGCCACCAGGATTCCCGTCAACGCGAGCGCCGCGTTGCGCCGGTTGCGCCGCTGCTGCGCGAGCGCGGCCGCCTCGGCCTCGCGGGCGCGGCGGCTGTCGCGGCTCTCCTTGACCAGGCGGG